>Ga0208514_100170_pt1 | contig 53161 bp, 47 predicted proteins | sample LakWasMet70_HOW9_2_FD_183900 | JGI IMG/M metagenome (GOLD analysis project Ga0208514, IMG submission 183900) | Freshwater sediment methanotrophic microbial communities from Lake Washington under simulated oxygen tension - Sediment Metagenome... | ecosystem: Environmental > Aquatic > Freshwater >...
TGGCTTACAGCGAGAAGGTCGTAGACCACTATGAGAACCCCCGCAACGTCGGCGCCTTTGATGCGGCGGACGAGAACGTGGGCACCGGCATGGTGGGCGCACCCGCCTGCGGCGACGTGATGCGTCTGCAGATTCGCGTCAACGCCGAGGGCGTGATCGAGGACGCCAAGTTCAAGACCTATGGCTGCGGCTCGGCCATCGCGTCCAGCTCCTTGGTCACCGAATGGGTGCGTGGCCGCACGCTGGACGAAGCACTGGCCATCAAGAACTCGGACATCTCCGAGGAGCTCGCCCTGCCGCCGGTCAAGATTCACTGCTCCATTCTGGCCGAAGACGCGATCAAGGCGGCCGTGGCCGACTTCCGCTCGCGCCATCCGGTGGGTGCGGCGACGCTGGTCTCCGAGCAGCCTGCCTGCGCATCCAGCACGCGCACAGCCTGAACTTCATTCGCCCCAACCACGGCCCCTCTCACCCGCATAACAAAGGAATCACCATGCAAGCAGCTCAGACCGTCGATAGCCCCAGTCTGCCCGGCGTCATGCCTAGCCAACTGGAATTCACCCCCGCCGCCGCCGCCAAGGTGGCGGAGTTGATCGTCGAGGAAGGCAACCCGGAATTGAAGCTGCGCCTCTATGTCACCGGTGGTGGTTGCTCGGGCTTCTCCTACGGCTTTGCGTTTGACGATGCAGTGGCCGAGGACGACACGCTGATCGTCACCGCGGGCGTGGCCCTGGTGGTGGACGCCATGAGCCTGCAATACGTGCTGGGTGCACGGGTGGATTTTGAGGATGGTCTGGAAGGCTCGCGCTTTGTCATCCACAACCCCAATGCGCAGACCACCTGCGGTTGCGGTAGTTCATTCTCAGTCTAAGGAGTCTTGCCATGTCTGTGTCATTGACCCCTGCCGCTGCGCGCCACGTCGCAAAATCATTGGCCAAGCGGGGCAGTGGCATCGGCCTTCGCCTGGCGGTCAAGACCAGCGGCTGCAATGGCTTTGCCTACGCGCTGGAATTCGTGGATGCCGCCAACGCCGAGGATGAATGCTTCGAGACCCATGGCGTCAAGGTCATCGTGGACCCGCGCAGCCTGGGCATGCTGGCCGGCACCGAACTGGACTTTGTGCGTGAAGGCCTGAACGAAGGCTTCAAATTTAACAACCCCAACGCCAAGGCCAATTGCGGCTGCGGCGAGAGCTTCGCCGTTTAAGGTTCGCATGGCACTGCTGCAAATCTCCGAACCCGGTCAAAGCGCCGCACCGCACCAGCACCGGCTGGCCGCGGGCATTGACCTGGGCACCACCAACTCGCTGATTGCCACCGTGCAAAGCGCCGTGGCACGTGCGCTGCCGGATGAGGACGGGGCGCTGCTGCTGCCGTCGGTGGTGCGCTACCTGCCGGGTAATGGCATTGTGGTGGGCCGTGAGGCGCAACAAGCCCAAGCCGAGGACCCCGAGAACACCATTGTTTCGGTCAAGCGCTTCATGGGGCGCAGTCTGTCGGATGTGAAAGAGGCCGCCGGTCTGCCCTACCGCTTTACCGATGCCCCCGGCATGGTCGGCATCTCCACGGTTTGCGGCGAGCGCTCACCCGTGCAGGTGTCGGCAGAAATTTTGACCGCGTTGCGCGAGCGCGCCGAAGTCTCGCTGGGTGGCCCGCTGGCTGGCGTAGTGATCACCGTTCCCGCCTACTTTGATGACGCACAACGTCAGGGCACCAAGGACGCCGCGCGCCTGGCCGGCCTGACGGTCTTGCGTCTGTTGAACGAGCCCACGGCAGCGGCTATCGCCTACGGCCTGGACAAGGCGGCCGAGGGCACGTTTGCGATCTACGACCTGGGTGGCGGCACGTTCGACATTTCCATCCTGCGCCTGACGCGCGGTGTGTTCGAGGTGCTATCCACCGGCGGCGACTCGGCCCTGGGCGGCGACGATTTTGACCACGCGATTGCCGAGTGGTTCTGTGCGCAGCACGGTATCGCCGGTCTGGCCGCATTGCCGCCTGGCGCCCAGCGCAGCCTGTTGGCCGCGGCGCGCAAAGCCAAGGAGGCACTGTCACGCCATGAGACATCGGCTTTGTCTCTCGCTGATGCGTACGGTGGTGCGTTGCAAGCCATTCTGTCGCGCACGCAGTTTGCCGAATTGGGTGCCGCGCTGGTCGCACGCACCATGGTCGCCACGCGGCGCGCGCTGCGTGATGCCAAGCTGAAGATCGAAGACATCACCGGCGTGGTGCTGGTGGGCGGCTCCACTCGCATGCTGCTGGCGCGCGACGCGGTGCGCGACTTCTTCAAGCGCGACCCGCTGGTGGACATCGACCCTGACCAGGTGGTCGCCATCGGCGCGGCCTTGCAGGCCAACGTGCTGGCCGGTAACGGAGCCAGTGGGGACGACTGGTTGCTGCTGGACGTGTGTCCGCTGTCACTGGGCATAGAAACCATGGGCGGTTTGGTGGAAAAGATCATCCCGCGCAACTCGACACTGCCCATTGCACGAGCGCAGGAGTTCACCACTTTCAAGGACGGGCAAACCGCGATGTCGCTGCACGTGGTGCAGGGCGAGCGCGAGTCCGTGGCCGACTGCCGTTCGCTGGCCCGGTTTGAACTGCGCGGCATTCCCGCCGCAGTGGCTGGTGCGGTGCATATCCGTGTGAGCTTCCAGATCGATGCCGATGGCTTGCTGTCCGTCACGGCCCGCGAACAGGCCACCGGCGTGGAAGCCCACATCGAGGTCAAGCCCACCTATGGCCTGGCGGACACCCAGATATCGGCCATGCTGCAGGATGCCATTGGCTCGTCAAAGACCGACATGCTGTTGCGCTCGCTGCGCGAGGCCCAGGTGGACGCGCGCCGCATGCTTGATGCCACCGAGGCGGCGCTGCTGCAGGACGCCACGCTGCTGTCCGCGCAGGAAGCGGCCGCCATTCGCAGAACCATGTTCCGCGTGGCCGATATGCTGGAGACCGATGCGCCGCTGGACGAGCTCCGTAAGGCAACCCAGGCCCTGGGCGCTGTGACCGATGAATTTGCCGCGCGGCGCATGAACGCTTCCATCAGCAAGGCGCTGGCCGGGCGCACCATGGACAGCCTGGGTTAGACAGGAAACCCCTATGCCACGCATCCACCTGCTGCCCCACCCCGACCTGTGTCCCGAAGGGCGCGACCTGGAGGTCAAGCGCGGCGCCTCGCTGTGCGAAAGCCTGCTCAAACATGGCGTGGCTATCGAGCACGCTTGCGAGATGGTGAGCGCGTGTGCCACTTGCCACGTCTATGTGCGTGAGGGTGGCGCCTCGCTGACCGAACCGGACGACGAAGAAAACGACCAGCTCGACCACGCCTGGGGTCTGGAAGCCCAGTCGCGCCTGGCCTGCTGCGTGCGGCTCAAGGACGCGGACATCACGGTGGAGTTTCCCAAGCACACGCGCAACCACGCTCGGGAGCATTGAGCGGCGAGACTTTATTTAAAATAGGCCGCTAGCCCTCGTGGAATATACCTGAACAGCTATCAATAAAATAGCACCTCTCTCCACCGTATCATGGAACCCGCTCACCGCACCGGTGGCGACCCACTCCCTCTGAAACGGACACCTGGATGAAAAATATTTGCGTTTACTGCGGCTCCAGCCCTGGACGACTGGAAGCCTATTCCGACACCGCGCGTGCGCTGGCCCAAGCATTGGTAGAGCGCGACCTGGGCCTGGTCTATGGCGGCGCCAGTGTGGGCATCATGGGGCTGGTGGCGGACAGCGTACTGCAGCTCGGCGGGCGCGTGGTAGGGGTGATTCCCGAGGCGCTGGCGCAGAAAGAACTGGCGCACAAGAGCCTGACCGAACTGCACGTCACCACCTCCATGCATGCGCGCAAGACCCTGATGGCCGAACTGTCGGACGGCTTCATCGCCCTGCCGGGTGGCATCGGCACGTTGGAGGAAATCTTCGAAATCTGGACCTGGGCCCAACTGGGTTTTCACGCCAAGCCCTGCGGGCTGCTCAACGTGGCGGGCTACTACGATGGGCTGATTGCATTTCTGGACCACGCGGTGGCGGAGCAGTTTGTCAAGCCGGTGCACCGCTCCATCCTGAGTGTGGAGCAGGAGCCCAGCGCGCTGCTGGACCGCTTCGCCGCTTACCAGGCACCTAGCGCGCACAAGTGGCTGGACAAGGACCAGACCTAGCCTCTGTCTGAAACAACACATTCCCGACAACCGCAGCGCGTGGCCTGAACGGCCCACTGGGCCAAGACCCGACAAACCCGCCGGGCAGAGTGCCCACAAGGGCTGAATAAGTCTCCAGATCCGGTGGCATGCACCTTGCAATGAGGGTAGCAAAGGACGCACCACCATGTCACCGCACCTCACCATCAACGACACCACGCTACGCGATGGCGAACAGACGGCGGGTGTGGCGTTTACGGTCGATGAAAAGTGCGCCATTGCCTGCGCGCTCTCCGACGCCGGTGTGCCGGAGATGGAGATCGGCATTCCCGCCATGGGCGAGGAAGAGATTGCCTGCATCAACACCATTGCGGCACTGGAGCTGCCCGCCGCATTAATGGTCTGGGGCCGGCTGACCGACGCCGACCTGGCCAGCGCGCTGCGCTGCCAGGCCGACATCATCCACTTGTCGATTCCCGTGTCCGACATCCACCTGCAACACAAGCTGCGCCAGTCGCGCGAGTGGGTGCTGGAGCAGGTCACACGCGTGATCGAAAAGGCCGTGGCCAGCGGGCGCAAGATTTCGCTGGGTGCGGAAGATGCGTCGCGGGCAGACGCGGGTTTTCTGGCCCTGGTGGCCAGCCGGGCCCAGGCCTGTGGCGCCAGCCGCGTGCGCCTGGCCGACACCTTGGGCGTGCTGGACCCGTTCACCACCTACGAGGCGGTTGCGCGCCTGCGCGACGCGGTGGACATCGAAATTGAAATCCACGCCCACAACGATCTGGGGCTGGCCACGGCCAACACGCTGGCCGCCTTGCGCGGCGGTGCCACCCACGCCAACACCACGGTCAACGGCCTGGGTGAGCGTGCCGGCAATGCAGCACTGGAAGAAGTAGTGATGGGTGTGCGCCACCTGCACCACGGCGACACCGGTGTGGACACGCAGGCGCTGGTGTCGATTTCGCACCTGGTGGCGCGCGCATCCGGGCGCCAGGTGGCATTCAACAAAAGCATTGTGGGCGAGGCCGTGTTCACCCACGAGTCGGGCATCCACATCGACGGGCTGCTGAAGAACGCATCCACCTACGAGAGCTTTGACCCCTCCGAGCTGGGCCGCCAGCGGCGCACGGTGCTGGGCAAGCACTCGGGCTCGCAGGCGGTGCGCCAGGCCTATGGGCTGCTTGGCATTGTGTTGGACGACGACGCGCTCACTGGCCGCGTGCTGGCACGCATCCGCGACCATGCCATGCGCGTCAAGCAAGAGGCCACGCCGGCCGAACTGCGCAGTTTTTTGTTGGCATCGCTGGAGCGCACGGGCGCCCACAGCGGGGCCCTGGTGGCATGAGGCCGGACATGGACGCCCAAGACACCGCCCTGCCCATGTCGGCACCTGTGCCGAAACCCGCGACGGCAGCGCCGCAATCGGCCACGCCGTTCTGGTGGTCGCTGGTCCATGGCGATGTGCACTGCGTGCTGGCACGTGACCCGGCGGCCCGCAATCTGCTGGAAGCCTGGACCATTTACCCCGGCGTACACGCCATCGCCTTGCACCGCCTGTCCCATGCCCTGTGGATGCGCGGCTGGCGCTACCTGCCGCGCTGGATTTCCTTCGTAAGCCGCTGGCTGACCCATGTGGACATCCACCCTGGGGCCCAGATCGGCCCCCGCTTCTTCATCGACCATGGCGCCGGTATCGTGATTGGCGAGACCGCCGTTGTGGGTGATGACGTCACGCTGTACCACGGTGTCACGCTAGGCGGCACCAGCTGGCGCGCCGGCAAGCGCCACCCCACGCTGGGCAACCAGGTGGTGGTGGGGGCGGGCGCCAAGATTCTGGGTCCCATCACCGTGGGTGACCGGGTGCGCATTGCGGCCAACTCGGTGGTCATTGACGCGGTGCCGGCGGATACCACCGTGGTCGGCATCCCGGGCCGTGTGGTGGCGCCCAGCCGCCGCTCCACCCACGGCTTTGACCTGGACCACCACTTGATACCGGACCCGGTGGGCAAGGCCATTGCCTGCCTGTTGGACCGCGTCGCCCAGCTGGAACTGGCGCAGACCAACACGGCACCCGTCGCCACGCCCGATGCGCCCTGCGGCGCCTGCGATGACCACTGCACGGAGTCCGGCTTCAAGCGCGTCCCCGTTCCCACTGCAACCCTGGAGTAGCCACCATGGAAACCTTTCTGCAACAACTCAAGGCCCTGTCCTCCGCCGAGGATTTCCTGCAGTATTTTGGCGTGCCGTTTGACCAGCAGGTGGTCAACGTCAGCCGCCTGCACATCCTCAAGCGCTTCTTCCAGTACATCCGCCAGGAGAACCTGCTGGCGCAGACGGACGAGATTGGCCTGTTCACCCTGTACCGCGCGCAGTTGGTCAAGGCCTACGGCGATTTCGTCAAATCGACACCGGCGCAGGAGAAGGTGTTCAAGGTGTTTCAGGACGTCAACGGCCGCCAGCACGTGACGCTGGACAGCCTGAAGGCATCGCTGCCACAACGCGTTGCAGCATGACCCCCCTGAGCCGCTACGCGTCTTCCCCCCTTGAAGGGGGGACCACACCAGTGGCCTGGCAAAGCCAGTTCCACGGTGTGTGCTGGATAACGCCATCGCCCATTCATGCCCGCTGAAAGGATTTCTCCATGCACATCGTCGTTTGTATCAAGCAGGTTCCGGACTCGGCGCAGATTCGCGTCCACCCGGTCACCAACACCATCATGCGCCAGGGGGTGCCGGCCATCGTCAACCCGTATGACCTGTTCTCGCTGGAAGAGGCGCTGCGCCTGAAGGACAAGTTTGGCGGCAGGGTCACCATGCTGTGCATGGGGCCACCGCAGGCCGAAGAAGCCTTGCGCAAGTGCATCAGCTTTGGTGCCGATGACGCGGTGCTGGTGACCGATCGCGCCTTCGCCGGTGCCGACACGCTGGCCACGTCGTATGCGCTGGCCGCTGGCGTGCGCCAGATCGCCAAGGAGCAGGCGGTGGACATTGTGTTCACCGGCAAGCAGACCATTGACGGCGACACCGCCCAGGTCGGGCCCGGTATCGCCAAGCGCATGGGCTTGCAGTTGCTGACCTATGTGTCGCGCATTGTGGAGGTCGATGAGGAAGCGCGCACGATTACCGTCGAGCGTCGCGCCGAGGGCGGTGTGCAGGTGCTGAAGACGGCCTTGCCCTGCCTGATCACCATGCTGGAGAACACCAACGAAATGCGCTTTGCCAACCTGCCCGCCATGATCCACGCCGCCGCCTACCCGGTGCGTAAATGGAACAAGGAACAGGCCGGCATCGAGGACCTGGAAAAGATCGGCCTGAAGGGCTCGCCCACCGTGGTCAGCAAGGTCTTTGGCCCAACACCGCGCACGGAGAAAGTCGAAATACTGGATCTGGAAACCTCCACGCTGCGCGACGTGTCGCTCAACCTGTTGCAAAAAGTCTTCACGCGCCATCCGACGCTGGAATCTGACCTGTTGATGAAGGAAATGCCATGAGCGAAGCACCTGTCAAGCGCCCGGCCGGGCGCGGCCGCAACACAGAACTGCCGGAACACCTGAAGGCCTACAAGGGCGTCTGGGTGTTCCTCGAACACGACCGGGGCCACGTGCACAGTGTCTCGTGGGAACTGGTGGGCGAGGCCCGCAAGCTGGCCGATACGCTGGGCAGCACGGTCAGCGTGGTGGTGCTGGGCGGCATGGACGAGGCCCTGGAAAAGTTCGCGGCCGAAGCCTTTACCTATGGCGCGGACAAGGCCTACATCGTGCACGACCCGGTGCTCAAGGGCTACCGCAACGAGCCCTTCACCAAGGGCCTGACCGACTTGGTCAACAAATACCAGCCTGAGATCTTGCTGCTGGGTGCAACCTCCATGGGCCGCGATCTGGCGGGCTCGGTGGCCACCACGCTGCTCACCGGGCTGACCGCGGATTGCACCGAGCTGCGCATCGATCCCGTATCCAAGGCGCTGGCCGCCACCCGCCCGACCTTTGGTGGCTCGCTGTACTGCACCATCATGACGCTGGCCTACAGACCGCAGATGGCCACCGTGCGCCCTCGCGTCATGCTGATGCCAACTGCAGATGCCAGCCGCACGGGAGAGATCGTCCAGGACACGCTGGGCATGGTCGAGACCGAGATCGTCACCAAGCTGCTGGACTTCATTGCCGATGCCAACAGCAACAAGATCAACCTGCCCTATGCCGATGTCATCGTCAGCGGCGGCAAGGGCTTGAAGAACCCCGAGAACTTCAAGTTGGTGTTTGAGCTGGCCCGCGTGCTCGGTGGTGAAGTGGGCGCCACACGCCCCTGCGTGCAGGCCGGTTGGGTGGAGGCGGATCGCCAGGTCGGGCAGACCGGCAAGACGGTGCGGCCCAAACTCTATATCGCCGCCGGCGTATCCGGGGCCATACAGCACCGGGTGGGTTGCGAGGGCTCCGACGTGATCGTGGCCATCAACACCGACCCCAATGCGCCCATCTTCGAGTACGCGCACTACGGCATCGTCGGCAACGCCATGCAGGTGCTGCCCGCGTTGACACAGGCCTTCGCCGCCCATCTGGCGCTGCGCAGCCGCCAGGTTGCCTAACGCCCAAAGGAGAACGAGATGAAAAAACCATCGCAATTTGACGCCATCGTGGTCGGTGCCGGTCCCTCGGGCAACGCCTGCGCCTACACCCTGGCCAAGGCCGGCCTCAAGGTGCTGCAGATTGAGCGCGGCGAATACCCGGGCAGCAAGAATGTGCAGGGCGCCATCCTGTATGCCAAGGCGCTGGAGGAAATCATTCCCGACTTCCGCGACGACGCGCCGCTGGAGCGCCACATCATCGAGCAGCGCATGTGGCTGCTCGACGACACCTCGTTCGTAGGCACGCACATCCGCAGCGAGGAGTACAACAAACCACCGTACAACCGCTACACCATCATCCGCGCCCAGTTCGACAAATGGTTCAGTTCCAAGGTGCGCGAAGCCGGTGCCTTGCTGATCTGCGAGACCACGGTCAACCACCTGATCATGGACGGCGACCAGGTGGTGGGTGTGAGCTGTGACCGCCTGCAGGGCGAGGTCTTTGCCGACGTCGTGATCCTGGCCGATGGCGTGAATTCCACACTGGCCCGCAAGGCCGGTTTCCACGGCGAGATTCCGGCTGGCAATGTGGCCCTGGCCGTGAAGGAAATCCTCTTCATGCCAGAAGAAGTCATTCGCCAGCGCTTCAACGTGGGCGAGGAGTCCGGCGTGGTCATGGAGATGGTGGGGCGCATCACCGACGGCATGATGGGCACGGGCTTTCTGTACACCAACAAGGAGTCCATTGCGATCGGCGTGGGCTGCATGCTGGGTGACTTCAAGGCCAACCCGAACCGCACCAGCCCTTACGCACTGCTGGAGCAGATGAAGCGCCACCCCTCCATCGCCCCGCTGATCGAGGGCGGCGAGATGAAGGAGTACACCGCCCACCTGATTCCCGAAGGCGGCTTCCACGCCATTCCGCAGATCTACGGCAACGGCTGGATGATCGTGGGGGATTCGGGCGGCTTCGTCAACGCAGTCCACCGCGAGGGCTCCAACCTGGCCATGACCACGGGCCGCCTGGCCGCCGAGACGGCCATCGCGGCCAAGGCCGCCGGCAAGGGCTTCCGTGCCGATGCCCTCAAGCCCTACAAGAAGGCGCTGGATGCCAGCTTTGTGATGAAGGACCTGCACAAGTACCGGGACATGCCCGCCGTGCTGCACAAGAGCCCGCAGTTCTTCACCGCCTACCCCGACATGGTGGCCAAGGCCGCCCGCACCATGATCACCGTGGACGGCGTGGACAAGAAGACCAAAGAACGTGAAATTTTTGCCCACTTTCGCAGCACCCGCAAGCTCTCCGGTCTGGTGGGTGACGCGTACAAACTCTGGAAGGCCATACGATGAACACCCTCACCGTCAACGTTGAAGAAAAGCTGTTCCAGAACCGCTACAAGGTGGACGCCGGGCGCCCGCACATCCAGATCAAGGACGCCGATATTTGCACTAATGTGTGCGTGGTCAAGAGCTGCACCTTTGTCTGCCCGGCATCCTGCTACAAGATGGAAGGCAATGGCGAAGTGACCCTGATCACCGACGGCTGCCTGGAGTGCGGCAGCTGCCGCATCATCTGCAGCGAACACACCAACGTGAACTGGGAATACCCGCGCGGCGGGCATGGGGTGCTGTTCAAGTTTGGCTAATCCGGGATTGTCCATTGGCGAGAGACTTCAAGCAAGATAGGCCTCTAGCCCTCGTGGATATTGACTGAGTAGCTATGTATTTTGTAGCTATCGACGTCACGCGCCGCTAGGTCGGTGGGTCGGGTGTCCCTTCGGCGGCCCCATTCGCGGCCGCGACAGAGTCAGCGTACCAACCACAGCGTTAAAGCAGCAACAAAGGAGAACCCAAAGCACCCGCCCGCGAGCGTGGGCCAGAGAAGGGACACCCGGCCCACCGGCCCCGCCAGACCGCATCCCCGGTTACAACCACTCCCGCCACACCGCCAGCGCCACCGCGAGAATGACGGGCCCTAGGAACAGCCCTACCAGGCCAAACGCGGCAAGGCCGCCGAGCACGCCGAACAGGGCCAGCACAAACGGAATGTTGCTGCCACGCGAGAGCACCATGGGGCGCACGATGTTGTCGATCCATGACACCACCAGCACACCCCACAGCAGCAGGCCCAGGCCAGCGGTGGTCTGGCCGGTAAACAGCAGCCACAGTGCCGCGCTGCCCCATACGAATGGCGTGCCGAAGGGAATCAATGCGACCAGTACCGTGACCGCCGACAGCGTGGCCGGTGCCGGTACCCCGGCCACCCAGTAGCCCAGGCCGGCCACCAGGCCTTGCACCAGCGCCGTCAGCACGATGCCGTAGACCACGGCGCGCGTGGTGTTGGCCACTGCGTCCAGGTAGCCATCGGCGCGTTCGCGCAGCAGACCCCTGAGAATGGTGCGCGCCTGCGCCAGCAGGCTCACACCGTGCAGGTAGACAAAGAACAGTGTGAACAGTGAAAAACCCAGTTTGACGATGTTCTTGCCCACGCCGCCCAGCAGCGACCAGGCTTCGGTGTCCAGATTGCCGATCAGCGTCTTGAGTTCGGCCTTCCAGCGCAGGGGTTCGGCCAGCAAGATGTTGAACCAGGCCAGCAGTTCGGGCCCCACCAGGGGCAAGGTGGCAATGAAGTGGGGCGGGTGCAGGCGTCCGGCTTCCAGCTCCACCGCCAGGTAGTCCGTCAGTACACCAACCTCTGTGCGCAGCAGGTACAACAGCCACAGCGTGGGCAACACCACGAGAGCCGCGACCAGCAGCGTCATGCCAAAGGCGCTCGGCCATGCGCGCGCGCCGCTCAGGCGCAGCAGGCGGACATACAGCGGCCAGGTTGCGAATGCCAGAATGCCGGACCACAGCATGGAGACGACGAAGGGCGCCAGCACCAGTGCCACGGCGCTACCCAGGGCCACGACGAGCAGACCCAGCACGGCCAGCCGGATGGTCTCGGCCCCAATGTACTCGCGCAGCATCAGGCTTCTCCCATCATCAGCTGTGCCAGTTCCGCCGGCAGCATCAGCCGGATACCGTGTTCGGTGGCGTAGCGCCTGGCTTTGTCGGACACCGCGGCCAGACTGATGTAGGTGCAATGCTGCGCCGCCAGCGCCTGTTTGTCCGCTGCCAGGCCCTGCAGTGCATCGACGCCATGGTTGGCTGCCTTCCAGCGCTTGCAACTGATGAGCGTCGTGTCACCCTCCCTGGCAATTTGAAAGTCGGATGCGGGGCCCTTCAGCCGGGTCACCGTGTAGCCCTGGCGCTGGAAGGCGCGCTCCAGGGTTTCGGAAAATTCGCGCCAGGACATGGTGCCGGCACGCACCAGCGCCTCGGTCACGCGTGCCGGGTCGGGTGCCCGCGACTGCCGCCAGGCCGCAATACCACCAATCACCAAAAACGGCAGACCGGACACCATGCCAAAGGGGGCGTACAGCGCTGGCAGCAAGACCCGCGCCAACACAACAATTCCCAAGGCGATCGCTACGCTGATCCACCACGGTGAACGCAGCAGCACTGCGAACAACGATTTTTCTGCCATTTTGAACTTCATACTTCTGCCTGTAGGACCAACTCCCGTTGCGGGCCTTCAGTGTACGGGGCCGGTCCGGCTGGTACTCGAGCAGCGATTTCTGCGTCGGCGTAGACTTGATGCAAGTCAAATTCAAATTGCACTGTCCCACTGAGAATGACCCATGAACTTGAGGTTCTTCCGCTTGCGCTCGCTCAAAACCCGTATGACCCTGTTCACGCTGGCGATCTTCATCGTCGGTATCTGGTCCCTGTCGTGGTACGCCAGCGGAGTCCTGCGCGAAGACATGCGGCGCGTGCTGGGCGAGCAGCAGTTTGCCACGACATCCGTGCTGGCCCGCGACCTGAATGACGGTCTGAACGACCGCATGGATGCCTTGCACATCATCGCCCGGGAGGTGACTCCAGCCATGCTGAGCCAGCCGGCGAAGCTGCAGGCCCTGCTGGAACAGCGCCCGTTGTTGCAACCCCTGTTCAGCGGGGGCACCTGGGCGGCGGGTCTGGATGGTGTGGCCATTGCCGATGTGCCCCGGTCCGCGCAACGCCGGGGTACCAGCTTCATCAGCGCACCTTTGATCGCGGCAGCCCTCAAGGAAGGCAAGGCCGCCATCGGCCGCCCCGTCATTGGCATCAAGCGGCAAACTCCCCTCGTGCCCATGGCCGTACCGATTCGTGATGCGCAAGGCGCAGTCATTGGCGTCCTGTCGGGGGTGACCGACCTGGACAAGCCCAATTTCATGGACAAGATCGCCCAGAACTCGTACGGCAAGACTGGTGGCTACTTGTTGATCGATCCGAAGCACGGACTGTTCGTCACCGCCACCGACAAGAGCCGTGTCATGCAGCCGGTGCCCGCGCCGGGGATCAACGCCATGCACGACCGCTACATGACGGGATACGAAGGCTTTGGTCTGGCGGTCAATTCGCGCGGCGTGCTGGAATTGTCGGCCGCCAAAGGCATTCCCGCAGCCGGCTGGTTTGTCGTGGCCACGCTGCCGGCACAAGAGGCGTTTGCGCCGGTTGACCATCTGATGCAGCGCCTGCTGGTGGGTGCGGCCCTGTTTACCCTGCTGGCCGGTGCTGCTACGTGGTGGCTGATCTCGCGGATGCTGCAACGCCAGCTGGCACCCATGTTGACGGCCTCACGGGCCATGACCCGCCAGGCCGATACCGGTCAGCCGGCACAAGCACTGCCGGTCGCCCAAGAGGACGAAATCGGGGAGTTGATTGGCGGCTTCAACCGCTTGATGGAAAACTATGGGCAGCGGGAAGAGGCACTGCGCGCCAGCGATGCCAGATACCGGTCCATCCTGCAGGCCACCCCCGATGCCATCCTGATCACCGATTTGCAGACCCGCATCCAGATGACTTCACCCGCCGGCGTCCGGTTGATGAACAGTCAGACGGAACAGGAGTTGATCGGCCACCTGGTGGGCGATTTTCTGGTGCCGCACGACAGAGGACGTGCGGAGGCCAACATCGCACTGATGTTTCAGGGCGTCATGACCGGGCCCGCCCAATACCAGGCGCAGCGCAGCGATGGCAGTGCGGTGTTTTTGGAAGCCAACGCGGATTTCGTCCGGGATGCCCAGAACGAGCCCACGCACCTGGTCTTTGTCGTACGTGACGTCACCAACCGCAAACTGGCCGAAGAGAGGCTGCAATTGGCCGCCAGCGTCTTTGGCCACGCCCGCGAGGGCATACTGATCACCGACCCGCGTGGCACCATCATTGACGTCAACGACGCCTTTACCCGCATCACCGGCTATGGCCGCCAGGAGGCACTGGGCCAGAACCCGCGCATGCTCAGCTCCGGCCGGCAGGACGCGGCGTTTTACGCCACCCTGTGGCGCGCCCTGAAGGACCAGGGCCACTGGAGCGGCGAGATTTGGAACCGGCGCAAGAGTGGTGAGGTGTATGCCGAGCTGCTGACCATCAGCGCGGTGCGCGACACGCAGGGACAGGTGCTGCAGTATGTGGCGTTGTTCTCGGATATCTCGGCGATCAAGACGCACCAAAGCCAGCTGGAGCATATTGCCCATTTTGACGCGCTGACGAATCTGCCCAACCGGGTGCTGCTGGCAGACCGGCTGCAGCAAGCCATGGCACAGGTGCTACGGCGTGGCCGGCAACTGGCGGTGGCCTACCTGGATCTGGATGGATTCAAGACCATCAATGATCGCCATGGCCACGAAGTGGGTGACCAGGTGCTGGTCATCCTGGCGCAGCGCATGAAAGAGGCGCTGCGCGAAGAGGATACGCTGGCCCGTCTGGGTGGCGACGAGTTTGTGGTGGTGCTGATCGACCTGGTTGATACGGCCGCCTGCCTGCCCATGCTCACCCGGTTGCTGGCCGCCGTGGCACAGCCGGTTCAGGTCGGGGAGTTGAAGGTCCAGGTCTCGGCCAGCCTGGGGGTGAGCTTCTGTCCCCAGGCGCAGGACATCGATGCCGATCAACTGCTGCGACAGGCTGACCAGGCCATGTACCAGGCCAAGGTGGCTGGCAAGAACCGTTACCACGTGTTCGACGCCGAGCGGGACAGCAGCATCCGCGGCCACCACGAGAGCCTGGAGCGCATCCGTTTGGCGCTGGCGCAACGTGAGTTCGTGCTGTATTACCAGCCCAAGGTCAACATGCGCACCGGCCAGGTCATTGGGGCCGAGGCCCTGATCCGCTGGCTGCATCCCGAACAGGGCTTGATGCTGCCAGGCAGTTTCCTGCCGGTGATCGAGGACCATGCACTGGCCGTCGCCATTGGCGAGTGGGTGATCGACACCGCGCTGAGCCAGATGGAACGATGGCACGCCGCGGGGCTCGAAATGCCGGTCAGCGTCAACATCGGCGCGCACCAGTTGCAACAGGCCGATTTTGTGGATCGCCTGCGGGCCATTCTGGCAGCACACCCGCAGGTACCTGCGCATTGCCTGGAGCTGGAAGTGCTGGAGACCAGCGCGCTGGAAGACATGGCCCAGGTGTCCCGAGTGATAGAAGCCTGCGCGCAGATGGGGGTAATGTTTGCGTTGGACGACTTTGGCACCGGATACTCGTCACTGACCTACCTGAAGCGCCTGCACGTGGCGCTGCTCAAGATTGACCAGAGCTTTGTGCGCAACATGCTGGAAGACCCGGATGACCTGGCCATTTTGCAGGGCGTGATTGGACTGGCGGCAGCCTTCAAGCGCCAGGTAATTGCAGAAGGCGTGGAGACTGTCGCCCACGGCAGCCTGCTGCTGCAACTGGGTTGTGAACTGGCGCAGGGATACGGCATCGCCCGGCCCATGCCCGCCGACCAGTTGCCCGCCTGGGCAGCGACCTGGAAGGCAGATCCCGCCTGGCTCAACAGGTCAGGGCGCCCGTAAAGGCTGCAACAGCACCACCAGCGCCCCTGCACCACCCTGGGCCGGCGGCGCCTGCACAAAGGCCACCACCTCGGAGCGCTGCACCAGCCAGCGGTGCACCTTGTCTTTCAGCACTGGCGCCTTGCCCGGCGAGCCCAGCCCCTTGCCGGTGACCACGCGCACGCAGCGTATGCCCTGCTTGTGCGCCTCGCGGATGAAGGTGCCCAACGCCTCGCGCGCGTCGTCGCTGCGCAGGCCGTGCAGGTCGATCTGGCGCTGGATGGACCATTGGCCTTTGCGCAGCTTCTGCGCGACGTCGGGTCCGACACCGGGGCGGCGAAAGCTCAGGCGTTCGTCGGTATCGAGCAGGGTGGTGATGTCCACCTCGTCACTGATGGCCTCTTGCAGCGCGGCGGCTTCGTCCAGCAGGTGCTGCATCGGCAATGGTTTGGGGGCGGCGGGCTTGAGGTTGGCCGTGCCGTGCGCGGGCAGGCGCTGGACGGCGCCAACGGCCGCCTGGAACAGGCTGCGGTGCTCGCGCACGCGCTTGGCCTCCAGCGCCTGCTGGGCCGCGGCCTGGGCTGCACGCTCGGCCTGCGCGGCAATTTCCTTCTTCACCTGCTTCAGGTCGGCGAGCGAGCCTACCTTCAGCGGCTTGGTGGTGGTCACAGCAGGCCTTTCTCGGCCATCGACAGGGCCTGCCCCGGCCCGACGATGATGTGGTCCAGCACGCGCACGTCCAGCAGCGCCAGCGCCGCCTTCAGGGTTTGCGTCAGGGCCTCGTCGGCGCGGGACGGCTGCACCGTGCCGCTGGGGTGGTTATGCGCCAGCACCACGGCGCTGGCCTGGTGGTGCAGGGCGCGTAGCGCCACTTCACGCGGGTAGACGCTGGTTTGGGTCAGCGTGCCGCGAAACAGCTCCTCCATGGCCAGCAGGCGGTTCTGGGTGTCCAGAAACAGCACCGCAAACACTTCGTGGTTTTTGGCGGCCAGGTGCAGCTTCAGGTAGTGCTTGATGGTGTCGGGGTCGGCAAACACCGTGCGTTCCTTGAGCTGCTGGGCCATGGCGCGGCGGGCCAGCTCCAGCACGGCAATCAGCTCGGCGCGCTTGGCCGGGCCTAGCCCCTTGACCCGCTTCAAATCCTCGGCCGTGGCATGCAGCAGGCCTGAAATACCGTCGAAGCCCTCGTCGCCATTGCCTGTGCCGCTATCTTTTCTGAAGTGCAGCAGCTCGTCGGCCATTTGCAGCACGCCCTTGCCCTGGATGCCGGTACGCAGCAGCAGGGCCAGCAGCTCGGCGTCGCTGAGCGCCGAGGCGCCGCGCGCCAACAGCTTTTCACGCGGCCGGGCGTCGGGGGGCAGGTCTTTGAGGGGCATGGTCTGAGAGGGCGCAGCCCGGCGGATGCGCAGGGGTTTGGCCGGGGTTTCTACAATAGAGGCCAGTTTATAGGGACTTTTATGACCGCCACGCCAACCTGCGTTGAACCAGGCTCCTTCCTCACCCTGCACTACCGCCTGAGCGGTCCGTCCGGCGATGTGATCAACACCTTTGACGGCAAACCCGCCACGCTGACCCTGGGTACGGGCGAGCTGTCGCCCGCGGTCGAGGCCTGCCTGATCGGCCTGGAGGAGGGTGCGCGCAAGACCTTTGCGCTGCCGGCTGGTGCCGCATTTGGCGAGCGCAACCCCGCCATGCAGCAGTGGCTGGCCCGCAAGGTGCTGACGCAGATGGGTGACCCCAGCGAACAATACGCCGTGGGCGATGTGGTGCAGTTCCCCACACCCGACGACAAGGGCCAGTTTGCAGGTGTGGTGCTGCAGGTGGCCGAAGGCCGTGGCGTGCTGTTCGACTTCAACCACCCGCTGGCCGGCCAGCCGGTGACGTTCGAAGTGCAGGTGATTGGCATCCTATGAGCAATAAGGCCCCCATTCCGCAGGAAATTCTTTTAGCCGAACCACGCGGGTTCTGCGCCGGTGTGGACCGTGCCATCGAGATCGTCGAGCGTGCGCTGCAGAAGTTTGGCCGGCCTATCTACGTGCGCCACGAGATCGTGCATAACACCTATGTGGTCAACGACCTCAAAAGCCGTGGCGCCATCTTCATTGAAGAGCTGGACGAGGTGCCACCCGGCGCCACGCTGGTGTTTTCCGCCCACGGGGTGAGCCAGGCCATTCAGAAGGAGGCCACGCGCCGGGGCTTCCGCATCTTCGACGCCACCTGTCCGCTGGTTAGCAAGGTGCATGTCGAGGTTGCCAAGCTGCACAAAGAGGGTTTCGAGTTCATCATGATCGGCCACAAGGGACACCCCGAGGTGGAGGGCACCATGGGCCAGCTCGACGACGGCAGCATCCACCTGGTGGAGGACGTGGCCGATGTGGCACGCATTGCCCCCCGCCAGACGCAGAAGCTGGCGCTGGTGACGCAGACCACGCTGAGCGTGGACGACGCCGCCGAAATCTCCGCGGCCGTCATGGCCCGGTTCCCTGAAGTGCAGTCGCCCAAGCAGCAGGACATCTGCTACGCCACCCAGAACCGCCAGGACGCCGTCAAGATCATGTCGCCGCAGGTGGACATCATGATCGTGGTCGGTAGCCCCACCAGCTCCAACAGCAACCGCCTGGCCGAACTGGCCCGCAAGCTCGGCGTTGCCAGCTACATGGTGGACAACGCGGCAGAATTGCAGACGGATTGGTTTGAAGGCAAGAGCCGTGTCGGGCTGACGGCCGGCGCGTCGGCACCCGAGGTGCTGGTGCGCGAGGTGATTGACCGCATCCGCGCGTTGGGCGCGGTGTCGGTGCGCAAGATGGACGGCATTGAAGAGACGGTGAAGTTTCCGCTGCCCAAGGGTTTGAAACTGGACGCCTGAAGCCAACCCCGGCAGCTATCAAAAGCATAGCGACTCACGCAATAAAATCGAGGGCTATAGCCTAATTTGACTTACACATTGCGGGACAGACCGCGTTTCGCAACGCGAATGCGCTCTGTCCCCAACTGATTAGAAGGTATCACCATGTTAGACATCACCCTGCTGCGCAAAGACTTGGCCTCGGTCATCACCCGCCTGCAAACCCGCAAGAACCCGCAAGCCTTCCTGGACGTGGATGCCTTCACGGCGCTGGAGGCCGAGCGCAAGACGATTCAGATGCGCACCGAAGAGCTGCAAAGCAAGCGCAACACGCTGTCCAAGCAGATCGGCATGCTGAAAGCCAAGGGCACGCCCGCCGAGGTGGACGCCGTCATGGCCGAAGTCGCGGGCCTGAAGACCGAACTGGAAACTTCTGCCACGCGCCTGGACGTGATCCAGCTGGAGATGCAGACCCTGCTGCTGGCTGTGCCCAACCTGCCGCATGAGAGCGTGCCGGTGGGCGAGGACGAACACGGCAATGTGGAGGTGCGCCGCTGGGGCACCCCCACCGCCATGGATTTCGACATCAAAGACCATGTGGACATCGGTACTCCACTGGGGCTGGACTTCGAGATGGGCGTCAAGCTGTCGGGCTCGCGCTTCACGGTCATGAAAGGCCCCGTTGCCCGCCTGCACCGCGCCTTGAGCCAGTTCATGCTGGACGTGCAGACGCAGGAGCACGGCTACACCGAGTGCTATGTGCCCTATGCCGTGAATGGCGAATCGCTGAAGGGCACTGGCCAGTTGCCCAAGTTCGAGGGCGACCTGTTCGCTGCCAAGAAGGGCGGCCAGGAGGGTGAAGAGCAGCCTGACCACACGGCGCTGTACCTGATCCCCACCAGCGAAGTGCCGCTGACCAACTTTGTGCGCGATGTGGTCAGCTCCGAGGCCGATCTGCCGATCAAGCTCACTGCCCACACCCCGTGCTTCCGCTCCGAGGCCGGCAGCGCCGGGCGCGACACCCGCGGCCTGATCCGCCAGCACCAGTTCGACAAGGTGGAAATGGTGCAAATCGTCCACCCTGAAAAAAGCTACGAGGCGCTGGAGACCATGGTCACCCACGCCGAGGCCATTCTGCAAAAGCTGGGCCTGCCCTACCGCGTGGTGAGCCTGTGCACGGGCGATATGGGCTTTGGTGCCACGAAGACCTATGACCTGGAAGTGTGGCTGCCCGCGCAGAACACCTTCCGCGAAATCAGTTCGGTGTCCAACTGCGAGGCCTTCCAGTCGCGCCGCCTGCAGGCCCGCTTCAAGAACGCCCAGGGCAAGAACGAACTGGTGCACACGCTGAACGGCTCCGGCCTGGCTGTGGGCCGCACACTGGTGGCGGTGCTGGAGAACTACCAGAACGCCGACGGCTCGGTGACCATCCCCGAAGCCCTGCGCCCCTACCTGGGTGGAATGGTGACCCTGCGACCCTGATAGAATCTGCGCTTCGTCCAATCGAAGCAATTTCAGGAGAGATGGCAGAGTGGTCGAATGTACTTGACTCGAAATCAAGCGTACCGCAAGGTACCGTGGGTTCGAATCCCACTCTCTCCGCCATAAGCCCATGTTCTGCATGGGCTTTTTGGTTTTTGCGCGCACCGCGTGATACCCTGCTCACTCCAGCACCGCCCCGCGGTGATGCCGGACCCCATTTGATTGCCTGGCCTATTTCGGCTATGGTGCGTGGGCAAGCGCCAGACTAGGCGCGGGGAGGATGTGTTGAAAACCTACTCGGGTTTCGAGACCAAGGTATTGGTCGCATTCACGATTGCCGTGCTGGTGGTGGCGGGAATCACGGCCACAACATGGAAGGTCGCATTTGACGCTTCCGAGGCAGCGCGCTGGGTCGCGCACTCCCACGAAGTGCTCGATAGCCTGGCCAGGACCAAGTCCAATACGTTGCAGATCGAGTATGCAACCCAAAGCTTCAGAATCTCGGGCGACCCGGCACGGCTGGTCGATCGCGACGCAGCCATAGCGGACCGAGAGAGCTTGCTCGGCCGGATCAAGCAGCTTGTCAGTGACAACACGGCTCAACTGGAACGATGGACGCAGCTGCGCGAGGTTGTCAACGAGCGCATGGCCATTTCGCGGCGCGTGGAGTTCTTGCGCAAGACCCAGGGCCAGGAGGCCGCGAGCGCGTTTGTAGCCAGCGCTCCGTTGCAGGAAACGCGTCAGCGCACCTACCGTTGGTTGGGCGAGATGGATGCTGCAGAGCGCAGGTCACTGGAGGATCGCAGTGCCGAGCAGCTGCAAGCCCAGCACTCCATGCTGACCACTGGTGCGCTGGTCGCGCTGTCGCTCTTTGCACTGCTGACGGCGACCTATGGGCTGATCCGGCGCCAACTGCGGGAGACCGAGGCCAGCCGACGAGCGTTGGCCGACAGCGAGGAGAGCCTGTCCACCACGCTGCACTCCATCGGCGACGCAGTGCTGGCAACCGATCTCAGGGGGCGTATCACGCGCATGAATCCAGTGGCGGAGCGGCTCACCGGCTGGTCAGTGGCCGAGGCGCGAGGCCGACCCGTTGACGAGGTGTTTTGCATCATCAACGAGCAGACGCGCATGCCAGCCGTGGTGCCAGTGGCCAAAGTACTGGAGACCGGCGCAGTTCAGGAACTTGCCAACCACACGGCTCTGCTGGCGCGTGATGGCAGTGAGTACCCCATCGCCGACAGCGCGGCTCCTATTTGCGACTCCACAGGGCACATGCACGGTGTGGTCCTCGTTTTTAGGGATGTGTCGGTGGAGCGGCAGGCGCAGCAGGCGATCAGTGACGCGAACCAACTGCTGGAGCAACGGGTTCAGAAAAGGACATCCCAGCTGCACGCCACGCAAGACCACCTGCGCAGTGTGATCAGCAATGTGCCGGCCTTGATCGCCTATGTGGATGCCAATCAGCGCTATGTGTATGTCAATAATCAGTACCGGGAGCGCTTTGCACCCGATAGGGCCGACATTGCCGGGTGTACCGTGCACGAAATTCTGGGTGACGAGCGCTATGCCATCGCGGCTCCACTGATCGCACGGGCCCTGCAGGGAGAGCCGCAAAGCTACGACTGGCAGCCCTTTCCCGAGATGTGGCAGAGCGTTGACTACTTCCCCAAGCGGGATGCCCAGCAACGGGTTGTGGGGTATTACGTTTTGGGAAGGGACATCACCGCGCGCAAGCGCTCCGAGGAAACCATTCAGACGCTCAACGCAGACTTGGCGCGGCAGGTACGGAGACTGGAGCAGGTGAGCCGGGCATTGAGAACCCTGAGCGCGGGTAACCGCACGATGCTGCGGGCGAAGGATGAGCAGCAGCTGCTGGCAAGCATGTGCCGTGCCATTGTGGATGAGGGCGGCTATCCGACCGCGGTGGTGTGGTACCGCGAAGACGATGAGGGCCGATCCGTGAAGCCGATGGCGCAGCGCGGCTACCCGGGTGGCCAATTGGCCCTGGACCAGCTGACCGTGAGCTGGGCCGACAACGAATACGGGCAGGGTGTGGGGGCCACCGCCATCCGCACCGGTCAGCCCGGTGTGGTCCGCGATATGTTCACCGACCCGCGCTACGCTGCCTGGCAACCGCATCTTCGCCACAATGCGTGCGCGGTGGCGTGCCCGCTGCGCGTGGGTGCCGAGGTCATTGGTGCCCTGGCTATTTATGGGGTGGAGCAGGACTCCATCAGTGCGGAAGAAGTGGCGCTACTGGCGGAGTCGGCAGACGACCTGGCCTTTGGCATCGCCACGCTGCGCGCGCGCGCCGAAGGACTGAAAATCCAGGAGGTCATGCACCGCATGACCCATTGCGATCTGCTGACCGGTTTGCCCAACGAGACCCGGTTTACCGAATTGCTCGCAGCCGCCATAGACGCTGGACACCGCCTGCAGCAGCCGTTCGTGGTCATGCAAACCAATATTGAACGCCTGAGTGAAATCAATGATGCCCTGGGTTTCAACTATGGTGACCAGATGCTGAGTGAGTTCGGTTCGCGCCTGTGTGCGGTGGCACCAGCATCCGCCGTCGTCGCGCGCCTGCGTGGGGACGAGTTTGCGATTCTGCTGCCCGAGAGTGACGCTGGGGCGGCTTTCGCCCTGATGCAGCGTCTGGACGGCGCGCTGGCACAGCCCTTCCTCCTGGCTGATATTTACCTGGAAATGTCGGTGAATGCCGGTGTTGTCGTGTTCCCGGAGCACGGATCGACCGCCCATGACCTGTTCCGTCATATGGACATTGCGGTGCAGTTGGCGAAGAAGAAAGGCGTGGGTTGCGTTGTCTTTGATCCCTTGCAGGACCGGAACCCGTCGCACCGTCTGAATCTGGCCGGTGAGTTGCGGCGCGCCATTGAAGGAGGTGATTTGTCGCTCTATCTGCAGCCCAAGGTCGAGATGGCAACTGGCCGCGTCTGTGGGGCCGAGGGATTGGTGCGCTGGCGGCACGCCGAGCGTGGTTTGATTTTCCCCGGTGAATTCATCGAGCTTGCTGAACACACGGGCCTCATCAAGCCCCTTACCGAGTGGGTGATAGCAGCTGCTTTGCGCCTGAACCATGGCTGGATGCAGCAGGGCTGCGCATTGCCCATCGCGGTCAACCTGTCCGCACGCAATCTGCACGACGAAGGCCTCCTGGAGACGATTCGCCAGTTGCAGGCCAACTGGGGCGTGCCCAGCGGTCTGCTGGAACTGGAAATCACGGAGAGCACGGTGATGGAGGATGCGGAATTCGCTTTGCGTGTACTGCACGGCCTGCGTGCGCAAGGCATACCGTTGTACATCGATGACTTTGGCACCGGCTACTCCTCGCTCAGTTATTTGCTCAAGCTGCCGGTGGAGTACATCAAGATTGACCAGTCGTTTGTGCGTGGCATGCTGGTGAGCAAGGATTCGTCCGTGATCGTGCGATCCACTATTGAGCTCGCCCATGATCTGGGACGCATGGTCGTGGCCGAAGGTGTTGAAACCCGCGAGAACTGGGATCAGCTGGCGGCGTTGGGTTGTGATTTCGCGCAAGGCTATTTCATTGCACGGCCGATGCCGGCAGCGGATTTTCCTGGCTGGTTTCAGCAGTTTCGTGCGCCGTTGCCACCACCTGAGACCCCCAACCTGGAGGATATGTAATGGGTATTCGCATTGTCAGACTGGGCACGGACCGGGCGCCGGATGAGGGCATCCGGATTGGCACCGTGCGGCGCCCGCCGCGGGGTGTTCCCAAGACCGAATTCGCCAGCCAGAACTGGTACGACGTCTGGTACCCCAATCTGGCCCCCAGCGCCGAAACCATGAAGCAAGGCCAGGAGGCAGACACCGACGCGAAATGGAGCGCCTTTGCAAAGCGCTACCGCGGCGAGATGAAGCAGCCCGATGCCGCCAGGACCCTGGAGCTATTGGCCAGACTGTCCCAGGGCAGCAATTTTTCCCTGGGCTGCTATTGCCAAGACGAGGCGCACTGCCACCGCTCGATTCTGCGGGAACTCTTGACCGAGTCCGGCGCTGCCATTCTGGAGTAGCACCAGAAATCTTTGAAGCATTTACTTGCAAATAAGCGCCGGCGTATGTAATATCCGTGTTAGCGATGGCGTATACGCAGTGTGTAGTGCTCTCGCTCGCAGCCAGCGAGGCGGCTCTCAAGAGCGAATCTGGCAAGGGCAAACTTGACGAAAGTCAAGGACGCAAAGCTTCCGGGCTACATGACTACGGTCATTTGCCAGCGGGGCTGCCATCGAGATATGCACCAGGATTTCGATGTTGCGTCGCCCTTTATTTGTTAACGCAAACTAAAGGCGGCTGTATGAGCAAACATTCCAATCGAAACCTTCCAGTCGAGCAGTGGCCCGAATCGCTGGAGATATTGCGCCATCTGGCTGCGCAATCCACGCCAGTTGCGGTCAAGGATGTCGCACGCGAGGTCAGCGCTCCCGAGATTTCTACCCGAAACCGGCTGGCCAAACTCGAAGCCCATGGAACAGTGCGTGCCTCGCGCGAGGTTGCCACCCTGGGGCCCGGCAAGCAGGTCACGTGCACGCACTATGCCATCACGCAGTATGGCAAGGATTGCGCCGGCGTCAGGGCTCAGGCCCAAGCCCAGTCCCAGGCCTTCAAGGTGCGTGTGAACAGTGTTTTCAATTGGGCGGCGGCCCTGGGGGCGGTGCCTTCGCAGCTCAAGAATTGACCTGAACCGGCTGGGCCACTGCAGCGCAGTAAGATTTGGCCCATGACAGTCATACACACGCGATGGAGTCTGAGTCGCAAGCTGGCGTTCGCCGTTTCACCATTCCTGCTATTGGCGTTGATCTCGACCACGGTCAACCTGTGGGTGTCGTGGCAACTCAATGGGGGCGCGGCGGCGGTCAATGAGGCCGGGCGCATGCGCATGCAGGCCTACCGGATCGCACTGACAGTAGCCAGCCCAACAGGCGCCGGCGCGCACGAATTGCCGGCCCACATCGACAACTTCAACCAAAGCCTCGCACTGTTGCGCAACGGCGACCCCGCGCGCCCGCTCCAGGTCCCATGGGATGGCGCGGTGCGGCAACACTTTGCGGCCGTCGAAAAAGACTGGGACCAGTTCCATTCCCATTGGTTGGCACAAAGACCCGGCAATCTGGATCGTTTGACGTCGGATACGGTCACCTTTGCTGCGGACATCGATTTGTTGGTCAACAGCATTGAATCGAACATGGCGGGCTGGACGGCCACTTTGCACCTGCTGCAGATCGGTGTACTCATTGTGGCGTTGCTGGGTGCGGTGACGCTGTTGTTTGCCGGCTACCTGTTTGTGCTGGAACCTGTCAATTTGCTCAAGCAGGCCATTCAGAAGATCCAGGGTGGGGACTTTGGTTTTCGGGTTCATCGTGTCGGCTCGGATGAGTTTGGGACCCTGGCTGAGGGTTTCAACGGCATGGCGGCGCACCTCCAGTCCTTGTATGGAAATCTGGCCAGCAAAGTCGCTGAGAAGACCTTGGAGCTGGAGGAAAAGCGTGAACGCCTGGAGTCCCTGTACGAGGTGACGGCCCTGGTCGCCCGTGCCACTTCGCTCGAGGATTTGGCGCACGATTTTTCCAAACGCATCATGTCCATCGCCAAAGCCGATGGCGTGGCTTTGCGTTGGTCGGGTCAAGCCCAGCAGCGCTACCTGATGCTGGCAGCCAGCGGGCTGCCCGTCGAGCTGGTGGATGCGGAGCACTGCCTGAGCGCGGGCGACTGTTTCTGTGGTTCACCCACGCCCGACAACGAGCTGGTGGTGATTCCCATCCACTCCCTGCCGCAGGAGTCTCTCAAGCACTGTGCAAAAGCGGGCTTCGAGACGGTCGTCAATGTTCCCATCTGCTTGCAAGAGCGTGTGATGGGGGAGGTAAGTCTGTTCTTTCACGCCAAGGTTTCGCCCAGCGATGCCGAGCGTTCACTGCTGGAAGCGCTCACCAGCCATCTCGCCAGCGCCATGGAGAACCTGCGGCTCAATGCGCTGGCGCGGGAAGCCGCGGTGTCAGGGGAGCGGCACCATTTGTCCCGTGAATTGCACGACTCCATCGCCCAGTCCCTGGCTTTTCTCAAGATTCAGGTGCAGTTGATGCGGGACGCGATGCAAACCCAGGACCAGGCGGTGATGCGCGACGTGCTCGAGGAAATCGATACGGGGGTACGCGAGTGCTATGGCGATGTGCGCGAGTTGCTGGTGCACTTTCGTACGCGTGCGAATGCGGAAGATATTGAACCGGCTCTGGCGACCACATTGCGCAAGTTCGAGCTTCAGACCGGCTTGACCACATCCCTGGACATCAGTGGACACGGGTTGCCCCTGACGCCGGATGTGCAGATTCAGGTGTTGCACATCGTGCAGGAAGCACTCTCCAACGTGCGCAAGCACGCCCGCGCATCGCAGGTCTGGCTGCGCGTGGAACAGCAGCCCGCATGGGCCTTTGAAGTACGTGACGATGGTGTCGGGTTTGCCGTGGGCAATGGTGCTGCCGATGAAACACATGTAGGCCTGCAAATCATGGCCGAGCGCGCGCAGCGCATGGGCGCGGCATTGTCGGTTCGTGCATCGCCCGGTGGCGGATGCTGCGTCCGTTTGACCCTGACAGGCGTACACCCCTCGCCCGCGACCGACAATGTCCCGGTAGCCCTGTAATCCAACTGACTCGCATTGAAAGCCCATACCGACATGAATGTGCCTGCTATCCGCGTTTTGGTGGTGGACGATCACACCCTGTTTCGGCGTGGGTTGACCGCATTGCTGTCCCGCGATGCACGCGTGCTCGTCGTCGGTGATGCTGCGGACGCGGGCGAAGCGCAGCGCCGCGCACAAGAACTGCAGCCGGACGTGATCCTGCTGGATAACCACCTTCCTGGCGTACGCGGTGTGGATGCAGTGGTCGCGCTGCAAGAGGCAGTTCCGCATGCACGCATCCTGATGCTGACAGTCAGTGAAGATGAAGCTGATCTGATGGCGGCTTTGCGCAACGGTGCAGCAGGCTACTTGCTGAAGACCACCGAAGGCGACAGCTTGATTGGGGCCATCGAACGTGCGGTCAAGGGCGAAAACGTGATCGCACCGGAGATGACCGGCAAGATGGTCGCCGCGTATCTGGGTGCCAAGCCCCCTGAGGCTTCGCCTCCCGTTGTATCGCCCGTTCTGGCCGCCCTGTCATCGCGTGAAATGGAGATTCTTCGATGCATTGCACGGGGTGCCAGCAACAAGGAAATTGGGCGTGAGCTGGGTATTGCGGAAACCACGGTGAAGGTGCACGTGCAGAATTTATTGCGAAAAATGCACGTCAGCACGCGGGTCCATGCGGCAGTCATAGCGACGGAAATAGGCCTCTTTTGAGGGACATGTTTTGATAGTGGAATTGACCCATATCAAATGAAAATCAAATGGTGTCGCGGCTAGTTCTTTAGAACTAGAGTGAGTGTTGACGACTAGTTCCAAAGAGGCGTGGCTCTACGTCTTTTGCGGTCGACGTGGTGTCCAAGGGGCGTCTAAAGTTGAACCAAGTCAACTTTTTGAGCTGGAAAATGAGCCAAACATCCATCGGTCGATTCGATATGCCCCGCCACCTGGGGACACTTCCCATGTTCAGCAAATTGTCCGAACCCGAGCGTGAAAACATCGCCCGTGGCTGCAGATTGCGCCAGTTCACACGCGGCGCCATGGTGTTCAGGGCTGGCGAACAATGCGAGTCTTTTCACTTTGTCGTGTCCGGTCAGATCAAACTCTTTGTTGCATCGTCAACCGGAGTTGAAAAAGTCATTGAAATCGTGGGACCGGGCCACAGTTTTGCCGAGGCGATGATGTTCTTGCCCAAGCCCTATATGCTCAACGCGCAGACGCTGAGCGACTGCCTGATCATGACCGTGAGCAAACAGGCCGTGTTCAGCGAGATCGAGCGGGACCCAGGGTTTTCAATGCATATGCTGTCCGGCATTTCCCATTGGCTGCACCGCCTGCTACTGGACGTGGAGGGCTACGCCTTGCACAGCGGCATGCAGCGCCTGATTGGCTACCTGCTGCGCGACGTGGAGCTGGACGACGAAGGCGACCTTGGCATCGTCACTGTGTCGCTGCCCGTCAGCAAGGCCACGGTTGCCTCGCGCCTGTCCCTCACGCCCGAGTATTTCTCGCGGGTATTGCACCAGCTGGAGAGCGAAGGGTTGATTGAGATCGCCCGGCGTGAAATTCGTATCCTGGACGTGCGCCGCCTGGCCCGCTACGGGTCACACTAGGCCCGCGCGCAGGACTATCGCTCGATGGCGAGGAGTTCCACCTCAAAGGTCAGTGTGGCGTTCGGTGGCACAGCACCCGGCGCGCCACGCTCGCCATAGGCGGTCGCCGGTGGGCAGGTCAGCGTGGCCTTGCCACCGACCTTGATTTTTTGAAGCGCCTGTGTCCAGCAGGGCACGACCCTATTCAGCGGAAAGACCGCAGGCTCATTGCGCTTGTACGAACTGTCAAATTCCGTACCGTCGGCCAGTGTGCCGCGGTAGTGCACCTTCACTCGGTCGACGGCATTGGGCAGTGCGCCCGTGCCTGCCACGGTGTGCACGATCACCACCCCGGAGGGTAGTGTTTCGGTTGCAGCCGCTGGAGCAGTGGCGGCGTGCGCGCTGAAGGCAAGCAGCGACAGTGAGAGTGGAATCAGTAGTGAGCGTAGGGTCATATCAGGGTAGTTGGTAGTTAAGTTCCCGCAGCCAGCTGCTGCAATGCGGCCGCCACTGTCGATATATCGACCGTTAGCGGCTCCAGCTGGTCCATCAGTCCTGGCAAAGCAGCAGAGCCTTCGCGCTGCAGTGTAGCAATGGCCTGGCCCGCCTGCTTGGGCGATGCGAAGCCCAGGCTTTGCATCAACAATTGGCCCTGTGCGTCCACCAGCTTGAAGCGGAACTGGCCGTCGGTCTCGCGGTATTGCTTGAAGCTTGGCAGTGCTGTCTTGGCCACTTTTTGCGTGGCAGCCTGGACCGGGTCGCCCAGTTTGCGCAGGCCCACGGCGTGGCGCAACTCCGCCATGAACGGGGTTGCACGTTGGCGCGCCTTGACCGCACCGGCGAGCAGGATCGCCTCGATTTTGGCCGGATGGTTGATCAGGTCCAAATAGGCCTCGCGCATGGGAGCGATTTCGCGGTCAATGCGTTCAAACAGTATCTGCTTGGCATCACCCCAGCCAATGCCGTCGGCATAGGCCTGGCGCAGGGCCTTTGATTCGTCGTCGCTGGCAAAGGCCTGATAAATCTGAAACAGCGCAGAGCCTTCGGTGTCCTTGGGCTCACCGGGCGCGCGCGAGTCGGTGACGATTCCGGCGATCAGCTTTTTCAACTGCTCGCGCGGCGCAAACAGCGGGATGGTGTTGTCGTAGCTCTTGCTCATCTTGCGGCCATCCAGACCGGGCAGCGTTGCCACGGACTCTTCGATAACGGCCTGCGGCGGCACAAAGTGCTCGCCATAGCGGTGGTTGAAGCTGTTGGCCATGTCGCGGGCCATCTCGATGTGCTGAACCTGGTCGCGCCCCACCGGTACCTTGTGGGCGTTGAACATCAGAATGTCGGCGCCCATCAGCACCGGGTACATGAACAGGCCCGCCGTTACGTCCATGTCCGGGTCCTGGTCGGTCGCCGTGTTTTTGTCGACTGCGGCCTTGTAGGCGTGCGCGCGATTCAGGACGCCTTTGCCGGTGACGCAGGTCAGCAGCCAGGTGAGCTCAGGAATCTCGGGAACGTCGGACTGGCGGTAGAAAACCACGCGCTCGGGATCCAGGCCCGCGGCCAGCCAGCTGGCAGCAATCTCCAGCGTGGAGCGCTGGATGCGTGCAGGCTCGTCGATTTTGATGAGTGCGTGATAGTCGGCTAGGAAATAGTAGCTCTCCACGCCGGCGGTGAGGCTGGCCCGCACCGAAGGGCGAATAGAGCCGACATAGTTGCCGAGGTGGGGCGTACCCGAGGTGGTGATGCCGGTGAGAAAGCGTGTGGTGGGCATTGCGGAAGATTCAATCAAAGAAATGGGCAGGCGTGTGTGTCGGGTGCTTACGACACCAGCGCAGCCAGAGGGGATAGCAGAATGTTGAGCAGTCCATACGTCAGCGCCATCACCGGCTGCATCCACAGCGTGCTGATGATGTTCATGACGACCAGCGCCATGACGATGAAAAATCCCCAGGGCTCAACCCGCGACACCAGCTCCGCCTGGCGGTGCGGCAACAAGCCGACCAGAATGCGCCCGCCATCCAGGGGTGGCAGCGGAAACATATTGAATGCAAACATCACGACATTGACCAGCACACCGCCGTGGCACATCTTCAGGAAAAAAGGTTCTGTCACGTCGGCGGCGCGCAACAGGTAGAGGGCGATGCCCCACAGCAGCGCCATGGCGAGGTTGGCGCCGGGGCCGGCCAATGCCACCCAGACCATGTCTCTTTTGGGGTGGCGCAGGTTGCCAAAACGCACTGGCACGGGTTTGGCATAGCCGAACAGAAAAGCCCCCGAGGTCGCAAAATACAGCAGCAAGGGCATCAGGATGGTGCCGACGGGGTCGATGTGCTTCATCGGATTGAGCGTGACGCGGCCCAGCATCCAGGCGGTGTTGTCGCCAAAATGCCGTGCCGCATAGCCATGGGCCGCCTCGTGCACGGTGATGGCAAAGAGCACCGGCAACGCGTACAGGGCGACGGTTTGAATCAGGTTTGCAATGTCCACAGAATGAAGTTTCCAGGTTGGTCTTACAGCCCCAGACGGGCCAGATCGCCCCGCCCCTGACGGATGAGTTGAGGCTCAGTCCCGGTCAGGTCGATGACGGTGGTGGGTTCCTGCGCGCAGGCCCCGGCATCGATGACGCCGGCGATCAGTTTTTCAAAGCGGTCCCGAATCGCGCCGGCGTCATTCATCGGATGGGCCTCGCCGGGTGCGATCAGGGTTGTCGCCAGCAGCGCGCCGTCGTGCAGTGCCAGCAGGGCTTGCAGGGCCGTATGTTCCGGAACCCGCAGGCCTATGGTCTTGCGGGACGGGTGGCTGACCCGGCGCGGCACTTCCTTGCTGGCTTCCAGAATGAAGGTGTAGGGGCCGGGCGTTGCAGACTTGAGCAGTCGGTACTGGGCGTTGTCGACCCGCGCGTAGCTGGCCAGTTCACTCAGGTCGCGGCACAGCAGCGTGAGGTGGTGTTTTTCGTCCACGCCCCGAATGCGCCGCAAGTTGTCCACTGCTGCCTTGTCGTCGAGATGGCAGACCAGGGCATAGCTGGAGTCTGTAGGCACAGCCAAAACGCCCCCTTTTTCCAGCAGCGCGACGGCCTGCTTGAGCAGCCGTACCTGGGGGTTGTCGGGGTGAACTTCGAAATATTGGGCCATGCGTCTATTGGATGCGGGATGCCAGTGCTTCCCAGACGGGCGTCAGATTCGCAGGCAAAAAGGGCAGGGTGCCGAGTTCGGTGTGGCTTTCATCGGGGCTGTGGAAATCGCTGCCGCGCGAGGCCGCCATACCGAATTCACGGGCCGTGTCGGCGTAAACGCTGTACTCGGCCACCGAATGACTGCCGGTCACCACCTCCACGCCCTGGCCACCGTAGGCCTTGAACTCGGTGAACAATGCGAACTCTTCATTGGGCGTGAACTTGTAGCGCGCCGGGTGGGCAATGACGGCCATGCCACCGGCGCCGGTGATCCAGGTCACGGCGTCCTTGAGCGTGGCCCAGCTGTGCGGCACATAGCCGGGCTTGCCCTCGATCAGAAACTTTCTGAACACCTCGTTGGTGTCACGGCAAACCCCCGATTCGATCAGGAAGCGGGCGAAATGCGTGCGCGAAATCAGCTCCGGGTTGCCGACAAACTTCAGGGCTCCTTCGTACGCGCCCTTGATTCCGACCTTGGCCAGACCGTCGGACATTTCCATGGCCCGAACGTCGCGGCCACCCCGGGTACGGCGCAGTCCAGCAATCAGGTCAGCATTGGTGGCATCAAAACCCAGCCCCACGATGTGCACGGTCTTGCCGATGAAGGTGATGGAAATCTCAGTGCCGGTCAGGTAGCGCATGCCGCAGTCCCTGGCAGCGGCCAGGGCCCGTTGCTGGCCGCCGATCTCGTCATGGTCGGTCAGGGCCCACAATTCCACGCCGTTGGCACTGGCCCGCGCGGCCAGCGCTTCTGGCGTAAGCGTGCCGTCCGAAACCGTGGAGTGGCAGTGCAGGTCAGCGTTTTGTATAGGTGTCACCCGTGCATTTTAGTTGCTCGCAGCTGAACTGCAGGGCGCGGCCACTGACGGGGTGGGCAAATGCCAGGTCGCGGGCGTGCAGCAGCAGCCGTGGGGCCATGGCGACCACCGCCGGTGGCGCGTACAGGGCGTCGCCCAGAATGGGGTGGCCGATGGCCTGCAGGTGCAGCCGCAGCTGGTGGGTGCGGCCGGTCAGCGGCTCCAGCAACACATGGCTGATCTGACGCTGGGCATCGACATGCAGGAGCTGCACGCGGGTCTGGCTGGCCTTGCCGGTTTGCGGGTCGATCTTGCGCCGGGGCCGGTTCGGCCAATCCACGCCAATTGGCAGATCAATGGTGCGCCAGTCGGTGCCCGATGGAGCCTCCACCGCGCCATGCACCACCGCCTCATAGCGCTTGTGCACCTGGCGGTTGGCAAAGGCGTCGCTGAGCGTGCGCTGGGCCTGCACCCCGCGCGCCATGACGATCAGGCCCGACGTCGCCATGTCCAGGCGGTGCACCACCAGCGCATCGGCGTAATCGCGCTGCACCCTCAGGCTCAGACAGTCCTGTTTGTCAGGACCCCGCCCGGGCACCGACAGCAGACCGGACGGCTTGTCCAGCACCACGATGGCATCGTCGACATACACCACGCACAGGGCGACCGCGGGGGCGTGCGTTCTAGCGGGCATCGTTGCCCGCAATCAGGCGCTGTACGGTTTCGCAGAACTCGCTGACGTCGTCCGGCTTGTAGATAAGAGCGCTGGCGCCTTCCACCATGGCGCTTTGCTCCAGCTCCGGTGTGATGTAGCCCGAGGCCAGCGCCACTGGCAGGTCGGGGCGAATCCGCTTGATCTGGCGCAGCAGGTCGATGCCGCTGAAGCCCGGCATGTTGTAGTCGGTTACCAGCAGATCAAAGGCCTGTGGCTTGGCCTGGAACGCGCTCAGGGCCTCGTGCGGATCGGTGAAGGCGGTGACCGTAAAGCCCTTGCGCTTGAGAACCCGGGCAATCAGGAACACCAGGGCCTGGTCGTCATCGACATACATGACGTGGCGGCCCCGGCCGATGACGGGTTCCACGGGGGCCACTTCCGCCGGTGGCGCAACGGCTTGCTCAAAAGTTGGCGGGAAGTACAGCGTGAACACGCTGCCTTCACCGGGCACACTTTGCACGTCGATCGCGCCCTGGTGCCCCTGCATGATGCCGTGCACCACCGACAGGCCCAGCCCCGTGCCCTGGCCTACCTCGCGGGTGGTGAAAAAAGGCTCGAAGATGCGCCCCAGGGTCTCGGGCGACATGCCGCTGCCGGTATCGCGCACGGAGACGGTCACGTAGCGGCCGCTCTGCAGACCGAGGCGCCCGACCAGGGGCTGTCCCACTTCCGCACTGGAGAGCTCGATGGTGAGCGAACCCTTGTGGCTGCCAATGGCCAGCAAGGCATTGGTGCACAGGTTCAGCAGGGCCTGCTCGACCTGGGTGGTGTCGGCCAGGATGGCTGCGGTATGCGGTGTGATCCTGACCTGCAGGTCCACCAGCGGGGGCAGTGCCACCCGGACCAGCCGGGCCGCTTCGTGCACCGCATCGTCCAATTGGATGGGCGTGCGCTTGGGCACTTCGTTGCGGCTGAAGGTCAAAATCTGGCGCACCAGATCGCGCGCGCGCCGACCGGCCTTTTCGATTTCCTGCAGGCTGGTCAGTGCCGGGGAGTTTGCCGCCGTGTCCTGCTTGGCCAGGTCGACATTGCCCAGGATCGCACTCAGGATGTTGTTGAAATCGTGGGCAATGCCGCCGGCCATGGTGCCCATGGCCTGCATCTTCTGGGATTCGCGCAACTGGGTTTCCAGCGTGACCCGGCGTGCCTCCGCCAATTTGCTGGCGGTCAGGTCACGGGCAAAAATCGTCGTGATCTCGCCGTGCGGACCCTGCATGCCGCGGCGGGCGATGAACTCGGAGATGGGCAGGCGCGTGGGCACGCGCGGTGTCAGCCGGCGCTCCAGCGAGACGCTGATCTCGACAAAGATCTCGCGGCCCTGCAGCGTGGTGGCGGCAAACTCGCCGAGGGTGGCCTGTGCGGCTACGGTCCCGGTCGCCAGCGTGGCCGCCACCTGGGGCAAGAACCGCTCTAGCGGGCTGCCCAGGGCCTGGTCGGCGGGGCACTGGAAGAGGGCCGTGGCCGCCGGGTTGAACACCGTAATGCCCTGCTGCTCGTCGATGCACAGAATGGCGTCCAGCGACGAGTTGATGATGGCGGCCATGCGGTTTTCGCTGAGCAGCAGGTCTTCGTTGCGCTGCTGCAGGACCGCCGCGCTCTTTTGCAGGGCGTGGCGCTGGGCCAGCAGTGGCCCCTGGTCAATGATGGCGCAGATGAAGTGCGCCAGGTCGCCCTGCGGATTCTCGATGCGCGCAATGTGCAGGTCACCGGTAAAGGTGCCCTGGGAGCCGGCCAGAAAGACCACCTCGCTGACCTCGCTGGTACTGCGGGACTTGGCACTCAGAAAGGCGACGGCCACTTCATCCGTGTGCATGGGGCCGACAAAGGGCAGCAAAAAATGCAGCGGCGGATCGCTCTCCACCGGTTGAAAGAGGCGCAGTGCCATGGCATTGCTGGCCATGACCAGACCCTCTTCGTCCACCACCATCAGGGCCAGTGGCACGTTGGAAAACAGCGTGGCAAAGCGCTCGGACGCGCCCTCGGCCTCCTGCTGGCTGTAGCGCAGGGCCTTGTTCTGGACTTCCAGTTCGGCCTGGTACTTGCGCAGGTCCTCGATCATTTGCGAAGGCGCATAGCCATCCACGATCAGACCCTGCTCATCGTGGTCCAGCCGGCTGCCCGGGAGAGCCGGATTCGGGACGACGCGGAATTTTTTTCGACGGTAAGGAGTGTTCATGGGCCAGTGATGGGAGTGCCGGGGGCGAAACGCGATGCCTGCAGGGGGCTATGGGCCGCAATGAAGCCGCGCAGCACGTCGGCATCGACAAAGCCGGTGTCCACATAGCTGGCATGTGCTGTCATGACGGGGTAGCCGTCGCCACCGACGGCCATGAAGTTGTTGATCACCATCTGGTAGGTCCTGGTCGGGTCCAGGGTGGCACCCCGAACGCGGACTTCGGCAATAGCGCCCGACGCCATGCGGACCTCCACCCCCGAGAAATGCGGATAGCCCCCGGCGCCCGGGCTCATGCGGGCCGCTACCTGCAGGAAGTCCAGCACTTCACGCCCGGTGAGGTTGAGGGTTGCCAGCGTGTTGCCAAAGGGCTGAACCTTCAGGATGTCCTTGTAGGTGATGGGGCCGGCGGGCAGGGAATCGCGGATGCCGCCCGCATTGACGACGGCGAAATCGGAGCGGGTTTTGTCCACCATCGCCTGGCCGATCAGCATCCCCAGGCTGGTGGGTGCCTTGCGCACGACGGAGCGGTCCCCCTCCAGCCTTGCATCGCTGCTGCCCACGTTCACGAGGAGCTTGCTCTGGCCGAAAGCCTGATAGGGCCGGAGCAGGGCCAGCATCTGCGGGTCTTCAGCAATGGGTGCGGTGTGCTTCAGGTTGATGGGAATCAGCGCATATTTGACCAACGTGAACGCGCCGTTGCGGTACTGGAAGTCTGCTCGCCCCACATACTTGCCCCACTCGTGGGCCTGGACAATCCAGGTGCCGTTCTGCCGGTCCGGCTGGCAGGGTGTGCCGGGCATGTAGGCGGTGTCCAACACGTTCTCGGCCTTCATGCAGGCCGGGTTCTGGGTGTGGCCGCCCACCACCAGGTCCAGGCCGGTAACGGCGCGTGCCATTTCCACATCACCCGGGGCCTGAATGCCATGCTGGCCGTTCGCGTAGTGGCCCATGTGGGTTGCCGCAATCACCACGTCGGCTTGCGCGCGCAGCTCGGGAACCAGTTTGGCGGCCTCCTGAATGGGGCTGCGAAACTCAAGGGCGCGCATGTTGTCCGGATTGCCCAGTTTCAGAGTGTCTTCGGTGGTCAGGCCCATGACCGCAACCCGCACCCCACCGAGGTTGAAGAGTTTGTACGGCGCAAAGATGCGTTCACCGCCGCGGTAGATGTTGGCCGACAGCATGGGGAAGGCGGCCAGTTTGCGCTGCATGGTCAGCACCGCCGGGCTCTTGTCAAACTCGTGGTTGCCGACCGCCATGGCGTCGTAGCCCAGCAGGTTCATGCCCTTGAAGTCGGGCACCGCATCCTGCAAGTCCGATTCGGGCACGCCGGTGTTAACGTCGCCGCCATCGAGCAGCAGGCTGTAGCCTCCACTGGCGGCGACTTCGGCGCGTATGCCATCGACCACGGTCTTGCGCGCCGCCATGCCGTATTCACCGTCGCCGTTTTGCCAGAAACGGCCGTGGTGGTCGTTGGTGTGCAGGATGGTGATGGCATAGGTCTTGTCCCTGGCCGGACCGTTGGGTTCCAGGTTGGCGCAGGCCGCCAGCGCGAGCACGAGGCCGGCGGTGATGAAGTGCAGTAGGGTTCGCATGGGTCCATATTAGCGGCTCCTTCCACTGGAGCAGCGTACGGTAGGCGCAGGCGTGGCTTTGGGATACTTATACCCATATTGGGTTGTTTAATGGCACTTCGAAAGAAGTTTGTGATAAAAAGTGCCTCTAGCCCTCGTAAAACAAGCGGATACCGCTATCAATACAGTAGCAAACATGATCGAAGAGAACCTCGACCTCCCCACCGCCGACGGCACCATGAATAGCTTTGTGGTGTACCCCGACGAAGGCGGACCCCACCCGGTGGTCATGTTCTACATGGATGCACCGGGTAAGCGCGAGGAGTTGCACGACATGGCCCGGCGCCTGGCGTCGGTGGGGTACTACGTGGTGCTGCCCAACCTGTACTACCGCCGCACGCGTGATTTCCAGCTGACCGAGCGCAGCGAGGCCATGATGGCGACGATGTTCGGCCACATGGCGTCGCTGACCGAGCGCACCACGGCGGTGGACACGGCGGCGATGCTGGCGTTTGTGGATGCGCAACCAGCAGCCAAGACCAGCCACATCGGTGCGGTGGGCTACTGCATGAGCGGCCCGTTTGTGGTCTGGGCCGCCGCGCAGTTTCCCGAGCGCCTGCGCGCCATCGCGTCCATCCACGGCGCCAACATGGCGACGGCCGAGCCGGATTCACCACACCGCAGGGTGGACCGCATCCGGTGCGAGAGTTACTTTGCCTGTGCGGAGATCGATCGCTGGGCGCCACCGGCCGACATCCAGAAGCTGCAGAGCGCCTTGGTGGCCGCCGGCACGCCACACCGCATTGAGTGGTATGCGGGCGTGGAGCACGGCTTTGTGTTCCCGCAGCGCGGCAGCATCTACAACCGCGCCGCCGCCGAGCGGCACTGGGAGCGGCTGTTCAGCCTGTTCGACCGTACGCTGCGCGTCTAGAGCGCAGCCAGCGCGCGCCCGTAGCCATCCAGATAGGTATCGAAATCCTGCAGGTCGTTGTGGGCGGCACCGGCAATGCGCAACAGCGATGCATGGGGCGCCATGGCCTTCAGCGTGTCGCTGTGCGCAGGCGGGATCAATGCGTCCTGGACGCCATGGATCAGCAGCAACGGTGAACGTATGCGGCCCACGATCTGGTCGGTCCGCAAGGGGTAGCGCAACACGGCCTGGGGGATCCAGCCATAGTGCTCGCCGGCCAGGGCGGCCATGCTGGTGTATGAGGAGACCAGCACCGTCAGGTCCGGCGGCGTGCTGTCCGCCAGTTCGGCCGACAGGCCGGCTGCCAGCCCGGAGCCCAGGGAGCGCCCGTAGACCACGATCTTGCGCCCCTTGTACTGCGGTGCCACCACCGCCCACGCCGCCCGCACGTCGGCGCGCAACTGGGCTTCGCTCTCGATGCGCCCGCTGCTCTTGCCATAGCCCCGGTAGTCGAGCATGAACAAATCGAAGTTGGCGCGCCGGTAGTAGTCCGGGTTCACAAACCAGCTCGCCAGGCTGCCCGCATTGCCGTGCAGAAAAAATACCACGCCCTTGGGCTGGGGCAGGCGCAAATGCAGGGCCGACAGCCGCGCGCCCGGCACGTCAATGGACACCTCATGCACATCGGGTGCGGTGGCCAAGGCGTAATCGGCTGCCAGCACGGTGGGGGCAAACAGCAGCGATTCCTGCTTGAACCACAGCCAGGTCAGCGCTGCGCCATAGAGCAGCAGGCACAAGGCCGCAATGCGAAGGGACGCGATCATCATCGTGTTGACCCGGTGGCACGGAGCAAGCATGGCGTCATACGGAAATTCCTTTCTAAAACAGTGTAGTCAGTCGCGGGAGTGCGCGTGCAGCACGTTAGGCCATGCCGCATTGCCACCAGTGTTGGCCAGCGCACGGTGATTTTTCAAACGGGTCGCAATACTTCAATCCGCGTAAGTGTTGACCCGGATCGGTCGACGACGGCGATTTCCGTTGATGAATGACCAAGGAAAAATCATGAAAAAATTTGACAGCTACCGCAGAGCCCTACCCTGGCTTCTTGCATTGTGCGTGGGCTTTTTGCTGGGTGCCTGCGGTGGTGGAACGGATGCCGTTGTGGACGCGCCAAAGGTGGACGCCCCGGTGGTCGTCTCGTTGGCCGTAACGCCAGCGGCCGTGGCCGTACCGACCAGCAGTATCCAGCCCTTCACGGCGACGGCGACCTACAGCGATGGGTCGACCCGCGACGTGACGGCATCCTCCAGTTGGACCTCCGGCACTGTTGCGGTTGGCACGGTTGTTCAGACAACCGGTGTAGCCACCGGTGTTGCCAGTGGCACTTCGGTGATCACCGCCAGTTTCGCGGGCAAGACCAGCGCGGGAAGTTTGACCGTGGTATCTGCGACCCTGGTGTCGATCAGCGTCACGCCGTCTACCGCCTCCGTTCCGATCGGAGGCAATCAGCCATTGGCGGCAACGGCCACCTACAGTGATGGCTCAACCCGCGACGTGACCGCGTTTGCGGCCTGGACGTCAGCAAGCCCAGCGGTCGCCGCGGTCTCGCCGGCTTCCGGCCTGGCGTCCGGCGTCGCCAGTGGATCGGCCCTGATCACTGCCAGCTTCTTCGGCCAGACCAGCGCGATGATCCTGAACGTGACGTCCGCAACCCTGGTGTCGGTTGCGGTAACGCCGGCTGCTGCCATAGTGCCAATGGGCGTCACGCGCGCCATGCTGGCCCAGGCAACCTATTCGGATGGCACTGTCGTGGACGTCACTGCGGCAGCGGTTTGGTCGTCGAACACGCCACTGGTGGCAACGGTGGTCTCCAGTAACGGCATCGTCACAGGGGTGGCTACGGGTTCTGCGGTCATCACCGCCACGTCGGGCGGCAAGTCTGCCTCGGCCACGGTGACGGTACCGGCGGTCACCCTGGTGTCGATCAGCGTGACGCCGGCGAGCGCCACGGCCCAGATGGGTGACAGCAAAAGCTTCGTGGCCACTGGCACCTACTCGGATGGCTCGATTGTCAATGTCAGCACTGCCGCGGCGTGGGCATCTGCCACCCCGGCGGTGGCGACTGTCGTGTCAAACACCGGGGTTGCCAAGGCCCTCACCGTGGGCTCAACACTGATTACCGCGACAGCCAGCGGGAAGTCGGGCTCTGCGACCCTGATCGTGTCAGCCGCAGCGGGCCGGGTACCCGTCGGTCTGGGATCGGCCGGGAACTTTGTCGCTTTGGCAAAGACCGGTATCTCGACCACCGGAACCACGGCAATCGTCGGTGACATCGGGGTGAGCCCGGCGGCCGCGAGCTTTATCACCGGGTTCGGATTGATTGCGGATGCGACGAACACGTTCTCAACGTCTTCGCTGGTGACGGGCAAGGTCTATGCCGCCAACTACGCACCGCCGTCGCCCGCCTACATGACCACGGCCATCAGCGACATGCAAACGGCATTCACCGATGCAGCTGGCCGCAGCCTTCCGGACTTTACGGAGCTGGGCGCTGGCAATATCAGTGGACTGACACTGGCCCCTGGGCTCTACAAATGGGGAACCGGGGTGCTGGTGACAGGTGCTGGCGTCACGCTGTCGGGTGGCCCCGATGCGGTCTGGATTTTTCAGATCGGACAAGACCTTACCGTGGCCAACAGCGCCATGGTGAATTTGAGCGGTGGCGCACAGGCCAAGAATGTCTTCTGGCAAGTGTCGGGCAAGACGACCCTGGGGACAGCGTCTGATTTCAAGGGAAATCTGCTGAGCCAGACCTTGATTTCTATGGGCACGGGAGCCGTTGTGACAGGGCGGGTCCTGGCCCAAACTGCCGTCACCCTGGACGCGGCGCGTATCACCAGCCCGTAGGATTGCAAGCCGGTTCACCCCAAGCGTTTGGCCGCAGCCTGGGCCCGGTTTTGCACCCCCAGCTTGGGGTAGATTTTCTTGAGATGGGACTTGACCGTTTCCGCGGTGAGCCCCAGGTTGCGGGCAATCTCCTTGTTGGACAGGCCCTGGGAAATCAGGACCAGGATGCCATGCTCGCGCGGACTCAGACCGGGTGAAGCAGTGGTGGCGTTGGGGGGCACCGGGGTGGCGCCCGGACCCGCACCAATGGCGGCGAGCAGGCGCTGCAGAAACGCCCGGACCCCCACGGGTTGGACTTCAGTCTGTGTGTGCACGGTGGCCAGGCGAATCAGCCCATCGGTCGACACCGGCTGGTCCAGAATGGAGCGCACCGCACCCGCCGCCTGCGCCTGACGGCACAGGTCGATGAACAAGTCCAGGCTCTCGTCACGCCGCCCCAGCGCCAGCCAGGCCAGCGACAGCGCCGTGCCGATGCTGAGCTGCTCCAGCAGCTTGCCGTTGGCGCGGGCCGAAACCAGCAGCGGTTCCAGGCTGGTGGCCGCCGCTGCAGGAGCGCCTTCGACCAGGTCGCGCCAGGCGCCTGCCAGTGCCAGGCTGCGATGCAGGTCGGCAGCCGCTTTGCTGTTGCTGTCCACAGACCCGGCCAGAATGTCCAGCCGCTCCATGCTGGCGCGCGCGTCCGTCATGCGGCCATCCAGCAGCGCGTAGCGGACCCGCTCCATGCACACGGCCGCCTGCACCGGCTTCCAGCCGCGCGCCGTGGCGATGCGCTCCGCGTCGTCCAGCAGAGTGCGGGCCAGCGCCAGTTGGCCCTGCATGTGCGCGGTGCGCGCGGCAATGCGGTAGCAACCCGACAGACCGTCGATCGGCCCCACCCGCCGGTTGACCTCAAAGTGTTCCGCATTGATGCGCTGCGCATCCACCAACCGGTCCTGCTCGTAGCGCACCAGCGCCAGTGTGGGGGCGGGCAGGGCCTGCAGCACATGGCCCCGCGTGCCAAGGGCGGCCCCCAGGGACATGCCTTCCTCCAGGTAGCGTGCGGCTTCCTCAAGGTGGCCCTGGCGGTACTCGGCCAGACCCTGAATGCTCAGGCGGTAGACCATGGAGGTGCGGTCGGGCAGGCGCTGCGCGTGGGAGTCCTGCGCCATCGGCGGCACCACCTGCAGCTGCGCCCAGCGCCCGGCCTGCAAATGCGCGCTGGCAATGACATTCAGAATGGCACTGGGTACCCAGGGTTGGGCCACCGGCGCGCGCAGATACTGCGCGGCCAGCACACTGGCGGCGTCAAAGTCGCCCTTTTCCGCCAGCAGCACGGCACGCAGCGCCGTGCATTCGCTCAGCAGTTTGTTGCGCGGTGTGGGGCGGTCCAGTGCGGCGAGTTCGGCCTCCACACTGTCCACCAGGGCGAGGGCCCGCTCACTGGCCATCGCCAGGCACAGCGCCCACGCGAATGCCAGCCGCAGGCGTATCGGCCGGGCCACCAGATGCGTGCGCAGCTGCCGCTCCCAGGACAGCAGGGTCAGGATGTCGCCATCCCCCACCAGCACCATGGCGCGCGACTCGATCCAGGCCAGGGCCCGGCCCACGTCGTGCGCCGCCAGCGCGTGGTGTATGGCCTCGGACCACAGCGACTGTGCGGCAAACCACTGCGCGGCCCGCTGGTGCAGATCGGTCACATCCAGACCCGTGCGCGTGCGGGCGCGCTGCTCCAGAAACTCACGAAACAGGGGGTGCAGCACAAACCAGCTGCCACGGTCATCCTGGCGGCTGATGAACAGCTGCAGGTGCTCGATGCGCTCCAGCATGGCCTGGCCATTGGCACATGCGCCCAGCGCTTCCACCAGGGCCGCGCACAGTCGGTCGGTGATGCACACGCGCTCCAGAAAATCCACCAGCGCGGGGTCCAGGCGCTCCATCAAATCGGAAAACAGACTGGAGATCGGCCGCAGCGTGGCAGGCAGTTTGCCCAGGTATTGCTCGGGCCGCCCGTGACTGCGCAGCGTGGCGACGGCCGCGCGCAGGGCAGCAATCCAGCCGCCGGTCAGCGTGTGCAGTGCCGGTGCCTGGTCCGACAGCGCGTGCACGAACTCTCCCTTTTGCAGCAACAGGTCGGTCTCGGCCACATCAAACAGCAGCGCGCTCGCGGGGACCTCGATGACACCGTCACGGGCGCGCAGTGTGCCCAGGTTGAGGGCGATGGTCTCGCGCGACAGCAGCAGCACGTGCAGGTTTTCCGGCGCGAAGCGCAGAAGGAAATCCATGGCCGCGAGGATCTGCGCGTGGGTCACCAGGTGGAAGTCATCCAGAAACAGATATACCTCTTGCGGCAAACCGCCCAGTTCTTCGAGCAACCAGCCCAATCGGGTCTTCACCGGAACCGAAAAAGTCGCCGACAGCGCACTGCCGGTTCTCTGCGCGGCCTTGCCCAGCGCCTGGGCGATGGCCGCGTCCACGTAGTCCAGAAAGCGTTCGGGCTCGTCGTCCTCGGGGCCCAGCGACAGCCACGCCACGCAGGCACCGGTGCCGGCCAGCGCGTCCACCCAGGATACGGCCGCCGTGGTCTTGCCGTAGCCCGGTGGCGCCACCAGCAGCGTCAACAGCCGGTGGCGAATGACGTCGAGGTAGGCGTCCAGCCGCGCCCGTGGAATGACGCCGCGCGAACGCCACGGCGGCCGGATCTTGACGCCCAGCAACGGCGCCGCCTGCTCGGCCGTGCGCCCCCCGATCGGGGGATTTAACTCCCCCTCCGGCGCTTGCATCATGGGACTTTTGGGGCGACTGACCATCAGGCGGGCAATTTGGACACAAAGATCATTCGGAAGTATAGGGACGCAGAGTCCGGCCCCGCCATGAACCGGCGCCTGGGGGCGACCGAGGCCATCTACTACCTGCTGGACACGCTGCACTGCCTGAATTTCGTGGTCTTTGCGGAGGTGGGTGGCACGCTGGAACTGCCCCGTCTGGACCGGGCCTTGCACGTGGCGCAGCAGGAAAAGCCGCTGCTGCGTGCGCGCATTGCGCAGGTGGACGGTCATCCGTTCTTCGAGGCCGTGTCCATGGAACACGCCCCGCTAAAGGCACAGGTTCAACCCCTGCGCAATTGGCGCCTGCGCCTGGCCGAACAACTGGACACACCGTTTGCCGATGCGGCGCCGCTCGCCCGGTTCCTCTGGTTTGGCGGCCGTGGGGACCGGTCAGTCGCGGCGATGGTTTTTCACCATGCCATCGCCGACGGCAAGTCCGGCGCCCAGGTGCTGCTGGACGTGCTGCGGCGCGCCGGCGGTGAAGACCTGCCGCTGGTGTTGCAGGCTGCCCGCCCCAGTGCCCAGGATCTGGACCCCATCCACTCCAGGGGGATGGTGGAGAGCACGGTGCAGAAGGTCGGGTTCTGGTTGGGGCAGGGCCGGGCGACCCTGAAGTTTGCCCGCCAGCTGCCCGGCTATGACCCGCAGTTGCGCTCTGAACGCAACATCCAGGCGATTCCCTACACGCTATCCATAAAAAAGGGGCAGGCCCTGCTGGCAGCCTGTCGGGCCCATGGCACCACGGTGCATGGCGTCCTGGGGGCGGCACAGATCCTGGCGATCAACCGCGAATGCGGTGCGCCCGAAGAGCGCCACCTGGCCCTGACCTCGCTGGCCGACTTGCGCGGCGTCCTGCGCGACCAGCTGAACGCCGACGACCTGGGGCTCTACATCGCCACCGTGACCACGGTCCACGCGGTGGCGGCCCAGCCAGATCTATGGCAGCTGGCGACAAGCATCAAGTCTGAACTGTCGTCGTTGCTCCACCGTGGTGATGCCAATTTGATCCACTCTTTCTATCCGCGGGCCTCGCTGCTACCGATTTCACGCCACAGTGCCCGCCTGGTGCAGGCCACCGCGGCCTTGGGCCCGCCGGCGTCGGTGCTGACCAATATTGGCAACCAGCAGTCGGTCACGCTGCGCAATGGCGTGCGCATCCGCGCGCTGGCCTTCATGGTGTCGCCACCGCCGCAATGTCCCATCTGTGTCACGGTCGCCGGGTACGCGGGGGGGCTGCATCTGCACCTGCTGTATGACCAGACCAAGCTGGGTGACACACAGGCCCACCGCATCGGCAGTGCCTTGATCGGCTACATCGACGCGGCCACTGAAGAATCCATCCTTTCCCAACAACCATGAACACGCCTTTTCTCGGCTGCGATGAGCGCAGCGCCATCAACAGCGGACGCTGGTTTTCCGCGCTGTCCGCGCCCCTCAAGCACGACATCCTGCGGTGCGCCTATGTGGAGCGCTACCGCCATGGCGAGCTGATCGCGGCGCGCGGTGAGCAGCCCCAGGCCTGGCTGGGCTGTGCCAAAGGTGCGCTGCGCGTGGGCTCCAGCTATTCATCGGGCAAGCACAGCACGCTGCGCTATGTGGAGCCGGGCGCGTGGTTGGGTGATGTCTCCCTGCTGGACGGTGACCGCCACACGCATGACGTCTACGCCCATGGCACCAGCACCATCGTCTGCGTCGGCCGCGCGGACTTCAGGCACATCCTGTCGCAGCATGTGGAACTCTGCGAGGCCCTGCTGCGACGCCATGCCCGGCAGATCCGCACCCTGTATGGACGTCTGGAAGACCTGAACACGCTGCCGCTGCGGGTGCGTCTGGCCAAGCAATTGCTGCATCTGGTGCATCGCCACGGTGTGCCTGCGTTTGGCCATCCGAATGAGGTGCGCATCGGCATCCACCTGGCGCAGGAGAGTCTGGCGCAGTTGCTCGGCGCGTCGCGCCAGCGGGTCAACATGGAACTCAAAGCCCTGGAGCGGGACCAGGTGATTCGCGTCCAGCAACAGGGTCTGATCGTTCGCAACCACGCCGCACTGCTGCAGATGGTCGGACAAAGCGTTGCGCTGGCGGCCTGAGCCGCACGACCCCGGTCGCGGCGTCCGTCAGTTGCCCGCCCACACCACCGATTGGCGCTGTCCCTGCCAGGCTGCGTACTGGCTGCCATAGGTCGCTTCGATCTGCATGCGCTTGACCTTGAAGGTTGGCGTGACGAAGCCATTCTCGGGCGTCCATGTGGTGGCGATGACCACCAGAAAGCCCAGCTTTTCGTGCGGCTCCAGTCGGGCGTTGACGGTTTCCAGATGCCGGGCCAGCGAGTCGGTCAGGGCCTGCTTGGCCGCAGGGGCGGCGCAGCGGGCCACCGCGTCCTGTGACAGCATGACCAGCGCCAGGGGCTGGTCCAGGGCGGCACCGGTTACCGCGCAGGCCTCGATGTCGGGGTGCTGTACCAGCAGATCTTCAATCGGCGCGGGCGCCACGTATTTGCCCTTGCTGGTTTTGAAGATGTCCTTGACCCGGCCCGTGATGCTGAGGAAGCCTTTGGCATCGATCTGGCCCTTGTCACCGGTGCGCAGCCAGCCATCGTTGGTCATGGCGTCGGCGGTGGCCACAGGCTCTTTGTAATAGCCTTGCATCAGTGCTGCGCTGCGCATCTGGATTTCGCCGGTGATGGGGTCAATGCGGCTCTCGACCAGGTCGTAGGGCAGGCCGACCGACCCGGTTTGGCGGGAGCCCGGCAGCGTGGAGTGCGACACGCCGCAGTTCTCGGTCATGCCATAGACCTCGATCAGGTCCAGGCCCAGGTCGCGGTACCACTGCAGCACGTCGGCCGGCATGGGCGCGGCGCCACCGGCTGCAATGCGGCACTGGTCCAGCCCCAGACCCTTGAGAATCTTGCGGCGCACCAGGCGCCCGATCAGCGGCAGGCCCATCAGACGCTTGAGCTTCTTCGCCGGCATCTTGGTGTGCACACCCTGCTGAAACTTGACCCACAACCGCGGCACCGAGAAAAAGACCGTAGGCCGGGCCCGCTGCAGGTCCTGCACAAAGGTGTCCAGCGCCTCGGCAAAGAAGATGCGCCCGCCGTAACGCAGGGCACCCTGCTCGACCAGCATGCGCTCGGCCACATGGGCCAGCGGCAGGTAGGAGATGTAGCGGTCGTTCGCGTCCATCTGTACGCGCCGCGTGGCACTGGTCACGCCCCAGGCCATGGACTGGAAGGTTTGCACCACACCCTTGGGTTTGCCCGTGGTGCCCGAGGTGTAGATGATGGTGGCCACTGCGTCCATGGGCGGTGCCGGCGTGCCCTGCAGCGGGGCATTGGTGCGCAGCAGGTCGGTCCAGGCCAGGGCCTTGATTTTTGGCGCCAGCGGCAATGCGATCAACGGCATGCCGTCGGGTATGCCGGTCTGCAGATTGCTGGTCTCATCCATCTTGCCGACGAAGCAGGCCCGCGCTTCACTGTGCGCCAGGATGTAGGCCAGGGCTTCGCCATTGAAGGTCGGGTAGATGGGGATGGAGATGTGGCCGGCCATGAAAATCGCCAGGTCGGCCAGTATCCAGTGGGCACTGTTCTTGCCGATGATGGCGACCCGGCTGCCCGCAGGCCAGCCCTGGGCCTGCAGCCAGCTGGCCATGCGGCGCACCTGATCGGCGGCCTCGGCCCAGGTGATGTCCAGCACCGCACCGGCGCCGACCGGCTGCGTCAGGTAGACCGACTGGGCGCGCTCGCGCTCCCAGCGGTAGAGGCATTGCAGGGGCAGGTCGGCGGCGGATACGGTGATGGGGAGTGCAGTCATATGGACGCATTCTGGGAGCGCTGATCTACACGGGCAATGGTGTTGACCCTAGGTGACGTGAACCGGTGAACCCATTTGCAGCGACAATCGGTCCCCTTATTTCCCCAATTTTTTTGCTTCAGGTTAACGCTTAGACATGTCCCCTACGACTACTTTCACGGTTCGACCCGCCACACTGCGCGATGCCAAGGCCATCACCGAACTGCACAATGCCACCGTGTGCGAGGCCTTCAAGTCCGCCACCCCCAACGCGCCCGTACCCGTAGCCGCGCTGGAAAAACCCCAGTCCTATTGGCGCGAAGCCATTGAATACGCAGAGCCCCAGGTGCAAGTGGCACTGGACGGCGACACCATCGTCGGCTTTGTCGGCTTTGACCGCTCGCGCGACAAGGGCACGCCGCAAACCATGGGTGAAATCTGGTCCATCTATGTGGCATCCAGCCACTTGGGCCAGGGCGCCGGCCTGGCGTTGTGGGACGCCGCACGCGAAGGCCTGATGGAAGAGGGCTGCACCCACGTCACGGTGTGGATACCGATCTCCAATGACCGCGCATTGCGCTTCCACGAGCTGGCCGGCTTCAAGCGCGAACCCAGCAGTGCCAAGACTGTGCCCATTGGTACGGCGCGGGTTGAAGAGATTCGTCTCAAGCGGGCTTTAAGCTAATTCGGGCGCTAGCCCGCGTGGATTGGTCGTTTGTTGCTATTAAAAGTGGAGCAATTTGCTATGTCTTGGCGGCAGAGTTTGAGGGCGGACTGAAGGCTGGTGTGGGGCGGGAGCGATCACCACATCCATGACTCAAAGAGCTATTTAGCTTCGACCCTGACTTGGCTAGGAGCCTACATTGCGACTTCCCTTTTCCGTTCAAGTGTTCCTAGTGGCGATCCGGGGACCTGCGTTGTCGGTGCTTCTTTTTCAGCGCAATGCACGTCCGGAGCTAGCACTTCCCGATTTCTGGCAAGGTGTTTCCGGAGCGCTTGAGCCAGGGGAATCCTTTGAAGCTGCTGCGATTCGAGAAGTTCTCGAAGAGACATCAATTCAGCTTGAATCGGTCCAGGCGACCGGGTTCGAGCATGTCTTTCCTATCAAGCCCGAATGGCGCGCTAGCTATGGGCCAGAGCCCTTATGTGTTCAGGAGAAGGTGTTCTATGCAGTCGTCTCCGAATCATCTGCTCCCATCCTCTCACGCGAGTACAAGGCGTTTCGTTGGCGCAGCGAGTCAGAGGCCCTTACATTGCTCAGCTTCGCGAACAATGCGCTGTGCGTTCAGTCGGTATTTCAGGCGCTCAGCAGCGAAGGCGCATGACACTTGTTTCCATGCCCTGAATGACTGCGCGCATTCGAGGCCGAAGCCACTATGGGAGCGGTAGCTGACCTGTCAGAGTTTTCGATCAAACACCCGCAGTGGGCCAGAGGACGTTGGCCAGTGTCGGCTTTCGGGGTGACAATCGGTATCGCTCGCACAAACATCAGGGATAGGCGTCGCAGACCCGGGACCGGGCGAGAACTCACATTAGGGCAGCGGCCTGACAGACTAAAGTTGCCCGCTCAATCTATCATTTGCTCGTTAGAACTCCACGATGTTAGTCAGATTGCTCTCGGTTTTCCCCGTTTCGATTGGTGGCCTAGCTATGGCGTGGAGCCTTCAGAAGTCCCTCTTTCTGAAGGAGCTCAGTGCGCCGAGCATTGTTTGGATGGCTGTCTTGATTGGTCCGTTCATATTCGTCGGTGTTATGGCGTGGCGCTCACGGCAGGGGTTCGCGCCAGCTGCGATATTCGCCGCCCTATCCGTGCTGTTGGCTGGCATCCCATACGCATGCTTTGACGAAAATTTTGGCGAAGGTTGTCAGAACATTCTCGTGCTGTCGCCGATTTACCTTTGGGCGGTCGTCGCTATTGCTGCGCTTCTGGAAATTTTTACCAGACGCCAGTTGCCGTGACCATCGCAATTTGCTTTGGAGCAGGCTTGCGTTGGCGAAACGCCAGAGGAGACCTCAGGTTTGGGCCAGGTGTGGTCATTGGTCAGCGGCCGCTTTCTGGAAGGCAATCTAGTCAGCCCAATTCGACAAATGGTATTTGGAGCTGCACCCTCGCGTCGGGTCGGAAGCGGCATCCATTCCACGGTCGAACCGCCTATAGTTGTCAGTCTATGCCCGTAATTATTCGTTCGGCGTCCCACGCAAAATACCTGTCATGCATTCACTTGAATTCAGTTCGTCTATTCCTACGGCAGACGCCTTCAAATCTCTATACGACACCACAGGTTGGGGGCCAGCGTCGCGTGAGCCTTCTTACTATCAAGGCGCACTGAGCGGCTCGTGGTTTGCCCAATCCGTGTATTCCACCGGGCAACTCGTTGGATTTGCTCGCGTTATCTCAGATGGCCATCTGCATGCCTTCATTACCGAAATGATTGTTCACCCTGAGTTTCAAGGCCGGGGCATCGGCTCTAAACTGCTGTCAGCGGTACTCGAAGCCTGTCACGGTGCTGGCATCACCGATATTCAGTTGTTTAGCGCCAGAGGAAAGTCAAAATTCTATGAACACCATGGATTTGTCCCCCGGCCGAACGAAGGTCCTGGAATGCAGTACTGTCCGGAGGACTAACAGTCAATCTGTCTGGAAGCGGCTTCTTGGGGCCTGCGGCAATTGACCAACAGCCGCTAACCAGAGCCGAGTTGATAGACTATCGAGAGGCGAAAGCGGAAGTACGACAAGCCCCTCCGGTATGAATGCCATACTCAGTTCACTAGCATGCGCGCCAAACAAATTGCAATATTGACCTTAGGTCTCCTGCTCATCGCTGGTCACACCCTGGCAAACGACACCACTGCCCGCGTCGGCGCTGGCGGCATTGTTCTACTTAAAAGCGCGCAGATTCGCATGGTGTCGGAGCTCCTTGAGATTTCGACAACGTCTGTTCGCGTCAAGTACACATTCCTCAACGAGGATACTGCCGATGTTCGGACGACCGTCGCATTCCCGATGCCGGCCTATGGATGGAATAGTGGTGACAGTGCCGTCGAGGGAAACGTCGGCCCGCTCAAGACATTTAAGCATTTAGTCAATGGTGTACCAGTGCCGACACAAACTGAGCGCAAGGCTGTGGTCAATGGCAGCGACATCACTGACCAACTGCGACATATTGGACTAACTGACAACCAAATCTTTGTAACGTTCGGAAAATGCGCAACTACCAATCGCTTGGTTATGAATTGCGGCCTGAGCAAAAAGCAACAAGCAGAGATCGTCCGTTTGATTGGCAAGGGAAATGACGACACTACCTGGACGGTTGAGGAGACCGTCTTTTGGGATCAAGTGTTCCCTGCCGGACAGCTGATTGAGGTTCGCCACGAGTATGCTCCTTTCGTTGGCATGAGCTATACATCCCCATATCAGGAAGGGTTCGGCCACGTCGGCTCATCGCCGGATGACTATCTGCCTCGTGTCACACCGCTGAACCGCCCAGTGGATCCAAATGAGGCGTGTTTAGATGACGGTATAGGCCAAGCCTTACGCAAGAAGATTGGGGCAATTGTGGAAGGTGGAGCTTCGTCTGTGACGGTAACACTGAACGACGTCGAGTACATACTTGGGACAGGTAGAAATTGGAAAGGCCCCATACAAGACTTCAAGCTGAGAATTGAGAAGTCTTCGCCAGACCAAATCGTCTCACTTTGCTTTCCCGGAAAGCCAAGAAAACTAAGTCCCACAGTACTGGAATTTACCCGGACAGACTATGTGCCCCAAGATCGACTTATCGTGTATTTTTTTACTCTGTTGAGACCCTAAAGGTCAATAAATCGGTGGCCCGTAGCCTCGACGCTAGCGACCGCTTTGGATCGACCCAGCGTTCCGATAAGCTTCGGATGCAAACCGCTGGTCTGGGCCATCTGCAGACACTGGTGAGTGCCCGCCTTCTGGAAGACGTCGTTCTCAATCGACAGTTCAGGGAAGCGATGTGGGCGACCCGTAAGGGGGCAAAAGCTGCCATTCTTCCTCGGTCAACAGCTCCATCTCAACCTCGGCACTGCCCAATGCCACGATGCCGAGTTTGTTGGCCGCCGCGTAACTGAGATCCAGCACACGCCCCGGATGAAACGGCCCCCTGTCATTGATACGCACAATCACCTCCTCCCCGCTGGCCACACGGCGCACACGCACGTAGCTGGGAATGGGCAGGGTGCGGTGCGCAGCGGTAAAGCCCCCAGCTCTGAAGCGCTCGCCACTGGCCGTGCGTCGGCCGTTAAACCTTTTGCCGTACCACGAGGCTAGTCCCCGCTGCTTCCAGGGCTCACCGGCCACCAGAGGCGTTTGCGTCTGATCGCCCAGTAGCGCGCTTGTGTCGCTGGCTGCGGGTGCAATGGGTTGCGCCGGAGCTGGCGACATGGCCGGTGGGGCGTGGACCAGGAGTGGCGGCGGCACTGGGGTGGGCAAGGGTGTTGCACACCCCACCAGGATGGCCGCACCCAGCCCGATAAACACCTTAAAGCACCGAAATGTCATTTGGAAACCACTTATTTTAGGAACCCCATTTGTTGGATCGGACTATGTCCAGGCTTGCGAAAAATCCACCCAGTGTTGGTACCAGCGGCGTGAGCTACCTGCGCAAGATTCTGGACGTCTGAGTGTCCTCAGGGCCAATGGACGGTCATACGGCAATTACCGCTTGTGGAAAAGCAATAGTTCTCGCCCAAAAACTCGGGGACTTGGAGACGCGAACCCGCGCCGGCGCAAAAGCAGCTCGCTATCATTAGCAACGCCTTAACCCACTGAACGCCATATATACAGGCGTTCCAAGGAGTCCATCGATGATCGACCCATCGGCCCCGAACGGAATGCATGACATGGCCGCTAGGCTCAAAGCGGCGGGAATAACCCCTGACACATTGGCCATGATGAAGGCGTTGGACGACCCAATAGTTCGCGCACGTGCTGAATATGAGGATCGCGCCAAACCATGGAAAACCGTCTTGGAGCTGGAGGAACGCCTCGAAAAACTTAAGAATGGCGAGACAGCGTTCGGTCCAGGGGCTAAGGCGCTGGCGGATTCATTCAAAGCGGCTGAAGACGCCCGAGCGAGAAAACAAGCAATAGACCCATTTGGTACCAGCATTTCCACCGTCGCCAGAGCCTTGCAAGACCGCGCTGACCAAGAAAAACAGCTTGGCCCGTATACACTTGACGGCGCGGCGACAGCAAGTCGAGACATGCTTGATCGGATGGGAGCGTCAGAACACGACCCAAATGGCCGTATGCAGCATATTGAGTTTTTCGCGAATCCAGCTGTGGAACGGGCAGCCCAGGACGCCGCTGATAGACGGGACAGGGAGATTGAAGCACTCGACCTTGCGCGTCGCCAGACGGCTGCATCCGAAGCCGCAATCCAGTCCGCCCGGGAAGGAGAGGCCGCAGCAATTAAGCGCGAGAAGGCTAATGCTGCGCTAACTAAGTTGGCAATTAGAGTGGCCGTATGGTCGATACTTGCGGGGCTACTCATTGGCGCGGTGCCATATTTTTTGAGTTGGCTTGAGAAGCAACCGTAGTTGCAGAATATCAAGCCACCGTCCTCAACATCACGCTCCCACCCCACCCCAACCGAGACGACTGACCACCTGGTCTGCTTCAGATCGCCGAATGTCTGCTGTGTGGCTCCGAGTTCGCGCTTGTCTACTTCCGCATTGGGTCGGATTGCGACCCTGCAAATCCGAATCACCGGTGACGGCAGTGGTTCTAAACCGAGTTTTTCTTAACATCGGCTCTCAAGGTGGATGGTGGGGCTTGCCACTTTGTCCGCGAAGCGTGCCGGATCACGCAAGTCACGCCGTCCGCCTGGCACGACGCTCGGCCAATAAGACTGACTCACTTCAAGTGAAACAAGCCGCTAGCCCTCGTGGAATATGAATGAGCAGCTACTGAAAACGTAGCAATCTCCCAGTCATTCAGCAGGTCACTGCTTCTTCACAACCGCACTGCCAATCGAATAGCCCGCACCAAACGAGCAGACCACGCCCACATCACCGGGCTGAAAGTCGGCTTTGTGGCGGTGGAAGGCGATGATGGAGCCGGCCGATGCGGTGTTGGCAAACTCGTCCAGGATCACCGGTGCTTCGTCGCGTGTGGCGTCGCGCCCCAGCAGTTTGCGGGTGATGAACTGGTTC
>Ga0208514_100172_pt1 | contig 51942 bp, 44 predicted proteins | sample LakWasMet70_HOW9_2_FD_183900 | JGI IMG/M metagenome (GOLD analysis project Ga0208514, IMG submission 183900) | Freshwater sediment methanotrophic microbial communities from Lake Washington under simulated oxygen tension - Sediment Metagenome... | ecosystem: Environmental > Aquatic > Freshwater >...
CAGGGCATCCACGACATCAAGGGAAAACGGGTCATGATGGCCGCCCAATCGGAAGAGCTGATAGCCTACCTGAAGCAGGAGGGCATCAAGGAATCCGACATCATCCGGGTGGAGCACAGCTTCAATCCCCGCGATCTGATGGACGGCAAGGTCTACGGCTTCTCGGCCTATGCCACCAACGAGACCGACATGCTGGACCAGGCGGGGTTCGCCTACCAGGCCTATACCCCGCGTTCCGTGGGTATTGATTTCTATGGCGACAACCTCTTCACCAGCGAGCAGGAGATTGCGGCCCATCCGCAGCGCGTTAAAGCCTTTCGCGAGGCCAGCATGCGTGGCTGGCAATACGCGATGGCCCACCCCGAGGAAATCACCGACCTGATTCTGAGCAAGTACTCCCAACGCAACACACGCGCCCATTTGCTGTACGAAGCCCGGCAGATGGCGGCGCTGCTGCAGCCGGTCCTGGTCGAAATGGGTTACATGAACCCCGGGCGCTGGCAGCACATAGGCGCGGTGTATTCGGACCTGGGCATGTTGCCCAAAAACGTGTCGCTGAAGGGCTTTCTCTATGAACCCGACCCGCGCCCGGACCTGCGCTGGCTGTACCTGGGCCTGGCAGTGGCCGCACTGTTGGGCGCTGCACTCTGGCTGGTCCACGTCAAGCGCCTGAACCGGGAGCGCCAAAGCGCCCAGGAGCGCATCCAGGCCAGCGAGGAGCGCCTGGCATTTGCGCTGGACGGCGCGGGATACGGCGTGTGGGATTGGGACATTGCGTCGGGCGTGGTGCTGTATTCCCAGCGCTGGCGCGCCATGCACGGATTCACCAAAGACGATGTGCCTGACACCGTGGCCGGCTGGGAACAGCGCGTGCACCCGGACGACGTGCCGCGTGTCAAAGCGGCCGTGCAAGACTGCTTTTCCGGAAAGACCGACGTCTTCACCAATGAGCACCGCGCGCTGTGCAAGGACGGCAGCTGGAAATGGGTGCTGGACCGCGGCACCGTGGTCAGCCGTGATGCACAGGGCAAGCCGCGGCGCATGGTCTGCACCCATGCAGACATCAGTGCGCGCAAAGAACAGGAAGAACTGCTGCGCCATCTCAACGAAACCCTGGAGCAGCGCGTGGCCGAACGGACCGCCGAGCTGGTGACCACCATTGACCAGCTCAAACAAACCCAGGCCAGTCTGGTCCAGGCTGACAAGCTGGCGTCACTCGGGGCACTGGTGGCGGGCGTCGCCCACGAGCTCAACACACCGATTGGCAACAGCCTCACCGTAGCCAGTACCCTGGAAAACCAGACCAAGGGCTTCGCCGAGGATGTTGCCAAAGGCCTGACGCGCAGTGCACTGGACGCCTTCGTATCGAGCGCGCGGGAGGGAACCGACATTCTGATGCGCAGCTTGCACCGGGCGGCGGACCTGGTATCGAGCTTCAAGCAGGTGGCGGTCGACCAGACCAGTGCGCACCGCCGCCGCTTCAACCTGGAACACACGGTGGACGACATTTTGTTGACCATGGGGCCGACCATTCGCCGAACCTCCCACCAGGTGGTGACCCACATTCCGGCCCAAATCAGCCTGGAAAGCTATCCCGGCCCGCTGGGCCAAATATTGACCAACATGGTCAACAACGCCTTGTTGCACGGCTTTGAGGGGCGAGAGCATGGCACCATCCGCATTGCGGCCGAGATGCAGGGCGTTGACCACGTGAAGATCACGGTACATGACGACGGAGTCGGTATTGCGCGAGACAACCTGGCAAGGGTGTTTGACCCCTTCTTCACCACCAAGCTGGGGCGCGGTGGCAGTGGATTGGGGCTGAACATTGCCTACAACCTGGTCCGCGACGCCTTGGGCGGCCAGATCCAGGTGGACAGCACGCTGGGACTGGGAACCACCTTTACCGTCACCCTACCCTTGAAGGCACCCACCCTGGATGCCCATGCCGCGGCAGTAACCCTGCCGCTATGACCGGTCTGGCGCCAGCGCGCCGTGGGCCGTCAGCCACTGGCCGACCAGCGCAGGGTCGTGCAGGGTGCGCAGCGCCGTGTAGGCCTCTTCGGCCTGCGGATAGCGTCGGCGCATGAAGTTGAGCCACTGCTTCAAGCGCCCGGCCTGCTGGCGCACCTCCAACCGCGCGCACACCAGCTGCCAGAAGGCACCCACCAAAGGTTTCATCTCGTCCCACGACACGCCGGGATGCGCCGCGGCCTGCGCATCGGCATAGCGCACGGCCAGCGCCAGCCCCGGGTCCACCACCATGCCGCGGCCCAGCATGATGCTGGCGCAGCCCGAGGCCTGGCGGCACAGCATGGCATCTTCCACGCTCCAGATTTCGCCATTGGCGACGACGGGAATGGCCACGCCCAGGCGAATGTCGTTGACGCGTTCCCAGTAGGCCGGGGGGCGGTAGGCGTCGGCCTTGGTGCGGGCATGCACCACCAGCTCGTCGGCACCACCATCGGCCAGGGCTTGCGCGCACTCCACGGCGCGGCTGTCATCGTTGAAGCCCAGGCGCATCTTGGCCGATACCGGCATATGGGCCGGCACGGCACGCCGCACCGCCGACACAATGCGGGTCAGCAACTCCGGGTCGTCCAGCAGGGCCGCACCGCCGCCATGGCGATTCACCACCTTGGCCGGGCAGCCAAAATTCAAATCGATACCATGCGGCCCCATGCCGGCCAGGCGGGCCGCGTTCTCGGCCAGGCACACCGGGTCGGAACCCAGCAACTGCGCGCGCACCGGCACGCCCGACGGCGTGCAGCCGCCATTTGCCAGTTCGGGAATGACGCGCAGGAACACGTGCTCGGGCAACAGCGTGTGGGTTACCCGGATGAACTCGGACACGCAGCGGTCAACCCCGCCGACGCGGGTCAGGATGTCGCGCAGGACAAAGTCCAGCAGCCCCTCCATGGGGGCAAGGTAAATACGGGGAGGCACAGAAGTCAGGGGAGGCAAGGGTTGGGGCAGCACAGGCCGTATTGTCCCCTGCCCTGCAGACCTAGCGCAGGCTCAGGTCTCGGTGCGCGCCGCAGCATAGGCGACGAGAAGCGCGAAGGCGGCCAGAAGCAGCCACTTGGTCAGCGAACACGAAGCGGACACCGCATATACCAGGGGCACACCAAACCGCGGCACCTCGGTAAGCCACGCATGCAGCAGGTTCTCCACCACGTCAAACGCGCCGGCAACGGGAAGACACCACCGGGCAAACGCAGACCAGAAACGCGTAAGGCCAGAAAACACACTGGTTCGGTGGGCAAGGCTGTAGCCAAATACCGAGTAGACGAGGATCAGAGCAAAGTCCATGGGCAGATGGGCGCGGTACCGCTCCAGGTCTTGCGCCGACCAGAGATGGATGATGTCGCCAAAGGACCGCGGTGTGAATGCGAGCTGCAGCGCAAGAATGCCAGGATTGAGCGGCGCCAGATACCAGGCGAGTGCGCCCAACAGAATGAGGGCAAGGATTCCGGACAACCAGGGCAGACGCATGGTCAGGTTCCGCTGGTATCTGAGGGGTTAGGCCGCAGTGACCGCGGGCACGAGTGGCAACCACATATGGACCTTGGCCTTGAAGCCGCTTGGCGTGAGGATGGCCATGGGCTCAACGCCGAAGGCCTGGAAACCAGCTGCGCTGTAGAGATTGACCGCTGGCTCATTGCCTTCCGTGACGGTGAGGGTGAGCATGCGGACGCCCTCCTTGGTTTTGGCCCATTCGACCGCTGCTCCGAGCAGGGCGCGACCTGCACCAGTTCCTCTCGTCGCAGGCGCAACGTACATGCCGATGACGTGTGCCTTGTGTCTTGTCTTGGGCTTTGCTGAAAACTCCAGCGCCACCGTGCCCACGAGTTTCTGACCCTCAAAAGCCCCGAACGCTGCGCTCAGGGCAGAAGGGGCCCCGATGCGCTTGACCCAGAAAGACTCTGGCTCCGCTGACCGTTCCTCTGCTGTGGAAGTGAAAGCGTCGGGAGCGAGTTCGTAAGCCTGCAGCATGAGCGCGCGGTATTGCTGCGCGTCTGAAGGTTGGAGGATGGCAACGTGCATTGATTCTGCGCCTAACGAATGAAAGGGGGGAGAGAGAAAATAATGGCTATCGTAACCGTTGGAATCGATCTGGCAAACCCGCGCCGTCTAGCTGCAGTTGCTACCAAACTAGTAGCTATAAGCCCAATAGATACGAGGGCTACAGCCACATCTCGCTTGCAACTCTTTGGCTCGCTTCGCGATCACGATCTAACCCTATTCGTTGGCATCGCTGGGCGCGGATGGCTCAAGGTGACTGCGCCCAATCGCGCTGAAGCAAACCGTACAACGCGGTATCGGAGACTTCTTCGCCCACGATCCACCGCTCGCGAAGGTAGCCCTCCTTCGTGAACCCGAGGCGCTCCAGTGACTTTGCTGAAGCCACATTGCGAGGGTCAATGTCAGCCTCGATCCGATTCAGATTGAGGTTGCGGAATCCGTAGTCGAGAAGGGCGTGCAGCGCCTCGTTCATGTAGCCATGTCCCCAGGCGGATGCGCCAAGCCCATAGCCGACCTCTGCTCGACGGCAAATCGAGTTGATGCTGAAGAGGGTGCAAGTTCCGACGAGGAGTCCGTCTTGGGCCAGCTCGATCCCCAGGCGGAGATGATCGCCCGAAACTTGCGCCAAGTCCCTGGCAACCATCGCCCGAGCGGGCTCGATTGATGTCCAGGCCGGCGTGCTCCAATACCGCATGACTTTTGCGTCGGAGAAGATCGCGTACAAGGCGTCTTCGTCGCCGGCCCGTAGCGGGCGCAGAACGAGTCGGTCGGTCCGAAGTGGGAGGTTTTCGAAGGCTTGCATTCAGCGACCACAGGGTTAGCGATGCCTAGTGCGATTCATAGGGATAGTCTCGATTGTCGGAGGTCCGGTGGATTGTGATGCTGGGCGTCACCGCGACTCAAACCCCAAGCGAGCCGCGCCCGGTCAGGGTTGCGGTTTACGGCAACAAAGTGCCACGATGGAGAGGCGAATCTTTTCATCAACTCACTTGAGAGGGGAAATCATGGCTATCGTACCCGTTGGAATCGATCTGGCAAGCCCTCGCTGCTTAGCCGCAGTTGCTACCAAAATAGTAGCTATTAGACCAATAGATACGAGGGCTACAGCCACATTTTTATTGCAACTCAATGCCGGATGAGATGGTCAAAGGCGCTCAGCGCCGCCTTGGCGCCATCGCCCGCGGCAATGACGATCTGCTTGAACGGCACCGTGGTGCAGTCACCCGCAGCAAACACGCCGGGCAGGTTGGTCTCGCCCTTGGCATTGACGATGATCTCGCCAAACTTGCTCAGCTCCAGCGTGCCCTTGAGCCATTCGGTGTTGGGCACCAGGCCGATCTGCACGAACACGCCTTCCAGCGCCACGGTGTGCTCCGCGTTGGTGACACGGTCCTTGTAGCGCAACGCGTTGACACGGCCCTGCGCGCCGGTGATCTCCATGGTCTGGGCATTGGTGTGCACCGTCACGTTGGCCAGGCTGTTGAGCTTCTTCACCAGCACGGCGTCGGCCTTGAGCTCGGGCATGAATTCGACCACGGTCACGTGGCGCACCACACCGGCCAGGTCGATGGCGGCTTCGATACCAGAATTGCCGCCGCCGATCACGGCCACGTCCTTGCCCTTGAACAGCGGGCCGTCGCAGTGCGGGCAGTAGGCCACGCCCTTGTTCTTGTACTCGGCCTCGCCGGGCACGTTCACGTTGCGCCAGCGCGCGCCGGTGGACAGGATGACGGTCTTGCTCTTCAGTGATCCACCATTGGCCAGCTTTACCTCGATCAGGCCACCCGGTTCGGTGGCGGGGATCAGGGCGTCGGCGCGTTGCAGGTTCATGATGTCCACGTCATAGGCGCGGGTGTGGGCTTCCAGCGCGGCGGCGAACTTGGGGCCGTCGGTCTCCAGCACCGAAATATAGTTCTCGATGGCCAGCGTGTCGTTGACCTGGCCGCCAAAGCGCTCGGCCGCCACGCCGGTGCGAATGCCCTTGCGCGCCGCATACACGGCAGCGGCGGCACCGGCGGGGCCACCACCGACGATGAGCACGTCGTATGCGTCCTTGGCCGAGAGCTTGGCCGCGTCTTTGGCAGCGGCACCGGTGTCGATCTTGGCCAGTATCTCTTCCACCAGCATGCGGCCCGAGCCAAACACCTGGCCGTTGAGGAAGACCATGGGCACGGCCATGATCTCGCGGTCGGTCACCTCCTGCTGGAAGGCGCCGCCTTCGATGACGGTGGTCTTGACCTTGGGGTTGAAGATGGCCATCAGCGCCAGTGCCTGCACCACGTCCGGGCAGTTGTGGCAGGTCAGGCTCATGTAGACCTCGAAGTTGAAGTCACTGCCGTCAGCAGGACTCAGGCCCTTGATCTGGTCGATGATCTCGGCCTCCACCTTGGGTGGGTGGCCGCCGGTCCACAGCAGGGCCAGCACCAGCGACGTGAACTCGTGGCCCAGCGGCAGCCCGGCAAAGCGCAGGCTGGTGTCACTGCCCACGCGCTGCAGGCTAAAGGATGGCTTGCGGGCGTCATTGCCGTCCAGGCGCAGGCTGATCTTGTCGGCGCGCAGACCCTGGATGGTTTCCAACAGGGCGCGCATATCGCGGCTGGTTTCGCTGTCGTCCAGTGAAGCCACCATTTCGAAGGGCTGGGTCACGCGCTCCAGGTAGGCGGCGAGTTGGTCTTTCAGGGCTTGGTCGAGCATGGTGATCTCCGTAGATGAAGGAAGTGTTGTCGGGTATTGGTTTCGCGATGGATGAATTGTAGAAAACAACTATTGACTTAGTGATTTGTTTTATGAAACCTATTGATAGGCAAATTCCATGCACCCCGCCATTCCACTCTAGCCACCCCAATGAAAAAAGGGGCCCGCTGGGCCCCTCTTGCTTGATCTGGCGCAAAGCCAGTGGTGAATCAGATCTTGCCAACCAGATCCAGGGATGGAGTGATGGTCTTGGCGCCTTCGTTCCACTTGGCGGGGCAGACCTGGCCAGGGTGGGCGGCGGTGTACTGGGCAGCCTTGAGCTTGCGCACGGTTTCCTTGACGTCACGGGCGATCTCGTTGGAGTGGATTTCCAGCGTCTTGATCGTGCCGGTGGGGTCGATGATGAAGGTGCCGCGCAGTGCCAGGCCTTCGTCGTCGATGTGCACGTCAAAGCCGCGGGTCAGCGCGTGGGTGGGGTCGCCAATCAGCGGGAACTTGGCCTTGCCGACGGCTGGCGATGTCTCGTGCCAGACCTTGTGGGCGAAATGGGTGTCGGTGGTCACGATGTAGACCTCGGCGCCAGCCTTCTGGAATTCGGCGTAGTGTTCGGCGGCATCTTCGACTTCGGTGGGGCAGTTGAAGGTGAAGGCGGCGGGCATGAAAATGAACACGTTCCACTTGCCCTTGAGGGTCTCGTTGGTCACGGTCACAAACTTGCCGTTGTGGAAGGCTTCGTTCTTGAAAGGCAGGACTTGGGTGTTGATCAATGACATGGTTGGTTTCCTCTTGGTTGCGTTCTACAGGTGAACAGGATGAAGTTTAGGGGCTCTATGAGCCTTTGTAGTTTGATTGAACCAATCAATCAAATTGGTAAATCCTATTGAGCCGCGCTCAGGGCTTGTGAAACAGGCTATGGTGCAGCCGCCGCAACGACCACCAGACCCCGCCCACCACGAAGGGAATGGCCACGGCGGCCGTGATCTCCGCGCTAAAGGGCCAGCCCCCGTACTGGGCGCCTTTGGCCAGGTAGCTCACCAGGCCAACAATGTAATAGCTGATGGCCGCCACTGACAGGCCTTCCACGGTGGACTGCATCTTGAGCTGTAGGTCCTGGCGGCTGTTCATGGTGGCCAGAAGCGCCTGGCTGCTTTGCTGCTGCTCGATTTCGACCCGCGTGCGCAGCAGGTTGCTGATGCGCGAGACCCGTTGCGACAGCGCATCCTGGCGCCGGGCCGACCAGGCGCAGGTGCTGCGCGCGGGCGTCAGACGCCGGTCCATGAATTCGCCGATCGTCTGCATGCCCGCCAACCGCGACTCGTCGATGTCGGCAATGCGCTTGTCCAGCAGCTCAAAGTAGGCGGCACTGGCGGAAAAGCGGGAGTGGGTGGCAGCGTGCTGGCTCTCCACCTCGCCGGCCAGGCGGGTCAGGCGGTCCAGCAACAGGGGTTCGTCTTCACGCGTGGCAGAGCGGATGGACTGCGCCAGTTCGGCCAGTTCGCGCTCGGCCGACGCCAGCACCTGGGATGCTTCACGGGCCGCCGGCAGGCCCAGCAGGGCCGCCATGCGGTAGGTCTCGATTTCCAGCAGGCGCTGCACCAGACGCCCCAGTCGGCGCGGGGCCAGGCCACCGGCCAGCAGCACCATGCGCGAAAAACCGTCAGCATGCACGGCGAAATCGGTATAGACCTCGGCAAAACCGCCGGCCACGGTGGAGGCCACCAGTGTGTCTTCGTACAGCACGTGTTTGACCAGCGAGCCCGACTCGAACGCCGCGCTCGGCAAGGCCCACAGGTGCAGGTTGGCCAGGCACTCGCCCGGCAGCGCCGCAAACCAGCGCTGCGGCACGGCGTCCAGCGCAGTCTCGGGCTCGCGCTCGCCAAACTGGTCGGTGTTCAGGCGGCGCATGAAGGTCCAGGTCACGAACTCAGTGTGCATTTCCCAGCGCACACGGTAGGGGCCCAGGTCGAGCCGCACGTGGGTGGAGCCTGCATCGGGCGGCGGCAGATGGTGGTCTCGAGCCAGTTCGGCCATGTGCGCCCAGCTGGCCGCGCGCTGCTCTGCATCGCATACCATGACGACATGCGAGAGGCTCAGGGGCACGTCCATGGCCTCTGGTGGGCGGGCGTGAATCTCGTTGTGCAGCGCCACGCGCTGCGCATGCTGTTTCAAAACATCAGTCGTCAACGAAAGCCTCTTCGCGTTTGGACTTGACGGACGGCATCAGCACGATGACCAGCAGCAGGACCGCACCGGCCAACAGGCTGGCGGACAAGGGACGTGTCACAAACACGCTCCAGTCGCCGCGGGACAGCAACAGCGCCCGGCGCAAATACTCTTCCATCATCGGGCCCAGAATAAAGCCCAGCAACAGCGGTGCGGGCTCGGCGCCCAACTTGATGAACAGGTATCCAATCACGCCGAAGATGGCCACCATCCAGATGTCAAACGTGTTGTTGTTGGTGGAGTACACGCCAATCGCGCAGAACAGCACGATGGACGGAAACAGCCAGCGGTACGGCACGCTCAGCAGTTTGATCCAGATACCAATCAAGGGCAGGTTCAGGATGATCAGCATCAGGTTGCCAATCCACATGGAGGCAATCAGGCCCCAGAACAGCTCGGGGTTGCTGGTCATGACCTGGGGGCCGGGCTGGATGTTGTGGATGGTCATGGCACCGACCATCAGCGCCATCACGGCATTGGGGGGAATGCCCAAGGTCAGCAAAGGAATGAAAGACGTTTGCGCACCGGCGTTATTGGCCGCCTCGGGCGCCGCCACGCCGCGGATGTTGCCCTTGCCAAAGGGCACTTCACCCGGCTCCAGCTTGGTTTTTTTCTCCAGGGTGTAGGCCGCAAACGCCGCCATCACCGCGCCCCCACCGGGCAAGATTCCCAACAGCGAGCCCAAGGCCGTGCCGCGCAACACCGCGGGAATCATGCGGCGAAAATCTTCCTTGGTCGGCATCAGCCCGGTCACATTGGCGGTAAACACCTGGCGCTCGCTTTCGTGCTTGCCCAGGTTGCTGATGATCTCGCCGTAGCCGAAGACGCCCATGGCAATCACGATGAAGCCAATGCCGTCGGTCAGCTCGGGGATGTCCAGGCTGAAGCGTGCCACACCGGAATTCACGTCGGTGCCGACCATGCCCAGCAGCAGGCCCAAAACAATCATGGCAATGGCTTTGAGCAACGAACCCGAGGCCAGCACCACGGCACCAATCAACCCCAGAATCATCAGCGAGAAATACTCGGCCGGGCCAAACTTGAATGCGAGCTCGGTCAAGGGCGCGGCAAAGGCCGCCAGAATCAGCGTGCCCACACAACCCGCAAAGAAAGAACCCAGGCCGGCCGCGGCCAGTGCGGGGCCCGCCCTGCCATTGCGGGCCATCTGGTAGCCGTCAATCACCGTCACCACGGAGGACGATTCGCCGGGCAGGTTGACCAGAACCGCGGTGGTGGAGCCACCGTATTGCGCACCGTAATAAATGCCCGCCAGCATGATCAGTGCGGCGACGGGCGGCAGGGCATAGGTAGCCGGCAACAGCATGGCGATGGTCGCCAGCGGGCCAATGCCGGGCAGCACACCAATCACCGTTCCCAACAGACATCCGATGAAGGCATACATCAGGTTCTGCAGCGTGAAGGCCACGCCAAAACCGAGCGCCAGATTGTTGAATAATTCCATGGGGACTCCTAAATCAGACGCCAGCCAACACAGGCCACACGGGAAACTGCAAATTGAGCAGCTTGATGAAGGCCAGGTAGCTCAGGACGGCCAGAATGGTGGCCAACGCGACGGTTTCCTTCAGATTGAAACGGTCGCCCGCCAGACTGGCAATGAAGGTCAATGCGTAGATCCCGACGATCAGCCCCATGGGTGGCAAGTGAATGCTGGGCAGGCCACCAATCATGGCGCCAAACACCAGATTGGCCAGAATAATGAAGACCAGCGGCTTCCAGGCAAAGGCGCCAATTTTGTGGCCGTCCACGGTCTCGACCACCAGCGCCTTGAACGTGATCACCCCCCCCAGAAAGGTCAGCAACACCCCCAGCGCCAGGGGGAAGTACCCGGGTCCCATGCGGGCACCATTGCCAATGGTGTAGCCGCTGGCGCCCCAGGCAAAGGCAACGCCCACGGTCATGAACATGAGGCCGGAAAAGAAATCTTTTTGACTTTTGATATTCACAAAATTGTCTCCTGAAGCGAAGCACCGTACCATGCTTTTGAGCGGCCCAGTGTGCCACAAAGCGGCGCCGCGATACCGCAAGGGCGCACGGCTCAACGTCGGCTGTTGCGCTGCTCTTCGCGTTCGCGTTCAAGTTCCTTGAAACGTATGCACTCAGGCGTCTGCCGGTAACGATCCGTTGCGCACTGGTCGGCAATGCATTTGATCTTGAAAATGAAAACCTCATTGGCGCAGACCTGGCCCGGCCTGGAGGGGCCGGAGCCAATGCCTTGGTTGACGACGGCTGCGGGGGGAGACTCGCGGGGCGCAGGCGCGACTGGCGCAGGGGCTTGCTTTGGGGCTTGCGGTGGAACGGTGACCACGGACAGGTCGCTCTTGGGCTTGGTGAGCGCACGGGACGCCCCCGCCACAGCCGCAACCGCGGGCCTGGATGCGGGCGCAGCAATTGGCACGGATGCGTGCGCGGCCGTTGCCGATGCTGCAGGTTGCAGGACTGGGGCAGGCTGCACAGCAACCGATGGGCTCGCGGACATCGGCGGTGCCACCGCTTGTTTGGGTGCAACCTCGACCGACTCTGGAGGGCTCAAACGTATGGCCATGGCAACCAAGCCGAACACCACTACACCCGCCGCGACCAGTCCCCACTTCGGGGGGCCTTTCGCCGCATCGGCAATGGTTGGCGCCGGCTCGGCAACCGGCGCTACCGGGTCCACGCCCATGAAACCGGGCACCGTCTCGTCCGGTGTTTGCAGGGGTCTGGTGGGAGCGTAATGGCCAACCGTGGACTCAAAGCCCGAGTCGTCGCCCGTTACCCGGAATTGGGGCTCGGTCTTTGCCTGCTCCAGTGATGCACCGGCGCCCAAATCGTAGATCCGGTTCTGCGCGCGGCGTGCATAGATGCCCGTTGGGAAATGCTTCAGAAAATCCAGGAACTCCTTGGGATCGGTGGAATCCTTGGTCACATGCCAGGCAGCCAGTTCGGCTTCATGGTTGACGGTTGACGCCAGTGCCACGTCTGCGGTCGGCCCGAATATGCCGGTGCTGGAACCATCGCGCAATATGGCCGGCGCAACCGCCGGGCGATTTGCCAGAAACTGCCCCAGCTCAGCCCCCACATCCGCGCCCTGGGTACCGGTATCCGCACTCATCTGCTGCGCCAGCGCCCGCAGGGCCAAACCGAATTCCCGCGCGGTTGCATAGCGTTCGTTGGGGTCCTTGGCCATCGCCCGGGCGAGGATTTCATCCATGGCAACGGGCACCTCCGGGTTGAGGCTGCTCGGTGGCGCCGCCACATGGCCCACGATCTGGTGAATGACGATGAACTGGTTCTCGCCAGTAAAGGGCAAGCGGCCGGTCAGCAACTCATAGAGCACCACGGCGGCCGAAAACAGGTCGGAACGGGAGTCCCCGCGCAGGCCCTTGGCCTGCTCGGGGGACATGTATTTGGGTGTACCCACCGCGCCACCCACCTGGGTAAGGAGGGTTTCATCCGGCTCCTGGATGCGCGCCACGCCAAAGTCGGTGAGCTTGATGCGGCCAGTAACCTCCATCAGCATATTGGCAGGCTTGATGTCGCGGTGCACCACGTTCTGGCGGTGCGCATGGTCCAGCGCCATCAGCAACTCGTGCACCATCACGATGGATGAACGCACCGAAAACCGGGCACCAGCCTCCAGGTGCTGCTTCAGGTCTTCACCCTGAATGAACTCCATCACCAGGTAGGCAATGTCGCCATCCTGGCCTGAGTCGAATACGCTGACGATGTTGGGATGGTGCAGACGTGCGGCGGAGCGGGCCTCGGTGCGAAAACGCCCTTCGTACTCGGCAGCCGCTTCTGGCGAGAGGCTCTGCACCCGTATGGTCTTGATGGCCACCGCGCGGTCCAGATTGGGGTCCCGACCCTCGTAGACAACCCCCATCGCGCCCTTGCCCAGCACACGAGTGATGTTGTATCTGCCCAGCTTCTCAATGTCGTCCATGTACCGTCCGAAAGCCCTTGAATCCAATGAAATCCGTACCGAGTGGGCATGCTAGCAGACCCGCATCCATACAGCACCAACAAATTGCGGGTCATATGGGTTCTATTGCGCCACGCAATTGAACCGGCTACGATGACCGCAACCTAGCCGAAAGCCCCTTGATGCCTGCCGTTGTCTTTGCCGATGTCGTTGGAAGCACGGGGCTGTTTGAGCAAATGGGCGACGTCAACGCCTCCCAATTGATGAGCGGCCTGACCACCTTGCTGGGCACGGTGTTCGAGCAACACCAGGGACGCGTCGTGAAGCTGTTGGGCGATGGCGTCTTTGCCGTCTTTCCGGATGCAGGCACCGCAGTCGCCGCCTGCATGCTGCTGCAGTCGCGCTTTCAGACCGACCCCGTCATCCCCATCGGCAGGACCACGCCCATCCAGATGCAAATGGGCGTGGAGTCCGGCGAACTGGTCCAGATTGACGGAGACTTCTTTGGCGATGCCGTCAACAGCGCTGCCCGCCTGGCCGACCTGGCCGGCGCGGACCAGATCCTGACGACCCAGAACGTGTGGGACGCGCTCATGCCCGGTCAACGGCCATCGCTGCGCAGCCTGGGCCCCATGCAACTGCGGGGCAAGACCCAAACCACCCACATCTACCGCGTCGAATGGCAGACAGGCCGCGACCTGGATGCCACGGCCATGGGCACATCCATGTTTGTCCCTGTCCAGCAACGGACCCTGGCATTGACGATGCAGGGGCGCACCCAGTTTTTTGAGGTGACCACGACGGGTATCACCATCGGCCGCGCCACCGATGCGACGCTGCCCGTGCTGGACCCCCGCGTGTCGCGGATCCACGCCACGATCCGCAGACGGGGCACACAGATTGTGCTGGCCGATGTCTCCAGCTTTGGCACCTGGGTGTATTTCGGCAGCCAGACCGAGGCGGTTGCCCTGCGTCGCAGCGAGTGCTTTCTGGTTGGCTACGGCCAGATATCGCTGGGCTGCAAGATGGACGCAGACAAGGCGCCGCTGGTTGCGTTCGAGGTGACTTAGTTGCCTCTGGATGCTATACAACTAATAGCATACTTTGCTTATTCTACGAGGGCTAAAGGCTGCTTTTCCTTGTAACGCTCAGGCGGAACGGGCTTGGATCGCGCGCGGCGGACGGAGCGACCATGCACCGCTCCCGCAAAGCGATGACACGCGCCCCGAGCGGAAATGGCAATTGCTGCGCGTGTCCTCGGTTGACGCGACTCACTTGAGCTGACGTTGGTATAGCACCTGAGTTTTCAGATTGTCGGCAATCGGCGTGGCCATTCTGCGTATTTCCGCTGCCTCATCCGGTCCACAGACGCTGACAGATGTCTTGTCATGGACCTCGCGCGTGACCAATAGTCCTGACTTTGTGCGCTGGTACTTTGCGTCAAAGTCCAGAATTTTGGAACGCACTTTCAATGCCGGTGGTAGCGAAACCAGCTTTACGCCTTGGTCCAGCATGATGTCAAAAGTCTCGTAACTGTGAAATCCCATGCAGGTGTGACGACGCTTGGAGTCGATACGTTCGCGAACATCGGCGAAATTCATGATCGGGATCGGAGAACTGATGACCGGTGCGAGGATAAAGGCGCCCGTTGCGCCACCACTCAGATAGTTGCCGATGTCAAATTTCATGTCAAAGCCATAGGTGTCTGACATGCCCGATGTATCACCTTTGGTGACCACGCCCTTGCCTTTGTAGCCTAAGGAGTTCAGAGCCCACTTCACAAAGTCTCTTTCATTGTCGCGGCTGAGGTCTCGCATGTAGGCGCGCGCCGATGCCGCTTGCAGGCCACGCAGCGATACTTTCATCTCCCCTGTGGCGCTGCCATCCTTGGCGATTTTCAGTTTCATTGCGATGCGTTGCTCGGATTGGGCGTGTTGCTGGTCTGGCGTCTTCGCCACAGCCACGGCGCTACCCACATGGATGACCGGCTTGCCATAGCTCCCCATAGGCAAGTAGCCGAACGGGATTTCCTTGGCAGTTGAGTCCACATAGAGTTTGAAATCGGGCAAGTAATTCATCACATGGTTGACCAGGGAGACTACCGGGGTCCTGGTCAGGTCATACAGCCCGCCAGAATTGATAAGCACCTGTTCGTTGCGAATGCCGACCGCAGACAACAAGGCTTGCAACAAAGTTGCGTGGTCCTTGCAGTCACCCATCTTGTTGTCCAGCACAACATCCAGGTCACGAGGGACCACCGCACCGACGCCAATGCAGTTGCCGCCATAGGTAATGTTCTTGGAAACCCATTCGTACAGCAGACGCGCCCGTTCCATGGGCTTGCTCTCGCTGGACACAATGGTGCTGGCCAGGTCCCGTATGCGCTGCGTTGGTGTGGCCTTGGGCAGCGCGCGCGCGCCATAGGCGGCGGCAATGGCTTCATAACTCTCAAAGGTGGACGCGACTACAGAGGGGCTTTCGTCAATGCGCCAGATGCCCTCGTCGGCCTCTTCCCACTGCTTTGGCTTGAGATTTTGATACCGCCATTCCAACGTGCGCAGGTCTCCCTCGTCAGACACAGTTGCGTCAGCCAGGTGATGGGTCTCAAGGCCAAGTTTCAGGCTCTTGGGTGCCCGGATGATGAGTTTGGCATCCTCGTAGACGGTATAGGGCGAGAATGCCTGGACTATGGAAAAATGTCCCGGGAAGATTGGCTCAGTGTCGGTGAGCTTGTAGCGAACACCCACAACGTCGCCCACGGCCAAATCCGAAAATACGGCAGAGATGCTGGTCCGGTCGGAAAACACAGGCGCGGCATCACCGCTGCCTCTGTTAGTGGTCGTCTGGAAGTTGTTGGCGGGAACCGGGATCTTGCGGCCGTCCGGCTTTTCGGTGTAGGCCTCCAGAACTTCACCTCTTTGAATACTGGTGCTAAATGAGAAGGAGAAGGTCTTCATTCTCTCCAGCGCGCTGGCTTGGACAATTGCATTGCGTGACGTAAAGGTCTGGGTAGAACGACCCTCTGCATCGACGTCGTATTGCAAATACCAGGTCTTGGAAATGACGGGCGCCTTGTCTTGCGCCCAAGTACTCTGTGAACTGGCCGCAAACAGCGCGGCCCACAGCATCAAATGCCGAATGATTTTCATAGTTATCGCTCCCTGTTGTCAAAAGGCCATGCAGCGATGTTTAAGGAACCGCCCCGGAACAGCAAACATCGCCAGCACGGCGCCTCTACCTATCATATAGTTGATTCCTCCGTGAAGGGCCTCACGGATTCGCTTTTCCACGCAGCGATCTGTCACCAGGACTAATGATGGACGCTTCCAAGAAGTTGGCCTCGCATACCCCTTGCCTTGATGCTCGGGGCGAAGGCCTAGGGAGACTCCAGTGTCCTCGCCATCATGGTGTCGATCCACAATGGCGTCGGCAACGGCGAATGCCGGACACCGTCAGTCGAATGGAGTCACGTCAAAGGCGGTGTAGAGATCAGCACTTCTTCAATCACCGTCATGCCCTCTGCAACCCGCAGGGCACCCGCCAGGCGCAGCGGGCGCATGCCGTCGGCGATGGCCTGCTTGCGCAACACGTCTATGCCGGGGTCCGCGGCGACCTTGGCCTTGAAAGCGTCGGACACCACCAGCAACTCGTACAAGCCCATGCGACCCAGGAAGCCCGTCATGCGGCAATCCACACAGCCCACCGGCTTGTAGGGTTTGTAGGCCCCATTGATCTGCCAGGGCTTGATCAGCTCGGCCAGCACTTCGCGTCCGGTGGTTTCGTCCCGCACGCGGCAGTGCTTGCACAGCGTGCGCACCAGCCGCTGGGCCAGCACGCCCAGCACGGTGGCGTTGATCAAATACTGCGGAATGCCCAGCTCCATCAGACGCGTGACCGCCGACGGCGCGTCGTTGGTGTGCAGCGTCGAAAACACCAGGTGGCCGGTCAGGGCCGCCTGCACCGCCATCTCGGCAGTCTCCTGGTCGCGGATTTCGCCGACCATGATGATGTCGGGGTCCTGGCGCATCAGCGCCCGCAGGCCCTGCGGAAAGCCGAAATCGAGTTGCGGCTGCACCTGGGTCTGGTTGAAGGCCGGCTCTATCATTTCGATGGGGTCTTCCACCGTGCTGACGTTGACCTCTTCGGTGGCCACGCGCTTGAGCGTGGCGTACAGCGTGGTGGTCTTGCCCGAGCCGGTCGGCCCGGTCACCAGGATGATGCCGTAGGGCCGTTTGACCAGTGCTTCCCAACGCTGCGCGTCATGGTTGGTAAAGCCCAGCGCATCCAGGTCCTTGACGGTGTTGTCGGGGTCAAAAATCCGCATCACCATCTTTTCGCCAAAGGCCGTGGGCAGCGTCGATATCCGCATTTCGACCTCGTCGCCTGCCGGGTTGCGTGTCTTGATACGGCCATCCAGCGGACGGCGCTTTTCGATGACGTCCATGCGCCCCAGCAGCTTGATGCGCGCCGTCATGGCATTGAGCACGCCCATGGGCATTTGGTAGACCTGGTGCAGGATGCCGTCAATGCGGAAGCGGATGACACCCTGCTCGCGCCGGGGCTCCAGATGGATGTCACTGGCCCGCTGGTCAAAGGCGTATTGCCACAGCCAGTCCACCACCTGCACCACGCTCTGGTCGTTGGCGTCGAGCTGCTTGTTGGACTTGCCCAGCTCCACCAGTTGCTCAAAGCTGCCTCCGTTGTTAACGCCGGCCTTGTTGGCGGCCTTGACGGATTTGGCCAGCGCATAAAACTCGGCGGTGTAGCGGTGAATCTCCTGCGGACTGGCCAGCACGCGGCGCACACTGCGCCGCGATTGACGCTCGACCTCGGCCACCCAGTCGATGACAAACGGTTCGGACGTTGCCACCGTGATCTCGCTGGCGTTGACCATCACGGTCAGAATGCGATGGCGCTCGGCATACACCGCGCCCATGGCGTCGGCCACCTTGGCAACCTCCACCTTCAGTGGGTCGATGCGCAGGTAGTCCATGCCCACACGGGTAGCCAGCCACTGCGTCAACAGTTCGATATCCAGCGGCTTGTTGTCCGCAGCCCGGCGCATGGACACACTGGCCAGGCGCACCAATGGGTGCTGCACACTTTCGGCCTGCGCACACCGTCCGATGGTGCGTTTGGCTTCCTCGTCCGAGATGACGCCGTCGGCATGCAGCCATTCCACCAGCCGGCGCCAGTCGATGGGGCCGGTATGGGCGGTGGTCTTGGCCGTCGTTGTTGGGGGATGTGTTTTGGAAGTCATGGCTGCACCGGTTTGAAAACGCGGACCCACTTGTCGGCTGGCAGGCCCCACTGGCGTTGAATCGTATCAGCCCGCGCCAGCAGCACCGAGCGGCTGGGCCGCACGGGTGTGCGCTGCGCCAGCACCACCGTATTGCCCTCGCGCGTGGCCTTGAATGCCCACAGCGCATCCTTGCCAAACGCGGTGGCCATATTGTCCACACTGCGCTGAAAGCTGGATGACCGGCCAAACAGGTTGACCGTCATGCACCCGTCGTCGGTCAACACCTTGCGGCAGTCGGCATAGAACTCGGCGCTGTCGAGCACGGGGCCTGCGGCTTCCTGGTCGTACAGATCCACCTGCAGCGCGTCCACCGCGCCTACCCAATGCGGCTGCTTGATCTCCTGCTCGGCATCGGCCAGCACCACCTGCAGGCGGTTGTTGTCCTGCGGCAGCTTGAACCAGCCCCGGCAGGCCGCCACCACCTGGGGATTGAGCTCGATCGCCGTGGTCTTCATGCGCATCACTTTGTGGCAAAACTTGGTGAGTGACGCCGCACCCAGCCCCAGTTGCAGTGCCTGGCGCTTGGTGACCGTTTCGGGGTCCACAAACAGCAGCCAGGCCATCATGCGCTGGATGTATTCGTGCACCAGCACCAAGGGTGCATCGACCAGCATGGAGCCCTGGATCCAGATGCTGTCCAGGTGCAGGTGGCGGACGGGGCCGTCGTCGGAGAAATTGACTTCGGGGAGCATGAACGATTCTTTTCTGGGCATGGGGGGTATTAAATCACTTGGGGACTGGGCTGCATTGCGGCGCGTGAAGTTGAGGCGCGCGAAGGACTGCGCGCGGCGGGCGGCATGGCAGGCGTTCTCCGGCTCGCGTCGCGGGCGGCCTTGTGTGGTTCGCGTGGGTTGCTGCGTTCACACGTTGGCTGGTGTGCCGATTCTGTGGCAACCGCAAATGCGGCCTGCGCCCGCCCGCCACGCCACCCGCCTTCTGCGAAGAGGTTGAGTGGCAAATCACCCTCTAGCCCTCGTGAAATATGGTTAAGCAGCTATGTATTTAATAGCATTAACCGCCACGCCCGCCAGGTCGGTGGGCCGGGTGTCCCTTCGTCGGCCCCATTCGCGGCAGCTGCAAAGCACACGTGCTACCACCGCCTTGACGCAGCAGCCTATGAAAACCCAAAACCACCGCCCGCGAGCGTGGGCCAGAGAAGGGATACCCGGCCCACCGGCCAAGCCTACCCGCCACGCCAGAAATGCCTGAAAGGACCGCAAGTGCCTCAAATAACTCACGGCTCCAGAAGCAGCAGCCCACCCAGACGCGGCAGTGCCTGGCAGGCATTGGCAGTCGTCGCCTGCGCCAACGCCTCCACCGACATGCCCCGCAGCTGCGCGACAACAGCGGCAATGCGCGGCAATTCCCCCGGCGCGTTGCGCCCCTGCCCTGCCCCGGCCAGCCGGTCATCAGCCGTGGCGTACAGCCAGTGGGGTGGAATATCGGGTGCATCCGTCTCCATGACGATGGAATCCAACGGCAGCGTCTGGGCCAGGTGGCGCAATTGCAGGGCGCGCTCAAACGTCACGGCACCGCCAAAGCCCAGCTTGAACCCCAGCTTGATGAACTCAAGGGCCTGGACTTCGCTGCCGTTGAAGGCATGCGCAATGCCGGACCACGATGGTCCGCCCCGGCCCAGCTCTCGCAGGTGCTTGAGCAGCCGGTCGGCGGAGCGGCGCACATGCAAAACCACCGGCAACTCAAACTGGCGCGCCAGCTTGAGCTGCCGGTGGTAGAAGTGCTCTTGCAGCTCCCGCAGCGGGCTCGTCGTCAGCTCCGATACAAAGAAATCCAGGCCAATCTCACCCACCGCCACCAGATGGGGGTCATCGGCACAGGCCTGCAACCTCGCCTGCAACGACAACAGGTCTTCAGGCTTGGCGTGCTTGACATACAAGGGGTGAATGCCCAGGCAATAGCTGTCGCCGTGGCTATGGGCCAGCGCCTGCACGGCATCGAAATTTCCCTGCTCCACGGCTGGAAAGACGCAGTGGGTGACGCCCGCGTCCCGAGCGCGCTGGCGCACCGCCGCGCGGTCCGGCGCGAACTCCGGGGCGTCCAGATGGCAATGGGTGTCGATCCAGCGCATGAACGACTTGACTCGGGTTTGCGCCCGGGGCTCAGGCTCCCGCCACGGCCAAACGGCCCGACACCAGCTTCAATTGGCGACTGCAGCGCGCCGCCAGCGATGTATCGTGCGTAACCAGCACAAAGGCCGTGCCATGCACCCGGGCCAGCTCCAGCATCAGGTCGAACACACCGTCGGCGGTGCCGCGGTCCAGGTTGCCGGTGGGCTCGTCGGCCAGCACACAATCTGGGCGCGTCACCAGGGCCCGGGCAATGGCGACGCGCTGGCGCTCGCCCCCTGAGAGCTCGGCCGGGCGGTGGTGCATGCGGTCCTGCAGCCCCACACTTGCTAGCATTTTCATAGCTGCATCCCTACATTCTGCGAGGGCTAGGCGCCGGATTGTCAATGGCATGGCGACGTTATCCAGGGCACTGAACTCGGGCAGCAGGTGGTGGAACTGGTAGACAAAGCCCAGGTGCCGGTTGCGCAGACGCCCCTGCTCGGCGGCGCTCTGGTGGGCCAGGTCCTGCCCGTGCAATTCCACGGTGCCGCTGGTGGGCGCGTCCAGCCCGCCCAGCAAATGCAGCAGTGTGCTTTTGCCAGAGCCCGAGGCGCCGATGATGGCCAGAGTTTCGCCCCGGTGCACCTGCAGGTCCACGCCGTGCAGCACGGTGACGTCCAGCCGTCCTTCCGAGAACCGCTTGGTCAGGCCCTGGGCGCGCAAGACCACATCGCCCAACACCGCGTCGTCCACGGGGGCCTGGGCTGGACGCCCCAGTTCCGCCACCAGACGGTATTGCGCAGCGCCAACGGCAGCGGGAATATTCACTTCACTCATAGCGCAGGGCCTCCGCCGGGTTAACACGGCTGGCACGCCAGCTCGGGTACAGGGTTGCCGCAAATGCCAGCACTAACGCAATCACGGCAATGGGCAGGATGTCAGCCTGCTGTGGATCACTGGGCATGCGGCTGATCAGGTAAATGTCCTTGGGCAGGAAGCTGGCCCCCAGGGCCTGCTCCAGCGCCGGCACGATGACGTCGATGTTGAACGCCACGCCCAGCCCCAGGGCCAGTCCGGCCAGTGTGCCAATCACGCCGACCATGGCCCCCTGCACAACGAAGATGCCCATGATGCTGCCAGGACTGGCGCCCAGTGTGCGCAGGATGGCGATGTCGGCACGCTTGTCGGTCACGGTCATCACCAGCGTGCTGACCAGGTTGAAGGCCGCCACCGCCACGATCAGCGTGAGGATGATGAACATCATGCGTTTTTCAACCTGCACCGCGGCAAACCAGGTGCGGTTCTGGCGCGTCCAGTCGCGGATGACGAAGTCGCCGGTCAGCGTGCGCGCCAGCTCGTCCGCCACCCGGCGTGCGTCGTGCAGGTCGCGCAGTTTCAGGCGAATGCCGGACGGGCCTTCCAGCCGGAAGATCTTGGCGGCGTCGTCCACGTGCGCAAATGCCATCGCCGAGTCATATTCAAAATGGCCGGAATCAAAGGTGCCGACCACGGTCATCTGCTTCAGGCGCGGCATCACGCCGCCGGGGGTGATTTGCCCGCTGGGCGCCACCAGGGTCACGCGGTCACCGGACCGCACGCCCAGCGCGCGGGCCAGCTCGGAACCCAGCACCACACCAAAGCCACCCGGCACCAGCTGCGCCAGCACGGCAGCCTGCGCTCCACCTACCAGGTCAGTCACGGCCTGCTCCTGGGCCGGGTCAACACCCCGGACCATCACGCCTTTCATGTCTTCACCCCTTGCCAACAGGGCCTGGGCTGCTATGAAAGGTGCAGCACCTATGACCTCGGGGTTGGCCCGCGCCTGGGTCAGGGTCTGGTTCACATCGGGCAGCGCCTGGCCGCCATTGGCATAGACCTCGATGTGGGAGACCACGCCCAGCATGCGGTCACGTACCTCTTTCTGGAACCCGTTCATCACGCTCAGTACGATAATGAGCGCCGCCACACCGAGTGCGATACCCAGCATGGAGACCCCTGAAATGAACGAGATAAAACCGTTTCTGCGGGTCGTTCGCCCGGCCCGGGTGTAGCGCCAACCGATGATCAGCTCGTAAGGAAATTGCATCATCTGCGGATTGTGGCATCCATGCAGGACAATTCACCCATGCACTTGCTTATTTCCCATGCCGCACCCACGGGCCTTCAGTGCCAGGCCGCCATTGCTGGGCTGGATCTACCCCATCTGAATGATCTGCTGGGTTTGCTGAGCCCCGCGCCGCCGCTGATGGGCTCGCCCGACACCCTGACCCCGTTGGCCGAGCGCTTGCGCGCCAACAACTTGGGGCTCTTGGGACCGGACGGCCTGGTTCCATGGGCCGCCACCGACGCGCAGCATCTGGGGCTCACCAAGACCCATGGCGACGCCGGATGGGCCTGGATCACGCCCTGCCACCTGAATGTCCATTCCAACCAGGTCCAGATGGATGACCCGCAGGACCTGAAAATCAGCGCGCAAGACTGCGAAGCCTTGCGCGCGGCCATGAAGCGGTATTTCGAACAGGATGGCATCACCCTGCACCCGCTGACCAACGGCACCTGGCTGGCCTTTGGCGCAATGTTCAAGGATTTGCCGACCGCTTCACTGGAGCGCGTGGCGGGCGCCAGCATTGACGCCTGGTTGCCTCGGCAAGAGAATGCCCGGCTGTTGCGTCGCCTGCAAAACGAAATGCAGATGCTGCTCTACACGCACGCGGTCAACGACGCACGCAGTGCACGGGGCCTGCCCACGGTCAATGCCTTCTGGGTCAGTGGCACCGGCACGCCGGCGACCTCTCCCCTGATCACCACCGAGCGCCTGGAAAACGTGGACGCCCTGCGCCACGCCGCGCTGTGCGACGACGCACACGACTGGACGCGCGCCTGGCAGATCCTGGACAGCACGGTGCTGGCCGACCTGCTGGTTCGCGTCAAGGCGGGCAAGTCCGTGCAGCTCACGCTGTGCGGCGAACGCATGGCGGTGACACTGGAACTCAAGGAACGCCCCTGGTGGGAGCGGATTCAGCGGCGCTTTTCGACTGCATCGCCCCAGCAACTGCTGCAGACGCTATGAACATCATTCCCCGTGACATCCCGCCCCGCAGCGTCTGGGTGCTGGAACAGGCCGGCATCCACCCGCTGCTGGCCCGCCTCTACGCTGCGCGCGGAGTCACTGGCACCGAGGAGCTCGACGACGCGCTGGCCAAGCTGTTGCCGCCGTCCTCCATGCTGGGGCTTCCTGAAGCCGCTACGCTGCTGGCCGACGCCATTGCCCAGGACAAGCGCCTGTGCGTCGAGGCCGACTACGACTGCGATGGCGCCACCGCCTGCGCCGTGGCGGTGCGCGGCCTTAAGCTGCTGGGTGCGCAGCACGTGGCCTACATCGTGCCCGACCGCATTGTGGACGGCTATGGCCTCACCGCACCGATTGCGCAACGCGTCAAGGACAGTGGCGCCGATGTGCTGATCACCGTGGACAACGGCATCGCCAGCATGGACGGCGTGGCCCATGCGCGCTCCCTGGGCTTGCAGGTGCTGGTCACCGATCACCATTTGCCGGCGGCTGAATTGCCGGATGCGGATGTCATCGTCAACCCGAATCAGCCCGGCTGCGCATTCGCCAGCAAGTCGATTGCCGGCGTCGGCGTGATGTTCTACGTGCTGCTGGCCTTGCGCAGCGAATTGCGCGCGCGCGGCGTGTTGGACGCCGCCACGCAACCGAAACTCGACACCCTGCTGCCACTGGTGGCGCTGGGCACGGTGGCCGACGTGGTGAAGCTCGACGCGAACAACCGCCGACTCGTGGCTCAAGGGCTAAAACGGGTGCGAGCCCTCGCCATGCCTGCAGGTATTGCTAGTCTTTTTGTAGCATCTGGCCGCTCGGCACCGGTGGCCACCACGTTTGACTTTGGCTTTGCCCTGGGCCCGCGCATCAACGCCGCCGGGCGTTTGAGCGACATGACACTGGGCATCGAATGCCTGCTCACCGACGACCCGGCGCGTGCCGACGAATTGGCCAAAACGCTGGACGGCATCAACCGCGAGCGCCGCGTCATCGAGGGCGATATGCGCGAGCAAGCCATGCAGATTGCGGAGTCGCTGTTTGACGAGGGAGATGAACCGCCGCCCGCCATCTGTGTCTTCGACCCCGACTTCCACGAAGGCGTGGTCGGCATTGTGGCTTCGCGCATCAAGGACAAGCTGCACCGCCCGGCCTTTGTGTTTGCCGCCAGCGCCGCACCCGGCAAGGAGCACGAACTCAAGGGCTCGGGCCGCTCCATCCCCGGCTTTCATTTGCGCGACGCACTGGACCTGGTGGCCAAGCGCCACCCTGGCGTGCTGCTGCGCTTTGGCGGCCACGCCATGGCCGCAGGCTGCACCATTCACGAGGACGGCCTGGATACCTTCGAGCAAGGCCTGATTGATGTGGCGCAGGAGTGGCTGGACGCCGCCACGCTGACCCGCCGCCTGGAAACCGATGGCCCGCTGGCACCTGAGTACCGGCGCGTCGACCTGGTTGACACGCTGCACAAGGAAGTCTGGGGTCAGGGCTTTGCGGCACCCACCTTCAGCGAGGAAGTTGAGGTGCTGTCGCAGCGCCTGGTCGGCGAGAAGCATCTGGCACTCAAGCTCAAACACCAGGGGCAACCCGTGGACGGGATCTGGTTCGGACACACCGAGCCCCTACCGGCCAGGGTGACGCTGGCTTTCCGTCTGGATGCCGACGAGTGGAACGGTGTACGGCGGGTTAGGTTCTTAGTGGAAGGCGCGCAATCATGAAACATCACCTGACCATCATCACCGGCGCATCGCGTGGCCTGGGTCTGGCCCTGGCCGCACAACGGCTGACTCCGGGCGCTACGGTGCTGTGCATCTCGCGCCGGGTCAGCGACGAACTGGCACGCCAGGCACATGCCAGCGGGGCCAACCTGGAGCAATGGGCCATGGACCTGGCCGACGGCGCTGCCGCCGCGAGCGCCCTGTCCACATGGTTGCAGGCGAAGGTCCATTCGCCGTGGCTCAGCGCCACACTGATCAACAATGCCGGTGTCATTCCCGCGCTGGGGCCGCTGCGGGACGCTCAGTCCGCCGACTTGGCCAACGCGCTGCGGGTCGGGCTGGAGGCGCCCATGCTGCTGAGCGCGGCCTTTCTCGGTACCACGCGCAACTGGAAGATACCGCGCAAAGTCCTCAATATTTCATCCGGCCTGGGACGCAGGGCCATGGCATCGTCCGCGGCGTATTGCGCGGCCAAGGCCGGCATGGACCACTTTACACGCAGCATGGCACTGGATGAAGCGGGTTCGAAAAACGGGGCACTGGTCTGCTCGCTGGCACCTGGCGTCATCGACACCGACATGCAGGTGCAGTTGCGCGGTGCTGATGAGTCTTTGTTTCCGGATTTGGCCACCTTCAAGGGCTTGCACAGCCAGGGGCAACTCAGCAGCGCATCCGAAACCGCTGCGAAGGTGCTGGCCTACCTGGCACGGCCCGACTTTGGCACCCAACCCGTCGCCGACATACGCGACTGAGGCCCCCCGTGGCGTTCAGCGGGTGATGACCACCTTCTGGTACAGACCGCCAAAGTAGGTCTGTTTCTCAATCTGGGAAACCTTCACGTCGGTTGGCAGCCAGTCCACAATTTCACCATTCCACATATCCATGGCAAACGGCTCCAGCGTGGTCAGCACCGGCACCATCAGGTAGCGAAACGGGCTGGCCGCCACCGGCTTGTGGTAGTCCACGAAGACCAGCTTGCCACCGGGCTTGGTGACCCGAAGCGCCTCTGCAATGGTTTTGCGGCGCACGTCAGCGGGCTGTTCGTGCAACAGGAAAAACACCACCACCGAATCGTGGCTGCCATCTTCAAAATGCAGGTCGGTCGAGTCTTGCAGCAGTGCGTTGACGTGCTGAGGTTTGCTCAGCTTGGTCTGCAGGTTCTTGATCTGGATGGGCGCCACATCGATCACGTCCAGACTGCCCTGGGGGCCCAGGCGACGCACCAGGTGCTCGGTAAAGTCGCCGTAGACGCACGCCACCTGCAGCACCCGGCCGTTGATGACATCACCCATCTCCTGCAAGGCCGCATCACGCAGTCGCGCAAAATTGCCCCACAAAATGAGGTTGACCAGCCACTGGCGCTCGAATATGTGCACGGCGCGGGGATGCAGGTAGGCCCACCAGTAGGTGTTGTGCAGATACTCGGGAATGACAGCGGGTGCGCGCACCAGACTGCCGCTCAAGTTCTGCAGTGTGTCGCTTTGGGCGACCGCCGCTGTTTGTTTTGGACTCACAAATAGACCTTAAATCCGGAGTAAATAGAGCACGGACAGTCCGGTACCGATTGCTGCCACCGTGTACACGACCACGGCAACCACTGCATCCTGGCGCAGGCCAAAATCATGCAGGGTCACCCGTAGCCTGTGTGCAGCATGCCACAAAAACAGCGTGATAACACCCAGCAGGAATGCTTTGCCCAGCCAATGGGCTGCAAAGGCATGCAGATTGGCATAGCTGAACAGTGCCGGAGCATGCCCCATGGCCACCATCAGGAACAGCAAGGCCAGTACGGGTGCCAGGAAGGCGGCCAGCGTGCCACCTGCAGCAAACAGACTCCAGAAAATCGGCTTGTTGGATTTGGCCATGGTCAGATCACCCCCGCAAGAAGCAGCACGACCAGCGACGCCACAATCCAGACGGCGTAGTGCGCACCAATGATGTATTTGCCGGCCAGAAACTCCTCGCCTATCTGCACGGGCAGCGCCTTGGGTGTGACGTTGAACCAGCTGGTGGCATTGTGGACCGCAAAAATCAGCACCAGCAACAGGCCAAGGACGCTCAGAGGTCCCTGTATGGCGGCAATGAACGACGCGTAAGCCTCCGGACCTTTGGAGAGACGCTCCAAGGTGCACAGCATGAGCAGCGCGAACGCGCCGATGAACACACAAGTCACCTCGCGCGACATGTAGCGCATGTAGCGCGGGTGTTTCAACCACCAGCCCGTTTTGGAAACAGGGCGAACAAAGGGTTTGCGACTCATTTTGAACCTCCGGGTAACAGATGTTCCTTGAACCAATCGATGGTGCTGGCAACCTTGACCTGCTGCAGCGCACCGGCCGGGTCCACCGCCTTGGGGCAGACCTCGGAGCAGGCGCCGACAAACGAGCACTCCCACACACCCTCGTTGGTGGCAATCACTTCCTGGCGTTCGTCCCGCCCGCCGTCGCGCGAGTCCTGGTTGTAGCGGTGCGCCAGAGTGATGGCAGCGGGGCCGATGAACTTGGGTTGCAGCGCGTACTCGGGGCAGGCGGCGTAGCACAGCATGCAGTTGATGCACATGGAGAACTGCCGGTACTTCATCAGCTGGGCCGGTGTCTGCTTGTACTCGCCCTGCTCAATGGGCTTGGGATCCTTGGGGATCAAATAGGGCTTGACGCGTTTGAGCTTGTCGATGAAATCATCGGCCACCGTGACCAGATCCCGCTCGATCGGAAAGTTGGCCAGTGGCTCGACCCGAATCACCATGCCCACATAGTCGCGCAGGAAGGCGTGGCAGGACAGCTTGGGCTCACCATTGACCATCATGCCGCAGCTGCCGCACACGGCCATGTGGCAGGACCAGCGGTAGGCCAGCGTGGGATCGATGGTCTCTTTGACGGCATTGAGCGCGTCCAGCACCACCCACTCCTCGGGGCACATCACTTCGTATTTCTGGAAGTGCGGTTCGGTGTCTTTTTCAGGGTCATAGCGCAGCACCTCCAGCTGGACCAGACGCTGTTTGAGCTGTGTCATTTGTGGTCTCCCGAATAGTCCCGCACGCCCGGAGGCGACTTGGTGATCACCACATCGAGGTAGTCAATGCGCGCCGTGTCCTGCCCCTGGTAGTAGGCCATGCTGTGGCGCAGATAGTTCTTGTCATCGCGCTCGACATAGTCCAGGCGCTGGTGGGCACCACGAGATTCTTTGCGGGCCAAGGCGCCTACGGTCAGGGCCGACGCACAATCGAGCATGGAGCCCAACTCCAATACCTGGAACAGGTCGGTGTTGAACACATTGCTCTTGTCGTGCAGCACGACCTTGTTGTAGCGCTGTCGCAGCTCGACAATCTTGTTCACCGCTTCCTGCAGTCCGGCTTCTGTCCGGTACAGGCCGCAGTTTTTCTCCATCGTATCCATCATTTCCTTGCGCAGCCCCGACATGGACTCTTTGCCATCGGTACGCAGAAAGAGTTCACGGATGCGGGCTTGCGACGCGTCTGCCTGCGCCTTCAGCGCGGCCTTATTGGCCGGGCCAACGGACTTGGCGTGCGCAATAGCGGACAGGGCTGCCGCCTTGCCAAACACCAGCAGTTCGGTCAGAGAGTTCGAGCCCAGTCGATTGGCTCCGTTCAAGCTCACGCAGGCGCATTCACCGGCCGCAAACAGCCCCGGCAGCTCGGTGGCCGCCTTGGTATTGGTCGAGATGCCACCCATCATGTAATGCACCACCGGGCGGATCGGTACCGGGTCTTTGACGATGTCCACGCCCAGGTAGGCAATCGCCAACTCACGCACCAGCGGCAGGCGCTCATCGATGTATTTCTCGCCCAGGTGGCGCATGTCCAGCAGCACGCACTCACCCCATGGCGTGGTGACGGTGTTGCCCTTCTGCACCTCGTGCCAGTAAGCCTGGCTCACGCGGTCGCGTGGGCCCAGCTCCATGGTCTTGAGCTGCGGCTTGCCCAGGGGTGTCTCGGGGCCCATGCCGTAGTCCTGCAGGTAGCGGCGGCCATTCTTGTTGAGCATGACGCCGCCCTCACCCCGGCAGGCCTCCGTCAGCAGGCTGCCGGTATTGGGCAAGCCGGTCGGGTGGTACTGCACGAACTCCATGTCCTTCAGCGGCACCCCTGCGCGGTAGGCCAGGGCCATGCCATCACCGGTCTTGATGGCGCCATTGGTGGTGAATGGGAACATGCGCCCTGCCCCGCCACCGCAGATGATGACCGACTTGGCATTAAACTGCTTGATCATGCCGCTCTTCATTTCCATGGCGGTCAGGCCCTGGCAGCGTCCTTCATCGACCAGCAGATCCAGCGCGAAATACTCGTCGTACCGCGTGATGGTTGGGAACTGCAACGTGGTCTGGAACAGCGTGTGCAGGATGTGAAAGCCCGACTTGTCCGCCGCAAACCAGGTGCGCTGCTTTTTCATTCCGCCAAAGGGACGTACCGCCACCGATCCGTCTTCCTCGCGATTCCAGGGGCAGCCCCAGTGCTCCAGCTGCAACAACTCCTTGGGCGCCTCGTTGACGAAATACTCCACGCAGTCCTGGTCCGACAGCCAGTCCCCACCACCCACCGTGTCGTCAAAGTGCAGGGCCAGGCTGTCGTCTTTCTTGATGACACCGGCCGCCCCACCCTCGGCCGCACAGGTGTGGCTGCGCATGGGGTAGACCTTGGAGATGAGTGCGATCTTCAGCGTGGGGTCCGTCTGGGCCAATGCAATGGCGGCCCGCAAACCGGCTCCGCCCGCGCCAACAATGGCGACATCTGCTTCTACGATTTCCATATTTTCCTTTCAATCACCGAGGTGATGTCCATTTCGAAAATCTGCTCCCCACAGCCCTTTACAGGCTGGTGAAAAATCCAATACCGACCAGTGTCAACAGCGTCAAGCCGATCGCAATCAGCGAGAAGCCCAACACCCTGGAGGCCGTCATCTTGCCGGGCGACGGTGCATCCACCAGGCGGCCTTCGAGTTCACCGTTGTCGACCAGACGCTGGTACTCCAGCGGATGCTCGTGCTTGAACTCTTCCAGCGAGAACGTGCCGGTGAACATCACCACTTCCAGCGGGAACTTGTCAGGACGGAAGTGGTTGTTGAAGAAGTGCACGGTGAACAGGAACACCACCGCCAGGAAAGCTTCCTCACCATGGAAGATGGCGGCCACGTTGAATACCCAGCCCGGCAGGAAGGCGCCAAACACACCCGGCAGCCACATCACCAGGCCACTGACACCGATTATGGTGACACCCCAGAACGGTGCCCAGTAGTCAAACTTTTCCCAGTAGGTCCAGCGGTCGAACTGCGGACGGGGACCCTTGCCAAAGAACCACTTGAACATGCCCAGCATGTCGGCCGCATCCTTGAGGTTCGGAATCATCGAGTTCGGACCGAAGAACTTGAAGTTCTTCCAGTCGCGGATGATGTGCCAGCCCATGTAGAAGATGTGCCAGAAGAACACGGCGGCAAAGATCACCGCGTTGACCCGGTGGATGATGCCGGCAATGTGCGGGCCACCGAGTGCAGACATGATGGCCGATGCCCAGGGCGCATCCGGGTAGAACAGTGGCATGCCGGTCAACGTCAGAATCATCAGACTCAAGGCAAACGTGATGTGGGCCAGGCGCCAGATCGGGCTGAAACGCTGGATATGCTTGCCAGCATGCTTGGCAACCAGATCGTCAGCCTTGATGTGGGGCTTGTTGCGGTTTTGCTGACGCTCTTTCCACTCACGGTAGAACCACAGCAAGGTGTGCAGCCAGAAGAAGCCGAAGGTGCCCACCAACAACTGCACCATGATCTGGAAAGCGACCCAGATTTCGGGGTACCGCTTGAAGTCGCCGGGGTGGCCGTGCGGCTGGAAGGAGGCAAAGCCTGCGGGCGCCTTGGCAATGTCCTTCTTGCCATTGTGGCAAGTCTCGCAGGTCTTCATGCGGTTGTCGGCATGGACCTTGGAGTTGGGGTCATCCGCCTTCAGGATGTCATGGCTGCCGTGGCAGTTGTAGCACTTGGCGGTATAGGCATAGCCCAGCGTGCTGATTTGCCCATGGTAGGTGGCTTTGTACGACGCAAAGTTGGCTTCGTGGCAGGTGCCGCACTGGGCCGAAATGGCCACTTTGAAGGGGTCGCCCGAGGTGTTGCTCACCGCATGGGAATTGTGGCAATCGGTGCACACGGCTGATTTCGGGTTGTGCTTCTCAATCACCTCTTTGCCGTGAATGGATTCGGTATAGGCCTCCAGCTGATCGGTATGGCAGTTCTCGCCGCAATTGGCCGAGATGCCCAGGCGCCACGCTGCGCGCGCCGGAGAATTGGCTGGTGGCACATTGAAGCTGTGTGTATCGTGGCAGTTGTCGCACGAGGCATTCGGCTTGGTTTTGTCATCCGCATTGGGACGGGCATGGAACGACTTCTTGTACAGATCGATGTTCTGCGCCACCACACCCAGACGTGACTTCTCAGCAGTCTTGCCTTCCTTCTGTGCAGCGTCCCAGAGGTCCTGGTGGCAACTGGCGCAGTCAACCTTCTTCAATGCCTGGGCGGTGTTTTTCTGGTGCGCATTGGCGGTCGCCGCGTTATCCGTAATGTCCGTATGGCAGGCCACACATTGCATCTTGGCATGCACACCCTTGGCAAACGGCTCAAGCGCCACACTCACCAAAGCACGGGGTTTGCCCTCGGCGCCCGGCACTTCCAATTTGCCCTTTTTGCCGTCATGGCAGGTCAGGCAGGTCGCGTTGTCGAGTACCACAGGAGCGGCGACGGCTACGGCCTCTGGCGCCGCTTGGGTGGCGGCCAATGCTGCAGGTACCAGACAGGCTGCCAGCAGCCACGCTGTCAGCAAACGCATGGAAGAAGATGGAGTTCGCATGGACGTTTTCCCAAAAAAAAGCGCAACCTCATTGTTGCGCTTTAAACTGAACAGACTCGCATTCAAGCCAATATTATTGATATACATCAAGCAATTTCCGGTAACCAGCGGACGGGGTTCTCACCCCGCCCGCGTAAACCCTTATCAGAATTTGTAGATGTAGGAAGCGCCGATGAACGTGACCGTTTGTTCGGGGCTCATCTTCAGCGTCGTGTTGTCGCCGTACACAAAGGACACACCGTTGTTGGCCCAGCTCCACTCGTCCATCGTGGAGCGCTGGTACACCATGCTGACCCGGATGTCAGACTTCTTGTCCAGCGCATATTTGCCAAACAGGTTCAGCGTATTGCTGAGGTAGCGCACATCGGGCAGGCCGATCGTGGCTTGCGCCACGTTATTCACTGCTGGCGCAACCTGTGTGATGTTGGGCAAAGTACCCGTTGTGGTGGGCGAGGCCAGCAAGCCATACCGGGTGGTATCACGCAGCAATGTCAACTGGGCGCCCACTTCGAGCCGGCTCGTGGCGTTTCCGATCACGCCGAGCCCAAGACTCTCGGTTGGAGAGGTCAAGTCCGCCATGTAGCCGGTGCTGTGGTTCACCATGAGGTTCTGGGAGCCGGTGGATGCGTAGGCATTGACCTTCCAGTCGTCGGACACCACATAGCTGGCATCCAGGCTGGCCAGCCGGGTGCTGGACTCGCGCCATCCTTTGCCCAGAGCGACTGCGTTGAAGGGCATGGAGTTCTTGTCCGAGCCGTTCTCCAGAATCACCTGCACTTCCACCTTCTCGGTTGGCATCCAGTTGGCCGAGACTTTCAGCTTGGTGCGATCCACGTCGGCCATGTTCATGGGGAATGCGTTGCCTGCATTCAGCGCCAGAAACTGCCCAGCAGGGGCGGTCATGCCGTAGCCCAGGCCAGCAGCCACAAAGGCCGCGCTGGTGCTCAGACTGGTCCAATCGTTGCCCACGCGTTTGCTGTTGGTGTATCCCACCGAGCCGCTAAACGATTCGGCAAAACTGCTGCGCAACTCCAGGCGGTAGCCCGTTTCCGTATTCTTGGAACGCACGGCACCAATACCTGCCAACTCTTCTTCGGTGATGGAGATGGGCACTGGGCGGTCCACCATGTTGTAGTCCAGTCCTACGGTGCCACGCACACCGGGTGTCAACTGGTAGTTGGCATCCACCTTGCCTACGACCCGGGTCGAATCCACGCGGTAGTTGTACCAGTAGCGGTTCACCTGCGCGGGGTTGGCAACGGTCGGTGACGTCACCGCCGGGACTTTGGCACCGCCCTCGACGTTGTACAGCACCTCCGGTGTTTTGTCTTCCTTGCGTTCGTACTTGACGTTGGCCACCAGACCCAGGTCACGGGTCAACTTGCTGTTGAGGCCCAACTGGTACAGGCGACTCTGTACTTCACCATTGAGGCTGGTGACGCCTGCGGGGGCGCCGGTGAAGCCGGCGGCTGCAAAGCTTTCATCCTGTGTGGCGCGCGCGTAGGCCGCCTTGAAGGTGGCGTTCGTTCCGGGTGTAAAACGGTAATTGCCCGACACATAGAACTGGTGCGCCTGGTTGTCGGGCCCCAAAGCCACGGGCATTTGCATCACGTTCTGCAAACTGGTGCCGCCGCCCGCAATCACCGTGGCGGCCACGGCCGGCGCCAGCGTGATGGGGCTTCCCAACGGGTTGTTCAGCTGATTCGGCACCGTGGCGCGGATGCTGCCATTGGCATTGGTGTAGTACGAACCGTAATAGCCACCCGAGACCGAGAGGTTTTTATCGTGGTAGTTGAGCTTGGCCTCGATTTGCTTGGTGGTCGAGTCGAGAGGCTCCGGCAGCATCAGGAAGGCCCAGGTCTGGTTCGTGACACTTTGGGTGTTGGTGCACACGTAGTTGGCGCAGGCATAGCCGGTTCCAAACAGGCGCGCGCCGGTCTTGTTCTCGTTCTTGAAGCTCAGCTCCAGCTGCAACGACTTGGAGAACCATTTCTCCATGGACAGGCCCATGCCTTCGCGCTTGGCGCTCAGGTCCATGTCAACGCCCGTGCCGGGTGTGGCCAGCCGCACCACAGTGGGTGTGGCGGTGCCCGCACCGACCAGACCGGTGTTGATGGTGCGGATTTCACGGTGCACCAGGCCCGAATACTCGGCGCCAATTTTCCAGTCGCCCTGCTTTTCGTACGAGAACGACAGGTCGCGGCTATCGAGCCCCAGGTTGCTGCCATTCAAATAGAAGGCGACTCCGGACGCATCGTCTCGGGTCTTGATGTCCACGTCGAGCTGTAACGTGGTGCTATCAGGGCGCAGGCCGTTGTATTGGCCAAAGATGGAGCGCCCGCTGGCGTCACTACTGGTGTTGCCGACTCCCACGCTGATGGAACTGGAAGGTCGGGTCAGCAACGCGATCTCGGCATCGTCCGCAAAGGCGGGAGCGTAGGCTGCAATGACCGCCAGAGCCAGCAAAGACTTGCTGAAACTGAACTGACTGTTAAGCGTTTTCATGATACTCAACCTTTCTCAACGGAAGTTGAACTGGGGTGTTGGATTGACGGTCGACGGGTTGTTGGTGCCGTGCACTTGCGTGTGGCAGTTCATGCAACTCCGACCTTGCGTCAGATTGGTGGTGCTCTTGCCCGACTGGGTCGCACTGTTCTTGAGTGCAGGAGTCTGTGCTCCGAGCAACTGCGGAATGAAGCCGCCATGGGGGGTGTGGCACTGGTGGCACAGCATCGGTGCGCGCACCTTCAACAGGTTCTCGGCCACGGTACCGTGGGGGTTGTGGCAGTTGGAGCAGTCGTCGCTCACGGGCTCATGGTTGTGCACGAACGGGCCGCGCTTCTCCATGTGGCAGGTGTAGCAAGTCTCGACCACGCTGTCGCGCTTCATCAGCTTGGGTCCGACCGAGCCGTGCGAATTGTGGCAATCCGAGCAGGCAACCTTGCCTTCCATGATGGGGTGATGCGACGGTTTGTTGACCTGGGCACGCTGCTCCTTGTGGCAGGCAAAGCAGACTTCGGGCTGGGTCTTCTTGTCGCGCACATTGTCGTGGGCGGTGTGAATCTTGTGGCACGAACTGCAAGCCACATCCTTGGCCTGGTGGGCGCTGCCTTCCCAATGGGAGCGCTTGGCATCACCCTGGTGGCAGCTCATGCAGGCTGCATTCTTGGCTTCAGCCGTGGTCTTGGATCTCTTGTCAAAAGAACTGTCTGGCTTGGGCGGCTTGTCTTTGCCTTTGTAGTCCACGTGCAATTTGCTTTCGCCATGGCAATTGGTGCAGGTAGGGTTGCGACCATCGGCCTGAACGCCATGGCGGGTCTTGCCAATGGCCAGCACGGAAGGACGCAAGTCAAGCATGGTGGGCTTGGCGTCATCTGCCTCATCGTGACAACCGGTGCACTTGGCGTCACCCTTCAGCAGTAAATCCTTGGCGTCCGCCGCGTGAGCGGCTGACATGCCCCCAAGGGCCAAAACGCACCAGACCGAAGCGATCTGGGCAAAGCGTAAGAATTTCATTGCAATGCCTCCGGTTGAACAAAAGAAGAAAGGGGGTAGCCTGTGGCCGAAATAGCGTGGACCTGAGGGACGGCACTCAAGTATTCGGCGAATGAAAGGTTTTTCATGGTGAATCTTGAGTCGGTGAATCGGTCGCTAGGGTCTGTCTTTGAGTCGCTGTTGCATTTTTAGCCTCATATTTGACAAGGTCAATGTTTACAAAGCGTTTACCTCAGCTTTACCGTTGCTTGTTTGGCGTTGATCTGAGCAAGCTGCTCAACTTTTGCTTGCAATTGGAATTAATTCAGATTAAGGAAGCCTTAATAAAGGCCCCGCAAGACCATGAATTGGCTCGTGCGGCCTTCAAAACGCCATGGCCGCGCTGGGAAAAACCTGCAAAGCAGCCCCGATTGATTTAAATCAAATGGCCCCTATTTCGATGATTTGACCGGCGACGAAGGCAAAAAAAACCCGCCTGTCCGGCGGGTTAGTGATGTGTTGTCCAATTAATGAGACAGTATCCAGTCGGCGAGGTTCTTCAGTTGCGCCGTGTCCTTGGTGTCGATGATCTTGTGTTCTTCTTCCGTACCGTCCTCCAGCTTGACCTTTAGGCCGGACGTCATGTTCTTGATGGCTTTCTCTTGCCCGTCTGCCTTGCCTTTGTACTTCTCAGAGATCTTCTTCAATGAGGGGCCTTTCTTGGACTTGTCGGGTGCGTGGCACTTGAAGCAGTCGTTTTTCTTGGCCAATGCCTTGGCGGCGTCAACATCGACCGCAGCATGTGCGGGGACCATTGCCAGCAATGAAAAAGCTGCGGCTGCGACTGCGGTGATGAGTGAGAGTGGTTTCATGGTGTGCTTTGCTCCAGGGTGAAAAAACAGCGGGAAATGACTTATGTGCCATGCCATTCTGCACGTGCACCGCCCAGGACGCAACGCCGGCCCCCTCACCTCAATTGACATAGATCAACTTGTTCCGCACTGACGGATCGACAATCCTGCCCAGGGGCATGCCATGCTAAATTGTGCGCAGTGCCGTGTCAGGCCCCTGTACACAAGCCGACCGACACTCCCGCATTCCCCTTACTACCATCTCAGGAGCCCCTATGACCCGTGAAGTTGTTGTTGTCAGCGCCGTGCGCACCGCTATCGGAACTTTTGGCGGCAGCCTGAAGGACATCCCCCCCACCGACCTGGCCGCCCAGGTTGTCCGCGAATCGCTGGCACGTGCGCAGGTAGAAGGCAAGGACGTGGGCCATGTGGTGTTTGGTCACGTGGTCAATACTGAGCCCAAGGACATGTACCTGTCCCGCGTGGCTGCCATCAATGGCGGTTGCGCCGAAGCTACACCCGCGTTCAACGTCAACCGGCTCTGCGGCTCTGGCTTGCAGGCCATCGTGTCGGCCAGCCAGAGCATATTGCTGGGCGACACCGACGTGGCGATTGGCGGCGGCGCCGAGAACATGAGCCGCGGACCGTTCGCCAGCCTGAACATGCGCTGGGGCGCCCGCATGGGCGACACCAAGATGGTGGACATGGTGATCGGCGCTCTGCACGACCCGTTCCACACCATTCATATGGGCGTGACGGCGGAAAACATCGCCGCCAAATGGGGCATCACCCGCGAAGTGCAGGACGCACTGGCGGTGGAAAGCCACAACCGCGCGCAGCGCGCCACCGAAGCGGGCTATTTCAAGGAGCAGATCGTGCCGGTGTTGCTCAAGAGCAAAAAAGGCGACGTGGCCTACGCGCTGGACGAACACTTCCGCTCCAACTGCAGCATGGCTGACATGGCCAAGCTCAAACCGGCCTTCCTGAAGGAAAACGGCACTGTGACGGCCGGCAATGCCTCGGGCATCAACGATGCGGCGGCAGCCGTGGTCCTGATGGAGGCCGGTGCGGCCAAAGCCCGTGGTGCCAAGCCCCTGGCACGCCTGGTGGCCTACGCCCACGCCGGTGTGGACCCCAAGTACATGGGCATTGGCCCGGTTCCCGCCACCCAACTGGCGCTGAAGAAGGCCGGCCTGACCGTCAATGACCTGGACGTGATTGAGGCCAACGAGGCCTTTGCTGCACAGGCCTGCGCTGTGACCCGTGACTTGGGGCTGGATCCAGCCAAGGTCAACCCCAATGGCTCGGGCATTTCGCTGGGCCACCCGATTGGCGCTACCGGCGCACTGATCACTGTCAAGGCACTGTACGAGCTGCAACGTATCCAGGGCCGCTATGCGCTGGTGACCATGTGTATCGGCGGCGGCCAGGGTATCGCGGCCATTTTTGAGCGCATGTAAGCGGTAACCGCGGAGACCGATTTGCTGCCAGCCTACATCACCCACGCCGACTGCGCCCGCCACGAGATGGGGCCGCACCATCCGGAATGCCCCGAGCGGCTGGGTGCCATCAACGACCTGTTGCTGGTCAAGGGGCTGCTGGATTACATGCACCCCTATGACGCGCCGCTGGCCACACCCGAGCAATTGGCCCATGCACACTCATCCTTGTATGTGGCCGAGTTGATGGATGCATCGCCCACCGAGGGCTACCACCGTGTAGACCCCGACACCGAGATGAATCCCTTCACCGTGCGCGCAGCCCTGCGGGCGGCGGGTGCGGTGGTTCAGGCCACGGACCTTGTGGTGGCCGGTGAAGCACCCACGGCATTCTGCTGCGTACGTCCACCGGGCCACCATGCCGAACGGGGCGCAGCCATGGGGTTTTGCTTCTTCAACAACATTGCAGTGGGCATACGCCACGCGCTCACCGTGCACGGCGTGCAGCGCGTTGCGCTGATTGACTTTGATGTGCACCACGGCAATGGCAGTGAAGACATTTTCCGGGGCGATGACCGGGTGCTGATGTGCTCCATTTTCGAGCAGGGCATCTATCCATTTTCCGGCGACAACGCGACTGGCCCCAACATGGTCAACGTCGGGCTGCCGTCGCGCTCGGGTAGCGACAAGTTCCGCGAGGCGGTTTGTACGCAGTGGATTCCTGCCCTGGACGCATTTGCACCGGAGTTGATCTACATCTCGGCCGGTTTTGACGGGCACCGCGAAGACGACATGGGCAACCTGGGTCTGGTCGAAGCGGACTACGAATGGGTCACACTGCAGCTCATGGCTGTCGCCCGGCGCCACTGCCAGGGCCGCGTCATTTCCTGCCTGGAAGGCGGCTATGTGCTCAGCCCGCTGGCCCGCAGCGTTGCGGCACACGTCAAGGTGCTGATCGGCGCCGACTGAAAACCTCCCTATGGACAAACACTACCTCACCCCCCTCTTTACGCCGGATTCGGTTGTCGTTTTTGCGGGCCGGGCAGACGGTCCGGACGCACAAACGTCGCAGGCCATGGCGCTGCTGGACGCATTGCGTGCCCAGCGCTTCACCGGCACACTGACGTTTCTGGACATCCAGACCAGTGGCACCCTGGCAGACCTTGCGCAGGCACGTGCAGATTTGGCCATCATCGCCCTGCCGCCCAAGGACGTGGCTCCTGCACTGGAGCTGGCGGGCCGCATGGCGTGCCGGGCGGCACTGATCATCTCCAGCGGGATTGGTAGTGAACAGGCGGCAGAGCTGAAAAAGATTGCCCGTCGCGAGGGCATTCATCTGCTGGGACCCAATTCGCTGGGTTTCCAGCGCCCCTTGTTGCAGCTCAACGCCAGCGCTGCCGGCCCCTTGGCCAACCCCGGGTCGCTGGCGCTGGTGTCCCAATCGGGTGCTTTGACGTCGTCGATGCTGGATTGGGCCAGTAGCAACGGCGTGGGGTTCTCGTCGGTTGTATCGCTGGGACCACACACCTCGGTGGACATTGCGCAGGTACTCGACTTCCTGGCCAACGACGGGCAAACCCATAGCATCGTCGTTTACCTGGAGGGCATCTCCAGCGCGCGGCGTTTCATGAGTGCGCTGCGCTCCGCTGCCAATGCCAAGCCGGTGGTTGTCCTCAAGGCCGGCCGCAAACCGGCGGGCAACGAGGCGGCCCAAACCCACAGCGGTGCCATTGTGGGCAGTGACGATGTGTTTGACGCCGCACTGCGGCGCGCAGGTGCTGTCAGGGTGCGCTCCTTTGTGGCCCTTTTCTCCGCCGCCAAATGCCTGGCATCGCGCTACCGCCCCGTGGGCAAGCGCCTGGCCATCGTGACCAACGGCGGAGGTCCCGGCGTGCTGGCAGCCGACTGGGTGAACGAAATCGCGCTGCAATTGGGCAAGCTGTCTGCTGAATCGGTTGCTGCACTGAAACCCGTTTTGCCGCCTTTGGCGTCGCTCACCGACCTGATAGACCTGACGGAAGAAGCCGAGCCCGAACACTTCAGGGTGGCCATTGCGACAGCCGAAAAAGACCGCCAGATCGACGGTGTTCTGGCCATTTACTCACCCAAAGCCGGTGGCGATGCAGCCGCGGTGGCTACCGCGCTGGCAGACGTCAAGCGCAGCATTGGCAAACCCCTGCTGTCGTGCTGGATGGGTGATGCATCGGTAGGCGCAGCCCGCAGCATTCTCAAAGATGCGGCCATTCCGAGTTTTCGCACACCCGAGGCGGCGGTGGGCGCATTTGGCAACCTGGCATCGTTCTACCAGAACCAGATGCTGTTGCAACAAACACCCCCGCCCCTGTCCACGCTGGCCCAGCCGGACATCGAAGGCGCACGCCTGGTGATTGAAAGCGTGCTGGCCGAGCGGCGCAAGGTGTTGACCGAAATGGAATCCAAGGCTTTGCTGTCAGCCTTCCATATTCCGGTGACCACCACCGTGCTGGCCCGCAACGCCAACGAGGCCATGATGATCGCCACACAGCTGGGCTTTCCGGTCGCACTCAAAATCGATTCGCCCGACATCAGCCACAAATCCGACGTGCAGGGCGTGGCGCTCAACATCGTCAATGCCACGGGAGTGCGGGATGCCTACAACGATATGGTGCAGACCGTGGCCCGCCTGCAACCCAAGGCCCGCATCAATGGTGTAACAGTACAGAACATGGCCAGCGCCAAACGGGGGCGAGAGATCTACGTGGGACTGGTCACCGACGACCCTTTTGGCCCGGTGATCGCCTTCGGAGCCGGTGGCACCATGATCGAACTCATCAACGACCGGGCCATGGAGCTGCCGCCGCTGAACCAGTTTCTGGCGCGCCGCCTGATCGAGCGCTCGCGCGTGTCCGAGACCCTGGGCGACTGGCGGGGCAACGCCGCAGTCAACATGGATGCGCTGGAGCAGGTACTGCTGCGGGTATCGGAAATGGTCTGTGAGCTGCCCCAACTGCGCGAGATGGACATCAACCCCTTCATCGTGGACGAGCACGGAGCTGTTGCTGTGGATGCCCGCATCGTGATTGACCACGCATCGCAGACGTCCCCCGGTGGCATCAACAGTTACAGCCACCTGGCCATCCTGCCCTACCCGGCGCGGTATGCGCAAGTGTGGCCCATGGCGGTGAGTATTCGGTGCGTCCGATACGGCCCGACGACGCGCAGATGTTGCAGGACCTCATGCAGCACCTGTCACCCGAGAGTCGCTATTTCCGCTTTGTATCAAGCATCACCGAACTGCCGCCGACCATGCTGGCGCGCTTCACATTGATCGACTATGACCGCGAGATGGCGTTGGTCGCCGTGTTCAAGGAACGCACGGCTGGCACGGACGGCGAGTTCACTGAAACCGAGCGCATCGTGGGTGTGTCCCGCTACATCACCAACCCCGACCAGTCCAGCTGTGAGTTTGCTCTGGTGGTGGCGGACGACTTCAGCGGCAAGGGTCTGGGCTCGCGCCTGATGCTCAGCATCATGGATGTGGCCCGCGAAAGAGGCTTGACCGAAATGGATGGCCTGGTACTGGCCAACAACCCGGGCATGCTCAAGCTGATGCGCAGCCTGGGCTTCTCGGTGAAGACCTTTGCCGAGGACGCGGACTTCAAAATCGTCACCCACGCACTGTGATCGGTGCACACCATTTATTAGCATCTGGAGAGAAACATGCCTGCATTGCAGTGGTCTGAAGACTTTGTACTGGACCTGGCCCCCATGGACGCCACACACCAGGAATTTGTAGAGCTTTTGGCAACGGTCGAGGATGCAAGTGACGGCGCCGTGATGCACGCGTGGCAGCAACTTGTGGAGCACACCGAAGACCACTTCAACCGGGAAGACCGCTGGATGGTCGATACCCGCTTTTCCAGCAGCAACTGCCACACCATGCAGCACCGGATTGTCTTGCAGGTCATGCAGCAGGGATTGGAACGTGGGCTTGAAGGCGATCTGGCCATGGTGCGCCAAATGGCGAAGGAGCTGGCCGTTTGGTTTCCGCAACACGCCCGAGCCATGGACGCCGCGCTGGCAGCCCACTTGCATCGTGTGGGATATGACCCGGTGACCGGGGCTATTCATACGCCGCAAGCCCTGCCGCGCAACGAGATCCATGGCTGTGCGGGAGACAGTTGCTCCGATGCACAAGCTCCGGCCGAAACCGCTGAAGCCAGTGCCTAGCCGCCGACGATCTGGTTGCGTCCCTGGCGCTTGGCCTGGTAGAGGGCTTCATCGGCCTGTTTGATCAAGGCCGGGGCGCTCACGCCAGGCGCCAGTTGCGCAATGCCGCAAGAAAATGTGCAGGCAAACGCGCCGCCCTTCACCGGATGGTGAAACTGTGAAAAGTCCATGCGGATACGGTCCAGCAACTGGCGCGCCCGGTCCGCTTCGGCCTGCGGCAGGATGACCAGGAACTCTTCGCCACCGTAGCGCCCCACGGCATCGGTCTTGCGTACCCGCTGCTTGAGCAGCCAGGCCAGACTGCGGATCACCTGGTCGCCCATGGGATGGCCATAGGTGTCGTTGACCTTTTTGAAGTGGTCAATATCAATCATGGCCACGCACAACGGTGTGCGCTCCGCCAGGGCCGCATTGACGGCCAACTCGACACGTTGCTTGGACGTGATGTGGTTGAGCAAGCCGGTGAGGCTGTCCAGAAACATGGAGCGCCGCAACAGGCGGTAGCGGTCGATCTTGCTCTTGACCACGGCGTTCAGAATGACCGGGTTGAAAGGCTTGGTCAGGAAATGGTCGCCGCCCAGGCGCAGGGCATCAACCTGCAGGGCGATGCTGGTGTCCGCCGACAGGTAGACCACCGGGGTGGACAAAAACTCTTCGTGCTGGCGGATCACCCGGGTCACCTCGACACCGGTGCAGCCTGGCATGTACATGTCCATCAGAACCAGGTCGGGCTGAAATTTGACCAGCGCCGTCAGTACCTCTTGTGGCTGGGATATGGCCATGGATTCAACGCCGGAATATTTCAGAGTGCGCTGAATCAGCGTACTTGCAGTCTTGGAATCTTCCACCACCAGTACCCGATAGGGCGGCTCTTCTTCGGTGCCGCACAGCTTCACAATGCGGGCCATCACAACGGACTGCGCGGTGCCCACGGGAAAGCAGAAGTCACATCCTCCCCGCAGGGCCAGCTTGAGGGCGTCAAAATCCGGTGGCAGGTTCAGGCCGATGATGCTGCTGGCGGGAAAACTGCCCCGCAACGCCTGCACGCGCACAATGAAAGCGGTGGACTCAAGCCCATGGGAATCGACCAGCACGATGGTGGGATCTTGCGCGGTTTTCTGGTGTTGGTGCGGATCACACACTTCAACCTGAATATTGAAGTAGCGCGCCTGCGTGACCACCTCATTCCAGCTTTCCGGGACCGTGGTGAGCAGCCAGATTTTTCGCACTGGCAGCAACTCGTTGACGACGTCGCTGTCCTTGTGTAAACGCCGCTCGGGATTGGGGTCGTTGTTGTCTTCGAGAAAGGCCGTGATGCGCTGGCTGAACTCGAGAATCTGCGCATCCAGATCGACCATCGGCGAGTCGGGTACGGGGTCGCTGTTCCACCGGTCAAACTGCGACAGCACCTGTTGTTCGACAGCCCGTGCCATCTGGTGCAGGCCCGGCAGACCCTTGGCGTCCAGAAACTCGGTAAAACTGGAAACGGCCACAGCGAACTCGACGAAGCCGTCGACGCCGGGATGGTCTTTGCACAATTGCCACTTGGAGAGAAACTCGTCGCTCTTTTTCTTGAGCTCGACGGGTGAACAGGTCATGGGGCTCCTCTGGACCGGTTAGTCCGGTTCTGCAGGCATTCTAGACCGCGCCATCGTCCTGAAAACCACGCGCGCGCAAAGTGACAACCAGCGTATCGCGGTGCCCGCTCCCCCCCATCGGCTGGATGGGCGTGGACTCGTGGATGACGCGCGCATCGTCCAGCAGCAACAGCGACCAGGGCTGCGTCAACGTGAAGCGCTGGCCGTCGGGCCCTGCAGCGTCAAACACGCGCGTTTCCCCGCCCTTGACGGCCTGGCGGTCAACCAGGAACACGGCCACCAGATCGACGCCGTCGCGGTGGGCGCCTTCGGGCGTCGGGCGGCCGATGCCATCGGTGGTGTCAATGCGAAACTGGTGGGCTTCGACATACCAGTCCTGCGCACCCTTCAGCTGCGAGCACAGTGCGCCCAGGGCCTGCAATAGCTGGGTCCAAGCGGGTTGTGCCGCGGTGGCGCTTGCCACGGGTTCAAACCAGCGCTGCATGCCGCCGTGCAGGGCGTTGTATTCCAGCGGCTGCCAATGGGCGCGGTGGGCCACGGGTTCCACGGAGTCGCTATGCACGACATAGCTGGCATGGCGGCGCCGACGGTAGCGGCCGCCGTCTTTCAGGTACAAGTCGGGCGGCAGATCATTCCAGCTGGGAAGCAGGGCCTGTAGATCCGCCAGGTCAATGTGCGACAGCGAGGACACCGCCTGCGCATCCAGCACGGCATAGCCCCGCTGCTGCAGGGTGGCAATCACATCGGAGGGAGCCACACAAGGCGGCAAAAAACTGTTGGTCGTCATCCCAATAGCTTAATGCAGCGCGTCGGGACTACAGCGCCTTGCGCCCCAGTAGCCCGCCGATGCGGCGCACCAGCCATTTGGGTGTGCCGCGCGACGCAATCATGGCCGCCTGGTTGATGACACCGGGCACGCAAATGGCATCGCCCTTCTTGGTGGCGGCAAAGGCCATTTCGGCCACATCCTGTACCTCGCCGATCAAAAAACCCGGCAACTGGCCGAGCTTGTCGTTGGCGCCCGCCGCCTGCGTCAGCATATTGGTGGCGGTGATGCCCGGGCACAAGGTGGTCACGGTGACACCGGTGCCGCGCAACTCCTCGGCCAGTGACTCGGACAAGGACAGCACATAGGCCTTGCTGGCCGCATAGCTGGCCAAGGTTGGCACGGGCTGGAAGGCCGCGACGGACGCCACATTCAGCACCCGCCCGCTGCCGCGCTGCACCATGCCCGGCACAAAGGCGCTCAGCATGGCGGTCAGGCCTGAAATATTCAGGTCAATGATGGCTTGGTGGGCCGCATGGTCTATGGACGTGAAAGCCCCCTGCTCCAGCACGCCCGCGCAGTTGACCAGCACATCCACGCTGCTGTGCTTGCGCGACAGCGTGGCCAGCAACTGGGCTGCCGCGCCGGGCTTGGACAGGTCGGATGGCTGCACGCTCACCGCCACGCCGTATTTTTTGGCCAGGTTCTCGGCCAGCGTTTTCAGCTTGCCCTCGCTACGCGCCACCAGAATGACATCGTGTTTGGCGGCGGCAAAGCAGCCCGCCAGTGCCTCGCCAATGCCGGACGATGCACCGGTGATCAGCGCAGTGGGCCGTGGAGAAGAAGTAGAGGTGCCTTTTTTGGGCATGGTGTGTGTCCTTATTCGACCTTGAGTGTCATGCCGGCCAGGCGCAGGCGTTGCACCAGCACATCGCCCAGGCCGCTGGCCGGGGTCAGCAAGCCGCCGTGCCGGCGCCCGCCCGGCAGTTCATCGAGCTGCAACGCCAACGCCAGCGCCGACTCGCACAGCATCTTGGTGGTGGCGCGGTTGCCGGGGTCGCCTTTGTCCGCGATGACGCCGCGCACCATTTTGCCGCTGGCGCTGTGGCCCACCCACTGGGCCCGAAACGAGCCACCGTCCATGCTGGCCTCGGACGGGCCCGCCCCCGGCGGTGGGGCCAGCCGCTGGGCCAGCCTGCGCACCGGCGCCAGGCGCAAGGCAGCCTGCGACGTGAACGAGCCCACGCTCAGGCTGGTGGCCGCCAGCGCGGCGGCCGGGCCTCTGCCGAGGCGCAAATACTCCTGGTAGGCATAGCCCTCGGCGTAGCCGAGCAAGGCCGCGCTGCGCCGCACCACGCGGGTGTTGATGGTGGACATCATGAAGGGCCCCAGCCACGCGGAAAAGTCCGCATCATGGCGCGGCCCCAGTGGGTCCGCATGCGCGGCGGCGTTGGCCGGGCGCACGCCCTCGGGGTTGAGCAGAAAGGGATCGGCCATGGCAGCCGACTGGCCCGACGCCAGCATGTTGAACAGCGAGGCCAGCGTGCCACCATTGAAGCCGCCACGTATGCTGAAAGCCACCTTGACGGCGGTACAAGCCTCGCCATAGCGCGCCCACATAGCCTCGTTGGCCAGGCGCGCGCTCAGGTCCGACGGAATGGAGTCAAAACCGCAAAACGGGATGATGCGTGCGCCGTTGCGCTCTGCCGCGTCATGGTGGCGGTCGATCAGGCCCTTGACCCACGGCGTCTCGCCGGTGATGTCCACATAGTGCGTGCCGTGGCGCACACAGGCCGCCACCAATTCGCTGCCGTACAGGGCAAAGGGGCCGGCCGTGCTGAGCACCACAGTGGCGCTACGTGCCAGCGCGTCCATGGCCTTGGTGTCATGCGCCTCGGCCACCAGCACGCCCACCTTGGGGGCGCCGCAGTCCTTGCGCACGGCTTCAAGCTTGTCCGCGGAGCGTCCGGCAATGGCCCACTTCAGGCCCAGGGCCTTGACCTGCGGGTGACGGGCGAAATAGGCCACGGTCTGGCGGCCGACAAAGCCGCTGGCGCCATACAGCACAACGTCGTACTTTCGGGATTCTTTGCCGGTGGCCATGGGTCCTCCTTTGTATTAAGGGCCGAGCATAGACGCAAACAATCCCGCGTGCTGCCCGGGGTCTGTCACATTGGCAACGCCCGCGGCCGCCCAGGCGGGCTACTATCCGCCTCCCGTGCAGAGCGCTACCGCCTGCACCCGTATGCACCTTAGTCACCCCTTGTGGAGCCTGTCCCATGTCCCTCGCCAACCTCGTCAACCACCAGATCCGCCTTGCCGCCCGCCCGGTGGGCATGCCCAAGCCCACCGACTGGAGCCACACCACCGAGCCGGTGGCCGAGCCCGCCGAGGGCGGCGTCACGCTCAAAACGCTGGCCCTGTCGCTGGACCCGGCCATGCGCGGCTGGATGAACGAAGGCAAGAGCTACATCCCGCCAGTCGGCATTGGTGAAGTCATGCGCGCCGGTGGCGTCGGCAAAGTGGTTGCGTCCAAAAACCCCGCCTTTGCCGTGGGCGACTACGTGTACGCCAGCTTTGGCGTGCAGGAGTACATCACGCTCGCCGCCGACGAAATCAAACGCAACGGTTTGGCCAAGATCGACCTGCGCGCTGGCACTTTGACCCAGTGGCTCAACGTGCTGGGCATGCCCGGCATGACCGGCTACTTCGGCCTGATGGATGTCGGCATGCCCCAGGCTGGCGAGACCGTGGTGGTGTCCGGCGCGGCTGGCGCCGTGGGCCAGACCGTGGGCCAGATGGCCAAGATCAAGGGCTGCCGCGTGGTCGGCATTGCCGGTGGCACCGCCAAGTGCGAATGGGTGGTGAAGGAGCTGGGCTTTGACGCCTGCATCGACTACAAGGCCGGCCCCGGCGCCGTGCGCGCTGGCCTGAAGGAGCACTGCCCGAAAGGCGTGGACATCTACTTCGACAACGTCGGCGGCGAAATCCTCGACGACGTGCTGGCCAAGATCAACCGCAAGGCCCGCATCATCATCTGCGGCGCCATCAGCCAGTACAACAACACCACGGCCATTCAGGGCCCCAAGAACTACCTGAGCCTCCTGGTCAATCGTGCAAGGATGGAAGGCATCGTGGTGTTCGACTACGCCGACCGCTACCACCTGGCGATTGCCGAGATGGCCGGCTACATCCGGAGCGGCCGCATGAAGAGCAAGGAAGACGTGGTGGTGGGACTGCAGACCTTCCCCGAGACGCTGCTCAAGCTGTTCAATGGGGAGAACTTTGGCAAGCTGGTGCTGGAAGTGGCCAAGGACTGAGCGCCCTGGGCAGCCCGGTTCTAGGGCTGCCCCGCAAAACGCTATACATTTAATAGCGAATCAGGCTTATTCCACGAGGGCTAGAGGCATAATTCGCCAATGAGTATTCCGCCCGAAGCCCCAAGCGGCATGGCCGGGGCTGGAAGCCGATTTGGCACGCGAAGCGCCTATGAGGCCCTCCGCCCTGACCATGCCACATGGGGCGAAGCGAACGCGATGGGCTAAGCAAACGCGGGACGCAACCCGGACTCAGTGCCCCAGGATCTTGGACAGGAAATCCCGGCTGCGCTCGTTCTGCGGGTTGTTGAAGAAATCGTGCGGGTTGTTTTGCTCGACGATCTGGCCCTGGTCCATGAAGATGACCCGGTCGGCCACCGCCTTGGCAAAGCCCATCTCGTGGGTCACGCAAATCATGGTGATGCCCTGGTTGGCCATCTCTATCATCACGTCCAGCACTTCCTTGATCATCTCCGGATCCAGCGCGCTGGTGGGCTCGTCAAACAGCATGATCTTGGGCTTCAGGCACAGCGCCCGTGCAATCGCCACACGCTGCTGCTGACCACCGGAAAGCTGCAGCGGGTACTTGCTGGCCTGCTCGGCAATGCGCACCCGATTGAGCTGCTCCATGGCCTTCTCTTCCGCCTCTTTCTTGGGCATCTTGCCAACCCACATCGGCGACAGCGTCAGGTTCTCCAGCACCGTGAGGTGAGGGAACAGGTTGAACTGCTGGAACACCATGCCCACCTTCTTGCGCACATCATCAATCGCCTTGACATCGTCGGTCAGCTCCACGCCATCCACGACCAGGCGGCCCTGCTGGTGCTCTTCCAGGCGGTTGATGCAGCGAATCAGCGTGGATTTACCAGAGCCCGATGGCCCGCAGATGACGATGCGTTCGCCCTTGGCGACGGACAGGTCGATATCGCGCAACACGTGGAAATTGTTGCCGTACCACTTGTTGACTTTGTCGAAGGTGATGATGGGTTCGGACATGGTACTAGCGAAGCTTTGACTTGTTGACCTGCTTCTCGATCCAGCGGCTGTAGCGCGACATCGAAAAGCAGAAGATGAAGTAAATCATGGCGATGAACAGGTAGCCTTCGATCTTGAAGGGGCGCCAGTCCGCGTCCGCGTTCAGTGCCAGGCCCATGGCACCGGTCAGCTCGTACAGGCTCACGATGGTGACCAGCGAAGTGTCCTTGAAGGTCGAAATGAAGTTGTTCATGATGCCGGGCACCACCGTGGCCAGCGCCTGCGGCAGCACAATCTTGCGTTGGGTTTGCCAGTACGACAGTCCCAGGGTGGCCGCCGCTTCCACTTGCCCTTTGGGGATGGCCTGCAAGCCGCCGCGTATCACCTCGGCCATGTAGGCCGCGGCAAACAGTGTGATACCCACCAGCACGCGGATCAGCACGTCGATGCTGAAGCCCTGCGGCATGAACAGCGGAAACATGAACGACGCCATGAACAGCACCGAGATCAGCGGCACGCCCCGGATCAGCTCCACATAGACGGTGCAGACGCTGCGGATGGCGGGCAGGCCCGAGCGGCGTCCGAGTGCCACGACCAGCGCAATGGGGAAGGCCATGGCAATGGACAGTGAGGCCAGCAAAATGGTCAAGGGCAACCCGCCCCAGCGGTCGGTTTCAACCCGGCTCAGGCCCCACACGCCGCCGAACATGATGGTAAAAAAGCTGGCCAGCACGGCAGCCCACAAAAGAACCAGCCAGGGCTTCCAGAAGGGGCGCGCGCAGCTGGCCACCAGCAAGGCGAGCATCAGAGCGGTGGCTATCAGCGGGCGCCACTGCTCCTCAAAGGGATAGCGTCCAAAAACGATCAACCGGTATTTCTCGGTGATCACACCCCAGCAGGCTCCCGCACCATCCACGCGGCAGGCTTCGGCATTGGGCACCCATACGGCCCGCAGCAGGGTCCAACTGATGACCTGCGGCAGCAGCCACAGCAACAACCCGCCCAGGATCAGCGTGCCGGTGCTCGTTTGCCAGTTGCCAAACAGGTTGGCGCGTATCCATGGCAGCAAGCCATCGGTCGGGATGGGTGCAGGACGCGGCGCAATCGGCGTAAAGCTTTGTGCGGGCCCCATGTCAGCGCTCCTTGATGGCCGCGCGGGCGTTGTACCAGTTCATCAGCAGCGATGTGGCCAGAGACGTGCTCAGGTAGACCAGCATGATGACCGAAATGCACTCCACGGCCCGCCCGGTCTGGTTGATCGCGGTGTTGGCAATGGACACCACATCGGGATAGCCGATGGCCACCGCCAGTGACGAATTCTTGGTGAGGTTGAGGTACTGGTTTGTCATCGGAGGAATGATGACGCGCAGAGCCTGGGGCAACATGACCAGGCGCATTTCCTGGGCCTGGTTCAAGCCCAATGCGCTGGCCGCTTCGGCCTGGCCCCGGGGCACCGACTGTATGCCGCTGCGCACCACCTCGGCTACAAAAGCGGCGGTGTAGATGGTCAGGCCCAGCAACACGGACAAAAATTCCGGCGTCAGGGATCCGCCGTTCTCGATGGCAAATTCGCCTTGTTTGGGGCTGTCCAGCGCCAACGGTGCGCCGCCCAGCAGCCAGCCGGCCAGGCCCGCTGCCAGCACCATCGCCAGCGGCTTCCAGAACATGCTCGACGGCAGGCCCGTGCGCTCGAAAGCCTGGATGGCGCGCCGGCGTTGCCACCATGCCAGCCCCATGCCCACGACCAATCCGCCCGCCGCCCAGAGGTGTCCGCTGGCCCAGATGGGGATGGGAAAGTTCAACCCGCCTTTGCTGAGAAACAGCGGGCCCAAGACCATGGGCTCGGTGGAGGCCGGGAGCAACTCGGTGAACAGCAGGTACCACATCAGCAATTGCAGCAGGATGGGAATGTTGCGAAACACCTCGATATAGGTTGTGCACAAACCGCGCACCAGCGCGTTGCGCGAAAAGCGTCCCACGCCAATCAGCGTTCCGAGGATGGTGGTCAGGATGATCCCGAGCACCGCGACCCTGAGCGTGTTGGTGACGCCAATCAGAAACGCCCGCCAGTAGGCTTCACCCGAATCAAACGGGTACAGACTCTCGCCAATGTCAAAGCCGGCGGCACTGGTCAGGAAATCAAAGCCACTTTGAATGCCCCGCAGGCGCATATTGGTGGCCGTGTTGTACGCCAAAAACCAGATCGCCAGTCCAATGACGGTGACCGCCAGGATTTGGTACACCAGGCCCCGAAAGGCCTGGCTGCGCCAGGAAATTTTCTTCTTCCTGGGCGGGGCATGCCGGGTCACGTCTTATCGCACGGGGTAGGCGTACATGATGCCGCCCTTGTTCCACAGGTTGTTCAGGCCACGCGGCAATTGCAGTGCCGACTTGGGTCCGACATTGCGCTCGAAGATTTCACCGTAGTTGCCGGTGGTCTTGATGGCGCGGGCCAACCACTCCTTGTCCAGTCCCAGCAGCTTGCCGGTGTCTTCGGTCGTGCCCAGGATGCGGCCAACCACCGGGTCCGCACTGGTCTTCATGGCGTCCACATTGGCCTGGGTCACGCCGTACTCTTCGGCTTCTATCAGTCCGTAGACGACCCACTTGACGATGGCGAACCATTCGTCATCGCCACGGCGCACCAACGGGCCCAGTGGCTCCTTGGAAATGATCTCCGGCAGGATGATGTGGTCGGCTGGGTTCTTGGCCGACTTGTTGCGCACCGATGCCAGGCCCGACGCGTCGGTGGTGTAGGCAATGCAACGGCCCGAGAAGTACGCACCTTCGACCGCTTCAAGCTTCTCAAACACCACAGGCTTGACGCCCAGCGCGTTGGCCTTGGAGTAGTCCGTCAGGTTCTTTTCGGTGGTGGTGCCGGACTGCACGCAGACCGTCTGTCCCTTGAGCTGCTTGGCGCTCTTGATCTTGCTCTTGACCGGAACCATGAAGCCCTGGCCGTCGTAGTAGGTAACGGCGGTCTGGTTCAGGCCCAGCGATGCATCACGGGTCAAGGTGAAGGTCGTGTTGCGCGACAGCACGTCCACTTCCCCGGACTGCAGGGCGGTGAAGCGCGCCTGGGCGGGCAGCGGTACGTATTTCACCTTGTCGCCGTCTCCCAGCGTGGCTGCGGCGATGGCGCGGCAGATGTCTGAATCAAGGCCATTCCATTTGCCGGTGGAGTCCGCTGCAGAGAAGCCAGCCAACCCGGTGTGTACGCCGCAAATGACCTGGCCGCGGGCTTTGATGCCGTCCAGCGTCTTGCCCGCATGCGCGGGGGCGGCCACCAGAGCGCCCAAGGATGCCGTTACGGCAGCAATGATTTTTACGGTATTCAGTTTCATCTGCGGGTTCTCCAGTCAAAAAATAGTCGTTACCAAAAAGACGAGACACAGCGCATGGTAGCCAGTTTAGGCGTGGCGCGTGTTACCCAGCATTGGTGCCCCATG
>Ga0208514_100173_pt1 | contig 51219 bp, 71 predicted proteins | sample LakWasMet70_HOW9_2_FD_183900 | JGI IMG/M metagenome (GOLD analysis project Ga0208514, IMG submission 183900) | Freshwater sediment methanotrophic microbial communities from Lake Washington under simulated oxygen tension - Sediment Metagenome... | ecosystem: Environmental > Aquatic > Freshwater >...
GCCTGCGCCCTTTGCGGCATCTGCAATGGAACCACCGGACACCAGTGTTTTACCGGCGCTAGTCACCATTGGCGTGACGATCTTGGCCGTGTTCGCGCTCATCCCCAATCCCTGCAGCCCTGAGTTGACGGATGACCCGACACCAGCAGTCAATGCCGCCATGATGGCCGGGTTGGTGCGCACGCCATCGAATATCCCCTGCGCAGCGTTCCCGATCCCACCCAGGAAGCCGCCGCCGTTGTTCGGGCCGGTGCGCCATCCGGCATCCAGCATGGCGTTGGCCTGCTCCTTGGAGTTGGGTTTCCCGAGTCGGTTGTCCTCGCTCCAGTCGCCAGCATCATGAATGCCTTGGGCAGTGGAATAGGCCTCGTCTGGCGTCATGCCTTCCAACATAAAATTGACGCCTTCCTTTGGCGCCTTGAACTTGCCATTCGCAAGAATCCCGGGCTTGGCCGCCACTTCGGACAGAAACTGCTCGCGGGTTTTGACCAGCGGTTCAGCCTTCTTTTCGGTGGCAACGCCGGTCTGATCCCACCATGGGCCACTCGGTTCTGTGGCTGGCGCGGTGCTGTCTTCGTACCATCCAGACATGGCCGGCCCCTATCCAAAGATGGCGGTAATCGCCGCGGCTGCACTGGTGTGCCAGTCGCCCTGAATCTGGTAGCTGTCGGCCAGGTACTGCTGCACCGACTTGATGGCCGCGTTCTTGGCTTCAGCCGACAGGTCAGAGGTCTGGATCGTCGTGATCGTATTGAGCCCCCAGTTCTGGATCGAAGTGGCCGATGCCGTCTGGTTCGCCAGGTTGTTGTAGAGCTGCGTCGATTGCTGCAGTTCCTTTTGGGCGTTGATGTTCGCCGTGGTGTTGTCGCGGCTGGTCTGGTTGTTGTTCTGAGCAATTGACCATGAAGTCTGCGCGTTGGCATTGGTCTTGGCTGCGTCGGCGTAGGTGGCAGCGTCAGGCTTTGCGATCTGCAGCGCGGCGTCGTACATTGCCGAATCACCAGCGGTCTGCGCCATGCTGGAGTTCTGCAGTCCGCGGGCAATCATGCCCTGCTGGGCACCGGCCCGGGCTTTTTCAAGCAGCCCTGATCCACCGGAGAGAATCCCGGCAATCCGGCTTTCCACGGTCTGGTCTGGCGTGACGTTCCATGTACCAGCGCCCGTGCTACCGGATGCGGTTGTGGACGATGATCCACCCGTCCCACCACCGGCCGCGCCTGGTGCACCTCCAGATGCTGCGCCGCCCGCACTGCCCTGGCCGCCAGTCGATCCACCACCAAGAATGCCGCCGTCGCCCCATCCGTCGCCCATACCCCGGGCTCCGAGCCCGTTCTGCGCATAGCTGATGTCCTTGCCGGCATAGATTCCACCGGGCGCGAAGTCCCGCATGTCGGTGAATGCCCCCGAGAACGTCCCGTTGCGGATCGCATTGGCGTGCGCCGGGTTCAGGTTCTGCACAAAGCTCGCGTAGTCGTTGGCGCCGGCCCCGTTCGGGTTGTACTTGCGATAGTTCTGCCATGCAGACTGCAAGGCCGCGTCACCTGTTGGATTGGACGCGCCGGCAATCTGTTTGGCTTGGGTCGTCATCTGGTGAATCTGGTCCTGATTCGTGATGCCGTGTTCCTGCGCCCAGCGGTTGGGGTCGAATCCTGGCTGTGCAAACTGGTTCTTGATCTGGTCGGCCGTGTAGTAGGTCCCGGCGATGTCCATGCCGCCCGGGTTCGTCTGTGCTGTCGGTGCGGGCTGGGCTGCTGGTTGCTTTGTCAGCGCACCATTGGCGCCGTTGAAGTTGTACCCCAAGCTCGCTGCGGTTCCGTTGATGTCGGCTGCGGTGTAGTTCCGGCCGCCGATGTCGGTCGCCTGCTTGATCTGGTCGGCGTTCAGGCCCATGGTCGATGCCTGCTGGGCGATCTGCTCCGGGGTCTTGTCCTTCATCCAGGTCTTCACCTCGTCGTCCGAGTAGTTGAGGATTCCCATGGCGGTTCTTTCTTTATTTGATCGGGTTGGCGGCTGCCAGGAGCGAGGTCTTGTGCTGGCTGCTGGAGTTGGAACCAAACCAGAACGAGAGCACCATCACCAGTGCGCTGTCCATGGTTCCGAGCACGCGGCCGATGATGATGGGGTCTGCCCCGGGCGGGACCTGGTTGAACAGCAATGCGGCCTCTGCGGCAAGTGTCAACGTCACGATGATCCAAGTCAGGATGGAAGGCGTAAAAGAGTGCGTCTGCACCGCCATGTTGCGCGCGCTGTCACGGTCCTTGAACTCCAACTCGGCGTACTTGAATCCGCGTTCCTTTTCGTCGTTCTGGAATTGCAGTTCCAGCCTGCGGATCTCGGCCAGGTGCTCGGCGGTCAGTTGCCCGTCCTTGAACATATTGGCGATGCTTGCCTGCGTTGCGTCCGGGATGCCGAGAACCGAGCCCAGTGCGGAGACTGCAGCGCCAGCCAGTGGGCCGCCCAAGGCAGTCGCAACGGTTGGCGCCAGGGATTTGAGTGTGTCTAGCCAGTTCATGTGAAGTTCCTTGTCCCGTGGTTGTCGATCAGCAGCACATCGCCGCGTGGTGTGTCGGAGAAACTGGTGTGCACCCATCCGCCGCTTTGCGAGTCAGGAAACTCGCATATCAATTGGTCGAACACGATGCCGCTGCTGCGTAGCCGTGTCACAAGCTGCCGCGGTGTTCCTTGTGTTGGGCATGTCCAGTCAGCGGCTTGGCCCTTGGAGTGAGACTTGAGCGCAAAGTACGCAGCCCACGACGAATCGGTTACGGGTCTGGAGTGCTTCATGCACCACACCTTGTAAGCGCCATCGCAAATTACGCGCTCCAGCGCTTCACACCGATAGCCGCTGTGTACGCGGATGGCATTGCCGTTCAGATACGAGCGCATACCCTCAAGCCCAAGCGCTGTATTTCTGAGCGCAGATACCACTTCCAACGGCGCATCGTTGTCGATGCAAAGACGGATGGCGGTGTCAGAGCGCGTGAACTCGTCAAGCGTGAAGTGCGGGCTGAGTTGTGTCATTTGCGCCTCTCAATCAGCCGGTCAAGCTTGGAATCAAGATTCCTGAACTGGTCGCGCATTTGCTGCATGGCGTCCTTGAATGCGTCGTTCTGCAGAGTTGCTCGCTGGTGCAAGTTGGATGATTCGGCCTTCAACAGCTCCACATCCTTCTTGATGTCTGCAATCGCCCAGACAACCATCGCCCCCTGGCACAACATGGCAAAAATCAGTGATAGCGGTACCTTCTTGTCGAGGTGCCATTGATCGTCGTGTCGTTTTGATGGCTCTGTCATCACACATCCATCCTGAATGTGGCAGCGCATTGCTTGTCAACTGCGGTAGCCGACAACACGCTGGTTTTCATCTCCACCTTCAGCGAACTCTCAAACCGCAGGCATTGCCAGTTGTTTGACAGGATCATCTCTGGCGTCGGGATGCCGATGCCGGTGGTCACCTGGGTTGTGACACCTCCGACCGATGCAGTCTGGAAGCCAGCATCAGTTGAGGTGTTCGGTCCAATAATGTCCGTTCCAATAGTCCCCACTGTGCTGACTGCTGGAACGCCTTGTGTAATTGGCCCAAGCACAACCCGATTACCAATAGTCTGCGTTGTGTAGGCCAGTGTGTAGACAATACCGTCGACAGTGACGCGGAAGGTGGCCGTGAAGGTCGCGCTATCGTGCGTCGGGCTGATGAGGTTGAATAGGAATCCTGCGCCGGTCTGGTCTGTGACAGTGACATACGTGTCAGCAGTCGCAACAGAGACTTGATTGCCGCGCAGAGCAAGCGCAGTAAAACCAGCCGCCGCGCCTAGATTCTGATTTGTAGTCTGCGCACTTTTGACATATACCAGCGCCTTGGCAATGGAAATCGCACTCAGATGCTTCGGGTTGTTGGTGTAGCGGTTGCCACCGCCAATCAACACTGATGCCGGCGCGCTCATTCAAGCACCCACTTGGTAAGGGTTGATGACCATTGCCACGTCATTGGGAAAGGTGGGTTCATAGTTACGGTTCCGGTTGTTGATTGGGCATACCCTTGTGCGGTCGCAGATCCGAATTCAATGGTGTTTGTGGTGAGGCCATTGATGGGGGTGACGCAGAAGCGATCTGCGTCGGCTGGAGTTGCGGGGGCAGTCACAGCGCAAGAGGCAGTCGTCAGCCAGTAGTTCTTCCCGGCTACTGCGGTTTGTGTGGCTCCAGCCACTTCCTGCTTTGTCAGGGCGCCGGATGGCCCGGTTGCTCCGGTAGCTCCCGTTGCACCAGTTGCGCCAGTCGCCCCGGTCGATCCCGTGCCAGAGCTGCCAGCAATGTGGAAATACCCGGTCGTCGCGGAGTACCGTGTCGACAGTACCGCCCCCGCTGGAATGTCAGTCGCCAGCAAGGCCGTGCTATCCCGGCGCCGAATCGACTTCACGCCCAGGCTGTTTACGTTGATGGTGGACGCCCCGGTGTTGGCAAACAGGGGGCTGAAGTTGACCTCCAGGCCGTCCACGTACCCCGATGGGGTGTAGGGAAGCGTTACGACGTAGGCGTCAGCAATGCCGGTATCGGGTCCGAATGTGACTGTCCCGCGCTTGATCTCGGCTTCGGTTGGCAGCTTGTTGTCCATTACCTCAATCGCGTCGCTCAGGTCGTTGACATTCGCTGACAATGCTTTTGTTACAGCTGCTACAGCTGAAGGTGGCGTAAACAATCCAGTCATCTTGCGAGCCTTCGTGGTGTTTGGTGAATGAGCACGCCTTGGAGCGTGTGCCCCAGGTCGATGTCACTCTTGGAATAGAAGATCAGGCCCATATTCAGACCTGACCCTGCGATGTCGAACTCCGGTGAATTGACGGTGCGGGCGTCATAGAAGAACTGGCCCCAGGTGCTGACATCCCAGTACCCGCCAGTCCCCTGACCGGTCACGGTTTGCAAAGCGTGGGGTGCAATGTCGACGTCGCCATACGAGAATTCAGGCTGAAAGCGGATCGACGTGTAGCCGACCGAGCTCATCTCCAGCACAGCCTTGCGGTACCGCTTGATCACCCGGGGTGAGCTGGTGTTGTTGAACGGCATGCGGATGTAGGCCTCGATGTCGGCACCGTCAAAGCTCGATCCCTTGTCGGCCTGGTACACATAGCCGTTGTCGGCGCCGAAAAACACCACATCCTTGCCGGTGGAGTCCTCTCCCGAGCATGCACAGGTCACATTGACCGGGTACTGAAACTCCGTGAAGCCGACGACCTTGGTGCCGTTGACCGTCATGATGATCCCGCTGCCGTCATTCCCGTAGAGTCGGTATTGGCTGCGCGCGCGGTAGACCGCTGATGCCACCACCTTGGACCGCATGGCATCCACCAGGCGCTGAATCCGCTCGCTGACTGGCTTGTCGGCAAAGTTGCCGTAATCCTGTGTCGCCACGATCTGGCGAATCCCCTGATCGTCCAGCCCGTAGGTCGCGCCGATGGTCTGCATCGTGTTGGTGATGGCACCGGCTGTCTCGCTCAAGGTGTCGAGCACAAAGTCTGCCGCCGTGTTCCCGGTCAATTGGCCGGCCTTGTTGCGCGAGAAAACCACCATGGCCTTTGCCGTTGGCGCGTACCCGGTGATGGTGTCACCCATACCGATCTCAGTCCCGCCAATGACCGCTGACCACTGGTAGGGGCCAAATACGCTGCTGCTCTGCGATGACCCGTAGAACGACAGGTGGAGCTGGTTCTTGTAGACCGCGATGTTTGTCGGCTTGTCCAGCGTCATTGTGGAGTTGATGGGCACAAACACGGTTCCATCGAACTCGAATGCCCGCCCGACTCCGCTCACGCCATACATGCGCTGGGTGTCGGTCGAACCCGTGAAGTTGTGGTTGACGCACTTGTAGGTGCCCAGTGGCGCCAGGGTGATCGCGGATGAATCACCGGCAATCGTGGCCACGTTCAGGTTTGCACCAACGTTCAGGTTTTCCGCCTGGAATGTTCCGGTCTGGCTGGCGAAGATCAACCGTCCCGCTGCAGTTCCGGCCGCCCATGATCCGGACTCCAGCACAACTCGGGTGATCACGGCCGTGGCCGCGCTGGTTGCCCCGGTGATCGTGTTGCCTTCGGCCACCACGTAGGTTCCGCCCGATGTGAATGCCACTTCCCGACCCAGAGCCACCAATGACCAGCCGCCAGAGGTGGACTTGTACATCTCACCCGCTGATGCGCCGGCATTGTCTTGAAATGCGTAGACCACGCCCTTGTAGACGTGCACACCGCGGATCTGGCGCGCGGCGCCGTTCACCTTCAGGATGTCGGCCCGGTACACGTCGGCCGCTGCGTTTGTCGCCACGGCATCGTCGTATCCGCTGCGGTGGCCGTTCAGAATGGGAGCCGCCGTCAGGGTTCCTTGTGGAGCAGCGGCGACGTTGATGGTTTCGCCGGAGACAAACGTTCCCGTCAGTTTGGTGATCAGCAGATACCCGGTACCGACTTCGGTCACGTATCCGGTCGCTGCTGAAGTCACGCCAGTAATGGTGTTACCAACCGCAACCGCCCCGGTCAGCGTGTAGGCCAGGTAGTAATAGACCGCAGCCGATGGGCTGGGCCGGCCGTCGTAGCGCTCGAAACCGTCAATGCGTGGATAACCGCCATGGATGCCGGGCTCGTAGTTCATGGCCGACAAAGCCATGCCTGGATCAATCGACAGGACGGGCGTGATCAAGTCCAGCCCTCCGCCGAACTTGACGTAGCTCGTGCTGATCGGGACTTGAGGGAGCTTCATGCCAGTGGCCCTGCCATCTCAATTGGTGGCAATTGATCAATTTCCAGATCGCGCATCAGGCGGCTGTACTCAATCTGAGCAGAGGCATACAGCTCCGCGGCGCCCTGGTCGGCGGCGTAGTACATCACGGCCTTCCAGACGATGACCATTTGGAACTGCGCTGGAATCAGCGGTTCGTCGGCATTGGCCGTCATGGTCTGGGCGCGCTTCCAGTACTCGCCGGCCACCGTGTAGATGGCATCGGGCGTTGGCCAGAACACTAGAGACTTGTCTGGCCGGATTGCGAACTCGGTAGGCTTTCCGGTTTGAACCACACCAATCAGGCGAAAGGCCTTCATGCTGGGCCATTGGCGGTAGGCCAGTCTGCTTTCGTCTGCAACTCCGGTCGCCGTCAGGTACGCGCGCATGTCGCGCTTCTCCCACGTAGCGTGTTCAGACAGGCTGACTGCGCTTGGCAGGTAGGTTGACGATGCCGCGATGGTCGGGAATGTGAAGTCAAACCGCATGAAGTCCCATGTGGCGTGCTTGTTCTGCACGTCCTGGTAGGCGGTCAGCACCCAATCCACGATCTTCCCGAGCTCTCCGGTCTGCGAGGCAACCGTCACCGGGCCGGTGCCGCTGATGGCGGCCTCCTGCCTGGCGCGCTGGCAGAGTTGCAGGAAATTCATCAGCCCGCCTCAGCCGCGACTGCACGCTCCCACGACTTGCCCAGCGGGTTGTCGTCGCGCATGATGGAGTAGTCGTACTTCAGCGCCGTGTGGGGGATGTTCACAATGTCCTTGACGCCATCAGCATTGATGACTTCCTTCTGCGTGAAGACGGTTTGTTTCAGGCGCAACAGGCGGTCAACAAAGTAGCGGGGGACGGTCTTGGTTTCACCGCGGCGGAAGAATTCCAGCTTGCCGTTGATGTTGATCTCGAAGCACTGTTCTGCGTTCTTGTCAGTCGTGGTCCCGATGCGGATGGTCACAGGCTCGGCCATGAATGCCAGCATCGCCATCTTCTCGCCGTCATAGGGGTGGTCGTTGACCTTGGCGATCAGTGACGGCTCCAGCGCGTCTTCTGCCTTGCCTTCGCTTTTCAGCGTCCGGTCGTTGCTCTGCCCAATGTCCAGTTCGCGGGAATCGCGCTCGCCGGTCGGAATGACCGGGCTGTTTAGCGCCGTGCGTGGGATACCTCGTGCCATTTGAAACTCCTTGAAGAAATGAAAAAAGGCTCCCGAAGGAGCCTTTGCTTGCGTGGCTTGTTTTACGAAGCCTGAGTGAAGGTGATGCCAGCGGCCACCTTGGACCGTGCGTAGGCAAACCAACTGGTTCCATCCGAACGCAACTCAACAAAGTCACCGGCAACCGACTGGTTGGCGACAAAGCTGATCGTGTCGTCGGCTGTACCCGAGTCGCCAGCATCGCCGGCCACGCTGTTTTGCAGGCCGATGATCACGTTGGCGCTGGAGGCAGTCACCACGGTATGGTTTCCCGAGGTGTTGGCCAGTTTGCTGATGATCTCGCACTTGAAGCCAGCGATAGGAGCCGGCAAGGTGGTGACGAAACCAGTCGCGCTGTTCAACAGGATCTGGCAGTTGTGGTCAGCGGCGGTAATGGTCGCCGTTGTCGTAACGGTTCGACTTGCACTGGCCGCCAATGCGGCTGCGTTGAGTTGCGCTGCGGTGCCTGAGTAGCCGGCAAGTGCCGCCAATTCCGTCATATCGACAACGCTTTCTGTACCGGCTGCGCTGGTAGCGACCATCGTCGCGCCTTTGCCGAATGTCAACTTGCGGTCCACTCGGACCAATGAGAACTTCTTGGACAACATGATGGTTTCCTTTTAAAAGATTTCTATGGAACCAGGGCCGAAGCCCTGTGATCACTTAGACGATGCGCGGACGGGCAGGCAGAACGTGGATGTTCTTGGCCGTCGAGCATGTGACGCCGGTTGCCGTCCAGTTGGAAGTCCCTGGAGTCCAGTCCGATGCGCTGGGGGCAGTGCGCACCAGGTTGTAGGCAATCGGGCAGAAGTCGTCAGGCAGGTTGGGCCACTGTGGCGCCTTCAGGAAGGCCCCCGCAGTGGTCGTCACGCCGACTTCCGTCGCCTCGATGCTGCCTTGGCACAAGGCGATTGCGCCGGCCAGGGTAATACCCCAGACCAGCACGGTCGCCTGGTTGTCGGTCAGCGCCACAAAGGCCGCGCCGGTTGCAGCATCGGTAGTTGGCGATGCCGTGTTGGTCTGCGCACCCAGAGTGGTGGCAAACACACCATCAATGACGCATTCAGTCGTCACGGTGGTGGTGTATGTGCTGGTTGTACCCAACACAAAGGCTGCGCTGACCATATTGCGAGTCGCGCCGCGGTCGTTCAAACGTTCCATGATGTTTTCCTTGAAAAATTGAAAGGCAAACTGGCCCGCGCTATGGCGGGCCTAGTTCACTTAGGGGTTGAGGTTGGTGACGCCGACTTCGATCACGCCGATCCAGCCTGGGTTTGCCACCAGAGCGGCAGACCAGAACGAAGCGCCGACGTATCCGCGTTGACCAAATGGGTCTTCTTTGGTCTTCTGGCTGGCCTTGATGTGGGTGACATCAAAGTTCGTGTTCAACGCCACGTCAAACACGGCGTCTTCAGCGCAGACGATCATGGGGTACACGTCCACCAGGGTGGAAGATGTCACCAGACCAGTGGAACCAACTGCAGCACCCGCATTGGTGTAAGGAGCCAGTTCCTTGGACACGATGAAGCGGAAGCGGCCGACAGAGCCCAGCTCGTTTTCGTTCAGTGGCGAACGATTGGCGTAGGCTGCAACAGGGATGAAGTCCTGCAACTGGCGGATGTCGTGTTCGCAGTCGGTGTGGCAGAACACCACAAAGCCCGCTTCCACGAAGCTGGTTCCATAGGCAGGGCCAGCAGCCAGGATCTTGGTCTTCATCTTGCCGCCGTTGGCCATCAGCGTGCGCGCCATCAGGGACAACTGGTTGTAGGTGATGGCCTCGTCAACTGTCGCACGGGTTGTGCCGCCCGAGTATTGAACGGTGGTCGCGGCCTTCATGACGCCGAAGCGGATCATTTCGCGCACCAGGGGCATGCGCTCGGCGGTTTGGGCCATCTGATCGCCGGGGATGTCATCCTCGTGGAACAGTTCAACCTTGTCGGTGTAGCTGTACAGGCAGGCGTATTGCCCGATCTGCACGTTCACATCGCGGTAGCTGAGCGATTCAGCGGCCGGCGTCACGCCTTCCTGCACCTGGTGGGCCGCTGCGGTCACGCTCCAACGGTTCATGGTTGCGGCGGTTGTGGTCGCTCCACCGGTTGGAATGCGGGCCCGGTAGCTGATGTTGTCGCCCTTGTTACGGGGCATCTTCTTCATCGTGCAACCGAGCGTCAGCACTTCGTGCGGCTCAGCGATGGCGAGCATTTCGCCCTTGATCTCATTGATCCGGCCCAGTGGGCTGGTATAGGTATTACCCATGATGGTTCTCTTTCAGATTTTTTAACGTCGACGGTGCTTGCTGTATCCAGCGTTGAAACCGGCTTCGTCTGGTAACGTGGATGGCTGGGCGCGTTGCTGCATACCCGTTGGGGTCACTGCGGCGGCCAGCCGGTTTTGTTTGCGCTCCTGCGCCTTCTGAAAATTCTTGAACTCGGTCAGGCCTTTGCTGGCGACGACGGGGTTCCAGGTTGTTTTCAACTTCTCCTGGTACGCGGTCGGCTGGGCGGCAAGCCAAGTCTGAAATTCAGCGCTCTTGTAGGTTTCTTGGTAGCCAGGGTGGTCCTCTTCCAAGTTCTCTTGGTCCCTGTGCTTCAGGCGTGACTCGACAAGCGAGTCAACATCAGTGGCGTCCGTCTTGGGTGCTGATGCCTGCGCGGCAATCGACACCTTCAACGCTTTAACCAGCGGTCCAGCCAGTTCCGGGTACTCCACCGCCACGGCTTCTGCATCCTTCAGTGCGGCAGACAGTTCGTCACTGTCGGGCGCCGTTGGGGTCTGCAACTGCTTCAATGTCCGGTTGATGTTCCCGATCTCGCCATGCATCTTGCGAATGGCTTCTGGGTTTCCTGCTGTTGATGTGACCTTGGCCTTGAGCGCTTTGAGCTCGTCGGCCAGGTCATACACGCTCACTGGCGGTTGTTCTTCGATGACAGGGGGTACTTCAGCTTGCGCTTGGTCTTCCTGCTCCGTCGATGGTTCTGCTACAGGCTCGACGGGGGGCTCATCACCGCGCGTCTTGTTGTACCCAGCCATCGCAGAGGCCAATTCATCGGCCTCGGTGTGAACTTCCGTTCCTGACATACGCTCTCCATAAATGAAAAAGCCGCCTCAATGGGCGGCCTCAATGCGACGGGGGTCAGTCTTTCGACTAAGCGCCGTCTCCCTTTTTCTGCTCTGGCTCGGCCAGGGCAAGAAATTCCTTGATGACTTTGATCTGCCAGCACAGGCCGGCGCGCTCGGCGTCAGGGGTGTTGACGCTTTCCAGTCGTTTTCGCATGTCAGCCAACTTGGGCGTGTAGATTTCAACCAGCTTGGTCCACAGCGGCGTGGCGATCTCGTAGGGCGCCAGCTTCATGCTTGAAACGCCTGCCCGTCTGGTGCACGCCCTGTTGGCTCAACCGCTGGTGTTGCAACCTGGGGCGCAGCGCTCTGGCTCATCGTCACCATGTGGTTGCCAACGGCCAGGTCTTTCTGGTGCATCTCTGCGTTTGAAGCCATGCGCTCCTGAACATTCAGGCGCAGGGTCACGGATGCCAGCAGCACCTTCTGCTTCTCCAGGTCGCGGCGCTCTTCGGATGACAGGTCTTCGCGCGCCAGTTGGGCGTCGACTTCCATGCGCATAGCCTCAAGCTGCCGATCCTTCTCGGATTCCATGGCCTGAAAGTCCTGGCGGGCTTTCTCGATGTGCGCATTGGCGATCAACTCGCTCTCGCCGGCCTGCAGGTCCATCTTCTTGCGCTCCGTGGCGCCCTGCTCGCGGATCTGGGCGGCCATGACGGCTGGCGGCGGTGGAGGCTGCTGGGCCTTCATCGCCTCTTTCTCGGCTTCGGTGTACTCGAATGCGGCCGGGTCAAAGCGGCGGCTCTTCAGGTACTCGTCCATGGCCTTCTTGGGGTTCTTGCCATAGGCTGGGTTCAGGCACAACTGCAGGACGGTGATCATTTCCCGGCTTTGGATGTCACGCTCAACCAACGCCGTTGACCCGCGGGCCACAATCTGGAAGTCGCCTTTCTCGTCCGGGTCTTCACCGTACTGCATCAACCAGGCGTAGTAGCGGCGAATGTGCGGCTCGGTGATGCACGCATCAAAGGCCCTGGCGATCCGGCGCAGCACCGCATTGGCGTTGTTATTTAGGATGGTCATGCCGCCAACCGTGTCAGGCGCCGAACCTTGCTGGCCCTGCATCAGCGCTGGCATGCCGGTCACGTCCTCTGCCATCTTCATGCCGAGCTGGATGATGTTTGTCAGTTCGACCTGCATCATGGGGATGACCACGCTGGAGACTGGTGGTCCGGCTTGGCCGGCTGTCTCGTCGCCCTCTTCCCAAACCTTGAGCGGTTCAATCTCCCAGATGCTGTTCTGTGGAACCGTGCCGCGGCGCACCACGACCATTGGGCCGGATGCCAGACCGGCGTTGTCCATCAGTCGACGGGTCGCACCAACCACGATTCGCTGCGGGGTGCGCACCTGGCGCGCGAGTCCCATGCCCCATGGCATACCCGGGCGGCGCTTCCATGGAATGATGTCGTAAGGAAAGGCCCCGTTGTCCAGCGGGTTCAACGCGGCGTTGATCACCCGGTCATTGACCATCGTCAGCTTTGCCGGGTAGGTGGACTTCCGGTCTTCACCGCAGTCACACCCAGCCGCCATCAGCTCTTCGGCCTTGATCATTCCGTGGAAGTACCAGATGTCATAGAGCGTCTTGCTCGACCTGGCTTGCATGTCGGTGCGCTGGGAACCATCGCCCTTGCCGGTGGGCCCCTCTTCGAGACACTTTGCAATCTGGCTGTCGATGTAGCCTGGCAGGCCCTTCAAGTCCTCCAGCTTGCGCTCCGAAATCTGGTCGTATTCCCAGATGAATGATCCGTTGTGGATGGATTCACCGCAGGCCGGGAAGTCTGGGAACAGGTTCCATGGGTCAATCCGCATGGTCGCCGGCTTGATCTCTTCCTTCATCACCAGAATGTCGACTCCGGCTTCATCGCGCTCCCACATGCTGACCCGGCGCTTGACCGGTACTGGGCCCTTGACGACTCCAGACCCCAACTTGGCGGCGTCATCAAACATCTTGCGCAACTCGGCGTGGTACTGGCACTCTTGCAGCCAGTCATCAACGCGGGATTCAGCCTTCTTGGCCTTGCGCTCGGCTTCTTCCTTGTAGCGCATGAACTCTTTGCTGGCGCTGGCGGTCGGTGTCAGTTGGGCCTCTGGAGCGGGACCGGGCTGACCCGGTGCGGCTGGTGGCAAGGCTGGCAGTGGGTCTGGGCCCTTTGCCATTTCCGGGATCTCGGTGGACTCAATGGCGAAATTGCGGTCATCCGTTGGGAGCAGCACGTCACCGATGCGGGCCGATACTGCATCCACAAATGGCTGCGTGATGTTGGGGAACACCACCGATCCCTTGGTCTTTGGCTTCTGCTCAGTCCCACCAGTGGCCAGCGGCTTGGATGCGGTGTTGACGAACTCGTGCCGGTTGGCGTCGTCATACCCCTGATAGAACTCTTCGTCACCAGTCCACTCATCCTCGATCCCGCAGGCTGCACGGGCTGCAACGGCATCGCGCCGCTTGGCGGATAGCGTCAGCCCCAGGGCGTCCAGGATGACGAACCGGGACTCTTCGTCCACATCCAGGGCCGTTTCATCGTGCATTTATGCGCTCACCACGTTGATAGTGACCGTGCTGGCCGCTGTGAATACCAGCCGAAGCGCCATGACCGGGAACAGGATCGAGCCATCTGCATTGGCCGTCTTCGTTGCGATCACGGCATGGGCGTACCAGTCGCCACCGTAGGATTGCTGCAGCGAGTAGGCTGCGGAGGTTGTCACATCGCAACTGATACCCAGCGCAATCGCGGGCTTTCCTGGTATCGGTTGAACGGGGATTGGAGGCGTTATGGCATCCGCCGCCCAGCCGATGTCGAACGTGTCGGCTCCGATGGTGGCTGATGGCGTTGCGCTGGTCAGCGTCAGGAAGTAGTTCGTGCTGGTGACCGTGGCAGACGAACCGGGCGCCGTCAGCGTCTCTGTCAGCACCGACCCATCGAATGCCGTTCCAACCAGGGCGATGGTCTTGCCGGAATGGTTGGTTACGCTGTCATTGCGCACCGTGATCTTGTGGGCCACGCTGTCAGCGGCACTGTTTGCAGTGAGCGTGAAAGCGGCTCCAGTCACGTTGCTGGCGAGCCCGGTCAGGCTGGCTGCTACGGAAGTGAATGACTTGGTGATTCGCATGGTGCGGTCCTTAAATGCAAAAACCGCCACGAGGGCGGTTCTGATTGGGTGTTGGTGGTTACAGGCCTACGCCTGAGTCTTTGGCGCCGTATGTGGCGCCGATGCGTTTTGGCTTTGCTGCCTGGTTGACTACGGCAAATCGCTTCATCATGTTGGCGTACCGGGTTGCAGACATCAGGTCATCGTCCAACTTGACGACTTTTCCATCCTCGCGGTGGTACATGCGGAACTCTTCGAACCAGTCATTCAGGTGGTCAAAAACCTTGAGCCGACCGGACATCATGCGGTCCAGCATGTCCAGCAGACCAGCCTCAACGCTGTTCCCGCCTTCGCCTTCCTTCTGGCCCTGTGCCGGGTCAGGCGCATGCGTGGCCTTGTCCTTGAGCATCTTCAGGCCCTGCGCCTTGTACTGGGTCGCCAAAGCCTCTCCAGATCCTTTGTCATGCTGCAGGCCATCATGCGGCCATGCCCACGGGAGCCAGTCGCCCCACGGTTTCACGGTGGCAGCGAACATCAGCGGTGTCTGCTCACTCTGGCGATGGGCGGCGGTTATATAGATGATGTCGCTGTCACGGTCCCAGGCCAGCTTCACCGCAGCGCTTGGGTGATCCCAGCCAAAGTCAATTCCGCCAATCTGCACCCAATGCGGCGGTATCTCAAACGCCCGGCACTTGATCGATTCCTCTTGAACCGGGAAGATTCTTCCGCTTCCCAGCGTCGGTATCCCCATAGAGCGGGCTTCACGCTCATGCGCCGGGTAGCTGGCAATGATTGATGCGCGCTGCTCCGGCGTGTAGTGGTCGGCATCGTGGATGGTCATCGTAATGACCGCGGTGCCTGCGTGCTTGTCCACCAGGAACCTCTTCACCACGCTCGACATGCCCTGCAGCGGCGTGAATGTCACCCAGACAATGCCCTGTGTGGCGTTCGTCCGGGTCAATCCCTCCATATAGATGTCTTCTGGCGGCTCTTCGTCAAACCAGACGAAATCCAGCGTCTCCCCCTGCCAGCGCTTGCGCCCCTGGTCGTAGGTCTTGAGCGTTACCCGGCTAACTCCACCCGTTGGCACATGCCGAACGAGGATGGTTTCCACCAGGTCAGGTGTCCCGCCAGATGCCCGCTTGATGCCTACGATCAAGTGCGCCGGTATTGCTCCTGTGCCCCATTGACCAACTTCACCAAGCAGCAAGCGCTGAACGGTATCCCGTGTCCCTTGTCCAGTTTCCGACGCTGCCCAGCCAATCACTGCGGTGTCGAAAACAGCACCAGTCCAGCCCTCTGGATACTCTCCAGTCAGGTGCATCGCGCATTCAAATGACCCTGCAACCGTCTTCCCGAGCTGGTTGCCGGCGATCAGCAGGCGCTCCCGAATCAGCGGGTCGGCTCCAATCGTGTGGAATAACCTCTGCTTCTCGTAGGGCGTGTAGTCAGCCAGCTTGAACTTGGCAAGCTCCGACTTTGCTTCCGCCAGTAGCGCGGCTTGCTCGGCTGGAGTCAGGTCTTCCAGCCAATCCAGATCGTCAGCGACCTTTGGCACTCAACCTCTCCACCACGGCTTTCAGCGCATCTCGGGAGATACCCTCCAGCGGGCTCTTCTGTTTGTTGTCCTCAAGGTACAGGCCCAAATGCTTCATCGCCTGTTCCCGGGCCGTGTTCTTGTCCAGCCACTTCACCTTCTTGGTGAATCCGACAACCTTGCCGCGCTCATTCCCGCTGCCTTTTTCTTCCGTGACCTCAAATCCGGCCAGGGCGGCGGCGGTGTCGTCGTCCAGTTCATGGATCGGCTTCAGCGTGCCATCGGTGTTAAACATCTTGCGCGGGTCAAAATGCACCGCCTGGGCCAAACTGCGAATGACAGACTCGGTTGTCAGCTCGTACTTCTCGGCCAGTTTTGCGCGCCGTTGTTGAAGTTGTGTTGAAACTTCTACATGCTTTAACAGGCGACTGCCTGCCGCACCCGCTGTCTTTTCGCTGAAACCCGCAGCCACAGCGGCTTGCGAGGCATTTCCACCGTTTGTTAAATAGGCCTCAATGAAGACCATTCGGCGGTTTGCTGCCTCTTCTTGCGTATTCCCGGCCTTGACCTTTGTTTTAGCCTTGGCCTTCTTGGTAGCCATTCAGTTATCAGCCTCCCAGCACCATGGCCGGGTTCATGCCGGGCCGCCCCTTGGCGTATCCGGCTTGCATCTGCTCTTCCGGGCTGCGGCCATCGTCCTGGAGCATCTGGCGCGCCAGGTTCAGGGCTTCATCGATAGATGCCACGGTTTGGCCGGTTTCGCCTTCCTGCTTGTCCTCGGCCATGTCCATCATTCCGTTCTCGGCGCCCATTTCTGGTGCTTCGGGCGCGGTTTCGGCTGGCTCCAGCTCCACGGTGAATGACCGGTCGTCGTTGGCGGTGATGCAAATGGTTTTCATGTGTTCTTTCGTTTGTGACCCATACGGGCTTACCTTGCGGCTGGGCAACTGCCGTTCTCGCATCCACTGATCGCGCGCCCTGCGCGAGGCGCGGTAGTATCCCGCCGTTTCCCCGCGACGGGCCGCCTCAGCTTTGCGGATGACTCGGGTGGTGATTGGTCCTTCGGGCCCCCGGCGTCCCTGGATGGGGGAGCTATGCCGGGGGCCGTCCGGTGGCTGTGTTTTGCCGAACTACAGCGACGGCCTCTCAGGATCTTCCAGACTGCGTAGGGGATATGCAGCAGGTCAAACAGGTGCGAGAGGGTTTTGTGGGTTGAATTTGGGAGTCCGCTATAGAAGGTGAAATCTCACCAAAACGGCGGCCAGTCCTTATGCGCCACAGCACTGCGGCAATGCTCCAGCGGGCGGAATTTCCCTCTCCTTGAGCATCAATGGTTGGACTGGGCTGTCACCCAAAATTGGCTGGTTACGGTTCCAGATCGGTCGTACTTACCGACGGTTTTTAATGAAAAAAGCCACCGGGTTAGGGTGGCTTTTGAATTTGGAGCCTTTGCCTCGGAATCGAACCGAGGAGCCAAGCAGTACGAGTGCCTGAGCCGTCCCAGACTTAATCGGCGTAATACGAACCGGTTTCGCGCTTTATGGTGTGCGCTGGAGTGTCCGGGTTCCCATGTTGGCCAGAGGCCTACTATTACTTTGGCGGCCAGGTTCCCCCGACCCTACGCCGCTTGGGTCCACTCGGTCCCGCATCTGCGCTTGACCAAACGGCTGCTGACTATCTGCGGAATTTCAGCCCATGCCAGCTTAATCAGCACCCGTTTAGCACCACAAAAAAGCAAAAACCCCAGAGGCACTTGTCCATCCATGGCTTGATCGCGCTTTTGCTTTTACGGGAACTCCCCGCATTTGTACGATGGCGATATTCTAATACCATATTTTCACAGGTCAAGCGAGGGCGCAAGAGCCTTCATTGCGGCTGGCCCGGCCATCCCGGATTCTTCCTCCATCCTGGCGACCGTCCATCGCACCAACTCCCGCAACTCCACCCGATACAGCAGCTCCAGCGGAACTTTCCCGGATCCGTTGCACGGCCGGCACTTGCTGTCTCCCAGTGTGGTCGTGTTCAGAATCACCTTGAACCCGTGGCCACCGCACGCCTGGCAGGCAGGTTTCTGGAACCATCCCAGCACCGCGCGGCCCATGTCGTAGGCCTGCACGGGCGTCATGCGAATGCGGCGCTCCCTGGCCTGATTGCGGATGATGCCCGACAGGATTTGCACGATTACTCCGGCCGAAGCCGTGTCGCCGGCAAACAGGCGCTCCAGCGGCACGGCCAGCGGATGCTTACTGAACTGGTCTTCACCATTGGACAGGCGGCGGTCAGCGATGCCATAGGCGCCGAGTACATCGGTGTCGCTCATAGTCGTATCCGGCCTGCTCTTCAGGTTTGAGCTATTCACCGCGCTTGAATATCGTTCTTGGAGCTTCATACTGTCCTTTTGCTAGTGAATTGATAGCTGCTTAGTCAATGTTTACGAGGGCTAGAGCCGGTTTTATCTCATAAGCCCAGAGAATGGCGACGTGTAGTCTTTCCACCGGTTTCCGCTCTTGATCCCGTTGATCAGGCTCTTGTTCACCCCGTAGCGCTCGGCCAGCACCGGGCCAGACTCGGTACTCATGCGGATTTCCGTGGCCTGGCCAATCGTCAACTTGGCCTTGGTCCGCTTGCTGGCGGCGATCTTGGCTCCGCGGGCCTTGCTGCTCCATGCACCGCGCTTGGCGGCCTTCTGGGCAATCTTGGCCGTGGTCGACCGTTCCAGGTGCGCAGGGTTCAGGCAGCGTTTCTCGTTGCAACTGGTGTCAATTGGCTGTCTTGGAACCAGATCACCGACGGCCATATCAAACACCGCGCGGCGTACCAGGGTGCACGGGCATCCGGTTGGTCTGTAGATAGGATGGCCGGTGGCGCTTACCGTGTCCTTCCACAGGATGCAGTCCGCGAATTCCTCGGTGCGGTCCAGGATGGCCATCAGTTGCAGGATGGTGCGTTCGCTCATGCCTCAACTTCCTCGCCGAACGGGCATCGGTCACACGCTGGGGCCTGAACTTTGGCCGGCCACAGGCGAAGAATCAGCAATAGCCGGATGGTCTTCACATGCGCGCGCCACCACATCATCTGGCGCTCAAAACGCGACAGGTGAGAGCCTTGGTCCAAGATCGGCACATGGCAGGCGGCGCACAGGCTGGCGCAGAACTCGTCACTGGCCTTGATGCTGCGGCCGTGGCCGTGTACCGCCCAGTTGGAGTGCGCGCCGCAGACCGTACCGTCGTCCCGGCCGCAGTGTTGGCATGGGATCAGGCGATAGGTTTCCATCAGCTTCTCGCTGCGCACGTAGCGGAATTTGGGGAAGGCGGTCATTCCTTTGGCCTCCAATCACCGTCAGCATCAAGATGCACTGGTGGCCAGCCACGCAAGGCGACGTTGATGGACCGAAATATTCGGCACACCACTACACGGACACCAAATACAACTTCGTAACAGACGCACAGTGCGCAAATGGACAAAAACCAATGGTCACCCCAGAATTCCCAATTCACTGCACACCCCGCATCAGTTGGTCCATCCGAATCGCAACCGCATGGGCCTCGGCAAAGTCCTCCGTGCGTCGACCCCCTGGCAGTACCCAAGCTTCAGGCAGGTACGCCCAGGCAGGTGCCCAGATCACCCGGGCGCGGCCGACCGTGAGGTTCCGGTGGTCGTTGAAGCGGGGGGATGGTTGTTGGTCGGTCATGTGATGATTTCTCCAGTTTCGGGATCTATACGGGCGGGGAACTCCACGCCCAGGTCAGTGCAGGCAAACGCCGTCACGCGCTCAATCAGTTGCGCATAGGCCTTCACGCCAAGGTCTTCGGTGGACTTGCGCACGCGGCGGCGCGACTTCTTGCCGGTCATGGGGTTGGTGCACGTCACGGTCTTGAAGCCCAGGTACTCGCTGCGGAAATGTTCTTTCCACACTGCCAATGGGAATCGCTGTCCGTTGACCGTGGCCTGCTTGGCGATCTCGGTCAGCACCACGCCGTGGTAATACTTGCGCTGGCCATCGGTCTTGGCGTCTTCGGCCAATCGCACCTCCAGCACCAGGCGGTTGCCAGCCGCCAGCATGGACTTCGCCCAGGGCCAGACCTGCAGGGAAAGGCTGGAGTGCGCCTGCTGGGGGTCGCGCCATTCTTGGTGTAGAACGAGGTCTGTCATGTAGAAGACTCCCTCATTTCAGGGGCGAATAGCGGAAGCTGGCCGGCCTGCTCCACCGGTGCTGCGGTGCGCTTGCCCGGGGAGATGCCCATCAGGCGCGCGCACTTCGGTCCCAGGGCTACCCCTCCGCTGATTACTGCTGGGGATTTCATGGGACGGCGGCAGCGGGAGCAGATCACACAACCCCCATGACAGGCATCAGCACACCAATCGGAATGATCGTCACCAGCACGCCAGGCGTGTCTCCGTACCGCTTGCGCTTGCGCACTTCCACCACTTGCACATCGTCGCGCCAGACAACGCCGTTTAGGCCGTCAAAAATCGCCTTCTCCACGTTGTCAATGTCTGGCTTTGTAGTTGGGTAAACAGTTCCCGCAAGCGCTTGATTGCGCTTCTTTTGCGACCAACTCGCTGGCACTTGGCAAACGATGTCAAGGTGCACCGAAGCGGGACCGTCGATCAGTGGCATTCCGGCCATGGCCACTTTGCCGCTGTGGGCTACCAATCCCTCGTAATTCACCGTCTTTTCCGGTGTGTACATCGAAGCGAACTTTCCGCCTCGTGTCGTGACGCGCGGGCGACCTTTTCCAACTGGTGCGCCGGGTACTGTGAACTTCAGCATTTGAATTGCCTTTCAATCTCAGCCATGCAGGCCTGATACGCGCGGGTCACTTCCGGCCCTGCGTGATAGGCCGCGCACGCTGATCCGTAGGCGAGTAGGAGCTCTCCGATGCGTGCATGGTCGGCGTCAAGCGGTTCAGCCTTTCGGTTCTCGCGGCGCTCTACTGATGGGCATGCGCATAGGTGGTCAATTGGTTGTCCAAGCAAGATGGCACTTGCACCAGACCACTTTCCGCAATGGGTGCAGTGCTGGCTGGGGATCGTGGTTTCAAAGTTCATGGGGAAATCCTCCGACCATCAGGTCCATACAAACGCGGGCAAGTCCAAAACCCCTGTTGATCGTCAACACCCGTTATCAGGGCTTCAAGACTCATTCCGCGAGTGGAGATCCAGTGGTAGCCGGGTTCCCCGCATTCCTCGCATGTGTGCTTCATTGATTCGATATGGCGAGCGTTGACATATAAAGCGTCAGCAGTTTCTCGATTTTTGTTGCGCTGGTGGCGATTCATTCCGCACCCCTTCTCAGCGCCCGAATGGCGGCAACGATGTACTTGGCGCCCATTACGTCCCCAGCTTCCCGGTAGCGTTTTCGCAGGCGTTCGAGGATTGCAACCGCCTGGCCTTCTCCGCTTTCACGTCGGCCAGGATGTTGGGGTTCGGGCTGTCCGGGTGCTTTCGATACTGGTCCAGCGCATAGGTGGCATACCCGGGGTCCTTGGTTTCCAGCCATAGAAAGTGCGCAACCATCCGGGCGTTGTGAGTCTTGATGTCCAATCACATTGCCTCCGCGAATTCTTCTTGTGGCGCACGGAAGAAGTCCATCAGCGGCGCGTTGAATCCAGCTAAGTACTGCTGACTCTGCTTGTCGAACCACAGGCCGATGTTTCCTTCCCATCCCTCTCCATTGCGCTGCTTGTCAACGATCAGCAGGGCATCCGGTTCCTGGTCGGAAACCATCTTCTTGGCCTGGCGATTGCGCTCCTTGGTCTTGTTGCGCCACACGGCGATGACGTTGTCCACCTGGTCTGTGATCGCGCCAGTGCCCTTGAAGTCGTACTTGCTGGGCTTGTGATCGTCCCCGGCGCCGTTCGGCTTTTTGACGTGGTGCACCAGGTGGATGTGCATCTGGGTATCGCGGGCGATTGAGCACAGCTCGTCAATGAAGGCTTTCTGGCCGTTGTAGTCATCCTCGCCGGCCACGCATTTCATGAGGTTGTCCACCACGAACTGCGTGATGCCCAACACCTTGGCGCAGTAGCGGGCGACGGCGCAGACCTGGCGCCAGTGCACGGTTCCCTGTTGGTCGTACAGCCACAAGCGGTTGTTGGTCCAGTCGCGGAACTGCGCGTACAGGTCAAGCATCTCCCGACGCTCTGCCGGGTCGCACGCGATCTGTGGGTCATCCGGGTTGAAGTGGGTCCACTGGCGCCCCATACGTCCCATGGTCTTGGCTGGCTTCATTTCGAAGCTGGCGATGCAAACCTTATCGTCCTGGGCGGCCAGCGACATGGACACCTGGCCCAGAACCAGGCTCTTGCCACTCCCGCTGGGTCCGCCCCACACCGTGACTTCACCGGCACGAAACTGGATCAGCCGATGGGTCTTGCCCCACGGCATGAAACGGTGATTGACGCTCCGCGGGCAGTTGATGCGGTCGATCAGTTCCTGCACGTAGAGCGATGCGGACTTGACCTTTTGCTGCGCGTCAGTCTCCTGCTCGTAGGCTGAAAAATCAATGTCGTCTGGGCTGATTACGTGGGCCATGTCAGTATTTCCTCGGTGTCTGTTGTGGCGATCACCTCCACGCGGCCGTGATCGTCAATAGTTGAAACGGATGCCACAACGCGCTTTGCGTGGGCTTGGCAGGCTTGAGCTATGCGATTGACGCGCTCGGCATCAAACCCGCCCACGATGGCGGTCACGCCGACCAGAAAACGATAATCCTCCAGCTCTGGCGTGTCACCGTCAGTGCACACCGTTGGGTAATCGCCAAACTTCGCCCAATCGGTTTGGCAGGGGAAGTCGTTGACGAACACGAATGCAGGCTTGAAGCCGGCGCGGCGCATGGCAATCAGGTCGCGGTGGCCGTTCATACGAAGGTCTCCTGCTGTGCTGATTCCGTGGGGTCACCATCCTGCCAGCGCCCCTCGTTCAACCATGTCGCCGGGTTGGGGATGAATTGCCCGCCCTGCTTCATCCATTTTTCGGACTGCTTCTGCACCACCAACGCTTGGAGCATGTCGGCCAAAAGTTGCTTGCCCGGTGAGCGCTTTCCAAACGCTTTCCGGGCTGCATCCTTCCCAACTTTGTTCGGGTAGGCTTTCCAGAATTCATCGAACAGGTCCAAACCCGCAGGGGCTTTGGGGTATAGGGAATCAGGAATCAGGAATCCGGGATCAGGATTCAGCACGGTTTCACCCCCATGCTTGGAGCGTTCATCGCCAAATAAACTAGGGCTAGTCTCAGGCTCGTCTAGGGTTTCGCATTCATTGCATGGCGGCAAAGCCTCGGGTTTTGTATCGGTTGCATGAGGTACAAACCCTGGGCTTTCTGGTGCAGGGATGGTGCTCGGTGGTTCCTTGTGGTGTGGGTTTTGGTGTTTGTGGAAGGCGATGATCTGGATGAATCGCTTCTCATTGGCCTGATACCGCAGGATGAATCCGAACTGGGATAGCTCTGCAAGCAGGGGCTCCACCTCTACCGTGTCAAAGGCGAACAACTCACCCTTGATGCGTTTTGGCCGGTCTTCAAGGCGTCCTTCGCGGTCGGCCAATGTCCACAGCCCAGCAAAGCAAAGCCGTGCCCAGGCGCTGCACTCGGCCAGGTCTTCATTCTTGAAGAAGCCGGGTTTGATATTCCGCGCTCTAGCCATTCGCCACCCTCCCCCGCAACGCCCGCCGATCCGTTTCCCCGGCCTGATCGAAGTAACAAGTTGCCTCTCGCATGGCCTGGCGGGCCACGGTCTGGGCTTCCATTTCCCTGAGCGCGCGTTTGGCTGCGTCACGATCACCTAGGGCCATTGCGATTTCAACGTCCTTGCCGGCTACTTGCGCAGCCAGGGCGCGGCGTTCGTCTATGAGTTTGGCTAGGGTGTTCATGCGGCCGCCAGTTCTTCCTGAGCAGCAAACAAACCGTCCTGTTCATGCTTGCGGGCATCAGCAATGTTCTGGCATGCCAGCTCGTAATACGCTGGCTTGAGTTCGTTTCCAATGAACTTTCGGCCCATCTTCACAGCGCAATAGCCCTCGGAACCAATCCCGGTAAACGGGCTGTAAATCACATCGCCGGGGTTTGTCCACAGGTGGATGCAGCGCTCGATCACATCAAGCTGCAGGGGGCACATATGCTTGAGGTCTTTGTCGTCCCTGGCGGGCATCTTGTTCAGCGTGCGGCCCTGGTTGATGTCGTCCCAGATCGGTGATGCGTACTTCTGCCACATCATCACGGGCAGGTCATCGCCATGGGTCACACGTGATTCAATCTCTCCGGGCTTGCGCATGGTCACAACGTAGTCAGGCAGGCCCATGCGGCTCATGGTGCTGTTTTCACGGATGGTCTTGTGTAGCAGGCCCAGAGCCTTGGTGCGCTGCATGGCGACTACCGGGTCTTTCCAGATGCACACTTCCGAGTGATAGATGAACCCAACCTCTTGGAAGGCCCGGATCAGGTCACCGCGGAAGTCACGCAGGCCGATATAGCCTTGGCGCATCTTCGTGGTCGGCAGGTTCATGCAATGGAATGAGACATTGCGGCCTGGCTTGATGACGCGGAACAGTTCAGCGATCAGAAACTTGAGCTGGGCGACAAACTCTTCATCGCCGGAGCAATTTCCCATGTCGTAGTCGCTGTTGGAGTACACGAACAGATCAGCAAATGGGGGACTGAATACCGAGTAATCCACGCTGTTGTCAGGCATGCGGCGTGCCCACTTCACGCAGTCACCCATGTGCACCGTGAAGCCGTCACCGTTGTGGGTGGCCTCTTGGTATTCGTCCACAATGTTCTCTTGGCCGGCGAGTTCTTTGTTCATGATGTCCTTCATGTGTTCGATCATGTTTGCGCTCATTTCGTGATGAAGCAGCTCTTTGCGCTTGATGTTTTGGAGAATCTGGCCTTCGTTCTCGGCGGTGAAGATATGCACTTGCACCTCACGCTTCTGGCCGAACCGATAGCAGCGGCGCACGGCCTGGTAGAACTTCTCGAATGAGTCATCCAGACCGACAAATGCCACGCGGGCGCAGTGTTGCCAGTTCATTCCGTACCCTGCGATGCGGGGTTTACTAGTCAGTTTGGTGATGTCGCCGTGGGCGAACCCCAGCAGGTTTTTTGTCTTGCTCTCGGGGCTGTCTGACCCTTGGACGTTCACACATCCCGGGATCAGAGACTTGATCAGCTCGGCCTCGTCATTCAGGTGGCACCAGATCAGCCACGGCTCGTCAGGCTCTGCGTTCACCACGGCGGCCAGAGCATGGCAACGCGCCTCGATGCTGTCTCGCTGGGCCTTGCGGCGCTCCAGCATGGTCATGGCTGGCCGGGAGAACAGTTCATCCCCAAGGGCTTCCGTCTGCACCACATGCTCGTGGTAGGTCAGGGCTGGAAGGTCGTAGCGGGAACCATCAAAGCCCAGATCGGCAGGGCTGCGCAGTACAACGGCCCAGGTTCCCATCCACTCCCAGAAACGTGACTGGCCCCAGCCCTTGAGTACCCATGTTCCGGTGTCGCCAGCATCATTGATGAAGTAGGTCGCCAGCATTTCGGTGCGAGTCATCACGCCCAGGAATTCACATTGATTGCCCAATTCCTCGAAGTCGTTGGGGCTTGGGGTAGCGGTGCAGCTCAAGCGATACGGGATGGACTGGCAGGCTTCGATGATGGCTGTACGTGTCTTTCCGTCGTGGCTTTTCAGGATGCTGGATTCATCCAGAACGATCCCGGCCAGCGAATTGAAGTCGATGGCATTGATGCGTTCGTAGTTTGTGATCCAAATGCCTGGTTCTGTTGGGGACTCACCAGCGGGGATGCGCTTGACTTCAATGCCAAAGGTCTGCCCCTGTTCAATGGTCTGCTCAGACACGGCCAATGGCGCGAGCACCACCACAATGCCGTTCGTGTGGTTTGCCACTTCGTCAGCCCATGAAAGTTGCATCAGGGTCTTGCCCAGGCCGGTATCAGCAAAGATGGCAGCGCGCCCACGGCGAACGGCCCAGCTCACGATTGCGTGCTGGAAGTCGAACAGGTGTTCATTCAGCGCGCCGGGTGCATGGCCGGTGGCAACTTCGACCCTGCGCTTGCTGTGCACAAATGATTCGTAGGCGTCCATCACTGACTCCGTGCGTCCATTGGCCGACCAGCAATGCTCTGGGTCCGCGCATTGGCCTCAGCGCTCGGGATGGCAACGTTGAACGATGGCGAGCGGTTGCGCAGGGCATGGCGCAATGCGCGCTCTGCTGGCGTCTCCAGAGCGGTCAGCGTGCGCATCTGCTTGGTTGTCTTCGGGCCGCGCTTCTTGAGTACGGCGCTGGGCTTGTCAATGCCTCTTGGTGGAACGCTGGCGAAAGCGTTGTTCTGTGAGCGTGGTGTGCCGTCTGGCCAGGTGGTGATCATGGTTGTTTCTTTTAGGGGGTTACAAGAGGTTCGTGCTTAGTTCCAGCCAGTTGGAACAAGTCAGGTTCGTTAGCGATGTACAAGGGGCTCAGATACCGCCCCCACGACATAACCGCCGATGCACCCAAGGCGCTTGCGTTGTTGATTGCGCTGCGTTGCAATGCCAGATTTGCGGCCAGCACGGAATCAGGTTCGCTATGCAGGCCGAAGCCTTGGAAGATGTAGCCGACTTGCCCGATAAACCCCATCTGGCGCAGCTTCATTGCGCTGCAATACATCAGGTTTTCCAGATGGTTCGCAGAGAATGCGCAGCCGTTCAGGTTTGGCTTTGTCGGGCGAATCGATGGGTAAACGTCGATGCTGATAACGTCGAATGCGTTGATGCTTGTCAACTTGAAGCGCGGGTCAAGGATCACATCAGGCAAGATCGTTACGATGGTCTGTAGACCAGCTTGATGGGCCATTGCAGCGCCTTGCAATACAAGTGCCTCGTCCTTGCCTATCTCGATGCCGTTAGGCGTCCAAAACAACTCGTCGTACAGGTAGACATGCGTGAAATTAGGGTACTTCCGAGCCTCAACGATCAGCGTAGGAAAGTTGTCAATCGTCTGCTGAGACTTACCGCCAATCCACAGAATGACGTTTCCACCCAATGCGGCCTGACGCGCCACGGACTTGACAGGATCTGACTCGATGATTGGCTGAATCTGCGAGTCGTAACCAGCAGCGGAGACAACAGAGTCGGTCGGCTGGAGCAATACGTTCAGCGGCTTGGCCTGCCCGCTGCAGCCTGATAGCGCCATGGCCAGGGCCAATGCAGTCAGGCGGATCATGCTGCGCCCCGATTCAGGGCCTCAATAAGGCCTTTCCCAAAGAAGCGGTCGTGTTTAACCTTCGCATCATCAGCAAGCATCGACGTATAGGTTTTTCCATGCACCATCAGGTACACGTAGTCACGCAGAGCACCGGCCACATCGGTTCCGTTGTCAACGACCAGGCGGCGGAAGGCTATATCCGTGTCTGGGTCTACCTTGGTCTTCAGCTCGGAAATAAGGGTGCCGGTTGGGCCTACTACACCCGTGCGTGCGAACACCACGCGCGCTTGGTTGTCTTGTTCTGGCATGGTGATTTGGTCCTGTGGATCGAAATACAGCGGGGGAAGCATTTAGGCGGCTACGGGTTGCGCGTGCGCTTTGTATGCAGCTTCAAAGGCGATGCTGGCTATGCCGGTGAAGTGGTTCGCCTGTTCCAGTGGTTCGCCACGGTGTGCAGCGCCCTTGGCGAGTTCGCAGACTTCGTTGATGGACAGGTGGTCCAGGGGGCGGATGGGGGCGTCCATGGGTTAGATCCCTACTTGAAGGAGATAAGCAGCGCGCGCTTGCACGGCTTGTTGTTCGGTAGCGTGGAGACCGAGGTGTTTCCGTCCATACTTCGCAAGCCATCCACGTTCGAGACCTGGGTAGAGGAACCAGACTCCGGTGTTCGCAGCCTTGTGACGCTCGCGTTTTGTTATCGCCTCGCGGTTGTTTTCCGTACTAAGCTGGATGTGGACGTTGCCCATGGCGTAAGCACCGGAATCGTTCAGGCGCGACATCACATAGTTGCCAATCCCTCGCCCGCGTTGGTCCAGTTTTCCGCTTGTTTGCCAAATGGAAAGCCAGTCTTTAAAACTCAGATCCCAATCGACATCGCGGTTCTTTGCGTTGTGCTTTTGCGCTCTATATGCGGTCAAGAGGCCAGACTGGCGATGCATAGCCATCTCTGTGTGTGGGATACCCCACTTCACCAAAGAGCGCAGATTCTTTGCATTGGCTTTGTCAGACTTCTTTGCGGAAGTTGTTTTATGTTTCCCGCCGTCATTACAGGAGACGCCAAGCTTCTTGATGCACTGCTGCACGTACTGGCGAGAGCAACCGAAGTGCAAGCCAATGCTGTGCAACGTCAGGCCTTGCTGGAACATATCGGCCATCTTTTCGTAGCGACCAGGATTGCGCGGTCCGGTCACTTACGCCACCTTCACTTGTGCTTGTGCGTCATCCGGAAGAGCACCACTGTCATAGGCATCCTTCAATGCCCGGTATGTCTTGGACATGACGTCAGCCACGTCCCCACGCTCAATCTTGCTGATCGTTGGCTGCGGAATACCCGTCAGTTCCTCGATCTGTTTCTGAGTGAATTTCCGCTCCTTGAGCGCTAAAACGTAGTCTTTGGCTTCCATTTGTATATTCCTTTACGACTATTCTAGCAGTCCCAAAAGAATATGCAAGTGCGATTAAATGCACCGATGGAAACATTGGCGAGCAGAGTGAAGCAAAGACGCGAAGAGCTTGGGTTGACCCAAACTCAGGTGGCGAAGCGCTCTGGCTTAAAACAACCAGACATCTCCAAGATCGAGCGCGGGGACATTAAGAAAACTACGGAACTACTCGGTCTATCCAGAGCACTTGAATGCGCTGCGGAGTGGTTGGAGTCAGGCGCCGAGCCCAAAGAAATTGGCAAGGCTGCGGCCGGAACATCGTTCTCACCGCCTGTTAACACGCACCAATTCACCGAGCGCAGAGCCGTCTACCGGGTGGTATCGCTGGAAGCCGCTGTCGAAGGGTTGGCCCGCCACTTTGAATCTGTGGACGGGTACGACAAGGCCACCGCCATATCGCTACTCAGCACGTTAGCCAATAGCCCTGACATGCACGCCGTTGTGGCGGCCGGGTTGAAAACTCTGAAACCACAGGTGCGCGGCTCCCCGTCAAAACAGGGGACGCCCGCGCAGACCCCACATGATTCCAGGGCAGCTTGAGCTGTTCACGGCATCCGTTTTCTGTTTCCAGAGCTACAAAAACAGCCGGGCGAAAGTCGTTTGGAAATGTTCATGAAGTTGGTTAAAGGGAGGAATGATGCAGAAACCAACAATCGTAGCGGCGGCACTTCTGGTGGTGCTCATCGCATGGATGCTTAGATGGGAACCTATTGCCCTATCAGGTGGCAATCTGGCTTTGCTGGATAGATGGACTGGCACTGTCCGTGTCATCAGTTCCGGATCGTGGCGGATCATTGAAGACGCAAAGCAACCACAGTGAGATCAGCTCTCATATTCATAGCTGCCTGCGCAGTGTTAACGGTGGCGGAGGCCAGAATTCACCGGGATTCGACAGTTCGGCATGCCTTCGTGAAGCAGCAGGCATGCCCTTCTACCGGGCGGCACCGGCTGCCCTGCCCGGGGTGGCAGATAGATCATGTGCAGCCACTCAAATGCAATGGCCCCGATGCAACATGGAACCTGCAGTGGTTGACCATTGAGGACCACAAGGCGAAGACTAGGCGCGAAGCCAAGGAGTGCAGGAAATGACAGGGATACTCGGCGGGTTGCTTACTCAGCCAAAGCGGCTTTTGTGTCTGCGTTGCAAGACGAATATGGAGGAAGTACCTGGCGTATGGAAGCTCGATGAAGTTGCGCGCGGCTTCGGAGAACCTGCAAAGATGTACCCCACTGGGACGATATACACCGTTGGCCTGTATCGGTGCAGAAGTTGCGGCTTCATTGAAATGAATGACAAGGACTTGTGATGGGACTGCACAAAGGACAAATGCCAGAACAATGGAAAGGCCCACCAGTTGACCACGGTGGCGAGCCGCCTGACAATACAAGCATGGAAGCCCGTCTAGCAAGAATCGAAGCGATCATTCCAACGCTGGCCACAAAAGCCGATGTTGCTGATTTGCGCACTGACATGCACAAGGAATTCAACGCTCAAACATGGAAGTTTGTGACCTGGATGACCGGCATTTGCACCGCACTGATCGGCGCCACCTACTTCATAGCCACCCACGTTAAGTAGGCCTGCTATACCCCACCAAACCCGCCAAGTGCGGGTTTTTTGTTGCGCTTTTTCAAGCCGTTGGAAATATTTTACGCTTCAATATTCTTTTACGCTTGACTTGTGTATTCCTTTGGGCATAATTGAGGCAATCGCCCAAACCGCGAAACGAGCTGCCAAGCGATACGAAGGCAGTAAGCCCAACAGGATGCAGAGGGCGCTCTAGGTCAATGACCGGTGTGGTTTGTAGCGAGTGAGAGGGTAGATAGGTGTGGCGGCGCTGATTGGTAGCGCGGCAAGAAGGTGACGACACATCGGCGGCGCGGCCAGCTAAGTCGATTGACACCACCGTCTTGTGCATGTGACGACGTAGCAGGTACTCAAGCCCTGCCCACACCTACCTGCCCTCTCAAGGTGAGTTTTATCAACCAACTGGAGAGTGTGAATGAAGGCAAGTAGCAAGTTGAATTTGGCGGCAATGGCGGGCTTGATGGCTGCTGGCCTAGGTGCTGTCGGTGCTGAAGCAGCGCGGGCATCTCAATTCGTGTTTCGCGGATACGGCAAGTTCGCCAATGACAACGCATCGCGCTCCGTGAAGCGCTACCCGTCCATGGTTGTCAGCAGCCCAGCAGAAATCGCTGAATGGAACCGCAACGTGCGGACGCGCCAGGTTCTGCGCCATCAAGCCAGCCACGAATAACCAACCCTGATGCCTTGCGTGCAGGGCATTGGAGTCTGCTTTCAAAAGAGAGCAGTGAAGAGAGCGATTGAGAGAAGGTGGAGCAGTGGCGAGACCGCTTGCGGAGAGGTCGGATTGATACAGCCAAGTCAGTTCGAACGATATGCCAAGGCAGGCTCAGCCTTCCCTCAATCGCTCAAGTGTCAACAACTGGGAGAGCAAATGGATGAAATCACAAAGGGACTGCTGGCCGCCTGCCGGGCCGCCCTTCCCCACTTCCCGAGCAGCCGGTCAAAGGTCGGGCACCAGCTGCGTGCCGCGATTGCAATGGCTGAGCTGGGCCACGTGCCGCGCCGGCCGCTGGAAGAGCGACTGCAGCGTGAAGCTGATGCGGTTGGTGCTGGGCTGGATGCGGAATCCATTGAGCAAGGGGAACCAGCATGAAGGTAGTCTTCCGTGTCGAATGCAATGTTGGGGAAGGCTTCGTGGAAATCACACTCGACAGCATGCCATTCATTCCAATGCAAGGCATGCGTATCGCCCCTCATCCAGACGCAGACGCACTCGAAGTTGATGAGGTCTTTTGGCTGGCCTCAGATCCAGACACGCTGGAAGTATGGCTGGTCGAAGACGGCGACGATGTTTCGTCATGGGCCTACTTCAAGAAGCAGGGCTACAAAAAAGGAACTCCACCCGTCAGGAGCGCGGCATGAACGCCCGTCTCCACCCCACCCTGGCAGCCGCCATGCTCGCCATGGCCCCGCCCTCTTCCGTAGTGCACCAGATCGTGAGCGAAGACCGCGCGCTGCATGCTGATCTGGACTACCTGAACAAACTGAACGACGGGACGTTTGACCGCCGCCGCAATGAAGCCGCTCTGCGTGCGCAGATTGAGCGGCAGGGTGTGACTGGGGGTGTTCTGTGACCGTGACCACTGAAACAGCAACGGTGTTCCGTGGAGGTGGCCGCCGCTGGTTCACAAAGACATCCGCCGTCAATGCAGAGGCAAAGGCCTGCTGGCGGTTTGTCACCACGCAGAAGGATCGCTGCGACTGCGATACCAAGACACCAAGCATGGACGAATTGATCGAGTATGGCGAATACATCTGCGAACTCCATCAGTACGACAACCCAGTCCGCAAGCGCTATCTGCGCTTCGCAAAACACTGCATTGCACGGAGCTCCACATGACCCGCATCTACCTAATCGACGGCCTGAGCATCCTCGACGCGAAGTTGGTCCAACCCGCCTACTTCTGGCCTGCCGTGATGTTCACCCTGTTCATCGCCCTGCCTTGCCTGGCATCTTCTGTTGATGGAGCGCTGCAATGACTACTAAAGACACAGGCGGTACAGCGTTTCCAACGCAAATGCGCGTTTATAAGGCGGGATATTCGACAAGCGAGTTTGAACCTGTCGGCGGTATGACCATGCGCGACTACTTTGCAGCGAAGGCTATCGAAGGCGCATGCAATGGCAATGGTGGGCTTCCTGATATCGGGTATCTCACCATTGTCGCAGAGCGCGCTTATCAAATGGCAGACGCAATGATTGAGGCAAGGAAATGAGCGCCCCATACCACACCGCTAAGTGCGCCGGCCAGCCCGGATGCCGCTGCATTGCCGACCACCAGCAATGGGAGGCTGAATGCAATGAGCCTCCAGCTACACATTTCTTTGGCTACCTGTTCGTGATCGTTGTCGTTTACGCCCTCATCGTCTATGCATTCTGGGGCGATGCGATTGCAAATTTCATCGCCAACTGACATGAAAACCGCTCTCTGCCTTTACCGAATTTACCGCCACTGCAATGGTCCCTTTGTTGCAGCACTTTTAACCATTCAAACCATGAGGAAAACGAAATGAAACACACGAAACAGATGTACGCGCATTGGAAGCAAAGCTTCAACGGAAAAGACGACTTCTCACTGTTCCCGTTCGACATGAGTAGCTGCGGCTACGTTCTGATCGGCACGCAAATGATTGATTTTGAAGTGCCCGACGACTTCAATCCCGTGCCAATTCAGATTGACATGCTGGAAGCAGAAAAGAAAAAGGCGATGGAGGAATTCAATCTCCGCGTTGCAAGGATCAATGATCAGATTAGCAAGTTGCAGAGCCTGGAGTTTTCTGGCGACGTGGTTGATGCGGAGGTGCCAAATGGCCAATGAACTAGCCCTGCTCTCCGAAGCAGTCTACGCACTGCGCGAGAACTTCACCACCGTAGCTGTAGACCGCGGCATCAACTTCGACAAGGAAGCTGGATTCGCACTCCAGATCCTTGGCAGCTCTGACTTCATGATGAACGCCGCCATGAACAACCGCCAGTCGGTTGAGAACGCAGTCACCAACGTGGCCGCAATCGGCATCAGTCTGAACCCAGCTTTGAAGCAAGCCTACTTGGTCGTGCGCAAGGGCGTCATCTGCCTGGACTTGAGCTACATGGGCCTGATCCACCTGGCGATCAGCACCGGGTCAATCCTCTGGGCACAAGCCAATGTCGTGCGTGAGCATGACAACTTCATTGTCAACGGGTTTGACAAGCCGCCTACCCACGGTCATGACCCATTCGCCGGGGCAGAGGCACGCGGGCGCATCAAGGGTGCCTATGTCGTGGTCAAGACCTGCGACGGCGAGTACCTGACCCACACGATGGACATTGACAGTATCTACTCCATCCGGGACCGCTCGGAAGCATGGAAGTCGTTTCAAGCCGGCAAGGCCAAGTCTGCAGGACCGTGGGCCAGCGATGAAATCGAAATGATCAAGAAGACCGTTGTCAAGCAGGCGCAGAAGTACTGGCCCAAGACCGACAAGAACGACCGCGTGGAACAGGCAATCGCCCATCTGAACACCGAAGGCGGCGAAGGCTTCGAGCCAATCAACAACACCGGGTCAAAGTTCGACTCCGGCAAGCTGCAGAAGTGGATCGACCAGGCGCAAACCGCAAACAACGATGTTGCTCTGTCAACCATCTGGACCAAGGGACTCGCTGAAATCAAGCCATCCAAGGACATGGCCGCATACAACAAGTTCAAAGAGGCTGTTGTAGCGCGTGGCTCATATCTGAAAGCGAACGCGCCTGTTGACGTGACTCCAAAGCCAAAGACCTTCGAACAGGTCATGGAAGCGCTTTGCAAAGTCACAAGCATCGAGCAACTACACGAAGTCGGTGTACTGCTAGATGACTTCCCTGGCGAACAGCAAACCATGCTGTACGACAAATACGACGAACTCAAAGCAACTCTGGAGGCAGCATGATTTACAGCACAGCACCACAAGGCAGCCCAATTTGGCTCGAACTGCGCCGGGGCCGCATCACCGGGTCGAAGTTCAAGTCTGCGCGCGACTTCACCAAGGCTGGAAAGCCGTCTGCGAAACGTACCCTGTACGCCTATGACGTTGCACGGGAGCGCTTTGGCGGCAAGGCCGAAAGCAACTTCCAGACGTATGCCATGAAGGCCGGACAGGAGCAGGAGCCATTCGCCCGCCAAGCCTACGAAACCACCACGGGGCATATCGTCCATGAGGTTGGCTTTGCGATGACCGAATGCGGCATGTTCGGGCTCAGTCCAGACGGTGAGGTCCGCACCGACCCGCAAGGCCTTGGCGGCGTCGAAATCAAGATGATGTTTGGCAGTGAAAACCTGTTCAGCACCGTTATCGAAGAAGACTACAGCGAGTACATCGATCAGTGCTTGGGCTACATGCTGTTTCTCGATTGGCAGTGGGTTGACCTGTGTCTGTGGGCGCCAGACCTTGAAGAAAAGGGTCTTGGGCTGGTCATTCACCGCATCAACCGCAAAGACAACATCGAAGCAATCGCCAAGCTGAAATCTGACCTTGACGACTTCGCAGCCCTGGTGCGCGAGTACGAAGCCAAGTTGATCGCCAAAGCCGCCTTGAATGTTGCCGCTCTCGTTCACCCCGAGCTGCAGGCCGCCTAACCATGCGTATCCAATCCGAACACACCATGGTCATGAATCTTCGCGACAGCGAAATTGATGCCATGCGAGAAATTGTCCGCCTAGCCCATGAACGCTTAGCCAGTGCTCCGAAGACTCAGTTCCACGGCTGTCCACTGCAACGTCAAGCTGGGTTAGTTGGCCCGCAGTTGATCGAAGTGGTCGATCTGATTGATCACATGTCCCGTGTGATGAATGTGAGATTGACTACGCCAGTTTCCTATCCCATTGCCACTACCTGAAAGCCACCACCATGAAGTTTGAATTCCCATATCTGACCAAGGCCAAGCTCAGCTCTGTCAACGTTCGCTCCGAAAAGCACGGCCCCGAGCTGGTTCCAGCCGTTGATCTGAAGATCGTTGTCGACTCCAGCAATGACATCCTGGACAAGTTCCATCCCGATCTGAAACAGGCCCTGTATTTCAAGGCGCAAGTCGATGATGATCAGGAAGAACTCGAAGGCATCGAGCCAGTCACTAGTCTGCCAAACCTGAAGTTCCCCCGGCTCGATAGTCCGCTCAAATGGGACCATGCTGGATCAGGCTACCGGCTGGATATTGACTTCGGCCTGGGCGGATCGTCCAACCTGGTGATGTTCGGCTGCGAGGTCAACAACGTATCGCTGTGCCCAAAAGAAGGCGGGACCGTTGAGGTTTCATTCCGCGTGCAAATCTCTGACGTTGAAGAAACCATCATCGGTAAATTGGCAACGCTCTGCCAGCACGAAATCAGCATCATCCTGACGCCGCCGACAGTCGAAGAAGTCGCGCCCATTCTTGACTCCATGGAAAGCCCGTTCATCAATCAGGCGGAACTGGATGCGGACGATAGCGACGAACCTGTCAACCCGTTCCCGCAGACGCCTGAAGAAGCGCTGGCGGCCGGTGTTGGGGCTGAAGACTGAACGCCATGGAAGACCAAACCTTCTACAACGAAATTGACCCTGACGCCGCCGCATGGCTGCGCGAGTTGATCGCAGAAGGCCATATCGCCCCCGGAATTGTTGACGAACGGAGCATTGAAGATGTACGACCAGATGAGCTTACTGGATTTACCCAGTGTCACTTCTTTGCCGGCATTGGAATCTGGAGCCTTGCCCTGCGCGCGGCCGGCATCCCCGATGACTATCCCATCTGGACCGGATCATGCCCTTGCCAGCCTTTCAGCTCGGCAGGCAAAGGATCCGGAGAAAACGACAAACGCCATTTGTGGCCTGTCTTTGCAAAACTCATTGATGCCTGTAGACCACCCGCCATTCTCGGAGAGCAAGTCGCCAGCAACCTTATTACCGGGAAGCGAGTCTCTGCGCATTTGCAGCGACTGTGGGAGCGAAAAGCCCGACTCGGAGTTCTCGCTGACTGGCTGGAAAAAGACCTATCGGTCGCTCTGCAAGGTATGCCGCAACAAAGCGGCGCGGGAACTGCATCAAATGCGCAAGGGTTCAACATCAAGTCGGGCTTCCCAGTTGGTGGCCGGGGCCAAATCCCGAGCGGCCATGAAGGGATTACCGTTCGATCTGACTGTATCGTGGGTGCAGAAAGCGCTCGACTCTGGAGTATGCGAGGCCACTGGAATCCCGTTCGACATGGCGACAAAACGGGGTTGGAATACTCCTTCTCTGGATCAGACGCAAGCCGGGAAGGGTTACACGCTCCAGAACACGCGGGTGGTCTTGTTCGGCTTGAACGCGGCCTGCGGGACTTGGGGGGAGAACAGGGTGATCGAGATGGCCAATGCCATCATGAAGCGCCGGCGAGAGCGATCAAACGAGCTTCAGAAGCGACTGACCGAGAACTTGAAAAAGAAGACGGCGGAGCTTGGATCGACACTTTACAACTTGACCTGGAAGGAATGGACTACTCCTTCTGCTGTATCCCGTTCCCGACTGCGGGCGTCGGTGGGCCGCACATCCGCGACCGGCTCTATTGGGGAGCCTTTGCAGCAGAGCAAAAGGTCGACGGAAGAGGACCAGCAGCTCGAGCTAGGAGACTTGTTGAAAAAAACGAGCGGTACGCACAAATCCGGCGAGATGTCATGTGCCACTACGGCGGACCTGAGCCAAAGTGCAATTGCTGTGGCGAGTGGCGGTATGAATTCCTTGCACTTGACCACATCAACGGTGGAGGATCTGCAGAAAAGCGTGAATTTGGATCAAGAGGTCGGTGGCGACAAATACAGCTCGCAGGATACCCACCAAGCTACCAGGTACTGTGCCACAACTGCAACCAAGCCAAGCACATTCTTGGAGTCTGCCCGCATGTCACTGAGCGGGTGGGTGACACCGGCAGCAAGGGACTACAAGGACACGGAAGGAATGGCGACCACGGGCACCAACCCGGATGGCTCGACACGCTCACGGCTGGACCAATTGCTGCGGCAGGCGAGTTTGGCAGGCTGGCCAACCTGTCGGGAATCGGACGGCGAGAAGAACGTGCGGACGTTGGAGGGCGCGCTGTCGGAAATGGAGCGCAAGGGCTCTCCGCAGGACTTGTGCATGAGCGCAGTGTTGACGGGCTGGGGCACACCGACAGCCAGCGAACCGGGTGGGACGGGCGAGCAGTATCTGGCCAGATCACAGGGCAAGACCGGCAACACCTTCCCGTCGATACTCACGCATCAGGTTGCGATGGCAGGTTGGCCATCCCCGGGAGCGAACGACACGACGGGCGCGGAACAGCGGGAACAGCGGTCAGCGGGCGGTCTAATGTTGCGGGACATTCCTCACCTGTTGACGGGATGGCCGACTCCGACATCAACGGACGCCAACCGCGGTGGACTTCCACCTCGCCCGCAGGATACAGGGATACCGCTCACACAAATGGTAGCGCTGGCCGGCCCGGCCCGGTTAACGGTTTCTGGCGAGATGCTGATTGGCTCCACTGCCGCGATGGCAAGTGGCGGCCAGTTGAACCCGGCACACAGCCGCTGGCTTATGGGTTTCCCCGAAGCATGGGCGACCTGTCACCCGAACTACAGCGACTGGCAGCAGTGGCAGGACTTTCTAAGGCTTCACTCAAGCGCGCAAAGCAGTTCCGAGTCGGAAGCCTCCGAGGTTATGGAAACGCCATCAACGCAATAGCTGCACAGGCATTCATTGAATCAATTTTGGAACCATCATGAAGACCGCATACAGAACCGCCAGCCACGCCAAACGCCGCTGGCAATCTGACCCCTTTGCCATCTACAAAGCAGTAGCCCGCACCACCGGATTCAACCAGGACGAACAAGTTCAGTGCGCCCTGCCCGTTCGCCTTGCCTGGGATGCACTGCGCAATGGGACGGCATCAGGCGACGACATTGCAACCCTGACCGATGTGATCGCCATCTGCATCGTCGCCAGTGAGCGGATGGACGCTCTGGTTCAGGAAACGTGCGATGCCGCGCGGATCGCCATGAGCAAAGTCGCAGACCGCTATCACCGCGTGAAGCGCTGGGGCGTGGATGCCAATGCCCTGCGAGACATTCCGCCGATTGTGGATCTGTACGAAGAGCTATTGCGCAATGCAACTGGCGGGCAGATGGAGCAGTGGGTGGGCGCCGTTCATGCCGTGAAGGGCCGGATGCAGGGAGTGGCGGCGTGACCACCAAAGAACGCACCTGCGAGCAAGGCTGCAACGGTTGCGAAGAGTGCACCGACTACGACGACGAAGACACAGAGTGCCCGCGCTGTCACGGTGATGGCCGCGACCCGTGGAATGACTAACTTTTTGTGTGCCCACTTTGCCAAGGAGAGCAAACACCATGACCACCAAAGACGAGGCCGAGAGGCTGGCAAAGCTGCAAGAGAACAACGACTACAGCGAACCGCTGACAACCGCCGCACTTCTGCGCTCCCAAGCAGCGGAGATTGAACGGCTTACGGGAATCCTTACCATGAATGAAATGGCCTACAACAATAACAAGTTTGTGCTTGACCAAGAGGTTGCCGCAAACGAAGCCCTGCGCACAGCGAACGCCAAGCTGGTGCAGGATTTAGATGCAGTACACGATGTGCTGCTGGATATAGGCCACAAGGCGCACGACGCGTCTACTGGTCCCGCCGTTCCTGATGTTCTGTGGGAGATTCGTGCAATGGCCTACGACGCCATCAAACAAGGAGAACAATGATGATGCTTTTCAAAGGAGATATTGCCGACGTTGACTTTCGCTTTGTTACTACGGATGAAACCACAACACAGATTCCAAAGTTGCAATACCGAAAACTGGTCGGTGTGAATGACTTTGGGTGCCGGTGGAGTCCATGGACTGATGTTCCGCTGGTCGTAATCAAACAAGGAGAACAACATGCTGACTGAACAAGAGCGCGAAGCCCTCAATGAGGCACTGCTGATAAGCCTAAGTGATCATGCATTCGACACCATCGAAGCAGCAGTGCTGGCAAAACTCCGCGAATGCGTGGCGTTGCCAAGTCCGGTAGGAGAATGCACTGTTCCTGCTGACAGCTATGTACTGCAAGAAGGCGACACCGTAAAGCTGATCGATGCTTACAGCAAAGCCCAGCTACTCGACTACGGCGACCGCCGCGCTGCGGCTGCGAGGGTGCAGATGAATGAAGAGTGTGCGGCACTCTGTTCAAACTTCGGTGGGTTCAAGGACGGCTATGAATGTGCAAGTGAAATCCGCGTCATGCTGGAAGCAGCACCAAAGGAGACACCATGAGCAACGAAACCGAGCGTGATGGCAACTACGACCGCGCTTGCCGTGACCCGCGAGACAACTGCCCAACCGAAGGAGCGGTACTGCAACGTGAATGGCGTCAAAAGACAGCCACGATTGCGATGCTGACCAAGATGACAACGGGCCTTGGAACAAGTAGCACCGAACTACACGACACGCTGCGCGGGCTGTACATGGCGCTGCGCGACCGCCACCACGGGCGCATGCCAGACGAGGTGCAAGCGGCCTACGACAAAGCGGGCGAACTGTTGCGTAGACATGAGGTAACACCATGAACACCGAGAGCAAGCAGCGGGAAGCGTTTGAGGCGTGGGCGCACGCTACCAGTTCCTGCGTACCAGATCTGAAATCAGCAACAGCCGTTTGGGCTTGGACTGCATGGCAAGCCGCCCTCGCGCAGAAGGAAGCGCAGCCGGTGGAGCCTGTGGCTTTTCCTTTGGAATCAAGTGCCGAAGCCGCCACGGCCATCGCGGCTGTGATGGCTGAGTACAACTACCCAGCGAACCCAGCTAACGCTGCAAGAGTCGGATGGAGAGCGGCACGCCTTTACACCGCACCAGTCACACACATTGGAAAAGGGGAATCCAAATGACTGGCGAAGTATTTGGACGGCTTACCGTAATAGGCCCATCCGACGAAAGGCAACGCGGGGAGCGCTTGTGGCAATGCCGATGTGAATGCGGAGCCACGAGGTTGCTGCTTTTACATGCGCTTCGCAAAGGCAGAATTAAAAGTTGCGGTTGTCTAAAAATAGATAGCGCAAAGGCTATATGCAAAGACTTGGCGAAGAAACACTGCACAACCCATGGAATGGCCTATTCACCAGAGTACAAATCATGGAATGGAATGTGGCAACGTTGCACAAATCCAAAAGCCAAAAGTTATGAACTTTACAAAGACCGAGTTCCGCCTACTGAGTGGAAGGATTTTTCACAATTTCTCCGCGATGTTGGAAGTAGGCCATCGTTGGCGCACACATTGGAACGGGTTGACAACAATAAAGCGTATGGGCCTGGCAATACGATTTGGGCTTTGCCTGAAGTGCAGCACAAGAATACAAGCGCTAATAGATGGATTGAATTCAAGGGGGAAAAGATGATAGTGGCTGACTGGGCAAAACGTATTGGCATCAGCAGGGGTGCAATGAGCGCACGCATCGCGAAGTGGCCTATTGATCGTGCGCTTACAGCGCCAAAAAGCGTAACTCACAACGATGCCGCCATCGCCAAGGCTCGCGCTGTTCCGGGGGTGTGCAATGGCCGATAGAGGCACACAAGACTGGCGGACCCTGATTGTGCGTGACGACGCGGTGTCCCGGCTGTTCCTGAAACGGAGTAGCGGGCGCTTCGATGGGACTCCAGATATTTGGTGGGATCGCCCGTTGTCTGATGCTGAGGTAGCGGCCTTGCTCGACAGTCCGTTCAGCATTTTGAAGAAAGACGAGGTGAACCATGACTAACCTGCGCGAACTGGCAACCAAGGCTACTCCGGGGCCGTGGGTGTGGGATGACGACTGTGTATCAGAAAACTATGACGCAAATGAAAGAGCGCCGTGGTTAACAACTGGAAATGGTGATACAGCGGTCATAAAAGGAGAGGTCCGTATCCCGAAACCTTCTGACGCAGCCTACATCGCCGCCGCCAGCCCAGACGCTGTTATCGGGCTACTCGACCGCATTGACCGGCTGGAGGCCCGGTGCGCGGAACTTGAATCGCGGGTCGAATCAATAAACGATGACCGGAACTACATTCAAGGACAGCTGCGTGAATCAAAAGTCAAGTGCGCGGAGTTTGAGCGGGATGCTGGAAGGTATCAGTGGTTGACCGATGACCACCCAGAACTTGAAACACGCAAGCAACTTATTGATATTGCAGGTCGTCTGTGGTGTATGGGAAAGGGAGCAGCAGACGCAGCTATCGACGCAGCAATTGCGGCATCCGTGCCGAAGGGGGAGTGATGGACCTAGTACAACCAAAATTGCCGCCCGTGAGATTCTTCCCGGACAAACCCGGCGAGCAATACCGGCCATGCAACGGAAGCGAAGGCGAGTACTTCCACTCCATGTGGTGCTCAGAGTGCGAACGTGACAAAGCGATGAACGGGCAGGCCACCGTGGAAGAAACCGACAAAGACCCGAGCTTGTACTGCGAAATTCTGAACCGATCGTTTCGCAGTGATGAACCATTGCCGGAGTGGACATATGGCGATGACGGCCAGCCGTGCTGCACTCAATTTGTGCCAGTTGGCCAGCCAATCCCTACACCGCGCTGCACCCATACCGATGACATGTTTGATAGCGAGGCCAACCATGAATGACACCAAAGACCTACAGAATCGGCTGCGCGGAGTAACTGAATCTGTTGGAATGACAGCACAGGGCGCGCTGACTGCCGCTGCCGCCGACGCACTCGAAGCGCAGGACAAGCGGATAGCGGAGCTTGAAGACCTAGCCCAAGGCCGACTAGAGCAGATGGAATCAGACCGCAAGCAGGCGCTGAGGTGGCGGGATGAGCTTGCTGCGCGGAAGTGGCAAACGATTGAGACAGCGCCAGAGCCAGAAGTCGATACTTATGGGAACTGCTCAATGGTTCTTGTTAACTGGAAGCGCAAATCTCGTGATGAGAGCCTGCCTACCATTGACGTAAGCAACACGCTTTATTTAGCAAGAAACCTAGACAAGGCTACCCACTGGATGCCACTACCAGCAGCACCGGGAGCGAATCATGTCCAAGGGTAGCGCGCGCCGCCCAGGCTCGGGCTATGCCGATGGATGGAGCCGAATATTTGAGGGCAAGACTGCTGAAGAGCGCCAAGCTGGCGGTCTCGTTGAATGGCCGACCGAACTTCAAATGATCGAGTTCCGACGCAGTTCGGTTGCCGCAATGGTGCAGGAGAAATACCCTGAAAGCGATGGTTATCTTGGCCCGCGCATTCACAGTAATTTCCGGTGCAAGGTCAACGGCCAAGATATGGGCATGGACTCTGGTTTCGAGGTGCTGACAAAGATCGGTATGGACTACGTGCTGGAAGCCATTGAGCTACCGGATAAGACCTGCCAGCACTGCAAGTACTACGTCAAAGAGTACTCGTGGTTCGAATGCATAAACAAGGAAGTTGTGTCGATGGCAAAGGCAGACTATGGGCCTTCTTTTGAGCCGCCTGCTGATTTCTGCTGCAACCGTTGGGAGAAGAAGGAATGAACGACGAACTACTTGACTTGAGCGACCTGGCCAGCATGTACCGGTGCACCAGGCGGCATGCAAGGGACGTGCTGACGAAACTGGTAGGATTCCCCCCAGTTGCGCCAGGATCGACGCAGCGTAGGCCGCTCTGGCTGCGCATTGAAGTTCGGGCTTTTATGCACAGAAAACCCGCAAAACCACGCACAAATCCCGCACAAGAATCCGTTTCTCTCTGAGTTATGGTCCGGCCCCGGGCACCAATTGTGTGCATTTAAGAGCTGTTACGTTACAGCTACACTACAAGCCTCCCGAGTGGAGGCTTTTTTGTTTCCCGCATCTCCACGCATTTTTCCCGCAAAACGATCCCGCACGGCATGGCCTACATCAGACGGTATAAGGACAAGTGGCGCGCTGAAATTGAGCGTAACGGAATCCGTTCTAGCAAGGTATGCGACACCAAGCGTGAGGCCCAGGCGTGGGCGCTGGAGCAGGAAGCCAAGGCAAAACGCTCCCGGGCCGGAGGCAACAAGACCTTTGGAGACGCCATCGACAAATACAAGGAGTCGGTCAGCAGCAAGAAGGATGGGGAGGTATGGGAGGTTCGCCGCTTGGAGACTATGCGGGAATACTTCGGCACCGATGCGGGATTGCTGGAGATTGACACCCCGCAGATCGCCCAGTGGAGAGATGACCGGCTGAAGGCAGTCAGTTCCAGCACCGTCGTTCGTGAGGCCAACCTGCTACGAAACCTGTTCAACATCGCCCGCAATGAGTGGCGATGGATGGATCAGGAACCGTTCCGAGGGGTGAAGTTGCCAAAGGAGAATGCGCCACGGCATCAGGTGTGGACGTGGAAACTGATCAAGCGCGTGTTGCGCGCCGAACGCAGCGGCAAGACCAGGGAGATGCAGGACGCCTTCCACATCGCTCTACGCACTGGCATGCGACTGGCAGAAGTGTTGGCCGCCCCGGAGAACTTCGATGCACAGCGCCGGGTTGTCACCATCAAGACCAAGACGGAGGCCAGGGCACAGATCCCAATTGGCCGGGTCGCTGCAAAGTTGCTGGTTCGTCCAGCGTTTGAGGTTGGGCCCAATGAGGGGAGTGTCTTGTTCAGCAAGCTCTGCAAGGAACTACTGATCGAAGGGCTGACGTTTCACGATACCCGCGGCACCGCTTTGACCCATCTTTCCAAGAAAGTTGACGTCTTGACATTGGCCAAGATCAGTCGGCACAAGGATTTGAGCCTGCTTTCCAATGTGTACTACCGGGCCACGGCCGAGCAGATCGCCGCGAAGATTTGATTCCCCGCATTCTCAATGCACGAAAGCGGTGACATTCCAAGCGGATGTTTTTACAATCCGGGCATGCTTAAAAAGATCGTCCACTGGCTGGTCGCCATAGCCCTGGTGCTGCAGCTCTGGTCCTGCGTCTTCATGGGCGTGAGCTTCATGCCGGCGCAGCCCTGGTGATCATGGCGCTACAGCCCTTGCTGCTCTGTCTTTCTGGGCATTGATCTTGCGGATCAGTTCCCGCTTCTCGTCGCTTGACTTGGAACTGCGCTCGATCAACCGGATGCGCTCATTCAGCATCGCCTCACTGCGTTTCACAGTTTCAACGCTTCGATAGCGTCCCAGCTTGTCGCGGTTTTCTTTGGCGAATTCCTGCGCCTCGGCTGTTTTCCCCTGCTTCTGCAGCGCGCGCCAGGTGCCGTAAACCTGCTCCAGTTCCTTGGCCTGGTCGTACATTTGCGACACATACCGGCTTGGCGCGTCTCGCAGATCGCTGGCCATCCCACCGGTAGCCGCTTTCCAGATATCGGATGATGCCCGCTCATTTTGTCCTGTCGCTGGTCGGGCCAGCACGTCGGCCGCACCAACCACAAATGACCCGAGCCACCCGAAGTAGCCGCGCAACATGCTGTCCACCTGAACGGGAGACAGGGATTCTTTGCCGGCCAACTCGGTGACTGCATTCAACCCGGTGCTGATGGCGCGCGCAGTCATGCTGGTGCGGTCGGTGAACCGGTACTCAGATTTCAGCTTGTCCATGCCCATCGTTTCAATTGGCCGGCCGCTGAAGCTGTCCTTGTTGGAGTACACGTCCAGCATGGGTTTCACCAACTGCGGGACTGGGTTCATGCTCAGATTGTCACCCAGCAAGGTCATGACTTGGTTCATGAATCGCTTGTTCGTCATCTCCTTGTCGAAGGCCAGTTCAAACCCGCGTTCCGCCAGGGTGGCGACGGCCCCGATTTCAAATGGCTTGGGAATTCGGAAAGCCTGGCCACCAAACTTGAACCACCAGAAATTGTTACGATCCCATTCCTCGCGCTTCTTCCAGTCGTCATCATCCCCATAGGCCGCAAGCAGCGCCAGCGAGAACACCGTCACGGCGCCAAGCACGGCACCAAAGCGGGCCGGGTTTTCCTTGGCCGATTTGCCCAATTTGTACAGGCCCTGGATGCGGGCATTGAAGAACGGCACCACCTGGGTCAGGAAGCGGATCGAGGTGAACGACCCTTGCATGCTGAAGTCCATCAGGTCGCGCGCCTGTAGGCTGGCGTCCGCATGGCTCAAGCCCTGCTTCTTGAGCTGGTCGTACAGTGCCGCCCGGTTGATCGCCTCGCCGCGGTTCCCCAGCTCGTTGTAGGCTGTGATGCCGGGTTCGATGAACTTGCGATAGAAGGCCTTTACCTTGTGGTCACTGTTCAGGATCGTGGCGTCATCCACACCAGATTCCACCAGGGCCTGTACGCGCTTGGCTTCCGATCCTTCCAGCATGGTCCCGAAGTGGATCGTTCCGCCGCCAGCAAGCAGTCGGAAATAGGAATCGCTCTTGGGGTCCGTCAGTTTCCAGCCCTGGGCGATGTTGGCGGCCGGGTTGTAGTTGATGTTCCCGGTTCCGATGACCTGCACGCTGTCCCGGATCAGGTTGCGGATCTTGAAGAACGGGCTTGCGGTCACACCAACGGTCAGGACATGCTTCATGGCGCCCATGGCATTCATGACCGGATTGCGCATGCCGGCGTATTCCAGGGCGTTCAGAGCCGTCATCAGGAACGGGCCATCCCCGGTGTTGTCGATCAGGCTATACCGCTTCTGGCCGCCGTCCATGAACCACACCACGCCGTTCTTGTTGTGCACGCTGGCGCCCATGCTGGCTAGGGTTGATTGATTGCCACCGGTAGCAACCCCCATGCGCTCCGCCGCCTCGATGGTGGCCTTGGCCGCCCGGTTCTTGGCGCTGGCGTCCAACAGATGCGCCCAGTTCAGAAGCGTGTTGTCCAACAGATCAGTGTTGAGAGCATTCTTGCCACCCTTCAACTCCTTGAATGCTTGCTGGCGCAGCACGCTACCCTTCACGCTCATGCCGCGCACACCGCCGCCGTCCTCGTCTGCCACCCGGTAGAACGGCACATAGAACTCATGCTCCCAGACCTTGCGGCTGGCGCCGTCGATCAATCCAGACTGCTCGGCCATGTCCAACACGTTCTTGTTGAACTCGTTGAAAACCCGATTCGCGTCAGCGTAGATCAGCGTGCGGTCGCGCGTCACCCGGCCGGCGCTTGGTCCGGTCTGGACGGTGTAATCAAAGTCAGTCGTTTCGCTGGCCAGGGTCTTCAGGTCGGCAATGTCCTGGGCACTGAAAAGGTTCTCTCTGCCCTCGCCCGCCAGGCGCTCCGCCCGGTTGGCGGCCACCCAGCGCATGAAGTCATGGTGTTCACCCTGCAGCGGGATCAGCAGCTTGTCGATGACGCCGCCCTTGTTGGCTTCATCAAAGTCGTAGACGCCATCCGTCAACTTGAGCTTGCCGCCCTGCAGCAGGGATTCAAATGCACCGCTGGCGCCCTTGGCCAGGCGCAGCAGGCCGTAGGCGTTCTTGTCCAGGTCTTTGACTGGGGCGAACTGGTCAGCAATGCCTTGGGCCAACTTCTTGCCGGCGTCTTTCCACATGGCTTGTGCACGCTCTTTGAGCGTCGGGGCGTCGACATCGAAGCCCACATTCTTCATCGCCCGCAGTTGCTCGGGCGTGTGCTGGCGGTTGGTCTGCCCGACTATCCGACTGAACTGGATGCTGCCTTTGGGATCAATTACCTGGTCGGGCTCAAAGGCAACGATGTGCAACTCTTGCTTTCCAAGGTGCCGTGCGCTGATCAGGATCCCGTCATAGCCCTGCTTGCGCAGATTCTCGCGGTATGCGTGGGCATCGTCTACAGAATCAAAGCCCTGGAGTTCATCGGCGCGGATCAGCTTCGGATTGCGGATGTCCAGGTTGTGGCTGGATGCAGTACCGTAGGTTTGCGCCTCGCCTTTGCCGGTCGTGAACCAAACACCCAGACCGGAGCTGGGGTTACCACTCGCCTTGCCTAGGCTGGATTTTCCGAAGTGGGAGATGTGGAGCGGTTCTGCTGCCCCGCGGTAGACCGTGATTGGGCGGCCTTCTCGGCTGATGCGAGTTGCGCTAGACCACCCGCGTGGTGCGGGTTCTCCGCCAAGACTTGTTGCCATGTCTTGCTCGGCATCTTGTCGTCCGATGCCAGGAGATTCGCTATTTCCTGCTGTTCGTTCATTTTGGTCAGTTCCTGAATTGATAGTAGTTGATTTATCGGAATTGTCAAAATCCTTGATGTAGGCCGAATTCTCCGGATTCTCCATCTGGGCAATACCGAACGCCAGGTTCACCATGTCCTGGGCCTTGAAGGTTTCAGGTTTTCCGGTGATCTTGGCCCAAACCATCTTCAGGTTCTGACGCACCGACTCCAGCCAGCGCGCGACAGTTCCACGGCCGGCGGACATGTCGGGCTTGATACCCATCTTGATCGCCGCTTCGACTGCGTAGGGGAACAGTTCCTGGTTGGACAGTTCAACGCCAACCGCTTCGACCTTGCTGCGCGCGTAGTTGTAGACGGCGTACTCGTTGCTTTCCTGATCAGCGTTGGCCCAGGTGCCGATGACGCCGTGCAGGCGGTCCCATCCTTCCTTCCCGAGCACCGTTTGGCCGTGCTTGTGCATCAGTTCGTGGGCCAGAACGGCAGTCTCTGCACCTTCGCGGATGTTGTCTGCGATCAGGAAAATCGTTTTGCTATTGGGGTCAAAGAATCCCTGCGCTGCGCCGGCATCGCCCTCGGACTCGATGTTGACCGACTGCCCTATCAGCGGCTCCCACGTGGACTTGATTTCGCTGGCAGTGGTGGCAACTATGCGGCCCAGCTTGTTGGAACCGTCCATTCCGGTCAGTTCCTTGATGGCAGACTGCAGGGCGGTGACTGTGGTCGGGGTGCCGAATGGGTTGCGCGCAAACCGAATGTCCGGGTTCATGCCGTCGAACTGGCCGTTGTTTCCGGTGGCGGATTTCACGCCAGCCGGGTCAAAAACAACAATTTCTTTTGATGCATTTGCCGAACCAACTTGGTTTTCTTTGTACTCAAGGATTACGCCATCATGGCCTTTATCCTTCAGTGATTGAGTCCATGCATCCGCAGCATCTCTACCAGCTTGCGCGCCACTTCGATTTGAAATTAATTGCAGCCGCTGTTTGTCTGCAATGGTCGCGTAGTAAGGATTCTCAATCCTCGCATACAACTTCATCACCGAAGGCTCAGATGAACCAGCCTTCAAATTGCTATAAGAGCGGGCCATATTTTCAGAGTCTGTCGCATAAACGCCAGTCCCAAGCCACCCCGTATCTTTCCTGTTCGGGTGATCCAGGTCAAACACATTGAAACTGTCAGCAGTCCCGTGGTACACCACCAGCGGCTTGCCGTCAGCGTCAACCACCTTGGAGTCACCGAACCACTTGCGGAATGCTGGCGTGTCGGTTTGACTATCTCCGCGGCTGAAAGCGCCGCCACTATCCGGCGCGGTGGATTCATTCGGCTTCGGCTCACGAATCATCGTGTCGCGGGTTGTGAAGTCGCGGCTGCGGCCCTTGTTTTCCTTGAACCCAAAGCCCTTGTAGAAGTCAATCAACCGGCCCTTGCTTCCGCCAAAGTCAGATGATGGGGTTAGGGTGATGCGTTGAACGGTCGAGTCGGCGTAGTCCAGCAGTTGCTGCATCGCCTTGGTGCCAACTCCTGAATTACGATCCTTGGCAGGAACTTCAATGCGCGACAGTTCAATGGTGCCGTTCTTTTCGCTGATGGTGTTCTTGATGCCAAGCGCATCCCATGCAGCGGCTATGTCTTTGACTGATTTTGCTTGTGCTGGCGCTGCTTCGTCGCGTTGCTTCTTCGGGTCGTATCCCCATTCCTGGATTGAGTCCCCATTGGTGAACAACTCGTCGGCGCGCACAGTCTTCTGGATGATCTTGTAATTCCCGTTCAGCGCCCCATCGCCATGGTCCTTGGCGTATTGGCGGTCGATGGTTACCCAATCACCTTTACCAATTTTTGCGGTCACCTCTTTGGGTACGGCGCGGAAGACAGTTACGGGGTGACCAGGGCGTCCTTTAAGGCTTCGGACAATAGACATTGCGCGCGTATCCGAACCGTCGCCAATACCGTAATACTGCTGACCTTGTGGGCCATAGAAGTCGTCTGGGTAGGTCCCTTTTAGGTTATGCAGCGGGGCGCCACTGTCATGCATTGGGGCCTCGTGCTCACCGCGATACGACTCTTCCTGTTTCGACGGCTCTGCTGCTTCTGCTTCACGAATCTCTGCATCAATAGCACGCATGCGCTGCAAGGCATTGAAGGCTTTTTCCGGGTCGGACTTTTGAAACTCGCGATAAACCAATGCGTTCTTTTCGCGCTCAGTTTGCAAGTCGCCCAGTGAAATGTCATCGGCAGAGCGCCCGCCTTGGTTGCCGACGACATCTTTGGATTTCGTCACGGGCTCATTTGTACCACGGCTGAACATTGCCACGCCTTTGGAACCGTTCTTCATCGCATCAACCATGCGTTTCCAGTCGCGCGGTGCAATATCCAATACTCGGTTGAACTGGAACGGCATCCCCCATTCCCTCTCTGTCATTTCAGCTCTAGCGGCAGCAACAGCTTGATCCATGGTGACAAACTTGTCATTGCCAAGCAATACATCGCCAGGGCGTTCGTCCGTATGGGCAAGTTTTCGCAAGTCCATCGTCTCCGAGCTTGCGGAACTTCCGTATTCAACTTTAGGAATTCCCTTTATCGGCTTCGCCTCTTTCCCGCCATCCTTCACCCACGCATCCCGAACCGCCTGCATCACCTGGGTCTGCTCAATCTCCAACTCTTGAATCTTGTCCTGCACCGCCGACAGCATGGCCTCCTGCTCGGACTGGCCGCGAGCCTGGTACTCGGCTGACGTGTCGAACAGTTCGGTGTGGTTGATCTTCCCCAAGAACTTGGCGATGCAATCTTTTTGACTCATTGGAAAAACTCCGTTTTTGCAACCTGCATCAGCAGTGCAATGACAATTTGCTCTTCATCGTCTTCGTTGTGATCGATGATGGGGATGTTGAACCTGCTGGGCTTCGAGCCTGGGGTGACGTAGGTCGGGAGCCGGTAGCCTCCACCGCCGCCCGATCCACCGCCGATTGGCCCAATGTCTGGCGGGATGATGATAGGGACATCAGGCGTCTTGTCGGCAAACGAACCATTGCGCCGCGCGCCGTATCCGCCAGACCCAAGACGGGTGATGACGCCGACCGGATGGGTAGAACCACCTCCGGAGCTGGTCTTGCCAGCAAATGACCCGGTTCGGCGTACACCGTAGCCCCCTGGGCCCGGCCGGGTGATGACTCCAACGGGGTGCCCGTCGCCGGATGGGGTCTTGCCGGCAAACGGGCCGGCCTGCTTTACGCCATAGCCACCCGATCCGAGGCGGGTGATCGCCATTTACGTGATGGTGAACGTGTCACCAGAAACGGCTGCCGTCGTCAGTGCCGTGACCGTCAGGACGGGCGTTGCCGATGCGCTGCTGGCCGTGATGTCGGTCGCCTGACCTCGCAGGGCCGCTGTGGTCGTGTCGTCAGCAAAAGTCAGAATGCGCCCCTTTAGCTGATCCGCAACGCTGGTTGCCGGCGTCACCGAGTTGGTCACGATGCTGGTCGTCGTGCTGGCCGCCCCAACGGTTCCGATCACGTTACCTTGCACCGCGCGCTTGAATGCTGCCAGGGCCGTGGTGCTGGTTCCAATGGCGCCCAAGTCGGCATCCATCCGTCCACCAACTAGCGCGGCCGGGATGCGGGTCTGGATGTTGTCCAGGTCGGATTGGATCGTCGTCAGCGCGCCAGCGTTTGGCAGTGCATCGGTTACCGCCTTGATCGCGGCCACTTCGGTATCGATGTAGGTTGCCACTGTCGCCAGATCTGCTGCAGTTGCCAATCCTGCCTGAATCTCGGTCGTGAAGTCTGCCGCCGTTGCCGCCGCCGTGATGACATTTGCCGCCAGGCCGTTGACAACCGTCACCGCCGCAATCGTGCGGGTCTGCACCTCGTCGGCCACTTGAGCTGCTGTCGGGGCCGTGGCTCCCACAATGGCATCCGCTGCGATGATGGCAAAGGTGCTGGTCACATCCGGGTTTGTCGCCCAGGCGCTTACCGTGGCTACCTTGGTTGTACCGTTGTAGGCCGTGCAGTACCGGCCCTGCCCTGCTCCGGTTCCACCCGTCAGCACGATCAGGTCATTCTTGTAGAAGTCTGTCACCGCCGATGCGGATGCGTCCAGGGTGATCGATGTCGATGCCCCGGCCTGCGCCGTGTTGCTGCGGATCGAAACCATGCCGGTATCGGCTGCGAAGGTCGCGCGGTCAATGGCGCCGTCTGCAATGCCTGCCGCGGTGATCGCGTTGGCCGCCACGGCTCCCACACTGGCGTCCATGCGGCCACTGACCAATGCAGCTGGCAGGCGG
>Ga0208514_100174_pt1 | contig 50223 bp, 42 predicted proteins | sample LakWasMet70_HOW9_2_FD_183900 | JGI IMG/M metagenome (GOLD analysis project Ga0208514, IMG submission 183900) | Freshwater sediment methanotrophic microbial communities from Lake Washington under simulated oxygen tension - Sediment Metagenome... | ecosystem: Environmental > Aquatic > Freshwater >...
AAAGGCCCTTCAATGATCACAAAGTCTGGAAGTCGATCAAGACGCGCAGTCTTGCGCAGAAATAACTGCAATGCCCTGACCGAAGACACAATGATGCCGAGCTTGGCATCGCGGAAGCGGGGATGGTCAGCCATCAGCCCAAACGAACCCAGGTGCAAGCCCGCGCTCAAGGTGATGCCATCGATGCCAGCATCCAAAGCTGAGTTCAGTCGCACTTGCAGGGTGTCGCGCGGCGAGTTCATGCTCAACTTTTCCATGCAGTTGACAAACACCAAGCCATCGCCGCGCTTGGCTTCCATCGTTCTGCCTACGTGCAGTTTGGTGGCTTCGGCCAGGCGCCCCAGGTCAAACTGAACCGTGCTCTTATCCGAGTTGTCAATATTGTGTTTGTAGAACTTGGTCTTTTCCTTTACAAACTCGGTGTCAAAACGCCGGTCGGATACGTCCTGCACCATGGCGTCGGAAATGTGGCCAATTCCACCCAGTCGGACCGCTTCCAATGCCAACTCGGCAGTCGAAATGTCAACACCCATGCCGCCAATGATGATTGGCACCAATTCCTTCTTGCCAAACTTCAACCGGAAATCATCAACTCGTTTCATTGTTGTCCTTGTGGGAGTGGTATGCCAGTATGGGCACAGATTAAGTCAGCCTGAAGTGGTGTCGTTGCTGCTGAGCATGCGTTCCACATAGCGCGCAATCAAATCTATTTCCAGGTTTACCTGGGCCCCTGCCCGCAGGCAGCCCAAAGCTGTATTGTCTACGGTGTGCGGAATCAGGTTAATGCTCACTTCGCAGCCGTCGGCCAGGTCTGTAACTCGGTTGACCGTCAGACTTACACCGTTTATGGTGATGGATCCTTTGTAAGCCAGGTACTTGGCCAGTGTCTTGGGCGCAAGAACCCGTAACTCCCAGCTTTCACCAACCTGAGCGAAATGGTTGATGGTGCCGATACCATCTACATGCCCGGACACCAAATGTCCTCCGAGACGATCATTTGCACGCAAAGCTTTTTCCAGATTGATTGGCCCCAACACATCCAGTCCGGCAGTTTTTGACAATGATTCTGCGGAGATATCGACCGTAAACAGGGCTGCTACAGGATCCACCGTCGTGACCGTCATGCAAGCGCCATTCAACGCAATGCTGTCGCCAAGACCCACGTCGTCAAGGTAGTGTGGTGGACACACAATGGTTAGGCGTTTGCCGTGGATGGGTAAGCTGCCTAGGGCATGAGCGACAGATATTCGCCCAATGCCGGTGATGATTCCAGTAAACATGGCAGTATTTTCGCAGGGAATGGTGCCCCTTCTGGCGTGAGTTCTAAAAAACGTCCTGGCCTGTCACGCGTGCGATCAGTCTTACGTCGGGCCCAACCATGGTCGTCGACCTGAAATCGAGTTGCAGCGTCTGCTCTAAATCACTCAGGGGGCCCCAAGTGGCCATATCCCGACCCTGACCCAGGAGTTTGGGCGCCAGGTAGATGAGCAACTCGTCCACCAAACCTTCACGGATCAGGGAGCCATTCAAACGGTGACCCGCCTCAACATGCAGTTCGTTGATCTCCCTTCGCCCCAAATCCAGCAGCATGGCCGCCAAATCGACTTTGCCCGTGGGTGAGCCATCAGCTCGCGTGCCGGGCAGAAACACAACGGTTGCGCCGGACGCTTCGAGCCCCCGGCGCCGGGGCACACTTTGCGTGGCGGTATAGATCCAGACGTCGCGACCCGGCATGAAGATGGCCGCATCGACCGGGGTTTGCAGGTTGCTGTCAACGATGATGACCTTGGGCTGGCGCGGTGCATCCACCAATCTCACGTCTAGCCGGGGGTTATCCTGCAAGACGGTTCCGATGCCAGTGAGAACTGCGCACGAACGTGCCCGCCACGCGTGGCCGTCAGCACGGGCTGATGGCGAAGTGATCCATTGGCTCCTGCCGTTGTCCAATGCAGTCTTGCCATCGAGTGAAGCTGCAATCTTCATGCGCACCCAAGGAGTTTTGCGAATCATGCGGCTAAAGAAGCCGATGTTGAGTTCGCGGGCTGCAATCGCCTGCGGATCCTCGGCCGCCAATAACTCAACTTCGATACCAGCCGCCCGCAGACGGGCGAAGCCCTGGCCCGCCACCAGTGGGTTGGGGTCGGTGTTGGTTGCTACGACCCTTTGAATGCCTGCGGCTATAAGTGCATCGCAGCAGGGACCTGTGCGGCCATGGTGGGAGCAGGGCTCCAACGTCACGTAGGCGGTGGCATTTACAACTGAGTGGCCAAGCACCTGCGCATCGCGAAGTGCCATGATCTCTGCGTGGGGGCCCCCAACGGGTTGGGTGTGGCCGGCGCCCAGCAGCTGCCCCTCGGAATCAGCAATGACACAGCCAACGGCTGGGTTGGGCGGGCAGGCATTTCGTGCCGTGGTAGCAAGCGACAGGGCCTTCTGAATTGGAGAGTTGTACACGTGAATTTCAGGGACTATTGGCCCAGTTTACCGCTTGGCGGCGCAAACCAGCCGGTTGTCCGGATTGGATTGCCGGGCAGCGGTGCTTTGGTTTAGTCTCCATCGTATGAAAAATCGTCCCCTTGGCTTTACTTTGATTGAGTTGATGATCGTCGTGGCTATCGTTGCCGTCTTGGCTACATTGGCCGTGCCCAGCTTTACTACGATGTTAATGAGACGATCAGTACAAAGCGCAGCGCTTGCCTTGGTCACCGATGTGCGCTACGCGCGCTCGGAGGCGTTGCGCCGATCTGTAAGAGTTTCTATTTGCAGCTTGGCGGATGGCAGCACCGATACGTGTTCTGGTAGTCCTGCTAAATGGGCGAATGGTTGGATTGTGTTCGTAGATACTGTGGCTGCCACTCCATCCGTTCGGGATGCCGGGGAGGAAATCGTTCGTGTCCAGCAGCCGCCCTCCAATATAGCGTCCATTGATAACGCTACAACAAACGTAATAAATTACTTTTCCTTCGAATCCAATGGAATTGCAAAGGCGGCGACTGCTACGCTGATTGTTAAGCCTACCAGAGAGAGTTCAAGTACAAATGACCGCGTAATCTGCATGTCTAGCCAAGGACGCGCTAGTTTGCGAGTGGAAGGAACAACGTCATGCTAGCTGCGCACTTTTCTTCTGTAAAGTCGAGTGCCCGCAAGCGTGTAGGTGGTGCTTCCCTCATTGAGGTGCTGGTTTCAGTGTTGCTTGCATCCATAGGGCTGTTGGCTTTGTCGGGCGCAAATGTGGTGTCTATCCGGTATTCCAAAATGTCGCAGTACCGGGGAACGGCGACTATGTTGGCGGCCGATTTGGCGGAGCGCATGCGCTCTAACCAGGCCGGACTTGCAAGCTACGCGGTAGCCGACGACTTTGCAGCCCAGGCAACCCCGCCCACTGTAAGTACCGCTTGTGAAACTTATTCCAGTCCGTGTACTTCTGCAACACTTGCTGCTTACGACCTGGCGAACTGGAAGATCTTGGTCAGGGCCCAATTGCCCGAGGGCTCTGTTTACGTTACGCCTTCAACAGCAGTACTTGCGGCAGATGTGTGGGTGGCATGGCGTGACCCGGCAGTGGCAGCCCCCAGTGAGAACACCACGGACGCCCGAAGCACCACCGGCAAGGAGTGCCCAAGCAACTTCAGTTCCGACCAAAGCGTTCGCTGCAGCTATTTCAGGATCAACATATGAAAGCCATTCATTCTTCTCATGGAGAGAGGGGCCTGACCCTGATTGAGCTCTTAATCTCTATGGTCATTGGCCTGGTGGTGGTGGGGGCGGTGATTGTCAGTTTTATTGGTTCGGGCAGGGCTGGGCGTTACCAAGCTGCAATTGGCCAGATGAACCAGGATGCACAGGTCGCCTTGAATCTGTTGGCGCGCGAGGTGCAGATGGCGGGCTATATTTCCCCAGGACAGACCTTGGGCGCCCCTGGTGTGTTTGGCTGTGATGGTACGGTTGGAACGGTGCCTTTTACGAGTCCTGCAGCGACGGGCCCGGTAACTTGCGGGGCCAACACCGGGACCACTGTGTCAGCATTGGAGGTGGTGTATGAGGCAGATACCTATACCACGGTACCAGCTGGCGTTTCCAATCTTCCATCTGATTGCTTGGGCAACCAACTGACCATCGCTGGAACGATCTACATTGCCCGCAATCGTTTCTATATTGATACGAGCAGTAGTGGGAGACGTGAGCTGCATTGCGCCAGCAATACCGGCAACACACCACAGCCCCTGATCGAAAACGTGGATGACATGCAGCTTTGGTATGGCGTGGCTGCGTCCGCCGCCCCGACGCAGGTCATTCGTTTTGTTAGAGCGGGCAAGGATGCGACCAGTACGGATACCGTGAATGGTCAGGGTGCTGCTGAGTGGAATAACGTGAATAGTGTTCGCATCTGTTTGTTGATGCGTAGTTCAGAACCTATTCTTACCGGTGAAGATACGCTGAGTTATGCGGATTGCTATGGGACCACGCAAACCCCCACCGACAAGTACCTGCGCCGCGCTTTCTTCACCACTGCCACGATACGCACAAAAATGACGTCTTGAGATGGACGATACGAAAATGACTCCCTTTAAAGTTCCTCTCGTCAACCGGAGTGCCAGCCGGGGTGTTTCCCTCATCATCGTTTTGATCATGATGATCATCATCGGCATTACGGCCGCCACGGCCATGCGCAGCGCGACGTCGGAGCAGCGCGCCACCAACAACCAGCGCATGGAAGCCACAGCCCTGCAGTACGCAGAGGCGGCGCTACGCTACTGCGAAAACGAGATGAAAAAGGCTTCCGCAGCGCGGGTGAGTACTTTGCAAAGCGCAAATATCCACACGACCTCTTTTGGCCCGACGACTTCGGGCTGGGAAGACACGGCGACTTGGACCGGTACTACTGGTAGATCTTCAGCCTCTCGCACCGTGGTCCCCGATGCCACTATTCAAGATTCCACCGATACGGTCTTGCCCGACCGCAAGCCCGAATGTGTTGTCGAAAACATGACAGGCTGGGGCATCGTGATTACCGCCCGCGGCTTCAGTCCCGATTACCATGCCGATGGCAGCGGCTACACCGACAGAGGCGCGGTCGTGTGGCTGCAGTCTATCTCCAATTGAAAAACTGTGAATCTACAGGAGCGCTTACCATGACAGCCACTAAACCTACAATCCGGCTCCATACACTGGCCCGCATTTTGCTGCCTTTGCTCATGGTGGGTACGCCCTTGGTGCATGGGCAGACGCCCTCCCAGATGCCCTTGCTGACTAAGGCTGGGGCGGCCGTGTCACCCAATGTGATGCTGACCCTGGACGATTCGGGCTCCATGGCGTTCCGGCACATGCCTGAGAATGTTTTTGCGGGCGGCACCTTTGCAACTCCCAATCCAGTCGGCACCCACACGGTGTTTTGGGATAAAAGTGACAATTACCAGAACGGGGTGCTTCCGTTTGGTGGAGCTGCAGGTAAAGCGGTTCCCGGGAACATTGCATCGACTAATTACCGCTTACGGGCACTGCGCTCGGCGGATACGAATACTATTTTTTACAACCCCGAAATTTTTTACCAGCCATGGCTGACGGCAGATGGCGTGACACGTTTGCCCAACTCACCCGTAACTGCTGCGTATATCGATCCGCTGGTTCGCACCGGAGCGGCGGGCACCGTCATAGATTTGACGGCCGTGAGCCCCATAGGCACCTATAGCGCAGGCTCATTTCTGGTCGGGAAGACCTATACTATTTTGTCGGTCGGTAGTACAAACTTCACGTCAATTGGGGCTGCTTCCAACACCGTTGGCATTAGATTTAAGGCTACCGGTGTTGGGTCTGGGTCTGGAACTGCTGGTGGCTCGTTGTCAAATTGGTGTTTTGCCAACAATAACAATACCGATTGCGCAGTCGCTACAGCCAACTTTATCCACGACGCCGGTGTGTATTTCAGATTGACCAAAACTGGTGGCGTGTATAACAGCGTAACAGTTGCTGCCGATTACACCGGCTACTCAATCAACGGAGCCGCTAGCTTTCCAAAAGTTGCCGCACGCACGGACTGCTCAGGTGCGGTAGGGCCAACCGGCTGTACCCAAGCCCAGGAACAACAGAACTACGCTAATTGGTTCACGTATTACCGGAACCGAAATCTGTTGGCCCGCGGCGGCCTGATGGAGGCATTTGCTGTTGAAGCGGCTCCCGTCGGCGCTGGCACGTTTGTAATCGGCTCTACTTACGCCATTACAAGTGTGGGCACCACATCGTTTACAAGCATAGGTGCTGCGGCCAACACCGTGGACACCGTTTTCACCGCGACCGGTGTCGGCGCAGGTACGGGCACTGCGCGCGCCATTGCCATGCGGTTGGGGTTTGGGCGCATCAACAAGGACACTGGCACTGTCGACGGTGTTAGCACGAAGGTGATTGAGAGCAACACCGCCACCTATGGCGGTGGCGGAGTGCGTGACTTCAACAGGGCGCGCAAAGACAAGTTGTTCAAATGGTTGGAAGATCTGCCCGCCGATGGTGGCACGCCTCTGCCCCCGGCTTTGAACGCGGTAGGGCAGTATTACTCGCGAACCGATGTCCGTGGTCCCTGGACGGACAACCCTGCTGTCAATACGAACGTTGTAGCCAACAACAAGACCTGCCGTCGCTCATACGCTTTCCTGACGACGGACGGTTATTGGACTACAGCGGGTACTGCAGGCAATGCAGACAATACGGCTGGGGCCACGATTACAGGTGTGGGAGCGAGTTATACCTACGCCCCAGCACGGCCGTATATGGACGATTGGTCCAATACCCTGGCGGATACGGCCATGAAATATTGGAAGACTGACTTGCAGCCCGCAACCGTCAACGCAGTGCCTACGGTTGCCAACAATACGTCTTTTTGGCAAAACATGACGACGTATACGGTAGGCCTCGGTGTTAGGGGAACGTTGGACCCTGACACCGATTTGCCGGCGCTAACTGCTGGTACCAAGACTTGGCCTGAGGCATCGCCGACCGGCACTGCAGCCAACGTGGATGACTTATGGCACGCAGCGGTCAACAGCCGCGGTCAGTACTTCAGTGTGAAAGATCCGCAAGAGCTGGCGATAGCTATTCGTACAGCCTTGGCCGGCGCTACCGGTGGTTCGGGTGCTACGGCGGGTGTAGCGACCGCTTCAACCGTGTTGTCTAGCAACAACCGGAAATATGTGCCTACCTTTGCATCAGGTAGTTGGGAAGGTGATATTACGGCCTACCCCATGGATGCGAATGGCCAGACCACTGCGGCGCAATGGACCGCGTCATCCAGAATGCCGGTTTGGAGCAGCCGCAATATCGTGACATTCGATTCCACACCAACCACGTGGGCCGGTATCGCGTTTAGCAACTGGGCCTCTATTCCTGCGGCAGGCCAAGCCGCGATAGGGACGTTGGTGACGACGCCCACTTACACGGGCCAGCAGTTTATTGATTTTTTAAGGGGTGATCACAGCCAGGAAGGAACGGGTTTTCCGTTCCGTGCGCGTTTGAATACGTCTGGACAGCCCTATATCTTGGGCGATATCGTCAATGCTAACCCCGTATTGATCGAGTCCAATTTCGATGGGGTCTACACCGATCCAGCATTTGGTGGCGCGACGGCTTACACCACGTTCAAGGCCACCAAGGCTGCGCGCACTCCGGTGCTGTTTGCCGGTAGCAATGATGGCATGGTGCATGCATTCAAAGATACCAAGGGGGTCACGCCGGCAACCGATGGGCAAGAGATTTTTGCCTATGTGCCTCGCGCGGTCTATGGTAATCTGACTAAGCTCGCCGACAAGAACTACGGCACGACGACATCGCTGCCACACCAATACTTTGTTGACGGCCCAATGGCCGAGGCGGATGCCTATGTCAAAGCGCCTGGTGCAACGGGGCCTACTTGGCGCAACTATTTGTTTGGATCTTTAGGGGCCGGTGGGCGGGCAGTTTTTGCATTGGATGTCACAGACTCGGCCAGCCTGAACGCGAGTTCCGTGCGCTGGGAACTGTCCAGTGCGGAAGATGAAGATGTTGGCTACGTGCTGACACCCATAAGGGTTGGTGTGTTACCCAATGGGCGCTGGGTGGCGGTGTTTGGCAACGGTTTTGCCAGCACCAATGGCAAGGCGGTGCTGTTCGTGGTGGATATTGAGAAGGCGGCCGACAGTGACGCCACAGTACGCGCTTCGGGCATCCAGAAACTGGTTCTGGATAGTTCGGGCAGCAATGGCTTGGGTGGAGTGACTTTGATACACGATCTCACCACAGGTCGGACAAAGACTATCTATGTGGGCGATCTGAAGGGCAAGCTCTGGAAGTTGACCTACAACACGACCACGAACTTGTTTGAGGCTGAAGGTGGTGCAGCATTCTTCACCGCGACGGACGGCAGCGCTACACCGGTGGCCCAGCCCATTACCTCCAGCCCAGCCGTGTTCAAGAACGGCACCCTGGGTGGCTATATGGTGTTGTTTGGAACGGGCAAGTTGTTCAGCACAGCTGATGCCAGCGATACATCCACACAGACCGTGTATGGCGTATGGGATAAACAAGGTGGGCCGGCCGGGGTTGCCGATACAGTGCCCCATCCCATGAGCCGGTCGAACCTGGTTGGGCGCACCTTGAGTTCGTTTGCCGGGACCGGTCTCGCGATAGGCACCACTTTCTATTCTGCAACCGGGGCCGCCGTGGACTATGGTTCCACGCAGCGGGGCTGGTATATAGATTTGAGTCCCGCTACTACTGGCGGTCGGGTGATTTATCCGACACAAGTGGTGGGGCCCCAGACGGCTTTGATGAGCTCGGTGGCGCCAGTGCAGGGAACGCCGCTTGCCTGTGAGTCTGGTACAGGTACCGCCTTGAATTTAGTGGTGCCGGTGGATACGGGTGCCAATCCGACCAGCCATACTTTTGACACGAATGGTGACGGCATTGCCAATGGCAGTGACACGATTGCTATGGGCTATGCGACCAAGGCGGACGGTGTGGATGCCGTGGTGAGCAGCGCGAGTACCGGCGGCGGTGATCGGTTGGTGGACACGGGTGGTGGTGGCCCCGTGGGTGATTGCACTGGTGACGCTTGTGGCAGTTTGAACAATAGGAGTGCCTCCAGCCCCTTGTGTCCTGAGCCCGGTATGTGCTTGGCCAGTGTTCAGTCCGCTACTATGGGCATACCGATTTGTGTTAAGTGTGGATCAGGTGGGACGCGCGTGTGGCGTCGTCTCATTAACCCGCCTATTCGTTAGACCTTACTGAAAGATACTAATCATGACGCATCCCCATTTAACTGGACATAGGCCCAAGGGGTCTGCCAGTGCGGGCTTTACCTTGATTGAGTTGATGATCGTGGTGGCCATCGTGGGTATTTTGTTGGCCATCGCGCTGCCCAGCTACCGTGCATATGTGCTGCGTGGGGATCGCGCCTCGGCGCGGGCTGCCATGCTGGAGGCGCAGCAGTTTATGGAGCGATATTACGCGGCAAACAACGGTTTCACCAGTGCAACCCTGCCATCGCGGTTTGCGAGTGTTCCTCCTGAATCACCGAAGTACTCGATTTCCCTCGGCAATCTTGCGGCAAATACGTTTACCTTGACTGCCGCGCCGATTGGAACAGACGCCCTGTGCGGGAGTTTGACGCTAACCCACACCGGCGTGAAGGGTAACGGGGGTACCGGCACAGTCGCGGACTGCTGGAGGTAGTCTGACAAGTGGGGCGGGGCGAAATGCTCGCTTAACTACCGCCGCACCTCATCCACCAGCGTCTTGAAGTCATCAATATCCTCAAAACTGCGGTACACGCTGGCAAAGCGCACGTAGGCCACTTTGTCCAGCTTCTTGAGCTCGCGCATCACCAATTCGCCAATGCGGGCTGAGGGCACCTCGCGCAGGCCCAGGTTCAACAGCTTTTCTTCAATGCGCTCCATGGCGCTGTCAATCTGTTCGGTACTGACCGGGCGTTTACGCAGCGCCAAATTGAAGGATGCCAGCAGTTTCGCGCGTTCATATTCAATGCGCCGACCGTCCTTTTTGACAATGGCGGGGTAATTGACGTCGGGGCGCTCATAGGTGGTGAAGCGCTTTTCGCACGATCCACACTGGCGCCGGCGCCGGATGAAATCCCCGTCCTCGGAAATCCGGGTCTCGACGACCTGGGTTTCCGAGTGACTGCAAAATGGGCATTTCATAGGGGTTCCATCACCAAGGACTGCAAGCGAAATTGGCCTCTAGCCCCCGTGAAATAAGCGCAGTCAGCTATCAAATAGATAGCAACTGCGTTTCGCATGGTGCTTAGCCGTAAACCGGAAAGCGCGATGTCAGCGCATGTACCTTGGCCCGCACCGCCTCGATGTTTGCCGCGTCACGCGGGTTGTCCAGCACGTCGGCAATCAGGTGGGCGGTGGCGCGGGCTTCTTCGTCCTTGAAGCCGCGCGTGGTCATAGCGGGGGTGCCAATACGCACGCCACTAGTGACCATGGGCTTCTCTGGGTCGTTGGGGATGGCGTTCTTGTTGATGGTCATGTGGGCGCTGCCCAGCACGGCTTCAGCTTCCTTGCCGGTAATCCCCTTAGCACGCAGATCGACCAGCATGACGTGGCTCTCGGTGCGGCCGCTGACAATGCGCAGGCCGCGCTCGGTCAGGGTTTGGGCCACGATCTGGGCGTTTTTCAGCACTTGCTGCTGGTATTCCTTGAAGCCGGGTTGCAGCGCTTCCTTGAAGGCCACCGCCTTGGCGGCAATCACATGCATCAGCGGGCCGCCCTGCAGGCCGGGGAAGATGGCGCTGTTGATGGCCTTCTCGTGCTGGGCTTTCATCAAAATGATGCCGCCACGGGGACCGCGCAGGCTCTTGTGGGTGGTGGATGTCACCACGTCGGCATGGGGCACGGGGTTGGGGTAGACACCGGCGGCAATCAGGCCAGCGTAATGGGCCATGTCAACCATGAAGATGGCGCCGACATCCTTGGCGACCTTGGCGAAGCGCTCGAAGTCGATGGCCAGGGAATAGGCACTTGCACCGGCGATGATGAGCTTGGGTTTGGTTTCGTGGGCCTTGCGCTCCATGGCGTCATAGTCAATGGCTTCCTGGGCGTTCAAGCCGTAGGACACGACGTTGAACCATTTGCCGCTGATGTTCAGAGGCATGCCATGGGTCAAGTGACCGCCCTCGGCCAGGCTCATGCCCATGATGGTGTCGCCGGGTTTCAAAAAGGCCAGAAACACGGCCTCATTGGCCGATGCGCCGCAATGCGGTTGCACATTGGCGGCTTCGGCGCCAAAAATCTGCTTGATGCGATCGATGGCCAGCTGTTCGGCCACGTCCACATGCTCGCAGCCACCGTAGTAGCGCTTGCCGGGGTAACCCTCGGCATATTTGTTGGTCAGCTGGCTGCCTTGTGCGGCCATGACGGCGGGCGAGGCGTAGTTTTCGCTGGCGATCAGTTCGATGTGGTGTTCCTGGCGGGCGTTTTCGGCCAAGATGGCGGCCCACAGTTCGGGATCGGTCTGTTCGACGAGGATATTGCGGTGGTACATGGCAGTCCTTTAAGACATTGAACCTTGGTCATATGAAATGAGACAAGGGCTGCCCAGGCGAACGGCTGAACGCAGCCACCTGTGCAGGCGGTGCGGCACGCTCCCCAGTGGTTGTCCCACGTCAGCACCCCAAACCGCTGGGTTTGAGCGCCTATCGCCAGTCGCGTACAGAGTGGAGTTTACCCGAGCCGACTGGCGAACCGGTCCCTCCGGGGATTTACGAGCTCAAATAGCTGGCGACGACTTCGGGCGCTTCCGTTGGTGTGACCGGTTGTTTCACCGGAATCACCTGGGGCTGCGCCGCGGCAGGTACGCTGCGGCCGTTGGACACCATCAGCAAGCGGCTGTGCTCCGCCAGCACCTTGGCGGTGTAACCGCCGTCGTCTTCCATATTGCCAGCACCCACATAGAGCTTGAGACCGCCTTCGATGGAACCGGCACGGGCCACGCACTCCTGCAGCACTTTAGCCCCAACCCGCAGGTTGGACACCGGGTCAAAGGCCGCAAGTTTGCCACCAAAACCCATGTACTTGTCGCTATGTATCTTGGTCATGACCTGCATCAGGCCCTGGGCACCGACGGAGCTTTGTGCAAACGGATTGAATCCGGATTCCACAGCCATGACCGCAAGAATCAGCGTTGGGTCGAGTTTGGCGCGGCTGCCCGTCTCAAATGCTTCGGCGACCAGTGCGCTCAAAGGCTCGGGCGCAATGTTGTACTTTTTGCTGAGCCAATAGGCGACGGCGGCTTGCTGTTTAGGCAGGCTTTGTGGATTGGCAGCAGTCGTGCGGTCAACGGCTTCCACATCTGCGGCGATGCCAGTAACGGCAGTCTGACGGGTTTGCAGCCAGCTCATCAACTGGACTTCCCCCGCCTGGCGGATTTCTGGCCTTGCGGTCAGGGTGATCACGGCAAACATCACGGCCAAGCCCAGCAGGGCAAAACCGTTGTGCGTGATTTCAAAGAAACCTTGGGCGATATCGCTGGCAAATGTTGCCAAGCCCTTGGTGAATTTTTCGGTCGCTGTCATAGCTCTTCCTTCTTAGGCGGGGGTCTTGGGTTTTCGCGCTGCGAACAGTGCGGTCACTTCAGACACCACGTTTGGGTTGGTACGCTATCAATATCCTGCGGCGTCGGTTCGACATGTGCAGCGATTTGAATATGCCGGGTTCGGCAGCGGTTACGGGTTATCCCTAGCCAAAACTAGGAATGGGCGGATTCTAGGGGTGTTTAATATACCTAGTCAACAATATTAAATAGGTTTGATATTCTAATATTGGTTGTATGAAAGAGAATTCCTAGGCTTGGTGCGGGCTCCCGGCGTCTTTTGCGCCATCGAAAATCTGCCAATCGCGAACACCAATTCCATTGAAAACCCGATTTGAAATCGCCATTGGTGGGCGCTAGACTCCTTTTGCCTGTTCACTCAGGTTTTGTTCCGGCAGTAGCCAGTCCGTACCGTGACGGTACCTGTGATAAAGCGGCCCCGGTAACGTAAGGAGGCAATCTATTGCTTCTAGTGCACTGCGGGACGTCAATCTCCCCAGTGCCGACCCTGACGGCATGGACCTTTGGTCAGCCGTCAAGCCCGGTGGTCGAACTGAATGGTTCGGGCGCCGGGCTTTCTTGATTGCTTCCCCAGAAAACCCCTGGAGATCGCTGTCCTCTCTATATATAGAGTGTTTGCTCACGATGTTCTGTGCGCCACCACATAGTGCCTGGGGTAACGGTATGCAGGGTGTAAATTTTCTTGCTATGTTTTAAATAGCAATATGTTCAATGGGTACGAGGGCTAGCGGGGTATTTCGTAGTTGTTGTTCTGTTGTCAGCTGCGCTGACGGGCGCGGTTTGGGCGAGCATGGACAAAAACCACCGGGCTGTTTCCAATTAGCGGCGAAAATACGCGGTTGCAGATTTCCTTTCAACCCACTTCCGAGCCCACCGTGACGTCGACTTCTACCGCCAAAAACAACGATATAGCCCATTTAGACAGTCTGACCGGTGGCGCTTTTTCCGCTCCTACTTCAGGCGAGCGAGCTGCCCGCATACGGGACTGGCTGCAGGGCAGCCCCGGACCCGATCAACTTGCCGATGTCTTCAAGGAATTGAGCGTCAAGGACAAAGGCGCCGCCAAGCTGGTGCGTGAGAAGATCGACGAGGCCAAGCGTCTCAAGGGGCAGGAGTCCCTCGCCGCCGATTGGGCGACCAAGGCCGAAGCCTTGTTGGGCATGGTCAAGCTCAACATCGCCGATGCACTGGCGTGGCAGCGCGATGCAGCCAAAGCGGGCGCGCCACTGAGCCGCGAACCCCTGGCCGCACTGAAGACCCGATTGGCCGAGCGGGTGCGGATCATTGAAGACCTGCAGCGCCAGGTCCAGGTGCAACGGGAGGCTGCCGTGCTGCTGGCACAGCGCATTGAGGTGCTCTCTACAAAGTCGTGGCTCGACGCGCAGGCCGCCCTGGACGCCTTGCGCGTCGACGTGGACCATTGGCAGGCGCATGCGGCGCAGTTGGTGGTCGACCCCAGCTGGGCCAGTGTGGACGTGAAATTCCCGCCCCTGCTGGAAGCCTCCCGCGGTCAGTTGCTGGTGGTGTGGGACGCGTTTCAGGCTGCCTTGGCGCTCGCAGTAACCGCCGCACAAGACGCTGCTGCCCCGCTGCCACCGGTCCCCATGTGGGCGAACGAATTGCGCGTGGCTCGCGGCGTGCCGGTGGAAGCACCAGCCAAACAACCCAAACCGAAGATAGATCCCCAAGTGCGGGCCCAGGCCACCGCCGCGGTGCGCGAGGTTTTGGCGACATTGGAGCTTGAAATCGCCGAAGGCCATGGCAAAGCCAGCGCCGGCGCTGCCAATGCGTTGCGCCATGCCCTCAAAGAATTTGGACGGGTCATTGACGACAAGCTGGAGAACCAGGTCCACGCGGCGCTGGCTGCGGCGGGCGAACTGGAGGGCTGGCAACGCTGGCGTGCCGACCAGTTGCGCGAAGCGCTGGTGACCCAGGCCGAAGGTCTGCTCAAGCGTCCCGAAGGCCAGGCCATTGGCGGCCGCAAGATGCAGGAATCCTTGCGGTCCCTACGCGAGCAGTGGAAGCAGACCGACCAGGGCGGGGCGCCCAACCACGCGATGTGGAAGCGTTTCGACGAGGCCTGCAACGAGGCACACAAGGTCGTCGAAGGTTGGCTGGACAAGGTGAGGGCCGAATCAGCCGAGCACAAGGCGCAGCGTCTGGCCCTGATCGAGGAAGTCAACGCCTGGGCCGCCGCCAACCGAACCGCATTGGATGACGACTGGAAGGGCTTCAACCGAATCCTGCACCAGTTTGGAGACCGTTGGCGTGAGGCGGGTCACCTGGGCGAAAAGGCCTTCGCCGAGCTGCAGCCGCTGTGGAAGGCGGCCATCGCCAATGCCGCAGCGCCCCTGGAGGCTTTGCAGGCAGAGAGCCTGGCTTTGCGCCACGCGATGATTGAAGAAGCCAAGCTGTTGGGTGCCGCTGCCGATTTGCGCGTGGATGCGGTCAAGGCTCTGCAGCAGCGCTGGCAGGCCCAGGCGCACCGTGTGCCCATGGACCGTCGCCAGGAGCAGAAATTGTGGGATGCGTTCCGCAAGCCGATCGATGATGCGTTCAACCGCAAGACGGCTGAACGCGAAAAGGCTGAAGCCTCGTTGGGTGCGCGCGACCGCATGGTGCTGCAGGCCGCCAAGGCACTGGATGCCGCCAATGCAACGGGTGATGCGCAGGCCATTCGCGCGGCCATGTCCGCGCTGGAAGCCGCCTTGCAGGGTCAGGCCCAAGCCCAGGCCGACGTGAAAACCGCAGGGTCGCAAGAGAGCCAAGCCAAAGCTGCGGTGCAGACTGCGGACGCTGATCAAAATGCAGCTCCAGCCCTCGTGGAATCGGCATCTGATGCTATTGAAGCAGTAGCATCCTCCGAGTCGCCAGCAGCGGAGCAGCCCGATGCTGCAGCGGCGCCGGTGCCTGCTCCAGCGCCCAAGCCGGCTCCCAAGCCGGTGATTGCCATGCGGGGTGACGACCGGCCGGGCATGAAAAAAGAAGTGCCGGTCGCCGCGGGTGCGCGGGGTGCCGGCAAGTGGGGTGACCGCAAGGACAGCAATTCCCGCGGTCCGCGCCCGGATGATCGCGCAGGTGGTGGCCGTGGCGATGGCCGCAGTGATGGACGCACCGGGGGCCGATTTGGCTCCGATACGCGTGGTGCCTACGAGACCCGACCCGACGCACCGCGCCTGGGCGATGCGGCGTTCCGGGCCCAGCGTGATGCGTTGGAGCATGCACAGTTGGCCCTCAAGAAGTTGGCGATGCAGGCACATGGCGAAGCACTGACCCAGTTGCTGACCGCCTGGGAAAAGCGCGATCCCACATTGGTGCCGGGGGCGCAGGACCTGGGCAACCGGGCACCACCGGCCACGCGCAATGCCTGGGTGCAGGCGCTGGGTGCGCAATCCGGTGCGTCCGCCAAGGCCGTCGATCCGCATGTGGCCCTGTTGAGGCTGGAAATGGCGGCCGAAGTGCCGACTCCGGCCGAGGATCTGGATGCCCGACGCGCGTTGCAGTTGCAGTTGCTGACGCGCCGCAACGATCCACCGCCGGTGCAGACTTGGGGTCAGGATACGGCCGCGGTGTTTGCTGGCCCGTTCAGTGCGCCGGCGGCGCGCCGCGTGCAAAATGTACTCAAGGTGCTGCTGAAAAAATAGCATTCGGCACACGGATGGGGCTGGTTGTGGAAGAATGACACGTTCACTGCGGTGAACGTGGCTTCTTGTACTCCGGGGAGAATCTGTTGGACTCCATTGAAGACCTGCTGCGTCGGCTGGAGCAGCTCAACGCCATTGGCGCCGCGCTGTCCAAAGAGCGTGACATCACCCGTCTGCTGGAAAGCATTCTGGTGGCCGCCAAAACCATTACCCATGCCGACGGGGGCACGCTTTACCGCGTGACCGAAGACCGCCAGGCGTTGAGGTTTGAGATCCTCAAAACCGATTCACTGAAAATCGCCATGGGCGGAACGTCGGGAAATCCGATCAATTTTCCGAATTTGCCCTTGCACGACGATCAGGGGCGGCCCAACGATTCACTGGTCGCGGCTTATGCCGCCATCCACAACCAGACCGTCAACATTTCAGACGCGTATGTCGAACCGAACTTCGATTTCTCCGGGACGCGGCAGTTTGATGCACGCACAGGCTACCGGTCGCAATCCTTCCTGGCCGTGCCCATGAAGGACCATGAAGGCGATGTGATTGGTGTCCTGCAATTGATCAACGCCAAACGCAGGCCTGACGGCGCGGTGGTGTCCTTTTCGAGCGCGGACCAAAGTCTGGCCGAGTCGTTGGCATCACAAGCCGCCATCGCCATCACCAATCGCAACCTGATGTTGCAGCTCGAGGCACTGTTCGAGTCCTTCATCAGCCTGATCAATCTGGCCATTGATGAAAAATCGCACTACACCGGCGGCCATTGCCAGCGCGTGCCCGCCTTGACCATGATGCTGGCTGAGGCAGTGAACGCCAACACGCAGGGTCCGCTGGCAGCGTTCTCCATGGATGACCGCGACCGCTACGAACTCAAGATCGCCGGGCTGCTGCACGACTGTGGCAAGGTGACCACCCCCGTGCACGTGGTGGACAAAGCCACCAAACTTCAAACGCTGTTTGACCGGATTGACCTGGTCGACACCCGCTTCGAGGTTCTCAAGCGCGACCAGGAAATTGCCGCCCTGCGCGCACAGTTGGAGCTGCGGGACCAGCAGGATGCGGCTGCCGAAGCGCAACTGTGGGCGCAGTGCAGGGAAGCGATCACTGCATTGGAGGACGACCGCGATTTCTTGCGTGTTGTGAACCGGGGTGCCGAGTCGATGAAGGATGCCGACCTGCAACGTGTGCGTGATATTGGCCAGAAGTACATGTGGCGCAGTGTGAGCGGGCTGCAGTCCGAACTATTAAGCCCGGATGAAGTCGAGAACCTGACCATACGCGCAGGCACCTTGACGGCAGGTGAGCGCAATATCATCAACCACCACATTGTGGCAACCATCAAGATGCTGGAGCAGTTGCCATGGCCCAAACATTTGAAGAATGTGCCCGAATACGCTGGTGGCCACCATGAACGCATGGATGGCAAGGGTTACCCCAAGGGCCTGACGCGCGACCAGATGTCGGTCCAGGCGCGGGTCATGGGCATCGCCGATATTTTTGAGGCGCTGACGGCCAGTGACCGCCCGTACAAGCAGGGCATGAAACTATCGCAGGCCATGGGCATCATGTACAAGTTCAGAATGGGTGGGCACATCGACCCCGACCTGTTTGACATCTTTGTCAGCGAGGGGGTCTACCTGCGCTACGCCCACCAGTTTTTGGATCCCTGGCAAATCGATACCGTCAATCCTCAGGCTTGGATTTAGGTCGGCTTGTACCACCCGCCATGCTCGGCGGAATGCGCTCCAGTGTGATGGTTTGTGTTGTACCTTGGCTTGCACGGCGCAGGCGCAACACTTCGGCGCGCGGCGGCCGGGCGCACAGGTCCCAGTCACTGAGAACCAGTCGCTCGATTCCGGCAGCCAGGCGGTGTCGGGCCGGGCGGTGGGTGTGGCCGTGGATCATGTGGGTCGATTGCTCGCTCTGTAACAGGGCTTGGGTGGCCGGTGCGTCCACATCGGCATAGACGGGGTCGCTGCGTTTGCGGGCCTCGCTTTGTTCACGCATGGTACGCGCCAGTGCGATGCGTTCAACCAGGGGTTTTTGCAGAAAGTCACGCTGCCAGTCCGTACTGCGCACCAGTGCCCGAAACCGCATGTATTCGGTATCCGCCAGGCACAGTGCGTCACCATGGGTCAGCAGCCAGCGCTGGTTGGCAAATGACAGCGTGCATGGATCTTCCAGTAAGGTACAACCGCCATGCGACATCAGAGCACTTCCCATCAGGAAGTCGCGGTTGCCGCACATGATGTACAGATCCAGGCGACCGGCGGCCTTGCGCAGCACGTCGGCGCATTGCCGCTCAAAGCCTGACTCCATGGAAAGAATGTCGTCGCCGATCCAGACTTCAAACAGGTCGCCGAGTATGAAGACGGCGTCTGCTTGCGTGTGCTGGAGGTAGGTGCTCCAGGCTTGAAAGGTCAGCGGATCGCTGGCCTGTAAATGCAGGTCCGAGATGAAATCGACACAGCGCCAGCGGGACGGTGCGTCAAGTTCCATCCCTCGCTACCCGGTGTTTACAGGGCGACGGCTTTTTCGATGATGACGTCTTCCTTTGGCACGTCGTCATGAAAACCCTTGCGTCCGGTCTTGACAGCTTTGATCTTGTCCACGACGTCGGCGCCGCCCACTACCTTGCCAAACACCGCGTAACCCCAGCCTTGTGCGCTGGGAGCGGTGTGGTTCAGGAAACCGTTGTCGGCGACGTTAATGAAGAACTGGGCCGTGGCGGAGTGCGGGTCACCGGTGCGCGCCATGGCCACGGTGTAGTTGTTGTTCTTCAGGCCGTTGTTGGCTTCGTTCTGGATTGGCGCATCGCAGGTCTTCTGGTTCATGCCCGGCTCCATGCCGCCGCCTTGCACCATGAAGCCTGGTATGACGCGGTGAAAAATCGTGTTGTTGTAGTGGCCCTTGTTCACATAGGACAGAAAGTTCGTCACCGACTGGGGGGCTTTTTCCTTGTCCAGTTCCAGTGTGATGACACCGTAGTTGGTAACGTGGAGTTCGACTTGTGGGTTGCTCATGATTTATTTCACCAGGGTAGCGGAGTTGATAAGAACGGGTGTTTTGGGGGCGTCCGTCGGGAAGGGGCCGCCGGGGCCAGTGGGGACATCCTTGATTTTCATGATGGTTTCCATACCGGATACCACGCGGCCGAAAACGGTGTAGCCGTCTGCAGGGCCACGGGCGTTCAGGGCAGCGTTGTCCTTGACGTTGATAAAGAACTGCGACGTGGCGGAATTGGGTTCGTTGGTGCGGGCCATGGCGATCGTCCCCAGGTCATTCTTGAGACCATTGTTGGCTTCCAGCACGACGGGTGGGCGCATGATCTTCTGGTCGTATTTGACGGTATAGCCGCCGCCTTGCACCATGAAGTTGGGGATCACGCGGTGAAAAATGGTGCCGTCATAGTGCTTGGCCTTGACGTATTGCAGGAAGTTTTCCACGGTCTTGGGTGCTTTTTCAGGATTGAGCTCCACCACGAAGTCACCCAGGCTGGTTTGAAACTTGACCTGGGGTGCACCTTCGGCCAGTGCGGGGCCAACGACCACGGCCATAGCCAGACTGGCCAGTGCGGCGCGTCGATTCAAAGTGTTCCATTGCATCGTCATCAGATTACTCCCTCAAAAAATATCTTCCATTGGTTTGACTGGCGAATCCAGTATTGCCGTTTGGTCCAGCCGACCCGCGTGCCGTCGGCGACCTCGCCAAAGGTCACGACCATGGTGTCGGCGGCATCGGTCCAGCGCAGGTAGGACACATCCTTGAGCTGGATGGTACGCCCCTGCGTCTGGTCGATTTCGGTTTTCAGCGTGGGCGTCCATTGGCTCAGAGTCTTGCCATTGCTATTGAAGTCCTGCGCGTAGTAGGTCAGTACCTGCTGCAGGTTGCCGGAGGTCTTGGCATTGCGCCATCCGTGCAGGGCGTCTTCAAATGGTTTGCTTTCGGCGCGTGTGCTTTGCGGTGCAACCCATTGGAGCTGCGTGGCAATCACCACGGGCGTGGTACGAACTTCCACGGTACGGATGATGTGCTGTAGATCCGGATTGGCCAACACCACGCAGCCGTCGGTTGCTTGCGGTGGACGCGAAAACTGGTTGGGCGGCGTCCCATGCAACCAGATCCCACTGCCGGTTTTGCCACGCTTGCTGTCGAGCATGTTGGGGTAGCTGATTGGCAAGGCGCCGGAGCCGTAGAAGTCCTTCAGCGACTTGGGGTCCAGGTTGCTGGTGATGTAGTACACGCCCAGTGGCGTGCGCTGGTCACCTTCGGCCGACTTTGCAGTGCCGGCTTTGCCGACTGAAATGTAGTAGTCCGCCACCAGGTTCAAGCCAGCGGCAGAGTTCTCGAACAGGTAGAGGCGGGATCTGGACGCGTCCACCGCAATGGCGTGTCTGGACTTCTGAGACAGCGCCAGAAATTGCGATGGAATGGTGCCCGCTGCAGGCCGCTCGCGCAAAGCCCTGACCCGGCGCTGGGACTCTTCGCGCAGTTCGGCCAGCGCTGGGCCAGCGCTGCGTGCCACGGTGTCAGGCACGTCTCCAAACGTCTTGATGGCCCGGGTCTGGGTTGTCAGCAAATCGCCGTGCACCAGATGCGCCAGTTGAAAGTGCGGAAAGTCTTCGACCAGCTTGTCCGCTTTGGCAAGCGCTTCACGGTTTTGCGCCGACCCAATCAACCGGTAGATCTCGATCAGGCGCGCCTCGGCTACGCCGTCCTGATCTTTGACTACGGGTGCTTCCTGGCGTTGTGGCTTTGGCTTGCTGCCCTGCTTGGGGCTCACCGCGTGCGATGGCATGCTGGCAAGGACTGCCAGCGCCACCAGCACCATGTTGAGAATCGACCTGCTCATGTCAGCAGTCCGCCAGCCCACCTTCATGTGCCGGTGGATTCTTTGACGATTTGCCACCGGTCACCGTTCTTGACCAGGTCCAGCGTCTTGCGGCTGGAAACGGCCAGACCATTGGCCTTGTAGTCCTGGCGGAACTTTGCAACGGCGGTATTGCCAGACGCGGTAACCGTCAGGTTTTCAAGCTTGATGCTGATTTTTGACTTGCTGTTGATGCGCATGCGCCTTTCTTCTTCCCAATTAACGCGACTCATGGAGCCAGGTGGGTCGAAGTCTTTGCCATAGGAGGCGAGATACGCCTTGACGTCTCTGGCGGCCCAAGCTTTCGCCCAGGCGTGCACCGCTGCCTCAGCATCTTTGGAGGGGTTGGCGCCGGAAGCGGCAGTGGCAGCGGGCGCTACGGCTGCGGTGGCAGGCGCAACGACGGTGCTTGGGGACGCTGCCGGAGTTGCAGCCACAGGCGCTGGTATGGGGGCAGGCACCGGAGTAGTTGCGGGTGTGTTTACCACTGGAGCCTTTGCAACCACGGGTCCTGGCAGGGTCGGTGCTGGTTTGGTCGCAACGGGGGCCGGCGCGGTTGGTGCGGTCACCGCAGCAGGACCGGGGCGCTGGCCCTTGGCCCCGGTGGGGCTGAACAGTTCGCGGATCAGGGCCAGCTTGGGTGGGACACCGGCATTGGAGGAGTCCAGCTGCAGGGCCTTGTTGTAGGCCTGACTGGCCAGTTTGGCGTAGACATCACCCAGGTTCTCGTGTGCCGTGGCGTAACTGGGGTTGGTTCGGATCGCCATTTCAAGCGCGGTGCGGGCCTTGTCAAACTGGCTTTGCCCGGCGTATAGAACGGCCAGGTTGTTGTAGGGCTCAGGCAGCTCCGGAAAGTCTTCCGTCAGGCGGGTGAAGGTGGAGATAGCATCCGTGGTCTTGCCGGTGTCGCGCTGGATCACGCCCTTGAGAAACCGCATTTGCGGATCGCGTGGTTTGGTGGCCAGATATTGGTCCGCCTTGGACAGTGCTTCAGGTAGTTTGCCCGCGCGTACCAACTGGGACACGTCCGAGTATTCGTCTGCATGTGCCGTTGAGAACATCAGGGCCGCTGCAAGGGTCAGCAGTCGCAATGGTCCAAGTACAGGTAAACGGGAGTGCGTCATAAAGCTTTCAGTTTTTCAGACGTTGGAGGAGCCCTCTGGCCGGGGCTTTATACTGCGTTGAATTGTAGCTGAGGGGGTAGAGGCCTCCGTTGGCAACAGACCGAGATTTACCCTTACCAAATCTGTACGAGTTAAAGCCTTTGCCTGGAACCCCGGTCCGTCGGCAAGGGCGTTGAAATACCCATGAGTTTGCGCATTTACAACACGCTGTCGCGTGCGTTAGAGCCATTTACCCCCATTGAATCCGGCCATGTCCGCATGTACGTCTGCGGCATGACCATTTACGACCTGTGCCACATTGGCCATGCCCGCATGGCGATGGCGTTTGATGTGGTGCAGCGCTGGCTCAAGACCAGTGGCTACCGCGTGACCTATGTGCGCAATATCACCGATATCGACGACAAGATCATCCGTCGGGCGCTGGAGCGCAATATCCCGATCCGGGCCCTGACCGACGAAATGATTGGTGTCATGCACGAAGACATTGGGCGCCTGAGCATAGAGCCGCCGACGGTCGAGCCACGGGCAACCGAGTATGTACCCCAGATGCTGAACATGATTCGCCAACTGGAAGCCAAGGGCTTTGCCTACAAGGCCAGTTCCGGGGATGTGAACTACGCGGTGCGCAAGTTCGTGGGCTATGGCAAGTTGTCGGGCAAGTCGCTGGACGACATGCGTGCCGGAGAGCGCGTGGCGGTTGACGATGGAAAAGTCGACCCCATGGACTTCGTGTTGTGGAAGGCGGCCAAGGCGGAAGAGCCAGCGGACGCCAAGTGGGACAGCGGGGCCAGCGGCCATTCCTATGGCGTGGGCCGTCCGGGCTGGCATATCGAATGCTCGGCCATGAGTTGCCAGACGCTGGGTGAAACCTTTGACATCCATGGCGGCGGGGCCGACCTGCAGTTCCCGCATCACGAGAACGAAATCGCGCAAACCGAAGCCGTGACCGGCCACCCCATGGCCAAGGTCTGGATGCACAACGGCCTGGTCCAGTTGGACAATGAAAAAATGTCCAAAAGTCTGGGCAACTTTTTTACGATCCGCGAAGTTTTGGCCAAATACGATCCGCAGACGGTGCGCTTTTTCCTGGTGCGTGGCCACTACCGCACGGCGCTGGGTTATAGCGATGCACACTTGGATGATGCGCGCAACGCATTGAAGCGTCTGTACACCGCACTGGATCTGGTGCCGCCCGCGGCAGCAAACGTGGGTATCGACTGGACCCAGGCCCACGCGCAACGTTTCAAGTCCGCCATGGACGACGACTTTGGCACGCCCGAGGCGGTGGCAGTGTTGTTTGATCTGGCGGGTGAAGTCAACCGCACGCAGTCGGCAGAATTGGCCAGGCTGTTACGTGACCTGGGCGGCGTTTTAGGCCTGCTACAGGGAGATCCCAAAGCCTTCCTGCAAGCTGGCGCGGGGTTGGACGATGCCGCCATCCAGACCAAAATCCAGCAGCGCGCCGCTGCCAAGGGCGCACGCGACTTTGCACTGGCCGACAGCATCCGTCAGGAGCTTCTGGCGCAGGGAATCGTGCTCAAGGACTCAGCCACAGGAACCACTTGGGAAGTGGTGAAATGATGGCGACGGTCAAGAAGCTCCCGACTGAACGGCAGACGCCGCATTTCTGGGAAGAAGCCTGCAAACACCTGGTCAAGAAAGACCGGGTCATGAAGCGCCTGATCCCCCAGTTTGGCGACGCTTGCCTGGAGACACGGGGTGACGCCTTCGTCACGCTGGCGCGCAGCATCGTGGGCCAGCAGATATCGGTCAAGGCGGCGCAAACCGTGTGGGAGCGTTTTGATCTGTTGCCGCGCAAGATGACGCCCGGCAATGTTCTGAAGCTCAAGGTCGACGATATGCGCGCGGCGGGCTTAAGCGCCCGCAAGGTCGAGTACCTGGTGGACCTGGCGCTGCACTTTGACAACGGCGCCCTGCACGTCAAATCATGGGAATCCATGAGTGACGATGAAATCGTCGCCGAGTTGATCGCGATTCGCGGCATTGGCCGCTGGACGGCCGAGATGTTTTTGATCTTCCATCTGATGCGGCCCAACGTGTTGCCGCTGGACGATGTCGGCCTGATCAGCGGGATCAGCCACAACTATTTCTCCGGTGATGTGGTGAGCCGCAGCGACGCGCGGGAGGTGGCTGCGGCCTGGGCTCCCTACTGCACCGTCGCAACTTGGTATATTTGGCGCTCGTTGGACCCGGTGCAAGTGGACTACTGAGGCCTTGTGGGTCGGACCACTTTGCGTAGCAAATGTGCTCTGACCCCAACTGATTGAGAATAGGAATTGACCATGGCCAAAAAAACTTTTCTGGATTTCGAACAACCGATTTCGGAGCTCGAAACCAAGATCGAGGAATTGCGTTATGTGCAAAACGAATCGGCGGTGGACATTTCTGCCGAGATCGAACAGCTGAGCAAAAAGAGCCAGCAACTCACGAAAGACATCTACAGCGATCTCACACCGTGGCAGATCACCAAGATCGCCCGCCACGCCGAGCGCCCCTACACACTGGACTACATCAATGAGCTGTTCACGCATTTTGTCGAGCTGCATGGTGACCGCCACTTCGCCGACGATCTGAGCATCGTCGGGGGGCTGGCCCGCTTCAATGGCACGCCCTGCATGGTGCTGGGGCACCAAAAAGGCCGCGACACCAAGGAGCGTGGTCTGCGCAACTTTGGCATGAGCAAGCCCGAGGGCTACCGTAAGGCCCTGCGCCTGATGAAGCTGGCCGAAAAATTCAAACTACCGGTGTTTACCTTTGTCGATACGCCCGGCGCGTATCCTGGTATTGATGCTGAGGAGCGGGGGCAGTCCGAGGCCATTGGCCGCAATATTTTCGAGATGGCCCAGCTCGAAGTGCCCATCATCACCACCATCATTGGCGAAGGTGGTTCCGGCGGCGCGCTGGCGATTTCGGTGGCGGACCAACTGGTCATGCTGCAGTATTCCATCTATGCCGTGATCAGCCCGGAAGGCTGTGCCTCCATTCTCTGGAAGACATCGGAAAAGGCATCCGACGCGGCCGAGGCCATGGGCATTACCGCCCACCGCCTCAAGGCACTGGGCGTAATCGACAAGATCGTGAATGAGCCCGTGGGTGGCGCGCACCGTGACCACAAACAGGCGGCTGCATTCCTGAAGCGGGCGCTGGCCGATGCCTACCGCCAGATCAGTGACCTGAAAGTCAAGGAGTTGCTGGATCGTCGTTACGAGCGTCTGCAAAGCTATGGGCGCTTTACCGACACCAAGGCCACTGCGCGCTAGGCCTTGGCGCGACGCGAGGCCGTCGCCATGACACAGTCCCTTGACGAAGCGATTGGAGCGTTCGCTCCCAAGTTGCCACTGGCCGTTGCCCTGAGTGGTGGTGCCGATTCCGTGGCCTTGCTCGTTGCCTGTGCCGAAAAATGGCCCGGACAGGTGGTTGCGCTACACGTGAACCATGGGCTGCAAGATGCCGCTGCAATGTTTGAAGCCCATTGCCACAGCGTGTGTGAACGCCTGGGCGTGCCGCTGCGGATTCAACGGGTGGATGCACATCCTCTGGCCGGGCAGAGCCCCGAAGACGCAGCGCGCCAGGCACGCTATGCGTCTTTATCGGCATTAGCCCTCGTGGAATATGAACAAAGCGCTATAAAATCTATAGCTATCGCCCAGCATGCCAATGACCAGATTGAAACGCTGCTGCTGGCACTGAGCCGTGGCGCCGGCCTGGCGGGCATCAGTGCCATGCCTGCACACTGGCGGCGGGATGGGCTGGACTACTACCGCCCTTTGCTGGCGGTGGCGGGTGCGGATATCCGCAGCTGGCTTGCGCAGCGGGGCATTGCATTTGTGGAAGACCCGACCAACCTGGACCAACGCTACACGCGCAACCGCATCCGGGCGCGGTTGGTTCCAGCCCTGCAAGACACGTTTCCCCAATTTCTGGACACCTTTGCGCGCAGTGCCGCCCACGCCGCCCAGGCGCAGCAGGTGCTCGACGAGGTGGCTGCGCAAGACCTGCAACTCGCGGGTCGTGGCAGCGACGGCTTGCCTCGCATCCGGGTGCTGCAGCAGCTGAGCCGGGCGCGTCAGGCTAATGCACTGCGCCATTGGCTCAAGGACCGCTTTCAAACCATTCCCAGCACCGCCCAGTTGTCGGAGTTGCTGGACCAGTTGGCTGACTGCACGACGCGCGGGCACCGCATTCACATCAAGGTCGGGCTCGGGTTTGTGCAGCGCAGCAGCGATGTCTTGACTTGGTACAATCCCTAGGTTTTGCTTCAAAAATTACTGATTTCATGGCACTGATCGTTCACAAATACGGCGGCACATCGATGGGTTCTACTGAACGCATCCGCAATGTCGCCAAACGCGTCGCCAAATGGGCGCGCGCGGGTCACCAGATGGTGGTCGTTCCATCGGCCATGAGTGGCGAGACCAACCGTCTGCTGGGCCTGGCCAAGGAACTGGCCCCGTCCAAACAGGGTGACGCCTACGGCCGTGAGCTGGACATGCTGGCCGCCACCGGTGAGCAGGCATCCAGTGCCTTGCTGGCGATTGCCTTGCAGGCCGAAGGCATGGAGTCGGTCAGCTATGCCGGTTGGCAAGTGCCCATCCGCACCAACAGCGCTTATACCAAGGCCCGCATCGAATCCATTGACGACGCCCGCGTGCGCAAAGATCTGGCCCAAGGCAAGGTTGTTATCGTCACGGGTTTCCAGGGCATGGACGACCAAGGCCACATCACGACACTGGGACGTGGCGGCTCGGATACTTCCGCAGTTGCGGTGGCCGCGGCCATGAAGGCCGCCGAATGCCTGATTTATACCGACGTGGACGGCGTGTACACGACCGACCCCCGCGTCGTTGCCGAAGCCCGCCGTCTGAAAACGGTGAGCTTTGAAGAAATGCTGGAAATGGCCTCCATGGGCTCCAAGGTGCTGCAGATCCGATCCGTCGAATTTGCCGGCAAGTACAAGGTGCCGCTGCGCGTTCTGAGCAGCTTCACTGACTGGGATATCGATATCGAAGAGGAAGCCAAATCCGGCACCCTGATTACTTTTGAGGAAGACGAGAAAATGGAACAAGCCATTGTGTCGGGCATCGCATTCAACCGCGATGAAGCCAAGATTTCGGTGATGGGCGTGCCCGACAAGCCCGGTATTGCATACCAGATCCTGGGAGCCGTAGCCGATGCGAACATCGAAGTCGACATGATCATCCAGAATCTGAGCAAGGACGGCAAGACCGACTTCAGCTTCACGGTCAACCGCGGCGAATACGCCAAGGCCGTGGATCTGCTCAAGAACGTGGTGTTGCCCACACTCGGCGCCGAAGAAGTGGTGGGCGACACCAAAATCTGCAAGGTCTCCATCGTCGGCATCGGCATGCGCAGCCACGTGGGCGTGGCCAGCCGCATGTTCCGCGTGCTGAGCGAAGAGGGCATCAACATCCAGATGATTTCCACGTCGGAAATCAAGACCTCCGTCGTCATCGACGAGAAGTACATGGAGCTGGCCGTGCGCGCCCTGCACAAAGCTTTTGACCTGGACCAGCCTGCGGGCTGAAAAACTGCACCGAGTCGTGCGATAATACGAGTCGTTCAGGAAACGTGACCGAGTGGCCGAAGGTGCTCCCCTGCTAAGGGAGTATGGGGTGTAGAGCCTCATCGAGGGTTCGAATCCCTCCGTTTCCGCCAAGATAAAAAGCCACCTTCGGGTGGCTTTTTTGTTGGCAAAACGGAAGGCGTGCACGGCAAGGTGCAGCGTGTCCTAGTTGTCCAGTGACGCGCTCCAGCGTGCGTTCCAGTCCTTCTCCAGATCACGGCGATTGCGTTTGGTCGGGCGGCCGTGTTCCAGTGTCATGGCCGGTTCAGGGCTCAGCCGCCTGGCCTCGGCCTCTTTGGCCCGGCGCTCCAGGCTCTCGGGTGCTTCCGCATACAGCTGCTGGGCCACCGGCGCGGGGCCGCGCTGCTCGCTGATGCCCATGACGACGACGGTATGCTGAATTTTGGCTTGCCAGATCGTCATCACATCACCCACCCGGACATCCCGTGACGGTTTGACGTCCTGCTGGGCGATCTGCACCTGGCCACGGTTCACGGCTTCCGTGGCGAGCGATCGGGTTTTGAAGAAGCGTGCGGCCCACAGCCATTTGTCGATTCGGGTCTTGTCCATTACGGGGTGTCGTGGTTCAGAGGCAGCCATACGCAGGCGTCGAGTCCTTCAAGGTGTTCGCGGTTCAGGCGGTTGTTCAATTGAATGGTACCGTGTAGCGCCAACACGATCTCGCGGGCAATAGTCAGCCCCAGGCCTGTACCGGACTTGGTGTCACCCGTTGCGAAGGGCTGGAACAGGCGTTGGCGCATGGCATCGCTGATGCCGCTGCCTGCATCGCGGATCAGCAAGTGTGCCTGGCCCCCTTGTGGCTGGATGCTGACCGACAGTCTGGCGCCCTTGGGCGAGTGGCGCACGGCATTGTGCAGCAGGTTGCGCACCAACTCGCGCAGCATCCAGTCGTGTGCGTGCACGGGGCAGGGCAGGGTGGTGATGTCAAAGTCCAGGTCCTTTTCAGCAATCAGGGGCGACACATCCAGCGCCACGGCGCGCACCACCTCGGCCCAGTCGAGAGTGGCAAAGTCCTGCAGTTGGCGCACCTGCTCCACCTTGGCCAGGGACAGCATCTGGTTGGCCAGCACGGTGGCCCGGTCCACGGTCACCTGCATCTCCTGCAGGGCCTCCTGCGCTGGCGCGTCGCCACGCAGGGCGGACTGCACCTGCACCTTGAGTACGGCCAGCGGCGTGCGCAACTGGTGGGCGGCGTCACGCACAAAACGTTTCTGGTGGTCCAGCACCTGCTGCAGGCGCTGCATGACCTGGTTGGTGGCATCGGTCAGGGGCTGGATTTCGCGCGGAATGTCACTGGCCTCAAGCGGCGTCAGATCGTCTTCGCGGCGCAGGCGCAGGCTTTCACTGAGGCGGCGTACAGGGCGCGTGACCCGCTGCACCACCACCAGCACCACCGCGGTGATGACGGTGATCAGCAGCAGTTGGCGGATCAGGGTGTCCATCAGGATTTGCCGCGCCAGCGTACGGCGCAGCTCCAGCGTTTCGGCCACTTGCACGGTGGCCATGGCGTGGTCCACTCCGCTGGCCAGCGGGTGCAGCAGCACGGCCACGCGCACGGGGTCCCCGCGGAAAGAGCTGTCGTAGAAATCCACCAGCGCCGCGTAAGGCCCCTGGTTGGGCAGGGTCCCGGTCCATTGGGGCAGATCCTTGGCGCCGTCAATCCACTGGCCCTTTGCGTCGGATATACGGTAGGTCATGCGGCTGCGGTTATCGGCCTCAAAGGCCTCCAGGGCCGAGTAGGGAATGTGCGCGCGGATGGTGGGCTGCCCGCCCACGTCTTCAATCTCCAGCAGGTCGCCAATGGCCTTGGCCGACGCCAGCAGCGTGCGGTCATAGGCAACGTTCACCGCCTGCAGGGCCTGGCGGTACAGGCTGTAGGTGTCCACCACCACAAACAGCGCAATCGGCACCAGAATGCCCACCAGCAAATGGCGGCGCAGCGATAGCGCCGTGGGGTGCGTGGTGGGTGCGGGGGGCATATCAGGTGTCGGCCTTGAGCAGGTAGCCCAGGCCGCGCAGGGTCATCAGCGTCACGCCTGTGCCGGCCAGTTTTTTACGCAGGCGGTAGACCACCACTTCGATGGCCTCGTATTGCACCTCGAGCTCACCGGGGAAGACCACCTCGAACAGGCGTTCCTTGGCCACGGCATGGCCGGCCTTGCCCATCAGCGCGCCCATCAGGGCGAGTTCCCGCGGTGTCAGGTCCAGCACCTGGTGCTGGTGGTAGATGGCACCATTCTCGCGGTCATAGCGCAGGGCACCGACGGCGGGGTGCTCCTCTCCCTCTTCACGTGCCGAACCGGCGCGGCGGCGGTGCAGGGCGCGCACACGGGCCTCCAGTTCGTCCAGGTCAAAGGGCTTGGGCAGGTAGTCATCGGCACCGGCGTTCAAACCGAGAACCCGGTCGCCCACGGTGCCGCGTGCCGTCAGGATCAGCACCGGGGTGTTCAAACCAGTCTTGCGCGCCTGCTGCAGCACCTCCAGCCCGTCCTTGCCGGGCAGGCTCAGGTCCAGCACCACCACGTCGGGTTGCAGGCTGCTCCAGATGCCCAGCGCCGCTGCGCCATCGCCGCATACATCGACCCGTATGGCCGCGCGCACCAGGCTGCGTTGCAGCGCGGTGCGCAGGGCCAGGTCGTCTTCGATCAACAGCAGGTGCATGGCGTTCGGCAGCAGGATTCGGGGGTTTTCCCTAGGGTTTTGGACAGCCGAATGACAGGCTGGCTTCGCATCATAGGTTTGTTTTTCAACAACCCGAGGAGACTTCCATGCGTCGCGAACTGTTTCTCAAATCCATGCTGGCCCTGGCCGCAACTGCCAGCCTGCCCTTGACGGCCCGTGCCGCCACCAACTTGAAGATGATGATCCCCGCCAACCCCGGCGGCGGCTGGGACACCACCGGGCGTGCCCTGGGTAAAGCCATGCTGGAGGCCAAGGCGGCCGATACCGTGACCTTTGAGAACAAGGGTGGCGCGGCCGGTGCCCTGGGACTGGCGCAGTTTGTCAATGCCAGCAAGGGCGATCCGAATGCCCTGATGGTGATGGGCGCCGTCATGCTGGGCGGCATCATCACCGGCAAGCCTCCGGTGTCGATCACCGCGGCCACCCCGATTGCCCGCCTGACCAGCGAATACAACGTGTTTGTGCTTCCGGCCAACTCGCCTTTCAAGACGCTTGGCGACGTGGTGGCCCAGCTGAAGAAAGACCCTGGTAGTGTGAAGTGGGGCGGTGGCTCGCGCGGCGCCACCGAGCACATTGCCGCTGCCATGATTGCCCGCGCCGCTGGCGTCGACCCGGCGCGTATCAACTACGTGGCTTTCCGTGGCGGCGGTGAGGCCACTGCGGCCATCCTGGGCGGCAACGTGACCATCGGCGGCAGCGGCTACAGCGAGTTTGCCGAATACATCAAGGCCGGCAAGATGAAGGCCGTGGGTGTGACATCGGCCACGCGCCTCAAGGGCATTGACGTGCCCACGCTCAAGGAGCAGGGTCTGGATGTGGAGATTGGCAACTGGCGCGGCGTCTACGGCGCCCCCGGCATCAGCGCCGAGCAGCGCAAGACCCTGACGGACCTGGTGCTCAAGGCACTCAAGACCAAGGCATGGGAAGAGGCGCTGGAAAAGAATAGCTGGACACCGGCCGTGTTGTCGGGCGCCGCGTTCGAGAAGTTTGTCGACGATGACTTTGCCTCGCTGCGCGCGACCATGGTCAAGTCCGGCATGATCTAAACGCTGCAGGAGACGCACCCATGCAAGCACACGCACCGGCGCAGCATTCGCCGTATTTGCAAGCCCTGGTTGGTGTCGGCGTGCTGCTGCTGGCGCTGGCGTTGGCGCTGGGCGCCTGGTTCATTCCATCGGACGCTGGCTACGGCGGGGTGGGGCCCAACTTCCTGCCGTGGGTGGTGTCCATTGCCCTGGGGGGGTGCGGATTCTTGTTGATTCGCAAGGCCCGGCGCAGCGGCTACCTGCACATGGGGGACCACGATGGAGAGCATCCCTATTGGGCCGGCTTTGCCTGGATGTCGGCGGGCATGCTGCTCAATGCCGCCCTGATCACCCGCATCGGCTTCGTGTTCAGCTGCGCCCTGTGTTTTGTGCTGGCGGCGCGTGGGCTGCGCAACGCCCAGGCCACTGCCAGGCTGGGTGCAAAAAGCTGGGTGATTGACTGCGTGGTGGCGCTGCTGATTGCCGCACCGGTGTATTGGATGTTCACCAAATTTTTGGGCATCAACTTGCCCGGTCTGACCGAAAGCGGGTGGTTGTAATGGAAACGATGGATATTTGGGGCCAACTGCTGCAGGGCTTTGCCACGGCGGGCACGCCGGTCAACCTGCTATGGGCGTTTGTGGGCTGCGCACTGGGTACGGCCGTGGGCGTGTTGCCCGGCATTGGCCCGGCGACCGCCGTGGCCATGCTGCTGCCCATCACCACGCAGGTGGAAGCCACGGCGTCGATGATTTTCTTTGCCGGCATCTACTACGGTGCCATGTACGGTGGCTCCACCACTTCCATCCTGTTGAATACGCCGGGCGAAACCGCCACCATGGTCACCGCCATGGAGGGCAACAAGATGGCCAAGAGCGGCCGAGCCGGTGCGGCGTTGGCCACAGCGGCGATCGGTTCCTTTGTCGCGGGCTCGATTGCCACTGTGATCGTGACGCTGTTCGCGCCGGTGGTGGCCGAATTTGCCGTCAAGCTCGGGCCGCCGGAATATTTCATGCTGATGCTGCTGGCCTTCACCACGGTGAGCGCGGTGCTGGGACAGAGCACGGTGCGCGGGCTGACCGCCCTGTTTGTCGGCCTGGCTGCCGGGCTGGTGGGCATGGACCAGATCACCGGCCAGGTGCGCTACACCGGCGGTGTGCCGGAGCTGATGGATGGCGTCGAAATCGTGCTGGTGGCGGTGGGCCTGTTTGCCGTGGCCGAGGCCATGCACGCGGTGCTGTTTGAAGGCAAGACCGTGGACAGCGAGAACCGCATGAGCCGGGTGACGATGACGGCCAGCGACTGGAAGCGCTCCATCCCGGCCTGGCTGCGCGGCACCGCCATTGGCGCGCCGTTTGGCTGTATTCCGGCCGGTGGCACCGAGATTCCGACCTTCCTGAGCTATGCCACCGAGAAGAAGCTGGCCAGTGGCGAGCGCCAGGCCGAGTTCGGCACCAAGGGTGCGATTGAAGGCGTGGCCGGCCCTGAGGCCGCCAACAACGCCACGGTGACCACCGCGCTGATCCCTCTCTTGACCCTGGGTATCCCCACCTCCAACACCACGGCCATTTTGCTGGGCGCGTTCCAGAACTACGGCATCCAGCCCGGCCCGCAACTCTTCACCACATCGGCCAGCCTGGTGTGGGCGCTGATTGCCTCGCTCTACATCGGCAACGTGATGCTGCTGGTGCTCAACCTGCCCATGGTGGGCCTGTGGGTGAAACTGCTCAAGGTGCCCAAGCCCCAGCTCTACGCTGGCATCCTGATCTTTGCCACGGTAGGGGCCTATGGCATGCGCCAGAGCGCGTTTGACCTGTTCCTGTTGTATGGCATTGGCCTGGTGGGGCTGGTGATGCGGCGCTTCAACTTTCCCACCGCACCGGTGCTGGTGGGCATGATCCTGGGGCCGCTGGCCGAGGCGCAATTGCGTAACGCGATCTCGATTGGCGAGGGCAGTGCCCTGATCTTCGTGCAGCGTCCCATGTCGCTCGCGATCCTGGTCGTGGTGGTTGCGGTGCTGCTGGTGCCCCGTTTGGTTCAGATGTTTTCTCGCAAGCCGATGGAGGCCGCCAGCGGAAATGCTTAAAGCAAAATAGGCCAATAGCCCCCGTGAAATATGGATAGTGCGCTATAAAAAAGATAGCTACATCTTCTCGCCACGTTCGACAAATGAAACCGTGAAGTCCGAGGTCTTCACGGATTTTTTACCGCAATACGCATCGTCTGCCACCCTGTTGCACGGCGTCTGTGCTATGCACAACACAGCGAAAATTGTTCCGCAACACCGCGCAGTTTGCGAGACAAGCCTCCCCGTTGGCGATACCATGGACGCAATATGGCGGTGGTCCTCCCATGCAACGGCTTAAAACGTATATCGTCGAAGACAGCAAGGTCATACGCGACAGTCTGGTCGCTGCGCTGGAAGAAATGACCCCCATCCAGGTCGTCGGGGTCGCTGAAGACGAAGCCAGCGCCGTGCACTGGCTGACCGAAACCGGCAACGCGGCGGATTTGGTGATTGTCGATATTTTCCTGAAGCGGGGCTCCGGTCTCGGTGTGCTACAGGCCGCGGACCGCGTGCAACCGCAGCGCACCATGGTGGTTTTGAGCAACCACGCCACGCCCGAAATGCGTCGCAAGTGCGCCGAGCTGGGTGCCCGCAAGGTTTTTGACAAATCCAACGAGCTGGAAGCGCTGATGCTCTACTGTGAACGCCTGGCATCGGGCGAGGCTGGCAACAGCGTGCGCGGGGAGCTGAACTGAGTGCGGCTACTGGATCAAGCCGTTCTTCAACGCGTAGTAGGTCAGATCGCTGTTCGAAGCGAGGCCTAGTTTCTCCATGATGCGTGTCCGGTATGTACTCACTGTCTTGTTGCTGAGCGACATGTGTTCGGCAATACTGCCAACAGCCTCCCCCGCCGCCAGCCGCAAGAACACCTGCAACTCGCGTTGCGACAAATTCTGATGCGGCGGTTTTTCCAAATCCCCACCACCCACCAGGGCGTCGGCCAATTGTTCGGCGACGGTGGTGCTGATGTACTTGCGACCCCGCGACACCGTGCGTATGGCATCGACAATGCGCTCGGGATCGCAGTCTTTGCCCAGGTAGCCACTGGCCCCTTGCTGCAGCAAGGCGGCGGCGTAATGGGTTTCTGGCAAGGCACTGAGTATCAGCACCGGCAAATCCGGCGCACGTGCCTTGATGGCAGCCAGGGCTTCGACTCCCCCCTGCTCGCCCATGGAAAGATCCATCACCATGACATCAATGCCGCCGCTGCGCACCAGGTCAACCGCATCGCGGCCATTGCTGGCTTCCGCGACCACACTGAGGTCTGCATGGTCGGCAAGAAATTGCCGCAGCCCCGCGCGCACGATGGCATGGTCATCAACAATGGCAATCCGGATCATGTAGTCACGTGCTTCTCTGCCCTGAGTTGTTTTGCATTCTAGGACAGCCCATGCAAACCCATCTGCCTACCGTCGTGACGCGAAACCCATTGGCCATTCTGCTGCTGGTGCTGGCGTCCATTGCCGTGGTCTTGATCACCGAAGACTCCAACCAGCGCGCCGCGGCCTTGGTGCAAAAACTGGGTGCCATCGCGGAAAACCGCCTGCATTTGTACGACTTGACCAAGGCCGTACTGGACGCCGAATCCGGGCAACGCGGCTACCTTTTGACGGGACAAGAAGAATACCTGGTTCCCTACACCGCCGCGCTCAAGAGCATAGACGTTGCATTTGCCCAACTGGACGCCGCCTACGGCCGCGAGCCGCGTTCGGCCGAGCTGCTGAAAAAGCTCCATTCGCTGACCGAGACCAAACTGTCCGAACTTGCGATCCCGGTCAAAATGCAAAAAGAGGGCCGGCGCCAGACCGGCAGGGAGTTCACCCTCAGCGGCATCGGTCAGGAGTACATGGACGCCATCCGCACCACCGGCGCGGAGCTGTTGCAAGTGGAAACCCACCGCCTGCAAAGCAGCCAAAACGCAGTGTCGGACATCCTGCTGTTCAGCCGACTGGGCGTCGCACTGCTGACGGTGGTCAGCCTGATGCTGGTCCTGCTGAACATGCGGCACAACCAGGCGTTCAAGGCGCAACAGGAGTTGCACCAGCGCGCCATGCGACTGGAGCAGGAGCGGCTGAGGACAGAGGTAGCTCGGGCCACCGCTCAATTGGTTGAGCTGAACCAGCATTTGCAGACCGCGCGTGAAGACGAACGCCACCGCATTGCGCGCGATTTGCATGACGAGCTGGGCGCGTTGCTGACGGCTGCCAAGCTCGACGTGGCCCGTATCCGCTCGCGCTTGGGCGGTACAGCGCCCGAGGCGCAGGAGCGCCTCCAGCATCTGGTAGAGACGCTCAATGCCGGCATTGTGATGAAGCGCCGCATCATTGAGGATTTGTGGCCCTCTGCGCTCAAGGACCTGGGGCTGGTCGCCACACTGGAAATCCTGGGTCGCGAGTTTTCCAAAAGCGCAGGCATTGCGGTGCACTGCACACTGGAGCCTGTCCAATTGACAACGAATGCGCAGTTGGTGGCTTACCGGCTGGTGCAAGAGGCCACCACGAATATCGCCAAATACGCGCGGGCTTCCAATGTATGGCTGTGCCTCGCATCCGGGAACGGCCAGGTTGAGGTGAGTGTCCGCGACGACGGCACGGGCTTCGACACCGGCCAGGTTGGCAACAAGGCGCATGGGTTGCTGGGCATGCGCTTTCGGGTGGAGGCCGAGGCGGGGGTGTTTGAACTGGTTTCCAGCCCCGGCCAGGGCACCTTGTTGCGCGCCCGGCTGCCAGAATCCGGGGCAACCTCCGCCTAGGCGTCTCAAGCTGCCATGGCAACCGGCAGCAGGCGACGGTACTCCTTCTTGGCAACGGCATAGCACTCGCAGGTTTTCTCCTCCAGGCGCTCGCGGTCCAGCACGACAATGTGCCCCCGGCTATAGCGGATCAAGCCTGCTTCCCTCAGCTTGTGGGCTGCCATGGTGATGCCCTCGCGGCGCACGCCCAGCAGGTTTGCGGCGAGTTCGTGCGTCATGTCCAACTCGTCGGATGGCAGGCGGTCCAGCCCTAACAGGAGGCGTCGGCACAACTGCTGGTCAATGGAGTGGTAGCGGTTGCACACGGCCGTCTGCGCCATTTGGCCCAAGACGGCCTGGGCATAGCGCATGACCACCTTCATGACGCCGCACGAGTGCTCAATCTCGCTTTTGACGAAACATGCGCTGACGCGAAACGCGCGCCCGGCGCTCTGCACCACAGCGTCGTTGGCCGCACTATCGGCGCCCAGCAACCAGGAGATGCCGACCACGCCGTCGTTGCCCACCAGGGCGACTTCGGCGGTGGCGCCGTCCAGCGTCATGGACATCAGCGAGACAATGGCCGTGGTGGGGAAATACACATATTCCGGCGCCCGCCCTGTGGAATACAAGATCTGGTTCAGCGACAACTCAACCAGTTCCAGGCGGCCCTGCCAGCGGTCCATATCCTGTTGTGGCAAAGCGGCCAGCAACTGGTTTTGCTGTTCATTGCAGAGGCTTTGATCGGCTGTTCCCATGGGTTTTCCTTGAAATAGTGGAAGCCCCATGGTCTCGAATTGCCGTCCAAAGCGGTATCGGCGTATGCCGCATTCCGGTGTCGGCCTTGTCCTACAACAGGTCCGCAGGGAGGGCGCCCCGCCACCAACCACTGCGCGTGCGTGGCACGTTAACGTTAATATGCGCGCATGGAAAACATGGACAGCCTGCCCCGCGACGCCCAGAGCATTCTGGAGCTGGCGGCGCGCTCCATGTTTGACCTGTTTGCCAACGCCAGCGAGGGCATGATGCTGGTGGACCGCGCGGCCCGCGTGGTCTGGATCAACGACCAGTACAAGCGTTTTCTACCCGCACTGGGTTTCGAGCGGGAAGAGGATTTTGTCGGACATCCCGTGTCGCAGGTGGTGCAGAACACGCAGATGCACCAGGTGCTGGAAACCGGCAAGCCCATCCTGATCGACCTGCTGACCAACAAGGCCGGCACCTTTGTGGTCAGCCGCATTCCGCTGCGCGATGCCGCGGGGCAGGTCATTGGTGCGCTGGGCATTGTGCTGTTTGACCATCCCGAGACCACGCTGCAGCCGCTGATTGAAAAGTTCTCGCTGTTGCAGCGCGACCTGGATGATGCGCGGCGCGAACTGGCGACACAGCGTCTCAAGCAAAGCGGGCAGCGGCAGTCCAAATACACGTTCGCCAGTTTCATCGGTCTGAGCGCGGCGGCGGTCGAGGTCAAGCGCCAGGCACGCCGGGCCGCGCAGTCGTCCAGCCCGGTCTTGCTGCTGGGCGAAACCGGCACGGGCAAGGAACTGTTGGCGCACGCCATCCATGCCGCCTCCAACCGGGCCGCTGGTCCATTCATCAGCGTCAACATTGCAGCGGTGCCTGACACCTTGCTGGAGGCCGAGTTCTTTGGTTTTGCGCCGGGCGCCTTTACCGGCGCGGACCGCAAGGGTCGTGATGGCAAGTTCCGGCTGGCCCATGGTGGCACCCTGTTCCTGGACGAGATTGGCGACATGCCATTGGCCTTGCAGTCCAAGTTGCTGCGCGCCCTGCAGGAAGGCGAGATCGAGCCCCTGGGTTCCAACAAGCTGATCCCGATCGACGTGCGGGTCATCGCCGCGACTTCGCGTGACCTGACCCGCCTGGTGCGCGAAGGCGGTTTTCGCGAGGACTTGTTTTACCGGCTGCATGTGCTGCCGATCCGGGTGCCGCCCTTGCGGGAACGGCGGGCCGACATTGCCGCGTTGCTGGAGGCACTTGGTGAGGATGTGGCCCTGCGCAGTGGCATGCCGCCACCGGAGCTGTCCAGCGGCGCGTTGGCTCTGCTGGAGGCGCAGCCTTGGCGCGGCAACATCCGTGAGCTGCGCAATGTGCTGGAGCAGGCCGCCATGCGCAGCGATTCGCAACGGATTGATGTGCAGCAGCTGGAGACCGTACTGCGCGAATCTGGCGTGCAGCACATTGAACCGGTTTCCACGCCGGTGGCGGCGGGTCAGTCCTTGCAGCCGATGGTGACCGGGCCAGCGACGGTGGGTGATGCCGCACTGCTGCGCCCCCTGGCCGAGCAAGTCGCCGAGCTGGAACACCAGGCCATTCAGGCGGCCTTGCGCGCGAACCACGGGAACAAGGCGGCTGCGGCCAAGATGCTCGGCATGGCCCGTGCGACCCTGTATTCCAGACTTGGGGTTGACTGAAATTTAGACGAAATGTATAAAAATAATACACCTCATTGTGTATGAATTTCAGTCAATTTCATGAAAAATTGTCGCATTCCCGACAAATATCCAATGAAATCAATACTTTAGTTATTGGCACGCTTCCTGCGAAATGAATGTGTTCGCTTCACAATAACAGGAGACATTCATGTACCAACGCCGTTGGGTTTTTAAGGCTTCACTGATTGCAACCGGGTTCTTGGCTGCCATGGGCGGGACTGCCGCACTGGCGCAATCCAAGGAAATCAAGATTGCCCATATCTACAGCAAGACCGGCCCGCTGGAAGCCTATGGCAAGCAGACGGCGGTGGGCTTCATGATGGGTCTGGACTACGCGACCGGCGGCACCATGGTGGTGGCTGGCAAGAAGATCGTGGTCATCGAAAAAGACGACCAGGGCAAGCCTGACATTGGCAAGAGCCTGCTGGCGGCGGCGTATGGTGATGACAAGGTGGATCTGGCCGTTGGCCCCACCGCGTCACCGGTCGCATTGGCGATGTTGCCCGTGGCCGAGGAATACAAGAAGATCCTTCTGGTGGAGCCCGCCGTGGCCGACTCCATTACCGGTGACAAGTGGAACAAGTACATCTTCCGCACCGGCCGCAATTCCAGCCAGGATGCTGCGGCCAATGCCGTGGCGCTGGACAAGCCGGGCAACGTGATTGCAACCCTGGCCAACGACAACGCGTTTGGCCGTGATGGCGTCAAGGCGACGCGCGAGTCGCTCAAGAACGCCAAGATCGTCCACGAGGAATACCTGGCCGTCGGCACCACCGACTTCACCGCCGGCTTGCAGCGCATTGTCGACAAGCTCAAGGACCAACCCGGCAACAAATACATTTCGGTGGGCTGGTCGGGTGCACCCGCACCCTTCAGCAAGATCGCCGATCTGGATTTGAAGAAGCGCTACGGCATCGAGTTGGCGACCGGCGGAAATATTCTGCCAGCCATGGTGGCCTACAAGCAGTTCCCCGGCATGGAAGGCGCGCTGTACTACTACTTTGGCATTCCAAAAAATGCGATCAACGAGGCCATGGTGGCTCGCCACTACAGCCAGTTCAAGACACCGCCGGACTTCTTCACGGCCGGTGGTTTCTCGGCGGCCATGGCCATCGTGACGACCCTCAACAACAGCAAGGGCGATACGTCCGCCAATACCCTGATCAAGACCATGGAAGGCATGAGTTTTGATACACCCAAGGGCAAGATGACGTTCCGCAAGGAAGACCACCAGGCCATGCAGAGCATGTACCACTTCAAGATCAAGGCCGACCCCGCGTTTGCCTGGGGTGTGCCTGAACTGGTGCGCGAGATCAAACCGGAAGAGATGAACATCCCGATCCGGAACAAGCGCTAGGCGCCACGCCATGCGCCGTTAAGCCGGCAACTTTGCGGGGCCAGCGGCCCCGCCTCACTGCGTTCGATGAGAACCCCCGGAAACGCGGGGGACAGGGATTCCTTTCGCCCAAAAAGACCAGGAGACAAAAAAGATGAACCGTTTTTCCGTTCGGCTGACCGCTTGCGCACTCGCGCTGGCCAGTGCAGGTGCCATCGCCGCAGTCAATCTGCCGCAACTCAATATCGACAAAACCCAGACCTCGGTGTCCGGCCTGTCGTCCGGTGGCTTCATGGCCGTGCAGTTGCACGTGGGCCACTCGGCTACGTTCAAGAAAGGCGCCGGGATTGTGGCGGGTGGACCGTTCTACTGCGCCGAAGGTTCCATCACCAACGCCACGGGCCGCTGCATGGCCAGCCCGGCCGGCATTCCGACCAGCACGCTGGTCAGTACCACCAATAGCTGGGCCAGCGCGGGCAGCATTGACCCCGTGGCCAATCTGCAAGCATCCAAGGTCTATATGTTCTCCGGGACCATAGACAGCACGGTTAAACCGGGTGTCATGGATGCGCTCAAGACCTACTACAACAGCTTCGTACCCACCGCCAACGTGGTGTACAAGAAGGACATCGCGGCCGAGCACGCGATGATCACCGACGACTTTGGCAGCGCCTGCTCCACCAAAGCCTCACCCTATATCAACGACTGCAATTTCGACCTGGCGGGTGCCATGCTGGCCCACATTTACGGCACGCTGAACGCCCGCAACACCGGCGCGCTGCCCGAGGGCAATTTCGTCGAGTTCAACCAGAGCCAGTTCATCACCAACCACGGCATGGCGCCCACTGGCTGGGCCTACATTCCGCAGGCCTGCGCGACTGGCACCCAGTGCCGCTTGCATGTGGTGTTGCATGGCTGCCAGCAAAACGTGACACTGGTGCAGCAAAAGTATGTGCGCAACACCGGTTACAACCGCTGGGCCGACACCAACAACATGGTGATGCTGTATCCGCAGACCAGCACCGCTGCAACGAATAGCTGCTGGGACTGGTGGGGCTACGACAGCGCCAGCTACGCGAAGAAATCCGGGCCGCAAATGGCAGCCATCAAGGCCATGGTGGATCAGGTGTCTGCCGGTGGCGCAACACCGCCACCACCGCCCGCGGCGCTGCCAGCGCCCGCCAATGTCGCCACGTCCAATGCCAGCGCCAGCGGTATGACCATCAGTTGGGCGGCAGTCTCGGGCGCGGCCAGCTACAACGTCTACCGCAACAGCAACAAGACCAATGCGCTGCCCGTGACGGCACTGTCCTTCAATGACACCGGTTTGGCGGCTGCGACGACCTACAGTTGGACCGTGAAGGCGGCCGACGCCAATGGGGCAGAGGGCGCGGCATCGCTGGCCGCCAGCGGCACGACGACGGGAACGCCGCCCCCATCAGCTGCAACCTGCTACACCGCGTCCAACTACGCCCACACGATTGCGGGACGGGCTTACGCGCTATATGGTTTGACCTATGCAAACGGCTCGAACCAAAGCATGGGCTTGTGGAATATTTTTGCCACCACGACCCTGAAGAAGACCGGCACCAACTATTACGTCATCGGCACCTGCCCTTGAACCCGACCCCTATCTGAACCGGAGAGAACGAGATTGTTAGTTACCAAAGATTTGACGGTGCGATTCGGTGGGCACGTGGCGGTGAACGCAGTCAGCTGCACGTTTCGGCCGGGAACGCTGACGGCCATCGTCGGGCCCAATGGCGCGGGCAAGACGACGTATTTCAATCTCATCTCCGGGCAGATCAAGGCCAGCAGTGGCGAGGTCATGCTCAACGGCAACAACCTGGATGGCCTGAGCCCGTCGGCACGCACCCGTGCGGGTCTGGGGCGTGCGTTTCAGCTGACCAACCTGTTCCCCAACCTCACGGTGCTGGAGAACGTGCGGCTGGCGGTGCAGGCGGCGCGCTCCGGTGCGCATTTGCGCGGGCTCAACCTGTGGAGCGTTTGGAGCGACCACAAAGCACTGACGCAGCTGGCCGAGGAAGTCTTGGACGCAGTTTCGATGAATGACAAACAAGCCACGCCGGTTGCCAGCCTGCCACACGGCGACCAGCGCAAGCTGGAGGTCGCCCTGCTGATGGCGCTGGAGCCCGACGTGTTCATGTTCGATGAACCCACGGCGGGCATGTCGGCGGATGAGGCGCCGGTCATTCTTAACCTGATCCGCAAACTCAAGGAAGACAAACGCAAGACCATTTTGCTGGTGGAGCACAAGATGGATGTGGTGCGTGAGCTGGCGGACCGCATCATCGTGCTGCACAACGGCGCGCTGGTGGCCGATGGTGATCCGGCTGAAGTGATTGCATCGCCCGTGGTCCAAGAAGCGTACCTGGGCGTGAGCCCCGTCGCGGCGCCCGCACAGGAGGTGGCATGAACGCCAACGCAAGCCACGACAACCTGCTGACGCTGTCAGCCGTGCACACCCATATTGGCGCGTACCACATCCTGCACGGTGTGGACCTGTCTGTGCCGCGCGGCCAGCTGACCATGCTGCTGGGCCGCAATGGCGCGGGCAAGACGACGACGCTGCGCACCATCATGGGACTGTGGCACGCATCGCAAGGCACGATCACCTTTGATGCTAAGAACATCACGGCCGCCGAGACGCCCGCCATTGCCGGTCTGGACATTGCCTATGTGCCAGAAAATATGGGCATCTTCTCGGACCTGACCGTCAAGGAAAACATGCTGCTGGCGGCCCGGTCGGCCAAGCGCGCCCAGCAGATGGACACGCAGCGCCTGGAGTGGATTTTTCGGTTGTTTCCGGCGGTCGAGAAATTCTGGAACCACCCGGCGGGCAAGCTTTCGGGCGGGCAAAAACAGATGCTGGCGGTGGCCCGCGCCATCGTGGAGCCCCGCAAACTGCTGATCGTCGATGAGCCCAGCAAAGGCCTGGCACCGGCCATCATCAACAACATGATTGACGCCTTTGCCCAGCTCAAGCAGACCGGTACCACCATCCTGCTGGTGGAGCAAAACATCAGCTTTGCCAAGCGTCTGGGCGACCATGTGGCGGTGATGGACAACGGGCGCGTCGTCCATTCCGGTGCTATGGCGGAGCTGGCCGACAACGAAGACCTGCAACACGCCTTGCTGGGGCTTGCGATATGAAAACAATCAATTTCGACTGGAAACCCCTGGTCCTGGTGCCCTTGCTCGCCGTGCTGGTGATGCCCTTGATCGGTTCACCGTCCACCTGGCTCACGCTGACCGTGGCCGGCCTGGCCATGGGCATGATCATCTTCATCATCGCCTCGGGCCTGACGCTGGTGTTCGGCCTGATGGATGTCCTCAACTTTGGCCATGGTGTGTTCATTGCGCTGGGTGCCTTCGTGGCGACCAGTGTGATGGGGGCCATGGGCGACTGGACCAGCTCGGACCAACTGTGGCGCAACCTGGTGGCGGTTTTTCCGGCCATGCTGATCGCCATGGCCGTGGCGGGTGCGGTGGGCCTGGCGTTTGAGCGCTTTATCGTGCGCCCCGTCTATGGGCAGCACCTCAAGCAGATTCTCATCACCATGGGTGGCATGATCATTGGCGAAGAACTGATCAAGGTGATCTGGGGGCCGGCGCAGATCGCGTTGCCATTGCCCGAAGCCATGCGGGGTTCCGTGTACCTGGGTGATGCGGCCATTGAAAAATACCGTCTGATGGCCGTGGTGGTGGGTCTGGCGGTGTTTGCGACGCTGGCCTGGGTGCTGAGCCGCACCAAGATCGGCTTGCTGATCCGCGCTGGCGTGCAAGACCGCGAGATGGTGGAGTCCCTGGGCTACCGCATCAAGCGCCTGTTCATCGGCGTGTTTGTGGTGGGCAGTGGCCTGGCGGGGCTGGGTGGCGTGATGTGGGGCCTGTACCAGCAGACCGTGACGCCGCAAATGGGTGCCCAGGTCAATGTGCTGATCTTCATCGTCATCATCATCGGAGGCCTGGGCTCTACGGGTGGTGCGCTGATTGGCGCCTTGCTGGTCGGCCTGATGGCCAACTACACCGGCTTCCTCGCGCCCAAGGTGGCGCTGTTCTCCAACATCGCGCTGATGGTCGCCATCCTGCTGTGGCGCCCCCAGGGTGTCTATCCCGTAACGAGTAGGTGAACGCATGTTGCACAGACTTCTCTCCAATGATTTGCCGCGCAGCCGCTGGCTGGCCGGTCTGCTGATCCTGCTGGTGCTGGCACTTGCGTTGACACCCTTCATCTTCCCCGGCGTGAAGGCGCTCAACGTGGCGGCCAAGGTGCTGGTCTTCATTGTGCTGGTGGCCAGTTTTGACTTGCTGTTGGGCTACACCGGCATCGTCAGTTTTGCGCACACCATGTTCTTTGGCATCGGCGCCTATGGCATTGCGGTGGCCACCACGCGCCTGGGTCCTACGTGGGAAGCCTTGGCGGTGGGGTTGGGCGGATCACTGCTGCTGTCATTTGTACTGGCGCTGATGGTGGGCCTGTTTTCGCTGCGGGTGCGGGCCATCTTCTTTGCCATGATCACGCTGGCGGTTGCCTCTGCATTCCTGACGCTGGCCTCGCAATTGCATGAAATCACCGGCGGTGAAGACGGCCTGTCGTTCAAGGTGCCTGAGATTCTGTCGCCCAGCCATGAGTTCAGTGAAGAACCCTTTCTGGGTGTCTCGCTCGACGGCCGCCTGCTGTGCTACTACCTGCTTTTTGTGACGGCGGTCGTGTTGTTCCTGGCACTGCTGCGCATTGTCAATTCGCCCTTTGGCCGGGTGCTGCAGGCCATCCGTGAAAACGAATTCCGTGCCGAGGCCATTGGCTACCGGGTCGTGGTGTACCGCACCACGTCGGCCATTCTGTCGGCGCTGTTCGCCTGCCTGGCGGGAGCCATGCTGGCGCTCTGGCTGCGCTACAACGGACCCGACACCTCGCTGTCTTTCGAAATCATGATGGACGTGCTGCTCATCGTCGTCATTGGCGGCATGGGCACCATGTATGGCGCCATTGTGGGCGCCGCACTCTTCCTGGTGGCGCAGAGCTATTTGCAGGACCTGCTGCGCCTGGGCAGCGAGGCCGCCAGCGCCTTGCCCTGGCTGTCGGCACTGTTGTCGCCCGACCGCTGGCTGCTGTGGCTGGGCGTGCTGTTTGTTTTGTCCGTTTATTACTTCCCCTCCGGTGTGGTGGGGAGACTGCGCGCCCGAAGTGCGCAGGCTTGACCACACCTTGCCTATTCCCATTAGTAGAACGATTCGAATCCAATAGGAGACAAGCATGTACCAAAAAAATGATTCCCGCACCCTGACCCTGGTGGCCGCAGCGGTGGCGCTTTTGGGCGCAACGGCGCTCACCGGGTGTGGTGGCGGCAGCACTGTGCAGCCCGAAGTGAATCGGCTGCCCAGCGGTGTGACCGACCTGGGCGCCAAGGCCTACCGGGCCACTGCAACCGGCGCCGCCAATACTGCTGCGGGGCAGGACTTGCTGACCGGCGGCCTGGGTAAGAGCGGCATCGCCAGCACCGCGCTGGCCACGCTCACTGCCTTTGCCGACCCGGCCAACCCGACGGCTGACGAGTTGCGCCGCAACGCCATCCAGTCCAACTACCGGGGCCTGGTCGACAACACCGCCAATGGTGGCTACGGTACTTTGTACGGCCCCAACATTGATCTCGCTGGCAAGAACACCCTGGGCGAAGGCCTGGTGCCGGGGCTGGAATATGTGGGCGTGCTCGACGACGGCAGCGGACGCAAGCGTGTGACCATGGCCGTGCAGGTTCCCGACAGTTTTGATGTCAATGCACCCTGCATCGTGGTCGGACCGTCGTCTGGTTCCCGTGGTGTCTATGGCGCCATTGGTTCTGCGGGTGATTGGGGCCTCAAGCGCGGCTGTGCCGTGGCGTTGACCGATGCTGGCAAAGGCATGGGCCTGTACGACCTGGGGGACGACACAGTGCACCGCATCGACGGCACCCGCGCCACCCGCACGGTGGCGGGCACGCTGTCCCACTTTGCGGCCAACCTCACCGATGCGGCGCGCACGGCATTCAACACCGCGTTTCCGAACCGGGTAGCGCTCAAACAGGTGCACTCTCAAATAAACCCCGAGAAGGATTGGGGCAACGACACCCTCAGCGCTGCGGCCTATGCGCTGTATGTGCTCAACCAGCAGTACGCTCCCACGGTGACCGGTGGAACCGGCAAGGCCTTGCGCTTCACCGCTGCCAACACGTTGGTCATTGCGGGCTCGGTTTCCAATGGCGGAGCGGCGGTCTTGCGCGCAGCCGAGCAGGACACCACGGGCCTGATTGACGGCGTGGTGGCCGGAGAACCCAGCGCACAGCCTGCAACGACGGCCGGCTACGGCGTGCAGGTTGGCGGCGTTCCCGTCGCGTCCTACGGCAAGTCGCTGATGGACTACTTCACGATTGCCAACCTGTACCAGCCCTGTGCCGCGTTGGCCCCGGCAGCTGCACTGACTGAAGTGTCCATCTACAACTACATCGGTCTGACGGTGCAGACCAGCACTGCCACCAACCGCTGCACCCAATTGGCAGCCAAGGGCCTGGTGAGCGGTACCACCACGGCGGAGCAGGCAACGGCCGCCCTGGCCAAGATGCGGGCCGCCGGCTGGACCAGCGACAACGACACCATGCACAACGCCCATTTCGCGCTGGGCAACGCGGTGATCATCTCCATGATGTACACCAACGCCTATGGCCGCTTTTCGGTCGCCGACAACCTGTGCGGCATGAGCGCAGCGGCGGTTGCAGCAGGGGCCCCGGCAGCCATGTCGGTCAATGCGAAAGCCGCCAGCTATGCCACGGGCAATGGCACCGTCAACGGCACACCCGCGACGGTCATCTACAACGACTCCGTGGGCGGCGCCAAGGCCTGGAACCTGGGTGTGTCGCCGAGCACCGGCGTGGCCGACTTCTCGCTGGATGCGGCCCTGTGCCAGCGCGCATTGTTCACCGGTGTGGATACCGTCACCGGCGCGGCGCTGACCGCCAGCACTACGCCCACCAAGGCACAGAGCGACGCGGTCAAGGCCGGTGTGGCCGAGGTGCTGCTCAATGGCAATTTGCGCGGCAAGCCCACACTGATGCTGGCCGGTCGCAGCGATGCCCTGTTGCCCATCAACCACTCCGAGCGGGCCTACGCTGCCTTTAACCGTGCGGTAGAAGGCGCCAACAACAAACTGAGCTACATCGAAGTCACCAACGCACAGCACTTTGACGCCTTCAATGCGTTCTCGGGTTTTGACACGCGCTTCGTGCCCTTGCATACCTACTTCGTGCAAGCCATGAATGCGATGTATGCCAATCTGAAAAATGGCACGGCCTTGCCACCCAGCCAGGTGGTGCGTACCACGGTGCGTGGTGGCACCCCAGGCGCCGCACCAGCGATCACGGCTGCCAACGTGCCCGCGTTTTCGGCAACTCCTGCCGTGGCCGACCAGATTGGCTTCAGCGGAACCTCGCTGCAAGTCCCCAACTAGGAGCCAGCCGCCATGAAGACCCGATCGAGGCGTTTTTTACTGGCGCTGCAGGCCGCAGCGTCGGCCCTGCTGGTGGGGCTGGGTGGGCCCGCCCATGCGGCCCCGGTTCCTGACCTGACCGTGGTGCAAGTGGCGCCACTCACCGGTGTGCTGGCCAGTACCGGCCAGCAAATGGTGCTGGGCGGAAAGATCTACTTTGATTGGGTCAATGCCAACGGCGGTGTGCATGGCGCAAAAATCAAGCACACCGTGCTGGACGATGGATACAAGGTGGACGAAACTGTGCGCCTGACCCGTGAGGCCCTGGTCGACCCCGCAGTGGTCGCGCTGTTTGGTTTCGCTGGCACCGCCAATGTTTCCAAGTTGTTGGCGGACGGCATTCTGGATGTGGGCGGGGCTCCGCTGGTGGCGCCCTATACCGGAGGGGAGGCCCTGCGCAGCCCTTTCAACCCCTACATCTTCCATGTGCGCGCCGGCTACATGGACGAGACCGAGCACATGGTGCACCAGGCCGCCACACTGGGCATGACCCGCATTGCGGTGATGTACCAGAACGACGCGTTCGGCAAGGCTGGTCTGGCGGGCGTGGAGGCGGCAGTCGCCAAGCGCAACCTTAAGCTGGTGGGCACGGCAACCTATGAGCGCAATACCGACGAAGTGGGCGACGCTGTCAAGCAACTCAAGCTGGCCGAACCGCAGGCCATCATCATGATTTCGGTCAACCGCTCCACGGCCGCCTTTGCCAAGCAATACCGGGCCGCGGGTGGCGGTGGCCAGCTCTACAACATCTCGGTGGTGGACCCGGCCGAACTGGTCAAGCTGGCGGGCCTCAAGGCCGTGCATGGCCTGGGTATTTCGCAGGTGGTGCCTTTCCCGTTTGGTGCCAACAAGCCGGTGGTGCGCGAGTACCAGGCGCTGATGAAGAAGTATGGTAGCGACCAGCCCGTCAGCTACACCAGCTTTGAAGAGTTCCTGGGTGCCAAGGTTTTGGTCGAAGGCTTGCGTCGGGCCGGCCCGTTGCCGACCCGCGCCAAGCTGGTCAAGGCATTGGAGGGCATGGACAACTTTGATCTGGGAGGGACTCGCGTGAATTATTCACAGACCAACCGCATCGGCTCGCGATTCGTCGAGGTGACGGTCATTGGCGTGAGTGGAAAGCTGCTGCGCTAGCCATGGCCTACACCTCCAACTACGTGCGCTGCGCCGGGCAGGAGATCCACTACACCGAGTGGGGCGCTGCCGACGCGCCGGTGGTCGTGGCCTGGCACGGCCTGGCCCGCACCGGACGCGACATGGACGAGCTGGCCGAGCACCTGAGCGGCCGCTACCGGGTGCTGTGCCCCGACACCATCGGCCGCGGACTGAGCCAGTGGAGCGCGCACCCCGAGCAGGAATACTGCCTGGCGTTCTACGCCCGCATTGCCGCGGAATTCTTTGACCAGTTGGGCATCACCCGTGCGCACTGGGTAGGCACGTCCATGGGCGGCGCCATCGGCACGGTGTGTGCATCGGGTCTGTTCGAGCCCTCCATGCCCGCGCGCATCCGCAGTCTCACGCTCAATGACAATGCGCCGTCACTGGCTGCACCAGCCATTGCACGCATCCGCGAATACGCGGGCAACCCGCCGGCCTTTGACACGGTGCTGGAGCTGGAGGCTTTCTTTCGCCAGGTCTACAAGCCGTACGGCTGGCTCAGTGATGCGCAATGGCGCCGATTGACCGAGACGTCCACCCGGCGACTGCCCGACGGCCGGGTGACACCGCACTACGACCCGGCCATGGTGCAGCAGTTCATCGTCCACCCGAGCGACTACGAAATCTGGCCGCACTACGATGCGCTGCAAATCCCCGTGCTGTGCTTGCACGGCATGGAGTCGGATCTGGTCTTGCCGGAAACCATTGAAGCCATGCGCCACCGCGGGCCGGGGGCGGCGGGGCGGCTGCAGGTGGAGGAGGTGCCCGATTGCGGGCATGCGCCAGCACTCAATGTGCCGGAGCAGCTGGATTGCGTGACGGCGTTTATCGACAAAGCCTGCGATAAAACAGGCCTATAGCCCCCGTGAATGCTTGATAGTTTGCTATCAATAAGATAGTAGTGGATCTCACCGTTTGATGAGGTATCCTGCTGCAGATGATGATTCAACACAATCCATTTGAGAGCGGGGCCTTCGAATGAGTCGTCTCGCATTCGGGCTGGTTCGATGGTTTGTGGGGCTAGTGGGTGCCGTGTTGATCGTAGTACTGCTGGGGACGGTGGTTGCGGTTTACCTGGCCGTCGAGCGACAGCCGCTGGTTGACACGCAGATCAACTTCACACCGGATCACATTGCCCGCGCCAGACTCTTGCTCGAACGCAACGACCCGCGCCGGTTGCGTCAAGGTGAAGTGCGCACCATTGTGGTCAGCCAGGGGGATCTTGATTTGGCGACCAATTACGCCGCCAGTCGACTGGGCCGTGGCGCAGCGAGTGCCGTGCTGCAGGATGGCTCCGCCACGGTTCGTCTCACTGTCATGTTGCCGAGCAACCCGCTGGGCAATTACTTGAACCTCACGGCGGTACTCG
>Ga0208514_100175_pt1 | contig 49855 bp, 48 predicted proteins | sample LakWasMet70_HOW9_2_FD_183900 | JGI IMG/M metagenome (GOLD analysis project Ga0208514, IMG submission 183900) | Freshwater sediment methanotrophic microbial communities from Lake Washington under simulated oxygen tension - Sediment Metagenome... | ecosystem: Environmental > Aquatic > Freshwater >...
GCACGGCATTCGCGGTGACAAAAGCCGTCGCCATGAAGGTCAGCACCGCGACCAGCGAGGGTAATTGGAGGGATCCCAGACCACAGATGCCGTGTCCGGAAGTACATCCGTTGGACAACCGCGCACCAAAACCAACCAATAGTCCTCCAACACCCAACTGCCAGACCGGGACGCCAGTTTGTAGTCCGCCTTTTGGCCCCAGCAGGAACCACCAGATGGCAGCACCGATGATGAGCCCCGCAGCCAAGACCAGGCGCCACGACCGGGTTTCAACGAATCGGCTTTCCTGGAAGAAGGGCCTGCGGGACAGGTAGGACCAGGTGCTGCTGAAGACCGTACTCATGCCCCCAATCCATCCGGTCAGGATGTATAACAAACCAACTGCAGTCCCGATCAAAAGACCACCCGCCAGATAGTGACCCCAACCCGTGGGGAAAAGCGATACCGTCATGCCTGCTCCTGTGATTTTCGCAACGGGCCAGAGCATAGCGCGTCCGAGGGACAGTTAGCCGCACCATAATTGCGCGGATGTTTCAGGCGCTGGATGGGCCACTGCCTGCACGACAAGACCACGGACACGGCCAAGGCCAAGGCCAAGGCAAAAGCTACTATGGGTGATGAAGATTGGGAAACGATTTGAAGAACAAGCTCTCAGGTCTTGCTGCGTTGGGGGGATTGGTCTACTCGACTGATAGTGGCCGTATGTGCCCGGACTGTCGCCAGCCGGTGCTCCAGTGTGTCTGCCATCTGCCGCGAACGCCCACGGGTGATGGCACTGTGCGCGTTTCAAGGGAGACCAAAGGGCGGGGCGGCAAGGCCGTGACAGTGATCAAAGGGGTGCTTTTGGATGCAGCCGGGCTCGCCGAACTGGGCAAGCAACTCAAGACGGCCTGTGGCACGGGCGGTACGGTGAAGGACGGCGTGATTGAAGTTCAGGGCGACCACTGCGACCGGGTTGTGCAGCTGCTCAAGTCGCAGGGGCATACCGTTAAACGTGCAGGGGGATAATGCACCATGCACCTATCAGACCGGGCTGAAAGGCCATCCGTAGCCCTGTACTGGGATTTTGAAAACCTGCACGCTGCACTGTGCGAGGCGCGGCTCGAGGGCTCGTACAGCAAGCAGGACAACCGCTTCAAGGTGCAGGAGCCGCTGGTAAGTATCCAGGCCGTGGTCGATATCGCTGCGTCGCTTGGCCCTATCGTCATCCACCGCGCGTACTGCAATTGGCAGTACTTTGGCCGATACCGGGACGCACTACTGCACCATGCCATGGAGCTGATTCAGTTGTTTCCACCGGGTGGCGCTGCCAAGAACGGGGCTGACATCAGGCTGTGCCTGGATGCCATGGAAGATCTGACACGCTTTGACCACATCGGCACCGTTGTCATCGTCAGCGGTGACAGTGATTACATGCCGGCGGCGCAGAAAATCAAGGCTGCCGGACGCCGGATCATCGGTTTGGGCGCGCGCAAGACCACCAATAGTCACTGGGCGACCAGTTGCCATGGCTTTCATTACTACGAAGATTTGGTAGCGAGCACACAATGATTCTGGATTCAGACGCGGTAACCCATGGAATTCAGTTGGCGGTCGCACCGGTCTTCCTGCTCACCGCTGTGTCGGGGATGATCGGCGCCATTGCGGGTCGCCTGGCGCGCATTATTGACCGCGCGCGATTGCTGGAGGACCGCGCGCGCGAGTCGACCGATGACGACTTCCTGGAGCGCGCGTTTCACGAGTTGCGTGAGTTGCGCTTGCGTGGACGCCTTGCCAACGGCGGTATCGCGCTGCTGACCTTGTGCGCATTCCTGATTGGATTGACCATCATTGTGCTGTTTGTGGGGGAGACCACCGGGTTTCAGATCAGTCGCTGGGCGGTTGGCGGATTCCTGGCTGGTGTGGTGTCGTTTCTGCTGGCTTTGCTGTGTTTCCTCACAGAAACGATTATTGCTTCGCGTCTGCTCAACTTTCACATGCCCGACAGGGGCTAGTTCATCATCACACTGGCCATGATTTCGTAGGATCGTTTGCGCGCGGTGTGGTCAAACATCTGCGAGGTAATCATGAGTTCATCAGCGCCCGTGCGTTCGATGAACGACAGCAGGTCGCGACGGACGGTGGCCGCACTGCCGATAGTCGCACACGACAGAACGCTGCGCAGCAGGGCTTGCTCGGCCGGACCGACCTCTTCTGCATAACCTGGTTTTGGCGGAGGTAATTTGGCAGGTCTGCCGCTGCGCAGGTTGACAAATGCCTGTTGCATGGAGCTGGCCAGAATGTGCGCTTCATCGTCGGTGTCTGCCGCAAACACATTGAAACCGAGCATCACGTAGGGCTTTGCCAATTGTTGAGAGGGTTTGAACCTGGTGCGGTATAGCGCCACTGCGTCCATCATTTGCGCGGGCGCGAAATGTGACGCAAAGGCGTAGGGCAGGCCGAGCATCGCCGCCAACTGCGCGCCATAGAGGCTGGAGCCCAAAATCCAAATCGGCACCTTCATACCCGTGCCAGGCACGGCGCGAACGGCTTGGCGCGGTTGGTCGGACAAAAAATCCATCAACTCCGCCACATCTTGTGGGAACGCGTCTGCTTCGGATGCCAGGTTACGGCGCAGCGCCTGTGCGGTGCGCTGGTCGGACCCCGGCGCGCGTCCCAAGCCCAAGTCGATGCGGCCGGGGTACAGCGACTCCAGCGTGCCAAATTGCTCGGCGATGACCAACGGCGAATGGTTGGGCAGCATGATCCCGCCAGCACCCACGCGGATGGTGGATGTGCCACCCGCAACATAGCCAATCAACACAGCAGTGGCCGCACTGGCGATGCCCGGCATGCCATGGTGTTCGGCCAGCCAATACCGCCTAAATCCCAGGCGTTCGGTGTGTTGCGCCAGATCCAGCGTGTTGCGAAAGGATTGCGCCGCGTCACTCCCTTCTGTGATGGGCGACAGGTCGAGTACGGAATACGGGTTCATGCAGTGCAAGCTTCCTGATTTGCGAGGGATTACCCCGAGAAAACCCCGCCTGTAGGCAGAGAATAATGCTACTGTATCCCGTCGCGAGCGGGCGTGCCCCCATGGCACACAAATGGCACTATAGACAGACTAGGGCAGTACATGATTACCTCCGGAATGAGCCTTGGAAAACGGCTGACTTTGAGCTTTACCGTCGTTATTGCATTTATGGCACTGCTGGCCATTTTGTCCTCGGTGCGGATCGCGGGCCTCAATACCGAGATCGAGCTGATCGTCAAGGACCGTTACCCCAAGACCAATATTGCCAACAGCATCAAATCTCAGATCAATGAGGTGTCGCGCGGTATGTTGGGCGTGTTGATCATGACCGACCCTGGGCAGATCAAGGCCGAGATTGACAAAATCGAAAAGATCAACGCGGCCAACAATGAGGCGATTGCGACGTTGGACAAAATCCTGACCGACGAAAAGGGACGTGAGCTCCTCAAGGCGATTGTGGATATACGAGACAAGTTTCGGCCCCATCAGGCAGCTTTCGTGACACTGGTCAATGAAGACAAGAAGGATGAGGCGCAGCTGAAATACTTGTTTTCAATGCGTCCGCTGCAGAAAAGGTACTTTGATGCGCTGGATGCCTTCGTGAAGTACCAGGATGAGCAGATGCAGTCCGCCGGTGACAAGTCTGCCGATGTAGCACGAAAGACCGAGATTCTTATTCTGGTGTTGGCGGTCGCAGCTGCACTGGCCAGTACGGTGGTGGGTTTCTGGGTTACTCGCAGTATTGTGGGGCCATTGAGAAACGCCATGGCGGTGACGCAGCTCGTTGCGGCGGGGGATCTGACCAGCGAAATTCAGGCTGGTGGACAGGACGAACTGGGTCGAATGATGGACGGACTGCGTAACATGAATGACAGCTTGCGTCAGTTGGTTGGGGATGTTCGTTCCAGTGCCCACACCATTGCGTCAACCGCACAGGAAATTGCGGCTGGCAACCATCAATTGAACGACCGTACCGTTGAGCAGGCGCAAACATTGCAGGAAACGACATCTTCCATGCATGAGTTGACGGCCATCGTGCGGCAAAGTGCAGACAGCACGCAAGAAGCCAACCAGCTGGCGGCCTCGGCATCGAGCGTTGCCGTCAAGGGTGGGGCAGTTGTGTCACAGGTTGTTGAAACCATGGGCTCCATCAACGCCTCGTCCAAGAAAATTGCGGACATCATTGGTGTGATTGATGGAATTGCCTTTCAAACCAATATTCTTGCCTTGAATGCCGCTGTTGAAGCCGCCCGCGCCGGTGAGCAGGGGCGTGGTTTCGCAGTTGTAGCGTCCGAGGTTCGCAGTCTGGCACAGCGCTCAGCCACTGCGGCCAAGGAGATCAAGACCCTGATTGATGATTCGGTCGCCAGCGTGGAAACCGGGAGTCGTCTCGTGGGCCAGGCGGGCACCACCATGACCGAGGTCGTGGACAGTGTCAAACGGGTGACCACCATCATGGCCGAAATCACCAATGCCAACCGTGAGCAGAATGCCAGCATTGAGCGAGTCAACCACTCCATCGCCCGAATGGACGAGGTCACCCAACAAAATGCAGCCATGGTGGAAGAGGCTGCCAGTGCCGCACAGTCCATGCACAACGAAGCAGATCACCTGTCCCAGGCAATCAGCGTATTCAAGCTGGGTGGCAATGACGATGGCCCAATCTTGGGTCGCGAAGTTCGGGCCCTTGGTCGCGGTCGGGGATGACGGCTTTCTTTCAACAGTACTTTTAGGAGACAGCGAATGGCAATTGGACAATCTTTCAAATCCCTGGTTTGCACCGGCGCGCTTGCCGTGGCGTGCGCCATGTCGGCGCAGGCCGCAGACATTGGCGGTGTCAAAGTCGAAGACACCGCAACGGTCGCCGGCAAGACGCTGGTGCTCAATGGCGGCGGGATACGTCAGATTTTTGTGGTCAAGGTATATGCCGCTGCTTTGTACCTTTCCGAGAAGAAAACATCGGCCGCCGATGTGCAGGCTTTGACGACTCCGAAGCGGGTTGCTTTGCACATTCAACGTGAAGTCAACAGTGAAGAATTCGGTCAGCTGTTCATTACTTCCATGAACAAGAATTCTTCCAAGGAGGAAAAAGCCAAGGTGGTCAATCAGACCGTCAAGTTCGGTGAGATGTTTGCCAGTTTGCCCCCTGTGAAAAAAGGCGACATCGTGACGCTGGATTGGGTGCCTGGTTCCGGAACCGTCAGCACGCTCAATGGAAAGCAGATTGGTGAAACTTTGCCCGACATTGCTTTTTACAACGCCGTGCTGCGTATTTGGATTGGTGAAAATCCGGTTCAGTCTGACGTGAAGCGAGGATTGCTCGGCGAGAAGTAGACCCGCCTGGGCCGCACGCCATCAGTTCAGCTTCAGGGCTTCAAATACACGAAAGGCCGCATAGGCATCGTTGGCGGCATAGACCAACTGGGCTTCTGTGAGGCGTGGATTGGCCCAGTTGGATGTGGCGGCCTTTTTGGACTTGATGAAACGCTGGTTGAACAGCACGGCCACCGCGCCCTTGACACCCATATCTTTGCGGTAACCGCGTTCCCGAAAAATCGTGTTCAGTTCCAGCACATCCGTGGGGTCAACCCCCAGTTTGGAAATGATGCGTTTTCGGTCATCGCCCAGACCGAATCCGGCCTTGACAATGCCCAGGGTTGACAGCAGTTGCCCCACCATGGTGCGGCATTGCAGGTCGTGCAATTGAAAGACCCAGGCCCTGTCTGCCGTCGCCAGTTGAACAATGTGTGGCCCCTCGGACACCTGGTCCTTGAAGAAGGTTGGCTTGGACTCCGTGTCAAAGCCCAATACCTTGGCACGGGCCAGCGCGTCGCAGGCGTGGCCCGCTTCGTCCGCGGTGGAGACCAGGGAAATTTGGTTCAAACCCAGCCGGTCAAAAGGCGCCAGCAGGGCGATTTGCTCCTTGCTGGGTGTGTTGTGGGTGGTGTGCATGGGCAGCAGTGTGCCGGATAACCGGTCGGTTTTGGGTGGCGTCGCATAATCACGCCATGAAAAAAACATTCAAACTCAATATCGAAGGTAAAAACCGGGACCGCGTTCTCGAAGCGGTCAAACATGAAATCCGCAAGTACGTCAAACGCGAACGGCGTCGTGATCTGCCGGAGGGCGTCGATTTTTGGGACTTTGACTGCCGGTTTGGCACCAGCGAGGCGGATGCCGTGGTCGTGCATTTCGCCACGCTCACTGAGCGGATCGACGCCATAGCGGCCGCTGCAGGAGACCAGTTCTATGTAGAAATCCTGGCCTCGCACGGCCGCCGCCAGACACGCCCTGTTGGCGCTGAACCCACGTAAACGCCTGTTTTTCCTCTTGTCCTGGAGAATTCCTGATGATCGTCCTTTGCGGCTTCCCGGTTTCCAACTACTACAACAAAGTCAAATTGGCCCTTCTGGAAAAGAACGTGCCGTTTACCGAAGAGCATGTAGCTACCGGGCGTACTGATGAGGCTGTGCTGTCGTGCTCGCCACTGGGCAAGATTCCCTACATTCGCACGCCGCAAGGCAGTTTGTGCGAGAGCGAGGCGATTCTGGAGTACATCGAAGCGGCCTATCCCAGTCCCGCGTTGTTGCCGGCGGACCCCTTTGCGGCCGCCAAGGTGCGCGAACTCATCGTGTTCATCGAACTGCATCTGGAACTGGTGGCCCGCGAACTGTATGGACAGGCGTTCTTCGGTGGTTCCATCAGCGAAGGCAACCAGGCCCGGGTGCGCAAACAGCTGGAAAAAAACATCACCGCGTTCAAACGCCTGGTCAAGTTTGCCCCTTTTGTGGGCGGTGACAGCTTCACGCTGGCCGATTGCGCCGCGTTTGCCAGTCTGCCGGTGGTTGGCATGGCAAGCAAGGCAATCTATGGCGAAGACCTGTTGCTGGCGGCCGGGGTGGACTACAAGCCCTACATGAAGCTGATAGGGGAGCGGCCCTCCGCGCAAAAGGTCATGGCAGACCGCAAGGCCGCCACGGCCAAGCCGTAGTCCCCCGCGTCGCTTGCAGGCTTTGCGCGTTCTCAGGTCGGGTTGGTCCGCGCTGCTGCTGCCCGCAGTTTGTCCTTCTTGCTCGGGCGCTTGCCCTTGATGCCACCATTGTCGGGCGCTGCCTGCACCACGATCGGCGTGGCGACCTCGGTGGGCTCGAAACCTGCGATGTGTTCCAAGGGCAAGTTCAGACCCTGCCGCTTTTCAATCAGATGAAAATGGGCCTCGGTATCGGCACTGACAAAGCTAACCGCCAGGCCGGACTCGCCGGCACGTCCCGTGCGCCCGATGCGGTGCACATAGTCCACGGCAGAGCGGGGCAGGTCGTAGTTCACCACCACGGGCAGTTTTGCAATATCGATGCCGCGCGACGCCAGGTCGGTGGTGATGACCACTTCCCACTGCTCGTCCTTGAATTCCGCCAGCACCTGTTTGCGCGCGCCCTGGCTCAAGTCGCCATGAAAGGCGGTGGCGAATACCTTGGCCTTGTACAGCTTTTCGGCTACCAGTTCGGCGGTGTATTTAGTGGCGACGAATACCAGCACACGCTTCCATCCCTGGTCCTTGATCAGGTGGCGCAGCAACTGGGTGCGTTGCTTGGCGTCGACCGCAATCGCCCGCTGTGCAATCTCGGGTTCGTGCTGTTCGGTTGCTTCCACGGAGACGTGCACCGGGTCGCGCAACATCTGGGTGGCCAGTTCGCGCACGCTGTCAGGAAACGTGGCTGAGAAAAACAGGCTTTGCCGCTGCGGGGGCAGCAGAGTCAACACCTTGGCGAGCTCGTCCGCAAAACCCAAATCCAGCAAACGGTCGGCTTCATCCAGCACCAGCAGCCGCACCGTGGCCAGCTGAACGGCATTCTGGCCCGCCAAATCGAGCAGGCGCCCGGGCGTGGCCACCAGGACATCGGCCCCGCCGCGCAGGGCCATCATTTGGGGGTTGATGGAGACGCCGCCCGTGGCCACCACCACTTTGGGGTGCTGCGGCAAGGCTTGGGACAGGCTTCGCACCACATCGCCGACCTGGGCTGCCAGCTCTCGCGTGGGCACGACGATGAGGGCACGCACGGCGCGCCCATACTGGTGGCGGTTCTCGGCGGGTAGCGACTGCAGGAGCTGGAGCAGCGGCAGGGCGAAAGCGGCTGTCTTGCCGGACCCGGTCTGGGCTGACCCCAGCACGTCCGCGCCCTTCAAAATCTCCGGAATGGCCAGGACCTGAATCGGTGTGGGTTCGATAAATCCAAGCGCGCCGGCTGCCTGCGCAAGGGTGGGTAGAAGTCCGAGGGAAAGAAAGGGCATGCCGTATTGTCGACCACCCGACCCGGTTCAGGCTTGCAGCATGGAAATATCACTGAATGACTCGGCATCGGGAATCTGCGATTGCAGCTTGTGCACATTCAGGCCCAGTGCCTGAACCACGGCGATGGGCAAGTCGTTCAGCGCGGCGGGTGCCAGCGCGACCTGGTCGGTGATCAGGGCGGCCAGGTGCACCACGGCGCCCATCCGGGAGTTGCCACTGGACAATGGCTGCGCTGTGGACTGCAGCGCGAGCGCCACGGGCTCGGGGAAATCCCAGCGACGCGCGATCTCGGCGCAAATCTCCCCCTCATCAAACCCGGCCAGCTCGCGCTCGCGCTTCCAGCGCTCGCCTGGCCCCCGGGTCAAGCGCTCGATGCGCTCCAGCATGTCGGGCATACGTTGCACGATCACGACTTCGCCCAGGCGCAGCATCATGCCGGTCAACCAGGCCTGTTGCTCGTCCATGGCTATGCTGCCGGCCACCCATTTGGCGTAGCCCGCACAGACCATGCTGTTGCGCCAGAAGTCAAGGCGGTTCATGCCGGGCGGAAACGCAAAGGTATTGGCCATGCAGATCGACAAGGCGCGGGCGCGTATGTGTGCCATTCCGATGACACTGACGGCGTTGTCCAGCGAATGGACGCTGCGTGATAGCCCGAACATGGCGCTATTGGCCATGCGCAACAAGGTCGCGGTCAGCACAGGGTCTTTGGCGATGATGGACGTCACCGATACCACGTCCGCTTCGTCGTCGCTGAGGGTTCGAATCAGCGCCTGTCCCACTTCCTGCATGTGGGGCAGCTTGACCGATTGCAGGAAGTGCGCAGCGTTAGCCATGGTTCAGAAGATGATACCCCGGTCGCTGCTTCGCCGCGACAAAAGAATGGGCTCTTTGACTCCGCCAGAAATACCGTGGCGGCGGAGCGTTACGGGTAGGATGTTTATTTTTGCCGTCCACCGCACCATGACCCATTCCAATCCTTCCACACCGGTTTCTCTGCGTGCCCCGGGCTGGGCCCTGGGCATGCGCCGCGTCACCGATTACCTGTCGCAGGACTGTCTGGGCGGGCCGCGTCCGTGGAAGGCTGCGTGGGTGATCAATTTTCAGAAGGCGGGCACCTTTGTTTTCATGGCCTGCCTGATGTGGATCTACCAGAACAACTCGCCCGCCGCGTGGGTGTACCTGGCATTGCACGGCAGCTATGGTCTGGTGTGGATTTTGAAAGACTTAGCCTTTCCGGACCCGAACTGGCAGAAAAAGGTCACGATTCTGGGCGGTATCAACAGTTTCCTGTTCGTGCTTGGCTGGTACTGGGTGTTTGGCTGGTTGCTGATCTCCGGTACCTCTCAACCGGAGTACCCGTTGCCGGCCTTCGCATGGTTTGCACTCTGCATCACGCTGTGCCTGCTGGGGTGCGTCATCATGATTGCCGCCGATGCGCAGAAATTCTTCACCCTGCGTGTCCGGCGTGGCCTGATCACCGATGGCCTACACCGCTACGTGCGCCACCCCAACTACCTCGGTGAAATGATGATTTACGGCAGCCTGGCGTTGCTGGTCTGGCACTGGATACCGGTGTTTGTATTGGCGTGGGTATGGCTGGGCGTTTTTGCGGTCAACATGGTGTTGAAGGAAGCCAGCATGTCGCGCTACCCGGAGTGGGCGGCTTACAAGAAGCGAACCTGGTGGCTATTGCCCTTGGTCCTGTGATGGATCTTCCAGTTGGGCGATGATCGTGGCCCGCAAAGCAAAGACGACGTTATGACGAAAAACCTGAAAATCGATTTTGTATCCGATGTATCGTGCCCCTGGTGTGCCGTGGGCCTGGCCTCCCTGCAAACGGCACTGGCCCGTGTAGGACCGGATGTGAAGGTCGACATCACGTTCCAACCGTTCGAACTCAACCCGCAGATGGTGGCTGGCGGTGAGGACACGACCGAGCACCTGCACAAGAAATACGGATCAACTCCTGAACAGGCCGCCGCCATCCGGGAGACCATACGCGCACGCGGCGCCGAGCTGGGCTTTGTCTTCAACCTGGACAAGCGCTCCCGCATCTACAACACCTTCGATGCCCACCGCCTGTTGCACTGGGCGCATCTGGAGGGCTGTCAGCTGGCGCTGAAGCAAGCCCTGCTCAAGGCCTACTTTACCGACGGAGAGGACCCCAGCGACCACAGCGTGTTGCTGCGGCTTGCGGAATCGGTGGGTCTGGATGGTGCGCGCGCCCAAGCCATACTGGCCAGCGACACCTATGCCGCCGACGTGCGCCAACAGGAACAGTTCTACCAGCAGCAGGGCATCCATTCCGTGCCAGCCGTGGTGATCAACGACCGCCACCTGATCTCCGGTGGTCAGCCGCCCGAGGTGTTCGAGCAGGCGCTGCGCCAGCTCGCGGCAGCCTGAGCCCTACTGGCAACCGCAGCCGTTGCCGCCACCGCCGCATCCGGATTTGGCGGGCGCGGGGGCGGATTCGAACGCTGGAAACAGCACATTGTTCTCCAGGTGAATGTGGTTGATCAGGTCGTCGTTGAACTGGGCAATGCCGGTATACAGCGCGCGCCAGGTATTGCAGGCGCCGGGTGGCGGAGTGGCATCGTTGGTCAGGGCATTGACGCGGTCCAGCGCCTCGCCGTGGCTGATGTGCTCGGAGCGCATCATGCCAATGGGCTGGCCTACGAACGCGTTGCCGCCTGAGCGGAGCATGGGGAACAGAATGTTTTCCTCTTTCACCATGTGGTCCAACATTTCCTGCTGGATGGTTTCAAGCAGATCGGCCAAGCCGGCTGGCACGTGGGGATTGGCCTGGTGCACGGTCTCGACCCGGTGGGCCATGCGGATCAGCTCAGGCAATTGGGCGCGGTGCACGTCGTGGTAGCGCGTCAGGATGTGGTCGATCAAGGCGTCGGCGCTGATTTCCTCGGGTAGCTCTTCGGTGTGCTCCAGAGCGGCCAGCTGACCCACCAGTTGGTTCAAATCCAGATGCTTGTCTTGGGCCGCCTGGCGCAGGCTGACGTTGCCATTGCAGCAAAAGTCCAGCTTCAGTGCACGAAAGACAGCGGTTGCGCCGGCCAGGTTCACGGCAATGTTTCCCAGTGTCTGCTCCGAGAGGTCGGTCGCGTTGGATTCAAACTGCTGTCTCGCGCTCATGTTGGCATCCTTAAAGGTGTATATAAAGTGAATATTTTACAACAAAGAAGTACTTTGTATATTTCTTTTGTGCGCCCAGAGCGAAGATTCGTGCCGGGGTCGCCCGAGCGTAGGGGTTATTGAGGTGCCGGGTGCAGCACTTCCAGCAGCCGGTCCAGGCCGCCCGACTCAATCGACACCATGGCCTGCTCGCGCACCTTGGGCTTGGCGTGGTAGGCAACCGACAAGCCGGCTGCGCCCATCATCGGCAGGTCGTTGGCACCGTCGCCCATGGCGATGCACTGTGATGGCTCAATACCCATCAGCGAGGCCACTTCCAGCAGCGTGCGGCGCTTCTCGGCGCCGTCGCAGATGTCGCCCCAGGTCTGGGTCACCAGACGCCCTGTCAGCGTGCCGCAGGTGGGGCCACTGTCGATTTCCAGAATGTTGGAGCGGGCGAAATCGATACCCAGGCGCTCCCTGACCCGGTTGGCAAAGTAGGTGAAGCCCCCCGAAACCAGCAGCACTTTCATGCCTGCGGCCTTGCAGGCGGTAATCAGTTCGGCCGCGCCGGGGTTGATGCGCAGGCGCTCGGTGTAGACGCGCTCCATGTCGGCCACGGTGACGCCCTTGAGCAGGGCCACGCGGCGGCGCAGGCTGTCCTTGAAGTCGGTGATCTCGCCACGCATCGCGGCCTCGGTGATGGCAGCCACCTCGGCCTTGCGGCCCACTGCGTCGGCGATCTCGTCGATGCACTCGATGCTGATCAGAGTGGAGTCCATGTCAAAGGCGATGAGCTTGAAGTCGGACAGCTTCTGGCCGGGTATGCAGTTGCGAAGGACGAGGCCGGGGGAGATTTCTGTGGCTTGCATGGCTAAATTGCTATTCTTTGTATAGCTGCTCACGCAGCATTCACGAGGGCTAGGGCCTCATTTTACGACGCATGACAATGCCTTCCTGCGGCTCTGCACCCTGGGTACAGAAAAACCGGTCCAGGCGGGCGATCTCCACAAACCCGGCGTCCGCATACATGCGTCGGGCCGCGGCCCAGTTGGCGTTGACTAGCAACAACACGGAAGTTAATCCAGGAAACGCCCGCGCCACATCCTCCAGGCAGCCGGTCAACAGTGACGCACCCAGCCCCTGGCCGCGCACGGAGGGCGCCAGGGTCATGGAGCTGATGTACAGCTCGGTGCCCAGCACCGGGTCGTGGCGCTCGCGGATGTCGTGGCCGAGCGTGAAATGCGTTGCATCGGGCTGCGGCGTGGCGCGCCAGATTTCGGAGAACACACAGCCGACACAGTCTGACCCCCGCCAGGCCATCAATGAGCCCTGCGGGAAGGTGGCGATGCGCTGGGCGTAGGCGCTGCGCAGCTCCTGGTGGCCGGCGGCAAAGCCCTGGCGCTCCAGCTCCATGATGCGGTCCAGGTCGTGCGCCGTGGCTTCCACCAGGCGCAGGGCGGCGTTGTCGGCACGCGTGTGTATGGCGCGGTTTGGCATGTCGCGGGTCAAGCGGCAGCTATTGGCTGGCCCAGGTTCTTCAAAATATCCCGCACCATCTGGGCGCGGTCCTTGGTTTCCGGCAGCTCGCGCTCAATGCGCAGCTTCTCGTTGCCCGCCAGCTTGATGTGCTTGTTCTTCTGGATCATCTGGATGATCTTCATCGGGTCGATGGGCGGGTTCTTCTGGAAGGTAATGGTGATCACGCCCGGCGCGGCATCGACCTTGAGCACACCGTAGGGCTTGGCCAGCACGCGCAGGCGGTGCACGTCGATAAGGGTTTGCGCCTGGGCCGGCAGCTTGCCAAAACGGTCCACGATTTCTTCCAGCAGCGTATCCACCTGGTCCGTGGTTTTGGCGGTGGCCAGTTTTTTGTAGAAGCTCAGGCGTAGGTGCACATCACCGCAGTAGTCGTCGGGCAGCAGCGCCGGGGCGTGCAGGTTGATGTCGGTGGTGACGTTGAGCGGGCTCAGCAGATCGGGCTCCTTGCCTTCCTTCAGGCAACGCACGGCCTCGCTCAGCATCTCGTTGTACAGCTGAAAGCCCACCTCCAGCATATTGCCGCTCTGGTTTTCGCCCAGCACCTCGCCGGCGCCGCGGATCTCCAGGTCGTGCATGGCCAGGTAGAAGCCGCTGCCCAGTTCCTCCATGGCCTGGATGGCGTCCAGGCGCTGGGTGGCCTGCTTGGTCAGTCCTTCTATATCGGGCACCATCAGATACGCATAGGCCTGGTGGTGGCTACGGCCCACCCGGCCGCGCAGCTGGTGCAGCTGGGCCAGGCCGAACTTGTCGGCGCGGCTCATCACAATGGTGTTGGCGGTCGGCACGTCAATGCCGGTTTCGATGATGGTGGAGCACAGCAGCAGGTTGTAGCGCTGGGCGATGAAGTCGCGCATCACGCGCTCCAGCTCGCGCTCGGGCATCTGGCCGTGGGCGACGGCAATGCGCGCCTCGGGCAAGAGTTCTTCCAGCTTGGCGCGGCGGTTCTCAATCGTCTCTACCTCGTTGTGCAGGAAGTAGACCTGGCCGCCACGTTTCAACTCGCGCAGCACGGCCTCGCGGATCACGCCATTGCCCTCGGTGCGCACAAAGGTCTTGATGGCCAGACGTCGCTGTGGCGCGGTGGCGATGACGCTTAGGTCGCGCAGGCCTTCCAGTGCCATGCCCATGGTGCGGGGGATGGGGGTCGCGGTCAGCGTCAGCACATCGACCTCGGCGCGCAGGGCCTTCATCTGCTCCTTGTGGCGTACGCCAAAGCGGTGCTCCTCGTCGATGATCAAGAGGCCCAGGTTCTTGAAGTGCGTGTCCTGGCTCAGCAGCTTGTGCGTGCCGACCACGATGTCGACCGTGCCATCGGCCACACCCTTGAGAGCCAGATTGATCTCTTTGGTGGAGCGGAAGCGGCTCATCTCGGCCACCTTGACCGGCCATTTGGAAAAACGGTCGGAAATGGTCTGGAAATGTTGCTCGGCCAGCAATGTGGTTGGGGCCAGAATCGCCACTTGCTTGCCGCCGGTCACGGCGATAAACGCGGCACGCAACGCGACCTCGGTCTTGCCAAAGCCCACATCGCCGCAGACCAGTCGGTCCATGGGGCGGGGGCTGACCATGTCCTGGATCACGCAGTGGATGGCGGCCTTCTGGTCCGCGGTTTCCTCAAAGCCAAAGTCGTTGGCAAAGGTTTCGTAATCTTGGGGTGAGTAGCGGAAGGCGTGGCCCTCACGTGCGGCACGGCGGGCGTAGATGTTCAGCAGCTCGGCGGCGGAGTCGCGCACCTGCTCGGCGGCGCGGCGTTTGGCCTTTTCCCACTGGCCGCTGCCCAGCTTATGCAAAGGGGCTTCGTCGGCGCTCACCCCCGTGTAGCGGCTGATCAGCTGCAACTGGCTCACCGGCACGTACAGCACGGCTTTGTCGGCATATTCCAGGTGCAAAAACTCCTGCATCTCCGGCTCGCCATTGGGCATTTTGTTGCCTAGATCCAGATGGATCAGCCCCCGGTAGCGGCCAATGCCGTGCTGGGAGTGCACCACCGGGTCGCCCACGTTCAGCTCGCTCAGGTCCTTGATCAGGGCTTCAACGTCGCTGACCTGTTCCTGCTTCTTGCGACGGCGCGCGGTGGGGGCGCTGGCGAAGAGTTCGGTTTCGGTGACCAGGTCTATGCCGTATTCCAGCCAGCTAAAGCCGATGCTCAAGGGCGCGGTGGCAATGCCGAATTTCTCGTTACTGGTCTGGAATTCCAGCAGCGAATCAAAGGCCGGCGGGTTGACGCCGCTGGCGCGCAAGAGGTCCAACAGACTCTCGCGGCGGCCATCACTTTCGGCCAGGATCAGGACGCGGTGCTGGGTGTTGCGGGCATGCAGCTTCAGGCGGGCCAGCGGGTCTTCGCTGCCACGCTCGGCTGCCATTGGGGGTAGGGCTTCCAGCTCCACATAGGGCGAGGTGGGTTCTTCTGTGCCAGATTGGCCATCAGCCCTCGTAGATGCTGGGCTGGCGGCTCCTGATTTGATAGCAAGCTGGGCGTAGGCATTGGCCCGTGCATAAAACTGTTCGGTGCCCAGAAACAGCGCCTCGGGCGGCAGCACAGGGCGCTCGGGGTCGCCCTGCACCAGGCGGTAGCGGTCTTTGGTGTCCTGCCAGAAGCGCTGGAACGCCGGCTCCAGATCGCCGTGCAGTACGACGGTGGCGTCCAGGCCCACATAATCGAACACCGTGGCGGTTTCCTCGAAGAACAGCGGCAGGTAGTACTCGATACCGGCCGTGGCCACGCCGGTGCCCATGTCCTTGTAGATGCGGCTCTTGGTCGGGTCGCCGTCCAGCAGCTCGCGCCAGCGGCTGCGAAAGCGCGCGCGCGCGTCGTCATCCATCGGGAACTCGCGCCCGGGCAGCAGGCGCACTTCGGGCACCGGGTACAGGCTGCGCTGGCTGTCGGGGTCGAAGGTACGTATGGAATCGATCTCGTCGTCAAACAGGTCCACCCGGAAAGGCACGAGGCTGCCCATGGGGAACAGGTCAATCAGGCCGCCGCGCACCGCGTATTCGCCGGGGCTGACCACCTGGGTCACATGGCTGTAGCCGGCCAGCGTGAGCTGGGCCTTGAGCTTGGCCTCGTTGAGCTTTTGTTTAACCTTGAATTCGAACGTGTAACCGGCCAGGAAGCTGGGCGGCGCCAGGCGGTACAGGGCCGTGGTGGCGGGGACGATGACGACATCGGCGCCCGTGTCCTTGTCGCGCTGGGAGATGCGCCACAACGTGGCCAGGCGCTCGCTGATCAGGTCCTGGTGCGGCGAGAAGGTGTCGTAGGGCAGGGTTTCCCAGTCGGGGAACAGCGCGCAGCGCAGCGTGGGGGCAAAGAAGGCAATCTCGTCGAGCAGGCGCTGCGCGTCATTGGCGTCGGCCGTGACTACGGTCATGGGTTTGCCGGCCGCCTTTTCGCGCTCGCCCAGACGGGCCAGCAACATCGCGTCGGCAGAGCCGGCGGGGCGGGGCAGGGTGAAGCGTTTGCCGACCGTTAGTTTGGGTAGATCCATGGATGGCTTAAACGTTGCGCACGTGACCGGTGGGGGCCACACAACGGGGGGAATGTGAGGGGAAGTGGGAGGGGAAATAGTGCGGCAAGGAAGCGATTTTAGAATGGGGCACACCACCATGACCGCCAAGTCCTCAAATACCCTCCCCCTCGCGCATCCCAGCCCTGCAACCGACGCCCCAGCGCCTGCGCGGTTGTGGGCGCTGATTCCCTGTGCCGGAACCGGTTCGCGTGCGGGCTCCGAAGGCCCCAAGCAATACCAGCCGGTGGCAGGCAAGCCCATGGTGCTGCATACGCTGGCCGCTTTTGCGGCGGTGCGGCGCTTGGCCGGTGTGCTGGTTGTGGTGTCAGAAGGCGATGGTTTCTTTGAGAATCAAAATGCTACTGTTTTGATAGCGTCATGCGGAGGTTCCACGAGGGCTGCAAGCGTATTCAATGGATTGTCTGCCTTGCGGGAACGGGGTGCAGCACCCAGCGACTGGGTGCTGGTGCATGACGCGGCGCGTTGCCTGATCACGCCCGAGCAGATCGACGCGCTGATTGATGCCTGTCACGGTGACGCCGTAGGCGGCCTGCTGGCGCTCAAGCTGCCGGATACGCTCAAGCGTGAGGTCGATGGACGGGTTGCTGAAACGGTGGAGCGGAGCGACAAGTGGCTGGCGCAGACGCCGCAGATGTTTCGCATTGGCGCGTTGCAGCAGGCCTTGCAGGCCGCCGGGGCTGCGGTGACCGACGAGTCCAGCGCCATGGAATTTGTGGGCCAGACTCCGTTGCTGGTTGAAGGCAGCGCGCAGAATTTCAAGGTGACCTACCCGCAGGACTTTGCGCTGGCGCAGGCCGTGCTGCTGGCGCGGTCTGGTGGCAAGTGGGCGTAGCCATCGCTGCAGGGACTATTTCCTGCGTCCAATTTCGTTGCCGATGACACCGCCTACAGCGGCACCGCCGACGGTGCCTACCGCACTGCCACCGGTCAAGACGGAGCCTGCTACGGCCCCGACGCCCGCGCCGGTGATCATGTTGCGGTCACGCGTCGACATACCCGCGCATCCGCCCAATGCAAAGGCCATGGTGAAGGCCAACAACTTATAGGTCAAAGGGTGCTTGTGATTCATGTGAGTCACCTCCTGTCAAGGAAATGTGAAATTGGTTGTAATTGCGGCACTCGCAGCCAGAACGGGGAGCACCGCGGTCTTGTCCGGGAATCCGCTCAAATTTGCCGCCAGGGTGTATTTGCCGGCCGCAGCAGTGTCGGCAACGAATGCCAAGCTGGCTGGCGGCGGGACATAGGCAGCAACCATGGGCGCCCCGACGGCAGCTGAATAACTGTAGTTGCCCGTGATGCCGTCCACGAACTTGCCAGCTACTTCCACACTGGTGCCAACCGTCAATGGCTGCAAAACCCGCACCAGGGTATTGGTCGGGGCGTTGCCCTGGATAAGGCCGGTGGCCGAAACAGCGGATGTCAGTGCGGTGCCAGAGTTGTTCAGGGTGGTGACGCTATCAGGCGAGACTGGCACGCCGGTTACCACGGTCGTTGCGCGTCCCGGTGAGGTCATCACCAATGTGTAGTTCCCGGGCGCGACCGGTTGCAGCTGGAACCGGCCACCGGTATCGGGCACCGTGGCCCTGATGACGACGCCGCCTTGCTGCAGGGAAACACTGGTGCTAGCGCTGGCAAGGCTGCCAGCAACGAATCCACTGACGCCAGAAACATACCGCGGGATGACGGAAACCACGGGTTTGAGAAGATATTGCCCCGAATTGCCCGCCGAAACAATGGACTTGCAGGCGTTGAAGTCCACCACAAAATCCGCCATTTTGTTGGCGGCAATGTCGATGTCGATATTGGCCTTGACACCCGATTGCTGGCCGCTGGGCGTCTTGAGCGCCACCTCCGCACCTCCGGTTGGAAGCACTGAATTCGCCAGCGGATTCGAAGGCTCGTTGTCAGCCAGTATCAGTCTCAACTGGGTGTACTTCCCCGTGCTCAACGGAATCTGTCCCATTTCCTCGAGTACGCCGTTGGTCAGGTTCAGGAGGTTGATACGACGGGCTGGGGCCAGCACCATGTCGGCCCAACCCGCGTCGCTGTCGGCCGCGCTGGCGCTCTTGTGCACGCGCAATGACTTGATGGTCACATTGACCGCGTCGTATCCGCACGATGGCGCATCGGTCAGCGCCAGGCGCAGGCTGCCGTTGGAACCTGTCGTCGTGGTATTCAGACTGTTGTCACCACCTCCACCACCACAGGCTGCCAGGCCCAAAGTGAGGAGCGCGATCGAAAGGTTTTTTTTGTAGGCATATTTTTCATGGTGAGCCTCTCGCAACGAAAAGGCATGATGGAAGGATGGGGCACTTCCACTGGACTGCAAGACAGTTATGTGTCAAAACGTTTCTGAGCGGACTCCCTGAAACATGGGGCAACACTTGCGCCCCACCATTTGCAGACGATCAGCGCAGCGGGCTTACGTCCTGCCCCAGCATTTCCCGGGACACCAGTGTGATGCCGGATGGTGTTACATGAAAGCGCTTGCGGTCGGCGACCGGGTCCACGCCGATCTGGGTGCCCTCGGGGATGACGCAGTTCTTGTCGATGATGCATTTCTTGAGGATGCACGAGCGGCCGATCTGCACTTGTGGCAATACGATGGAGTCCTCGATCAGTGAGAAGCTGTGCACATGCACGCCCGAGAACAGCATGGAGCGGCGCACCGTGGCGCCACTGACGATGCAACCGCCGGAGACGGTGGAATCCACCGCCATGCCGCGGCGCCCGTCGTCATCAAAGACGAATTTTCCGGGCGGGCTTTGGGGTTGCCATGTCCAGATCGGCCAGTTGTCGTCGTAGAGGTTCAGGTGTGGTGTGACCTGCACCAGGTCCATATTGGCTTCCCAATAGGCATCCAGGGTGCCCACGTCGCGCCAGTACGGCTCTTTGCCGGGATCGCCCACGTGGCTCTCGGCGAAATTCTGTGCATAGCTGCGGTAGCGCTTCACACAATGTGGAATGACGTCCTTGCCGAAGTCGTGGCTGGATCGGGGGTCATCCGCGTCCCTCTGTAGTTGTTCAAACAGGAAGCGGGCATTGAAAACATAAATGCCCATGCTGGCCAGGGCGGTGTCCGGGCGGCCTGGCATGGGCGTCGGGGCTGCAGGCTTTTCTTCGAAACTCATGATGCGCTGTTCCGCGTCGACAGCCATTACACCAAAGCCGCGGGCTTCTTCGATGGGCGCCTCAATGCATGCCACCGTCAGGTCCGCAGCGCGCTCTGCGTGGGACGCCAGAATGCGGCCATAGTCCATGCGGTAGATGTGGTCGCCCGAGAGCACCAGCACATACTCGGGGCGGGCATGGCGAATTTCCCGCAGATTCTGGAAGATCGCGTCGGCCGTGCCGCGGTACCACTGCGATTCATTCACTTGCTGCTGTGCCGGCATGATTTCGATGAACTCGCCCAGACGACCGTCCAGAAAGCTCCAGCCCAGTTGCAGGTGGCGGATCAGGCTTTGGGATTTGTACTGCGTGGCCACACCGATGCGGCGCACGCCGGAGTTCACACAGTTGGACAGCGTGAAGTCAATGATGCGGAACTTTCCGCCAAATGGCACGGCGGGCTTGGCACGCCAGTCGGTCAGCTGGTGCAGCCGCGAACCGCGTCCACCTGCCAACACTACGGCGAACGTGTTGCGCGTCAGCTGGCTGACGTAGCGCGGGTTAGCTTCCACGCCTTGGCGAGTTGAAACCAGGTAGTCGGTGGAAAACATCATTCCTCCAGCAGTGTGGGTGGGTTTCATTGTAGGGATGCACCGGGACCTGGAGTACCGAAGACTGGATAATTCTTGAGCCAAGTCAACCCGGTCAGTTGGATCGACGTACGGATGCTTCGCCAAGTAGTTGCTATCAATTGAGTAGCTGACGGATCAATTTTTACGAGGGCTAGGTGCCGAAATCTCCAGTATGTTTGTTTGATATACCCAAATTGAGTATTTGAGTCACATCGGCAGGCGCTGGACGCCCTTTTTGATTGCTGGCACACTGCACGGGACACTGCCCAGGGAGTGCCGAACAGACCGCCGGACACAGGCGGAACCGAAAAGGGATCGGAGCAATGCGTGCATTTCCTGTGGGAGAGCCTTCGATGCAGTCGATGGCGTTCACCGCGGCCATTCTGGATAACGCCGGTTATGCGGTGATCGCGACCGACACCAGCGGAGTGATCACGGTGTTCAACCGCATGGGTGAGCACATGCTGGGCTACGCGGCGGACGAATTGATTGGTCTGGCGACACCCGCAAAATTTCACCTCCCATCCGAAGTAGCAGCCCGTGCCGTGGATTTTTCCAAGGCGCTGGGCATTACTTTGACTCCAGGTTTTGACGTTTTTGTCGCCAAGACACGGCTGAACCTCCCCAACGAGCACGAATGGACCTATGTCCGCAAGGACGGCAGCCAACTGCAGGTGTTGCTGTCAGTCACCGCACTGCGGGATGCCGCCGGGGATGTGTTTGGCTTCCTCGGCATGGCCGTGGACCTGACCGAGCGCAAACGGGCCGAGCGTGCCGTGAGCGACAGCGAGCAGCGATTTCGCGATCTGTTTGAACGCTCCCCTGATCCGTCGTGGTTGATCCAGGACCGGCTGTTTATGGACTGCAACCTCGCCGCGGTCGCCATCCTGGGCTACTCCACGCGACAGGAGCTTCTGGCAACGCATCCTTCAGCGCTGTCACCGGAGTTTCAACCCGATGGGCGCCAGTCCTTTGACAAAGCCGAAGAAATGATGCTGACCGCCTTGCGGGACGGCATCCACCGGTTTGAGTGGGAACATCGGCGCAGCGATGGCAGCTGCTTTCCGGTCGAGGTCACACTGGCACGGCTAGCCGTGCAAGGGCAGGAAATTCTCTACTGCATTTGGCGCGACATCACCGAACGCAAGCGGGCCGAATCGGCGCTGCTGACCGCCAACCGGCGTTACGAACTGCTCAACGCCGACCTCGAAGCCCGTGTGGCTGAACGCACACGCCTGCTCGCCACCGAGGTGGTCGAGCGCAGACAGGCCGAGCAGTTCGCCCGACAGTCTGCGCAATGGTTGCGCGAAGTCATCGAACTCATGCCCAGCGGTATCGTCTTGTGGGATAGTGATCAGCGGCTGGTGGCGTGGAACAAGGCGTTTGAGGTCATGTTTCCTGAAGCCACCATTTTTCTGAAGGAGGGCGTTCCCCGTTCGGCTTTCGTGGAGGCAGTGGAGGCGTCCGGGAGCACATCGTTCCCCCCCGACGGCCAGGAAAGCGGCAATTGGGACCGGATCGGGCGGTATGACCGTTTGCTGGCAGATGGACGCATCATCACCGTTGAGCGTCTGCCAACCAGTGAAGGAGGACGCCTGGTCATCAATACCGACGTCACGTTGATCCGTCGTGCTGGCGAGGCGCTGGCGCGCAGCGAGAGGATGGCGTCTTTGGGTGGGTTGGTGGCCGGCATTGCGCACGAAATCAACACCCCGGTGGGCAACGCGCTGCTGGTGGCATCGACCTTGGGCGACAGGTTGGCCGAGGTTGAGGCCGGCATGCTGGGCGGAACGCTGCGCCGATCAGACTTCAGCGCGTTCATTGCCAGCATCACGGAGTCGGGGCAGTTGCTGTCCCGCAACCTGCACAGGGCTGCGGATCTGATCCAGAACTTCAAGCAGGTTGCGGTTGACCAGACCAGCGACAAACGCCGCGTGTTTGATCTGGCCAAAGTGTTTGAAGAAGTACACATGCTGATGGCGCCACGTTTCAAAGGCTCGCCGCACCGGCTTGAACTCTCCTGCGAAGCCGGGCTCACCATGGATGGATTCCCCGGTGCCCTGGTCCAGGTGCTGACCAACCTGATAGACAACGCACTGGTGCATGCGTTTGACGGGCGAGGGGAGGGGGTTATTGCGCTCGGTGCCAGGTGGCTCGGCTCCGACCGCATGCAGATTACTTGCGATGACAATGGATGTGGCATCCCCCTGGCACAGCAATCGCGCATCTTTGACCCGTTCTTCACGACCCGGTTTGGGCAAGGCGGCAGTGGTCTGGGTTTATCCATCGCGATGAATCTGGTGCACGACCTTATGGGCGGCGAGATCGTGGTTGCCAGTACACCCGGCGCAGGGACGCATTTCACGATCACGGTGCCCGGCGCCGCACCATAAGCGCTGTAAAAGCCTCTACCATGCGGGCTGGGGCTACAGCGGTTGAGTTATAGCAAGGACACATGGAACCATGACATTGCGTATCGGTGAAGGTTGGGACATCCACGCCCTGGTGGAAGGGCGCAAGCTGGTGTTGGGAGGCGTTGAGATTCCCTACAGCAAGGGTTTGCTGGGGCATTCGGATGCAGACGCACTTCTGCACGCCATCACCGATGCACTGTTGGGCGCGGCAGCACTGGGCGACATTGGCTCCCATTTCCCCGATACCGACATCCGTTTCAAAGGCGCGGACTCGGCCGTCCTGCTCGCCGAGGCGGCTCGCCGCGTGCGCGAAAAGGGTTTTGAAATCAACAACGTGGACAGCACCGTGGTTGCGCAGGCGCCCAAGTTGGCCCCTCACATAGCGAGCATGCGCACGCGGATCGCGCAGGTTCTGGGTGTGGACCTCGACCAGGTCAATGTCAAGGCGAAAACGGCCGAAAAAATGGGACCGGTGGGCGAGGGCCTGGCGATGGAGGCACGGGCAATCGTGCTGTTAACCAGGGTCTGACGCACGGAACTTCGGTGTCGCAGTCTGGCTCAAACCACTTTCAAACGGTTTGAGCCGCCAACTGGAAAGGAGATGCCATGAAGCCACTATTTTTAGCATCCGTCTGTGCCGCCTTGGTCCTGGGCGGTGGAGCCACGTCGGCGGGCACTGTGCAGGTCGTGTTTGTGCAGCCGGATACCTTTACGGATGTCGGCGATGGAGACCGTGACACCAATGCCAGCCTGCAAGCCATAGGAGACTACCTGCAGTGGCTGGGTCAGCGTTATTTGCCGCCTGAACAATCTCTGGACATCGAAGTACTGGACGTGGCCCTGGCCGGCAAAGTGCGCCCCACCTTCCGCTGGGGCATTGTGCGCGTCGTTGGCAAGCCATTGGACTGGCCGCAGATCAAACTGCACTATCGGCTGCATGCAGACGGCAAGACGCTGGGCAGCGGTGAAGCATCCATCGCGGACATGGCCTATTCCATTCATCTGGGGAGCTACACGGGTCTGGATACGTTGTCGTCGGAGAAACACATGCTCAAGAGCTGGTTTCGCGGTCAATTTGCGAAGAAGTGAAACTCTAATTTAGTACAGCGGCTTTGCGGGGTTTGGACAGAGAATGCACGGGCCATGTCTGATTCCACCACCGCACACCCCCATCTGCTGCAACCCCTGAACCTGGGCTTCACCACACTGCGCAACCGCGTGATGATGGGCTCCATGCACACGGGGCTGGAAGACCGCTTCTACAACTATTCCAAGCTGGCTGCCTACTTTCGGGAGCGGGCCAAAGGCGGCGTGGGCCTGATCGTCACCGGTGGCATCTCGCCCAACCGCCAGGGCTGGTTGCTGCCCTTTGGTGGCACGCTGAACTCGATTTTTGATGTGCATAACCACCGTAAAGTGACCGAGGCGGTGCACGCGGAGGGCGGCAAGATACTGATGCAGATCCTGCATTCCGGGCGCTACGGCTACCAGCCGTTTGTGGTGTCGGCCTCGGCAGTCAAGTCCCCCATTTCCATGTTCAAGCCCAGGGCCCTGACCGAGCGCGGTATCCAGTCCACCATTCGGGCTTATGTGCGCTGTGCCAAGTTGGCGCAGAAGGCGGGCTACGACGGCGTCGAGATCATGGGCAGTGAAGGCTATTTGCTCAACCAGTTCCTGTGCACACGGACCAACCAGCGCACCGACGCTTACGGTGGCAGTATTGAGAACCGCATGCGCCTGCCCGTGGAAATTGTGCGACAGGTTCGTGCGGCCGTCGGTCCGAATTTCATCCTGATGTACCGCCACTCGGTGCTGGATTTGGTGGAGGGCGGCAATAGCTGGCCCGAGGTCGTGCAGGTGGCCCAGGCGCTGGAGGCGGCCGGTGTAACGCTGTTCAACACCGGTATTGGTTGGCACGAGGCCCGCACACCGACCATCGTCACGTCGGTGCCACGGGCGGCCTTTGCCAGCGTGGCCGCGCGCCTCAAGCAATCGGTCACGGTGCCGGTGATTGCCAGCAACCGCATCAACATGCCCGACGAGGCGGAGGCGCTGATCGCCAGTGGCAGTGTGGACATGGTATCCATGGCGCGGCCCTTTCTGGCGGATGCGGATTGGGTCAACAAGGTGGCGGCCGGCCGTGTGGACGAGATCAATACCTGCATCGGCTGCAACCAGGCCTGCCTGGACCACACCTTTGCCAACCAGCGCGCCAGTTGCCTGGTCAACCCGCGTGCCGGCCACGAGACCGAATTGGTCTACCGCAAGGCGCGGCACAAGAAGAGGATCGCCGTGGTTGGTGCCGGTCCTGCGGGCCTGTCTGCCGCGACGGTAGCGGCCGAGTGCGGTCACGATGTGACCCTGTTTGACAGCAGCGACCGTGTGGGCGGCCAGTTCAACGTCGCCATGCAAGTGCCCGGCAAGGAAGAGTTTGCACAGACGCTGCGCTACTTTGCGCGGCGCCTGGCGATCACCGGTGTCAGGCTGCAACTGGGCCAGCGGGTGACCCGTGCGCAGTTGCTGGCACATGGATATGACGATGTGGTGCTGGCCACTGGCATCGTGCCCCGCACGCCGCGCATACCCGGAGTTGATCGCCCCAACGTGGTGTCGTACCTGGACGTGCTGCAGCGCAAGGTGGTTCCAGGTCCGCGGGTGGCCATCATTGGAGCCGGGGGCATCGGTTTTGACGTGGGGGAGTTCCTGTTGCACGATCCGGCCGTTGCCTTGCCGCTGTCGATTGAACACTGGTGCCACGAGTGGGGGGTGGACTTGCAGGCGCAGGCCGATGGCGGTCTGGTTCCCGCGGAGCCTGCCAAGCCCTATCGCCAGCTCTTTTTGTTGCAGCGCAAAACTACCCGCGTGGGGGCCGGGTTGGGCAAGACCTCGGGTTGGGTCCACCGCGCCGTGCTGCAACGCAACGGCGTCCAAATGCTCAGCGGCGTGGAGTACATCCGCATCGACGACGCGGGCTTGCACGTGACCGTTAACGGCGAGCCACGTGTGCTGGCAGTTGACCATGTGGTGTTGTGCGCCGGGCAGGAATCACTGACCGAGTTGCTGCCGCCCGCAGATGCACCATCGGCTGCGGGCGCTCCGCGTTTTCACACCATTGGTGGAGCCGCGCTGGCGAGCGAGCTTGACGCCAAGCGTGCCATCCGCGAAGGTGCCGTGCTGGCAGCCAGCCTGTAACCCACTCCGTTCAGAGGCTGGTTACGCGGGGTAGCCGAATATTGGCCGACAGGCCGCCCGACGGGGCGTTGTTGAGTGCAAAGATACCACCCATGCGCTGCACGGTCTTGTCCACGATGGCCAGTCCCAGGCCGGCACCGTTGGCCGCCGTGCGCGCCGCCTCTCCCCGAAAGAACGGTGTCGTCAGGTTGGTCAGTTGCTCTTGCGCAACGCCGATGCCATGGTCCCGGATCTTGATGAGCACCCATTTGTTACGGGATATTGCAGCGATCTGCACGCGCGCGACGCCGGTGTCAGCAGATTTGCCATAACGCCGGGCATTTTCCAGAAGGTTGGAAATGATGCGACCCAGTTCCACTTCGTCGGCCAGCACCAGCAGGTTGTCTTCCAGTTGAATTTTGATCTGAATGTCGGCCTGTGACTTGTAGGAGTAGGTGCAGGCCTCCACCACGTCGGCCAGCACCACCGGAGCCAGTTTTTCCTTTTCCGGGCGGGCATAGTCCAGAAATTTGCCAATGATGGCGTCCAGCTGTGCAATGTCAGCGGCCATGTGGGCGCGGGCGTCCAGATCGGTGACACTCATTTCGGTTTCCAGCCGCAGCCGTGCCAGCGGGGTGCGCAGGTCATGCGAGATGCCGGCCAGCATGACCGCCCGGTCCTGTTCGATCTTGGCGAGTCGTTGGGCCATGCGGTTAAAGCCGATGTTGACCTCGCGGATTTCGCCGGTTTGCACACTTTCATCCAGGCGGCTGGCCTCGAAATCGCCTTCGCGCACGCGGCTGGCAGCAAATGACAGCAGCTTGAGAGGCCGGTTGATCAGGCGGGCAATCAAGGCTGCACCGGCCAATGACAGCACGGCGGCAACCCCCAGCCAGATGAGCCAGGTCTTTCCACCGGCCGGGTTGAACCGCTCCTGGTCGGTCAACAGCCAATAGTCGTCCCCGTTGATGACAAAGCCAATCCACAGGCCCGGCTTGTTATTGACGCTGCTGGCAATCACCGTTCCTGGCCCCAGCCGGCTTGTCAGTTCCTGTGCAATCTGACGCCCGATGGCATCGGTGCCGAAGGGGACGAAAAAGTCCGTGGGCTCACGCGGAACGATGTGCACGCCTTCCTGGTCGCTCATGGTCTTGAGCAATGATGTGCGGGCGATCGCATCCGAATGGATCAGCGCCGCGCGGCTCAGGTTGACCTGGGAGGCCAGCTGCTGCGCGGTTTGAATCGCACGGGGCTCGAATTCCAGTGCGCGCAGGGTTTGCAGCCAGGCCACGATGCTGCCCAGCAACAACAACGCGAGCAAAAAGAACGTGCGCCAGAAAAGACTCAGACCCGCGCGTGTGAGCGGGGCATCGTCCCCTGTTGTGCCCGATAGTGCTGCGGGAGCACTGGGGTGCGTGTCCTCAAACTGGATCTGTGTTTGAGTCGGGTGCACAGGCGCGGGCTCAGGCGGCTTCGTCCGGAACAAATACGTAACCCACCCCCCACACGGTCTGGATGTAATGCGGTGAGGCCGGGTCTTTCTCGATCAGTTTGCGCAGGCGCGAGATTTGCACATCCAGGCTGCGGTCAAACGGCTCGAATTCACGACCGCGGGACAGTTGTGCCAGTTTTTCCCGCGACAGGGGCACGCGGGGGTGGCGTACCAGGGCCTTCAGCATGGCAAATTCACCGGTGGTCAATGCCAGTTCCTTGCCCTCCTTGTGCAGCGTACGGGCCGCCAGGTCGAATGTAAAGACACCAAACCGTGCCACTTCATTTTCGGTGGAAGGTGCACCCGGCACTTCCGGCGTCGGGCGTCGGCGCAGGACGGCGTGGATGCGCGCCAGCAGCTCGCGCGGATTGAAAGGCTTGCCCAGATAGTCATCGGCACCAACTTCCAATCCCACAATGCGGTCGATGTCCTCACCCTTGGCGGTGAGCATGATGATGGGGGTTGCATCACCGGCGGCACGCAGTCTGCGGCAAATGGAAAGCCCGTCTTCTCCGGGCATCATCAGGTCCAGAACAATCAGATCGGCCGTTTCACGCAACATGATGCGGGTCAGGGACTTGCCGTCTTCCGCCAGCAACACGTCAAAACCTTCCTGCGACAGATAGCGTCTGAGCAGGTCACGGATGCGGGCGTCATCGTCGACAACGAGGATTTTGTTGGGTCGTGGTGTCGGGTTCTGCATAAAACGTGTGAAATATGTAACAGACCCGATTTTGCGCGGCTTCGGGTCTCCAGGCTCCAGGAAAATGCCGGCGTTGACATAAAGTTACAAATATGGGCACCTGTTTCCCCGTTCTCACCAACAATGCTTGGCAGGGACAACAGTAAACCAGTTCAAAGCACAAAGCACATGTTGAAATCACGCGTTGTTTGCGGTTGTGTGGGTTTGTTGGCAGCGGTTGCCATGGCGCAAGCCAGCAAGGAGCCCGCCGAACCGGCGAAAGCCGGCACCAGCGAGACGGTTCGGGATACCGATAGTCAGCAGCGGCGTTCGTCTCTGCGCGCCACACTGAAATCCCAAACGGATGTTGCAATGAAGAGCGAAGCCCGCGCCCCATCCGGGCGCCAGCTCAGTGCCCAGGAGCGGGCGGAATTGCGCCAGCAGTTGCGGCAGCAGTAAGGTGCAAATGGGTCGGCTGCAAGATGGTCTGTGCGGCCTGACATAGCGGTGTCATACTGGAGCGGTAAAGCGAGAAAAATGCGCAAAACCCTCCCGACACCCGAGCATGCCTGACCATCCCAGTTTCTCCAATAGCCGTCCATCGCTTGCCACCACTACCTTGCGGGTGTCAGACACACTGGGTCGGTTTGAACTGCGCAAAATCCTGGGAAGTGGGGCGCAGTCCACGGTTTGGCTGGCGTTTGACCCCCGTTTGGAGCGCGAAGTAGCCATCAAGGTCATGCGCCCCGGCAGCGGCTCGGACCAGAAAGCGCTGGTCCAGTGGCTGGATGAGGCCCGGAGCGTGGGGCGGGTCAAGCACCCGAACATCGTGCCGGTGTACGAGGCTGATATCCAGGACCGGCAACCCTATCTGGTGTTTGAGTACATCGCCGGCAAGACGCTGGATCAAATCCTCAAGCAGCGCGGTGCATTGGCACCACAGGAGGCCGTGGCCCTGATGATGGATGTGCTCGATGCCGTGGCGGTGGCCCACGCGGCGGATGTGGTTCACCGCGACCTGAAACCATCCAATGTACTGGTGGATGCAGCGGGGCGCGCACGGGTCATGGACTTTGGCATTGCCGCACGCATTCCGGACCGCCACAGCACCGACCCCGCGGTTCCCAGTGGCGGAACGGTCGGCTACCTTTCACCGGAAGCCGCCAATGGCGCGGCGCCCGCTGCATCGATGGATATCTTTTCGGCGGGTGTAGTGCTGGCCGAATTGCTGATGGGCAAGCCGCTGATTGACGAGCCAGATCCTTACCGGGCGGTTTACCGCGTCGTGCACGAGCAGCTGAAGCTGCCGGCCGATGTGAACCCCGATGTGGATGAGAAGCTGCGGGCCATCGTCATGCGCGCGCTGATGCTCGACCCCAAACAGCGCTTTCTGACGGCGCGCGATTTCCAAAATGAACTGGAGCAATGGGCCAAACCCAAGGCTGCCGATGGGCAGGGGGAAGCGGGTGGCAGCAACAGCACGCTGGATTTCCTGCTGCGGCGCATGCGCCACAAGAGTGATTTTCCGGCGCTGTCGGATTCGGTCGTCCGGATCCAGAGCATGGCAACCTCCGAAACCGAAAGCGTCAACAGCGTCACCAACGAGATCCTGAAGGATGTGGCCCTGACCAACAAGCTGTTGCGCATGGTCAACAGCGCGCACTATGCGCACCGGGGCAGTATCAACACGGTGTCGCGGGCGGTCAATCTGGTGGGGTTCAACGGTATCCGCAATATGGCCCTGAGCCTGGTGCTGCTGGAGCACATGCAAGACAAGGCGCACGCGGGTCAACTGAAGGAAGAGTTCTTGCGCTCGTTGATGGCGGGGGCGATTGGCGGTGAGTTGTGCCCGGTGTCCAGCGACGGCGAGGAAGCCTTCATTGGAGCCATGTTCCAGAATCTGGGGCGTTTGCTGGTGCAGTTCTATTTTCCCGAGGAGGCCAGCCAGGTGCGCATGCGGGTGCAGTCCACGCGTGAGCCGGTGGCAGAGGACGCCGCCGCCGCCAGCGTGCTGGGCTTGACCTTTGAAGAGCTGGGCCTGGGCATTGCCAAAGCCTGGGGATTGCCGCAAAGCATGCAGCGCTGCATGCGCAAACCCGTGGGCGCGGTGCCGACCAAGGCGCCAACGGATTCGGGCGAGCGCATTCGCTGGATTGCATTGGCCTCCAACGAGATGGCCGATGTGTTGCTGCATTCCGACCCCAAGGACGTGGATGCCCGCATCCAGGCTGTCACCCGCAAGTATGTGCAGGCGCTGGGCGTGGGTTCCAAGGACATTCAGTCCGCCACTGTTACGGCGCGGCAAAAGCTGATCGAACTGGCCGTGGCCATGGAAATACGCGTCACGCCCGGGTCGGCCGCTGCCAAACTGCTGAAAGCGCCCGATACCACGGCCGACAAAAACGCACAGGCCAAGGCCGTCGAGGCCGAGAGTGGACTGGGTGCCTTTGAACTGCATGCGACCAATACCGGTCCAGTGGATGCAACCGGTCGTATGCCACGCAAGGACCCGCGCGTCACCGAGACGCTGACGGCGGGGATTCAGGACATTACCAATGCGATGGTCGAAGACTTCAAGCTCAGCGACGTGTTGCGCATGATCCTGGAGACCATGTTTCGCGCCATGCAGTTCGACCATATTATTTTCTGCATGCGCGACGCCAAGACCGAGACCATGAGCGGCCGGTTTGGCCTGGGCAATGGCGTGGAGCCGCTGGTCAAGACTTTCAAGGTTCCGCTCAAGGCCACAATCCCCGACCTGTTCGCCGTGGTGTGCAACAAAGGGACGGACACCATGATCAGTGACGCCACCGAAGCCCGCATCACCCAACGTTTGCCGGAGTGGTACCGCAAAGGGCTCTGTGCACCCACCTTCCTGTTGTTGCCGCTACTGATCAAGGGCGCCCCGTTCGGCCTGATCTATGCGGACAAGAAGACCCGCGGTGCGCTGGAGCTCGATGACAAGGAGCTGGCCCTGCTCCGCACCTTGCGCAACCAGGCGGTGATGGCGTTCAAGCAGTCGGGCTAGGCTTTTCTGATCGGTGGATTGACACCGATTTGACATATTGAGCCGATATGTTCCCTCCATCGCCCAGGAGGAACCATGACGACTGCCATCCGAATCCATGCACTCAACAAGACTTTTTTGAGTGGCCGCAAGGCATTGCAAGACATCAGTCTCACCATTGCGCCAGGTGAAATGGTCGCGTTGATTGGCGCCTCCGGCTCCGGCAAGTCGACGCTGTTGCGGCATATGGCCGGTTTGATGGCGGGTGACAAAAGTGACCATGGTGTGATCCAGATCCACGGCAAGACGGTCCAGCAACACGGCAGGATTGCGCCGGACATCCGCCATACCCGGGCTGGCGTGGGCTTCGTTTTTCAACAATTCAATCTGGTGGATCGGCTGCCGGTGATTGTGAATGTGCTGGCCGGTTCCCTGCACCGGGTTCCCTTGTGGCGAAGCCTGACCCGTTGGTTTACGGCGACTGAGGTCGCGCGCGGCATTGAGGCCCTCAAGCGTGTCGGCATTGAGGAGTGCTTCGCGCAGCGCGCGTCCACGCTGTCCGGGGGGGCAGCAGCAGCGCGCCGCCATTGCGCGTGCACTGGTGCAGGGGGCCAAGGTGATTCTGGCTGATGAGCCTATTGCGTCTCTGGACCCGGAATCGTCGCGCAAGGTGATGGACATACTGGCCCGCGTCAACCGCGAAGACCGATGCACCGTCGTGGTATCGCTGCACCAGGTCAACGTCGCCATGAAATACTGCCCGCGCACCGTTGCCTTGCACCACGGGCGGGTGGTGTACGACGGCCCGTCCGTGGCGCTGACCCCGGCTTTGCTGCGCGAGCTGTATGGCGCGGAGGCGGACGACATCCTGTCGTTGGGCGACCACATCTCCAGCCTGCAGGACGTCAAGTCTGCAGGCCCGCACCTGGTGTGGCCCACACCGGTTACGCCACTCGCACCGGTGGCCTGCGCCGCCTGACTCCCGAATTCACGGTTCTCCCCCATCTCTCCGGTCACATCACCAAAAGGAACACCCCATGATCAAGAAACTATTGCTCAGCGTGGCAGGCGCCACACTCATCGTCACCACCCCGGTTGGCGCACAAGAACTCAAGGAGATCAATTTCGGCATTATCTCGACCGAGTCCTCGCAAAACTTGCGGTCTGACTGGCAGCCAATCCTGGACGACATGGCCAAGAAGACGGGCGCCAAGGTGAACGCTTTTTTTGCCTCTGACTACGCCGGCATCATTGAAGGCATGCGCTTCAACAAGGTGCACGTGGCCTGGTTTGGCAACAAGTCGGCCATGGAGGCCGTAGACCGCGCCAGTGGCGAAGTGTTCGCCCAAATGGTCAATGCCGATGGCTCAAAAGGGTACTACTCGCACTTGATCGTGCACAAGGACAGCCCGCTCAAGTCGCTGGATGACATGCTCAAGCAGGGCAAGAACCTGTCGTTTGGCAACGGCGACCCCAACTCCACGTCGGGCTTTCTGGTGCCCAGCTACTACGTGTTTGCCCAGAACAAGATCGACCCCAAGACCTTCTTCAAGCTCACGCGCGGCGCCAACCACGAAGCCAATGCACTGGCGGTTGCCAACAAGCAGGTTGACGTGGCTACCAACAACAGCGAGAACCTGGAAAAGGTCAAGGACCATCTGCCCGAGAAGTTCAAGGACATCCGCATCATCTGGACCTCGCCTTTGATCCCGCTGGACCCGCTGGTCATGCGCAAGGACCTGCCCGAGGCGACCAAGGCCAAGGTGCGCGACTTCTTCTACACCTATGGTCAAGGCGGTGACAAGGAAAAGGAAAACCTCTTCAAATTGTCGAAACTTTCCGGCTTCAAGGCATCCACCAACAACCAGCTCACGCCTATCCGCCAGCTGGAACTGTTCAAGAGCCGTAACAAGCTGGAAGCCGATTCCAACCTGGCTGACGCCGAGAAGCAAGTCAAACTGGCCGATATCGACAAGCAGTTGGCCGCTCTGAGCCTGGCCAAGTAATGGTCGCGGTGGCTGCAACCCCTCTGCGCCCGGTGCAGGTTCCGCGTACCAGCATGGTGGGCTTGATCGCCTGGGGCGTGCTGCTGGCCACGTTGGCAGGATCTTGGAAGGGTGCCGATATGCGCCCGTGGGCGCTGGTTAGTGATGCCAGCAACATGGCAACCTACGCGGCAGACTTTTTTCCGCCCAGGTTTGGCGACTGGCGCATTTACCTGCAGGAGATGCTGGTCACACTCCAGATTGCACTGTGGGGCACAGCCCTGGCAGTCGTCTTTGCCGTTCCATTGGGCTTGCTGTCGTCGTCCAATATCGTGCCATGGTGGATCTACCAGCCCGTGCGCCGCCTGATGGACGCGGCCCGTGCCATCAACGAGATGGTCTTTGCCATGCTGTTCATTGTCGCTGTAGGCCTGGGGCCTTTTGCCGGCGTGCTCGCCCTGTTTGTGCACACGACTGGCATACTGGCCAAGCTGTTTTCGGAAGCGGTGGAGTCCATCGATGCCCAGCCGGTCGAGGGCATACGCGCCACCGGCGCCCACGCGCTGGAAGAAATCGTCTACGGCATCATCCCCCAGGTGCTGCCTTTGTGGATTTCTTACTCGCTGTACCGCTTCGAATCCAACGTGCGTTCTGCCACCGTGGTGGGCATGGTCGGCGCCGGAGGCATAGGCGTCATCCTGTGGGACATCATTCGCAGCTTTCAGTATCCCGAGACCTGCGCCGTGATGATCATCATCATTGCGACCGTCAGCTGCATCGATGTGATTTCTGCACGGGTGCGCAAGTCGGTGGTGTAGGGTCTCGCCTGCGGAGCCCACAGGCAGGACTTGCTGTTTCGGAGTTGACGAACGCTCAGTAAACGATTTAAACTGTATATATCGTTTACAAAAGAAAGTCAGTCAAAAAAATGGCAACTGCTGAAACCAAACCCGTTGTAACTGCTTCTGCACCCACGGCATCCGCCGCTGCGCCCAAGGTAGTTGTCAAGCCAAAAGCAAAGGCAAAGGCAAAACCTGCCGTTAAGACGGTAGCCGCGAAGGCGCCCGCAGCGACCACCAAGGCCGTCGTGGCCAAACCTGCCACGAAGACGCCCGCCAAACCCGTGGTGGCCAAGCCTGTAGCGGCCAAGCGGGTCAAGGAAAAAAAGCTCAAGATGGTCCGTGACAGCTTCACCATGCCCAAGCCCGAGTATGCAGTGCTTGACGTCCTGAAGTTGCGCGCCGGGAAGCTGGCCATGCCCATCAAGAAGACGGAACTCATTCGTGCGGGCATCAAGGCTTTGGCGGCCCTACCGGACGCAGCCTTTCTTGCAGCGCTGCGCGCAGTGCCCAATCTGAAGACAGGGCGCCCCGCTAAAAACTAAGGCAGCGACACGGGGTCATGCCTTTGGCCCCGTGTCAGGGTGTACACAGTCAGTGCAGCAGCGTCGCTTGCGGGTCGACCTTGTCCATTTTGCGGCGGCCAAGGTTTTTGGCGGCGATTTCTTCAGACAGTTTGTCCCGCATCGAGAGGAGTTCCCGTTTGAACGCCAGGACTAGTTCATCACCCTCTCCAAACCGGGCCTCCATTTTTTGGCTCAGTCTTTCCAGATTTTGAAGTTTCTTACGCATGCTTTCTCCATGTGGATGGTTTAGCGGAGCAAAAGGCCGGGTCAATTGTGCGCCCAAGTTGCGCCTTGACACCTGTCATATTTTTGTCCCGTCTGTTGCCGCATACTGAGCGCCACCCAATCCTATTGGGTACCTTCAGACACACCATCTATGGAACTCGAACTCAAGCTGGCGCTTCCCCTCCAAGACCTGCATCTGCTGGAGAAGCAACTGGCGCGCGTTGCTGCCATTGGACGGCGCCAGCCCAAGCGCCAGTTGCTGTACAACACCTACTACGATACGGCGACCCACGCCCTGCAGCACCAAGCGGTGGCCCTGCGCGTTCGTCGGATTGGCGATGCATGTGCTCCCCAATGGGTGCAGACGCTGAAGATGGGGGCGGCCGGTGACTCGGCATTGAGTCGCCGCGGCGAATGGGAAGCGCCGATCTCCACGGATGGTCTGGACCAGACCTTATTGGTTGACACGCCATGGGCGGAACTGGACGCTGATGGTTCCCTGTTCCAGGCCCTGCATCCGGTATTTACGACCAGCTTTGAGCGACTGAGCTGGATCGTTGCGCTGGACACGGGTCGCGTGGAGGTCGCACTGGACCGCGGCAACGTGTTGATCGACGGGCACAGTGCGCCTTTGTGTGAATTGGAGATAGAGTTGCTGGAAGGCTCGGCCGACGCGGTTTTCGAGGTTGCCAGCCAGATTAGCCAGCACATCAGTCTGATGCCCTTGCACGTGAGCAAAGCGGAGCGAGCCTACCGCCTGGCGGACGGCACGCTGGACGCGCCAGTGCGTGCCAAGTCGCCCGCACTCGATGAGAGCATGGACTTGGGCGCCATTGCGCTCAGCGTGTTGCGAGAATCGTTTTTGCAGTTCGCCGCCAATGTATACACCCTGCGCAGCAGCGACGCCCCCGAGGTCTTGCACCAGGCGCGGGTGGGGTGGCGCCGATTCAAGGGCAATTTGAAGCTCTTCAGGAAGTTGATCGACGACAGCACATTCCCATCTCTTGCACCGCTTAGACCGCTGTTGAAGCGTCTGACGGAACTGCGCGATCTGGAAGTCGCGGCGACCGAAGTTCTCCCTGTCTATGCCAATGCATACCAAGCCGGCGATGTGCGCCATGCAAAGCAGTGGGTTCATTTGGAGGAGGCACTCCGGATAGCCATAGATGTGCAGCGGGAAGGTTTGCGAACTGTTCTGCTGGACCCTGCCATCGGTTGCACGTTGGTGCAAATGGTGCGCTGGCTGGAAACCGGAGCCTTTGACACCGGGTGGCGACCACAGGCACACCAACAGCGCAGCGTCGCCCAATGGGCCGGCAAGCGCATGGCACGAATGGCCGAACAGTTACGGTCACTTCCATCGAAATCCAGGGATGCATTGGTTCAGCACCGCAGACGGATTCTGGCCAAGCGGATGCGCTACGGTGTGGAAGTATTGCAGCCCCTGTTGCCCAGGAAACAGGCTGAGCGTTGGCTCCAGTCGGCTATGCAGGTTCAAAACCGTATCGGTTGGGAACGTGACCTCGATCAAGCCATTGATACGGCGACGCGGCTGGATGCCGCGCAAGGGCTTGTGCAGTTCCTGCGGGGCGTGGCCTACGGCATCGGACAACCACCGGCCTAGAGTCCGCTGAACGCATCCATCGCTGCCCAGGGCAATCGCCACCTTTCGCCCGTGAAGAGTTGCTATCAGTGTGATAGCGACATACGTCCATCACACGAGGGCTAGAGGCACTTTTTTTCATACAGTTCCCCGTTGGGAACCGACTACATGTACCCCGACCCCGTGGCCGAATGGGGATCAAGCAGCACCCGGGCGGATATTTTCGCTCGCGCCGGCTGAGAGTTCAAAACTGAAATTTTTGATGCCTCACCGTGAGATACTTTGTCCGCAGCAAGCATCAACCTTGAATTGATATTTTTGAAGCGACCCCCATGTTGACCACCCCTCTACGCACAGAAATTTCCATGCGGGTTTTGGTCAGCAGCGCGAGCAAATTCCTTCGCGTCTGGTGCAGGGCATGGACCGCCGTCCTGCTGGGCAGCCTGGGCTTTGTCAGCGGGGTTCAGGCCGGTGACAAGCTGGTGCTCACCACCGGGGTGCTGGCCCCCTACACCACGCCAGATCGCAAGGGCTTTCTGGATCAGATCATCCCGGCCATCTTTCGTGAGGCCGGGCTCGATGCCGAGCTGCAGGTGTTTCCGACGTCGACCGCGCGCACCCTGCTCAACGCCAATGCCGGCGTTGACGACGGCGAGGCCATGCGCATTGCGGGGCTGGAAAAGCAGTACCCCAACCTGATTCGTGTCCCGGAAACCCTCATCGTCAATGATTTTGTCGCCTACGCCACCCATTTGCAGCTGGCCACTCCCAACTGGCAGTCGATTGAGCCCTACGTGCTGAGCTACATCATCGGCTGGAAGATTTTTGAGAAAAATGTCACCAATGCCCGGGAGGTGACGCCGGTGCGGGATGCCGACCAACTCTTTGGTCTGCTGGCCAATGGCCGAGCCGATCTGGCACTGTACGAACGCTGGCAGGGTCTGGCCAGAGTCCAGGCTCTGGGGCTCAAGGCGCATGCACTGGAGCCGCCGCTGGCCAGGACCGACATGTTCATGTACCTGCACAAGAAACATGAGGCCCTGGTGCCACGCGTGGCACAGGCACTGGTGCGTCTGAAAGCCAATGGGACTTACCAGCGCATTTTCGATGCCACCCTGACGTCGAAGGCACCATGACACCACGGGGCCATTGATGGGTTTTCTTTTGCTGAGATATCCCGGCCGGCTGGCGCAAAAACTGGCAGCGTTCATCGTGTTGTTCAGTTCGGTGCTGGCGCTGGGCATCACGGCGGCCGAATTGTCCATCGAGTACTTTCGCGATTTGCGAAACATCGACAGCCAGATGGCGCAGATCGAGGACGCCTACCTGCCCAGCGTGGTCGAGAACGTCTGGGTGGTTGACCATGAGCGCCTGGGTACCTTGCTGCTGGGCATCACCCGCCTGCCCAATTTCAGTCTGGCCGAGATCCGCGTTGAAGGCAAGACGCTGGTGCGCCGGGGAGAAGAGGTAAAGGGAGACGGCACCCAGCGCGTCTTCGAGTTGTGGCGCGAGCACCGGGGCCAGAAACTGTTGATTGGTGAACTGCTGGTGAGGGCCAGTTATGCCGAGGTCTATCAGCGCACGATCAATCGCCTGGTGTTTTTCCTGGGCGCCAATGTGCTCAAGACCTTTTTCGTGGTGTTGTTCGTCTTCGTCCTGTTCTACCGCCTGATTGGGCGCCATATGGTGCAGGTGGCCCGCCACGCCGGGCAGGTGGCCGAAGACCAGAGCATCGGCCCGTTGACGCTGGAGCGCAAAGAACCCCGCCACGGAGACGAGTTGTCCGAACTGGTCACGGCCCTGAACAACATGCGTGAACGCCTGCAGCAACAGCAGCAGGTTTTGCTGCAACAGGTCAAGGATTTGCGGACCAAAGACGCCGCTATGGCGTCCTCGCTGAATGCCATCGCCATTGCAGACCTTGACGGCACCGTGACCTACATCAACCGCGCCTGCGCCGACCTGTGGCGGCTCGCCCACGAGGATGATGCGCGCGGGCACCGGCTGCGCGAGTACTTGAGCGATCCAGCAGCGTTGATTCCGGTGATGCAGGCGCTGCAGCAGCACGGGCGCTGGCAGGGCGAGCTGCTGGCGCGCCGCGCCGATGGCAGCCAGGCGGACTTGCAGATGGCGGCAAACATGGTCCTCAATGAGACGGGCCAACCAATTTGCATGATGGCCTCGTTCGTTGACGTCACCGAGCGCAATAAGGCCGAGAAGAAAATCAACGAGCTGGCTTACTTTGACCCCTTGACCGGTCTGCCCAATCGGACGTTGCTGATGGATCGACTGCAGCACTCCATTACGGCCAGCACGCGCAACGACTTGTACAGCGCACTATTGTTTGTGGATCTGGACAAATTCAAGACGATCAACGACACACTCGGGCACGAAATCGGTGATTTGCTGCTGAAGCAGGTCTCCAGGCGCCTCACCCGGTTGGTGCGCGAGGGCGACACCGTGGCCCGCTTGGGCGGTGATGAATTTGTACTCATCCTGGAGGGCTTGAATCTGGAAGAAGGCGCCAGTGCAGCGGCGCTTGAAACCATCGCCCACAAGATGCTTGACGCGCTCAACCAGCCCTATTTGCTGGGCGACGTGAACCACCACAGCTCGGCCAGCTTGGGCATTACGCTGTTCAAGAGTGATGTGGTCAGCGCTGAAGATCTGATGAAACAGGCCGAGATTGCGATGTACAAGTCCAAAGAAGCCGGGCGCAACGCCTGGGGCTTTTTTGACCCCGATATGGAAGCGGCGGTCAAGGAGCGCGCCGCACTGGAGGCCGATTTGCGGTTAGCCTTGGCACAGCAGCAATTCGTGCTTTTCTACCAGCCCCAGGTCAATGGCAAAACCCGGCTCACCGGCGCCGAGGCCCTGATCCGCTGGTTGCACCCACAACGCGGCATGGTGTCGCCGGCCGACTTCATCCCGCTGGCAGAAGACACTGGCCTGATCCTGCCCATCGGCCAATGGGTGCTGGAAGAGGCTTGCGCCCAGCTTGCGCGCTGGGCCTACCAGCCGGGACGGGCCCATCTCACAATTGCGGTGAACGTCAGCGCCCGACAATTCCGACAGCCGAACTTTGTCGAACAGGTACTGCGTGCGCTCCGTCAAACCGGAGCCAATCCCCAACGGCTGAAACTGGAGCTGACCGAAAGCTTGCTGGTCCAGGATGTGCCGCAAGTGATCGAAAAAATGTCGGCCCTGAAAAGCCGTGGCGTTGGCTTCTCGCTCGACGATTTTGGCACCGGGTACTCGTCGCTGTCCTACCTCAAGCGCCTGCCGCTCGACCAATTGAAAATCGATGCCACCTTCGTGCGTGACATCCTGCTTGACCCGAACGACGCCTCGATTGCCAAAACCATCGTGGCCCTGGCCCACAGTCTGGATCTGAATGTGATTGCCGAGGGGGTTGAAACCGAAACGCAGCGGGAGTTTCTGGCAAGTTCGGGCTGCCATGACTGCCAGGGCTACCTGTTCAGCAAGCCTGTCCCTATCGCGGATTTCGAGCAGTTTTTGCTACAAAATCAGTAGCTGTCCGCGCACGTCCTTCGAGGGGTAGGGCGCGTTTCGCGTGTCAGGTAGTCCGCCAGCTGGCGTCCTGCCTGCGCCAGCTCACCGTGGTTCAGGATGGTGCAGTCGCCCTGCAGATCCGGCAGCCGCGCATTGCGCGCCAGGCGGCGGGCAACGTCCTCTGGCGCGTCACGGCCGCGCTGCGCCATGCGGCTGGCCAGCAGGGTGGCATCTGCCACGATCTGCACGACGCGCACATGCGCGGAAGGCGCCACAGCGGCGGCGTGTGCGCGCGATCCGTTGACCACCACGGTGCGTCCGGCGGCCACGTCATTGGCATAGTGGGCGTTGATGCCGTACTGAAACCCATGTGCCTCCCATTGCCAGGCCAGCGCATGGGATGCTGCCAATGCAGCAAAGTCCGATGGTGTCACCACGTCATGGTCCGAGCCGGGGTGGGGCGCACGGGTCACCATGCGCCGGGCAAAGACGATGTCGTCGCGCAGCTCCAGGTGCTGCGCGGCCCAGGCGATCACGCTGTCTTTTCCCGCGCCCGATGCGCCGCAGACCAGCACCCAAAGTCCTTGCGGGTTTGTCATGCCAGGAGCTCCACATCTGCAACACGTACCAGGGCTTGGCCGTTGGCAGGTTCGACAAACAGACACAGCCGGTCCAGTACCAACGGCGCGCTGGCGTTGAGTTGTGCCACGCTGGTGTGCACGGCCATCAGCACCTGCTGCGTATAGGGTTCCGTCACGGGTCCGGTCAATGAGAAATGGAACTGAAAGCGTTCCATCACCAACGGATAGCCGTAGCGGTGCAGCAATTCCAGACCCCGCGCGTCCAGCGTGTCGATCCTGCGGCGGGCCAGATCGTCATCACTCAGAGGCCTGCGCATGTCGTCCAGCTCGGTGACGCAGGCGGCTGCAAGCGCTGCCAATGCCTCGGTTGGGGCAACCGGCACCAGTGCCACAAAATTGCCCAGGACCGTTGCCTGCAGCGGCCCCAATGCGACCGGGTGCAAGGTCCGGGCCAAAGCATGCATGCGGGCTCGCAAGTCATCTTCCGTGTAGTTCTCCTGCAAGCCAAAGGGTGCCTTGAGCGTGGCGTGAAAGCCGTAGCGCCGGGGATGGTTGGTGATGCGCTGCAAGTCTTGTGCGTCCATCTCCGGCACACGGGTCTGGGGTACCAGGCGGTCCCGGTGCTCATCACGCCCCAACCACTGGGTGCCAAACTGCCACCACGGTGACTGAATGGCGGGTGCGAAGTAGATGGCGTAACGAACGGTCATGCCTCGTCTCCCGCATTCACCAGCAGCTGAACCCGGTCGCCGCAGAAGACGGTCTCTCCATACTTGATGGGTGTGCCTTCCATGTCGACGTCCACACTCTCCACACACAGCAGGGGCCGGGTGGTCAGCTGCTTGAGCAGCCTGGCGGTCTCATCGCTCGGCATCTGGGTGGTGACCCGGCTTTGCGCGCGCAAATAGTCTTGCACGCCGAAGTGTTTCAGGATGTCGGTGGTCCGGTCGCCCAGCGCCAGCATGTCCAGCAGCCCCGCGAAGCGCTGTGCCGGGTAGTAGGCGGTGGCCAGGCCGATCGGGGCTTCGTTGGCTTCGTCCAGGGTTTCCACCATCAGTACCGCGGCGCCTTTGGCCAGTTTCAACTCTTTGGCTGCGCGCTCGGGTGCCACCATTTCGCGGGCGGTCAGCAGCTGTTTGCTGGGCAACAGACCCTGGCGCAGCAGGTTCTCGCTGAAGCGCGTGCGTTTGGACAGTGCGTAGTCCATCAGCTCGTGCTGGATGAACATGCCGCGCCCCGGCTCGATGCGCACCAGTCCATCGGTCTGCAGCGCAGACAAGGCCTGGCGCATGGTGTGGCGGTTGACGTTGAAACGCGCGGCCAGCTCAACTTCGCCGGGCAGGCGGCCGGCAACGGCGTATGCGCGGTCGCGGATTTCGGTGCCCAGCGTGTCGGCTATTTGCTTCCACACCGCCACACCGCTGCGCCTGCCGGGCGCGTGGGACGAGAGCTGGCTAAAAGGCATCAGGACTCCTTTCTATGTGCAAGGCGTCCACTGTAGCGACCGATTTAGACATCTAGATGACAGGCGATGGGTTGCCCCGATTGTTTTTGCATGCCGGCTTGTCATAAATCCTACATGTTGGCGCGGTGAACTCGCTCCCATGCAACACATTCAGGCGAATCCGACACCCCTATGACAAGCGAAACATTCCGTGAGACACCTGCCGCACGGCAGCAGTGGCTGGCCGTTTTGGCACGCGCAAGCCTGCCCCAGCTGGAGGCCGGACTGCCGTCGCTGGGGACCTTACCCGCGCTGACGCACGTGCGTCCGGCCGAGGTGGGCATGGTGATGCTGCGCGGCCGCGTCGGTGGCACGGGCAACCCGTTCAACGTCGGTGAAGCCAGCGTGGTGCGCTGCGCCGTGCGTCTGGGTGATGGGCCCTTGGGTGTGTCGTACGCCTTGGGTCGCGACAAGCGCCGCGCGGAACTGGCCGCCGTGTGCGACGCGTTGCTGCAAGACCCCCGGCACCACGACGCACTGCAGCGTGAGCTGGTGCAGCCCCTGGCCCGTGAGCAGGCGAGGAAGCGGGCCCAGACACACAGCGATGTGGCGCAGTCCAAGGTCGAATTCTTCACGCTGGTGCGGGGTGAAGCATGAACGCCAATTCATCGACCCACACACTGGCCGCGGGTCTGCAGGACAGCGTGCACGAGTCCCAGTTTGCCTTCCGTCAGGTGCTGGATGCGCTGGCGCGGCCGGGCCAGATTCGGCACATCGGTGCGGCATTGCCTGGTGTGGCGCTGGGTGGTGCCATGGCGCGCCTGCTGCTGTGCCTCACGGATGATGAAACCACGGTGCATTGGCACGGTAGCAGTCCAGACGATCCCTCCAACCGCAGCTTGCAGACCTGGCTGCGCTTCCATACCGGCGCACCGGTGGCGCCGCAACCCTCATCCGCGAGCTTCGTGGTCGTGACACAGCCGCTGCAGGCGCCAGCACTGGATAGCTGTGCGCAGGGGTCGCCCGAGTCGCCCGAATTTTCCAGCACCGTGCTGATGGAGCTGCCCAGCCTGTGCGATGGCCCCGCACTGGAATGGCGTGGTCCAGGCATCCAGGACATGCGGCGCGTGCGCTTGTCGGGCTTGCCCGAATCGTTTTGGACGCAGTGGCAGGCCAACCACGTGGCATTTCCGCTGGGTGTGGATCTTATCTTTACCTGCGCAGAGCACGCGCTGGGCCTGCCACGCACGACCCGCGTGCGCCGACTGGAAGGAATCTGATATGTATGTAGCAGTCAAAGGCGGCGCAGCGGCCATCGAGAGTTCATGGCGCCTGCTGGATGCCCAGCGCCGCGGCGACACCGCCATTGCAGAGCTGACCGTCGCACAGATTCGTTCGCAGATGTCGCTGGCGGTGGATAGGGTTATGACGGAAGGCTCGCTCTACGACCCAGAACTGGCCGCATTGGCCATCAAGCAGGCCAGTGGTGATCTGATCGAGGCTATCTTCCTGCTGCGCGCCTACCGCACCACGCTGCCGCGGCTCGGTTACGCGCTGCCACTGGACACTGCGCGGATTGCACTGTTGCGTCGCGTGTCGGCAACCTTCAAGGAAGTGCCAGGTGGCCAATTGCTGGGCCCCACCTACGACTACACGCAGCGACTGCTGGACTTTGCCTTGCTGGCGGAAGGCGAGGGCGCCACCGCGCAAGCATCCCGAGCGCCCGCAACGCCGGACGCACCCACGGGCGAGCCAAGCACAACGGTGCCACGCATTAACGACCTGCTGGCGCGCGAGGGCCTGCTGGAGACCCCGCAGCCGCAAGACCTGGAGCCGCCCGGCGACCTGACGCGCGAGCCGCTGATGTTCCCTGCTGACAGGGCCCTTCGCTTGCAGGCGCTCGCCCGGGGTGATGAAGGCTGGCTATTGGCGATGGGCTATTCCACGCAGCGCGGGTATGCCAATGCACACCCGTTTGCCGGGGAGATCCGCCGTGGCTGGGTGCAGGTGGAATTTGAGCCCGATGAACTGGGCTTCGCCATCGACATCGGCGACATCGAGATCACCGAGTGCCAGATGATCAACCAGTTCAGCGGCAGCCGCGACATGCCGCCGCAATTCACGCAAGGCTATGGCCTGGCGTTTGGCGGCGCCGAGCGCAAGGCCATGGCCATGGCCCTGGTGGACCGTGCCCTGCGGGCCGATGAACTGGGCGAGGCGCGTGTGGCACCGGCACAGGACGAAGAGTTTGTGCTGTCCCACGCCGATAACGTGGAGGCCTCGGGCTTTGTGCAGCACCTGAAGCTGCCGCACTACGTGGATTTTCAGGCCGAGCTGGAACTGGTGCGCAAGCTGCGCGCCAGCCACGCACAGGCTGCACGCACCAATCAGGAGGCTGCATGACAACCGACACCCACTACAACTTTGCATTCCTGGATGAGCGCACCAAAAAGCGGATTCGCCGGGCCCTGCTGAAGGCCGTGGCTGTGCCCGGCTACCAGGTGCCGTTTGGCTCACGGGAGATGCCGTTTGCCTACGGTTGGGGAACGGGCGGGGTGCAGATCACTGCCAGTGTGATAGGGCGCAGTGATGTGCTGAAGGTGATTGACCAGGGGGCCGACGACACCACCAATGCTGTCAACATTCGCCGCTTCTTTGCCCGCACCACGGGCGTGCAGACGACCGGCAAGACGCGCGAAGCAACACTGATTCAAACCCGCCACCGCATCCCCGAGGCGGCGCTGACCGAGCAGCAGATCCTGGTCTACCAGGTGCCCATGCCCGAGCCCCTGTCCAAGCTGGAGCCCAGCCGGCGCGAGACCATCAAGATGCATGCGCTGCAGGAATACGGCCTGATGCATGTGCGCCTGTACGAGGACATCGCGCAGTTGGGTGCCATTGCCAGGGCCTATGACTACCCGGTGATGGTGAATGAGCGTTATCTGACGTCGCCTTCACCCATCCCCAAGTTTGACAACCCCAAGATGCATATGAACCCGGCTTTGCAGCTCTTTGGCGCGGGGCGTGAAAAGCGGCTGTATGCGATTCCACCCTACACACCTGTGCGCAGCCTGGACTTTGAGGATCACCCCTTTGAAGTGCAGCGCTGGGACCATGCTTGTGCGCTGTGTGGCGCGACGGAAAGCTACCTCGACGAAATGATTGTGGACGACCAGGGCAGTCGCCTGTTCGTATGCTCGGACAGCGACTACTGCGAAGAGCGCCGCGACGCCGGCCATGTGGGAACCCAGGAAGCTGTGACCCTGCACAATCCGTTGTCGCAGGAGGCCGCATGAACGCGCCCGTGTTGTTGTCGGTGCGCGGCGCCGGCAAGGCCTTTGTGCACCAGGGCCAGCCGCGCTGGGCCTGTCGCGATGTGAGTTTTGATCTGTACCCTGGCGAAGTGCTGGCGGTGGTGGGCGAGTCCGGCTCGGGCAAGAGCACCCTGTTGCGGCTGTTGGCCGCGCGCCATGCCTGTGATGCGGGCTCGGTGCACTACGACGTGCGCGCGGAGTCTGGCGAGCAGTCTTCGACGCTGATGGACCTGGCCAGCATGTCGGAGGCCCGCCTGCGTTGGCTGGCGCGCACCGACTGGGGTTTTGTCGAGCAACACGCCCGCGATGGCCTGCGCATGAATGTCTCGGGTGGTGCCAATGTGGGTGAGCGCCTGATGGCCTTGGGGTCACGCCACTACGGCAACCTGCGCCGCGAGACCACGGCCTGGATGGAGCGCGTAGAGCTGGACCCCCGCCGTATTGACGACCTGCCCGCCACCTACTCGGGTGGCATGCAGCAGCGCCTGCAGATCGCGCGCAACCTGGTCACGCACCCGCGCCTCGTGTTCATGGATGAACCCACCACCGGGCTGGACGTGTCAGTGCAGGCCCGGCTGTTGGACTTGCTGCGCGAACTGGTGGACCAACTGCAATTGGCCGCCGTGGTGGTGACCCACGACCTGGCCGTGGCGCGCCTGCTGGCCCAGCGCATGCTGGTGATGAAAGACGGCGTAGTGGTGGAGCAGGGCTTGACGGACCGCGTGCTGGACGACCCGCAGCACCCCTACACCCAGCTGCTGGTCTCGTCGGTACTGACGCCTTGATGAATGAAACACCCATGACCGCTATCCTGGAAACCCTGGCCCTGTCCAAAACCTTCACCCTGCACGGACGCGGTGGTCTGCAACTGCCGGTCTTTGCGGGCATTGACCTGCGTGTCAGCCCGGGCGAATGCCTGGCGCTGACCGGCCATTCCGGCAGCGGCAAAAGCTCGCTGTTGCGTTGCCTGTATGGCAACTACGCAGCCAGCAGCGGTGATGTGCGCATCCGCCACGAAGGCCAGTGGATGAGCCTGACCACAGCCCTGCCGCGTGATGTATTTGAAGTGCGCCGCCGCACCATGGGCTATGTATCGCAGTTCCTGCGGGTCATTCCCCGCGTCTCCACGCTGGATATCGTGGCCGACCCCTTGCGCCGGCTCGGCGTGAACGCTGAATCGGCCCGCAGCCAGGCCGCGCAGTGGCTGACCCGCCTGAACCTGCATGAGCATTTGTGGCATCTGCCTCCGGCCACGTTCTCCGGTGGCGAGCAGCAGCGTGTGAACATTGCCCACGGAATGATTACTAGCCCGGCCGTATTGCTGCTGGACGAGCCTACCGCCTCACTGGATGCCGACAACCGGCGTGTCGTGGTGGAGCTGATCCACGCCGCCCGAGCCAGTGGCAGTGCGATCGTGGGCATCTTTCATGACGACGAAGTGCGTGAGGCGGTCGCGACCCGCAGCTTTGATGTTGAACAGCACCGCAACTCCCTTTGAATTTTTGAGGAATCTGATCCATGAACGAGCAAACCATCCGCAACGCCCGCGTTGTGACCGCTGACGAAGAATTCATTGGCTGCGTGCACCTGGAAGGCGGCATCATTCGCTCCGTGGACCGGGGTGACACCGCCGTGGCGGGCGCTCAGGATTGGGCTGGAGACTGGCTGATGCCCGGCCTGGTCGAACTGCACACCGACAACCTGGAGAAGCACCTGGTGCCACGTCCCGGTGTGCTGTGGAATGCCCACTCGGCCATGACCGTGCATGACGCACAGTGCGCAGCAGCAGGCATCACCACCGTGCTCGACTCGGTGGTGATTGGCGACCTGGACGAGGGTGGTGCGCGTTGCCAGACCCAGCACACATCGATTGCGGCCCTGCACCAGTGCCGTGACGAGGGGCTGATGCGCGTGGACCATTGGCTGCACCTGCGCTGCGAGGTGTCCGCGCCGGACATTCTGGAAGTGTTTCACCAATACACCGACGACCCGCTGCTCCGACTGGTCAGCGTCATGGACCACACGCCGGGGCAACGGCAGTGGCGGGACCTCACGGCCTACCGGCGCTACTCCGAGCGCAACGGGCGCTACAGCGAGGCCGAATTCGACGCCATGATTGCGCAGCGCAAGGCGGACCAGCAGGCCTACGCGTTGCCGCACCGCCAGGTGATTGTCAAAGCCTGCGCCGAGCGTGACATACCGCTGGCCAGCCATGATGACACCCTGCTTACCGATGTGGAGCTGGCCATTGCGGAGGGCGTTGGCATGTCCGAATTTCCCACCACCGTGGCCGCTGCGCAGGCGGCACGGGAGGCCGGCATGGCCATCATCATGGGTGGCCCGAACATGGTCAAGGGTGGGTCGCATTCGGGTAACGTGTCCGCGGCGGAATTGGCGCAGTTCGACCTGCTCGACATCTTCTCGTCCGACTATGTGCCCAGCAGCCTGTTGCTGGCCACCTTCATGTTGGGGGGCATGGCCAACTGGTCACTGCCCAAGGCCGTGCGCACGGTTACCCGCAATCCCGCGCGGGCCATTGGCATGGCAGACCGTGGCGAGATTGCGGTGGGGCAACGCGCAGACATGGTGCGCGTGCGCATGAACCGCGTGGGCATGCCAACGGTATTGGAGACTTGGCTGTTCGGTAAACGAGCCTACTGAGCCCATGGCCATGAACCATACCCATATTGCGCAACACAATCTGCCGCTACCGGTGCGGCTGGGGGTTGAACCGTCACTGGCGCCCAGCAGTGTGGTGCGCGACTGTCGCTTCGGCCGCTACACCCAGGTGGGCGAGCACGTGCGCATGGAGGATTGCCTGCTGGACGACTATTCCTATGTCCAGCCCCACGGCGATCTGATGTCGGCCGACATCGGAAAATTTTCCAACATCGCCGCCATGGTGCGCATCAACCCCGGCTTTCACCCGATGGAGCACCCCAGCCTGCACCATTTCATGTACCGTCCCACGCTGTACGGCATGGCCGAGCAGGACGACGCGGAATTCTTTCAGTGGCGCAGGCGCCAGCGCGTGGTGATTGGTCATGACACCTGGATCGGCCATGGCGTGGTCATCATGCCGGGCGTGCACATTGGCAACGGCGCGGTGGTCGGCAGCAATGCGGTGGTGACCAAGGATGTGCCACCCTATGCCATCGTCGGCGGCGTTGCTGCCAAGGTGATTCGCCATCGCTTTCCACGCGATATCGCCCGGGCCATTGAATCCACCGCATGGTGGGATTGGGACCACGACACCCTGAGCGAGCGCCGCGAGGAGTTTCGCGATCTGCGCGGCTTTCTTGCCAAATACGCGCCTTAGGGCCTGGATGCGTCGGACCCAGCGCCAGGCGCTGCCCGGTGCACACAATGTTTGCCGGCCATCTTTCCGGCATACATGGCGCCATCGGCAAGCTTGAGCAGCCCAAAGATGTCGTGCTCGTCCAGTGGCGCCAGCGCGTAGCCAATCGTCAGGCCGACCTTGCAGACATGGTGGGACAAGACACAGGGGGCGTCAAAGGCGCGAACCAGCTTCTCTCCCAGCTCTTGCGCCTGTTCGGCGGTGGTCAATCCGCTGGACATGATGACGAATTCATCCCCACCCAGCCGTGACACGATGTCGCTGTTGCGCAAATTGGCCTGCAGCCGGTTGGCCACCGCGATCAGCAGCTCATCGCCGACATCGTGCCCGTACAGATCGTTGACGGTCTTGAATCCATCCAGGTCCAGCATGTAGACCGCCAGCATGTTTTGCGGACTGGTAGTGGTCAGTTCCCGGGTGATGGTTTCATTGAGGCTGCGCCGATTGGGGAGCCCTGTCAACGGGTCGGTGTGGGCCATGGTGTGAAACTTGTCGCGCTCGCGCGTGGCCAGGCGCATCGCAGACTGTAGTGCCTTGGTGCGCAGGCTCAGGATTCGCATGAAAACCAGCATGTCAAACGTGGCGCCGAACTGGAACGAATGCAGGGTCCAGAAGTTCACCGGTAGGCGCCCCTTGAGCGCTTCGATCAGGACCGCTGTCGTTACGAAGTAAACCGCCCAGGCCAACAGAAAGTAGATGCCTACGGTTTCGCCCCGCCGTGCCCGCGTGATGGCGCCGGGCATGCCCAGCAGTGCGGGCGCCAGGCCCAGGGTGCTGACCACGGCTGTCACGGTGTAGACGTTGATCCAGTCCAGCGCGTAGCAGAGGGCGACCGTGATGGTCAGTACCGCGCCGCCCTTCATCGCCTTGCTGAGCCAGGGCTTCATATCCGGCCCGGCCAAAGCCTGCTCGATGAACAGGAACGAACCGGTTGCCGCTACCAGGGCCGATAGCCCTCCGGCGTGCGTTTCCATCCACACATTTCCTGGCCACACGTATTGCATGCCAATGCCGAACTGCAGCCACGTGAACAACAGACTGCCCGATATCAACAGCGCGTACTTGCCAAACAGGTGCTCGCGCAGCGTTACCCACTGCGCCAGGCTGGATACCAACAGAGTCAGCGCCAGTCCACTGAGCAAACCCTGCAGCATTTGCTCGTTGAGCGCGCTGGCGTGAAAGGCGGTCGGTTTGCTGAACGTGATGGGAAGCACCATGGCGCCCATGGTCTCGACACGCAGGTACATGTCATAAGCCTTGCCAGGAATCAATTGCAGGGCCACGGCATGGGACCGGCTGGCCATGGGCCGTTCGCCGGCGGTGTGAAGGCTTCCCAGCGTGGCACGCTGTGCGAGGTCTTCGCCAGAGAAGACGTACAGGCCGATGTGCTGAAGCGGGGCATAGTCCACGTCGAACA
>Ga0208514_100177_pt1 | contig 49662 bp, 46 predicted proteins | sample LakWasMet70_HOW9_2_FD_183900 | JGI IMG/M metagenome (GOLD analysis project Ga0208514, IMG submission 183900) | Freshwater sediment methanotrophic microbial communities from Lake Washington under simulated oxygen tension - Sediment Metagenome... | ecosystem: Environmental > Aquatic > Freshwater >...
AATTCCCGTGGCGCGCACCCTGTACAGCCCGGCCGACCAGCCGGTGGGCGTGGTGAGTGTGGACATCCGTCTGTCGTATTTTGGAACGCTGTACTCCCGCGTCGCCAAGGAGAACAATGCCAGCGTAACCCTGTTGTCGGACGAAGGCTTCATCCTGGCCCGCTCGCCGTTCGAGGCGCGCTACGTGAACCGGGACGTGGCAGACGCCCCCCAACTGGTCACCTTGAGTGGCAGCGCGGGGGAGGGATCCTTCAATGACGAGACGTTCGTGGACGACGACGAAGGCCTGAAGCTCTACACCTATCGGAAGCTGAGTGGCTTTCCGGTTACCACGGTCTACGCGCGGGACTACGAGAGCGTGTTGCGGCCCTGGGAACAGCGCACCACCCAGCGTCTGCTACTGGCAGCCTTCAGCATTGCGCTGGTCGTGGTGCTGACCTATTTCCTGCTGTTCTACATCCGCAGCCTGCAACGCACCCAGCGTTCCTTGCGTGACAGCGAAGCCAAATTCTTCGGCATGTTCCGCCAGTCTCCGGTGCCCCATACGCTGGTGCGGGACATCGATGGGCAGGTCGCCGAGGTCAATGACGCCTGGCTGCAACTGTTTGGCTACCAGCTCGACGAGGTTGTTGGACACACCGCACTGGAACTGGGCATTTGGCAGAGCCCCGCACAGCGCCAGGAGGTCGTGACCAAAATCTCGACCGTGGGCCGGGTGGACCGCATCGAAGTGGTGCAGTTGCGCCGCGACGGCCAGGCCATGGTCTGCCTGATGTCCGGACGCAGCTTCCAGGCGGGTTCCGAAAAGTTGATCCTGTTCAGCCTGATGGACGTCACACGCCAGCGCGAGGCCGAGCTGGAGATTCGCAACATGAACCAGCAGCTCGAACGGCGGGTGCAGGCACGCACCGAGACGCTGGAAATTGCCAACCATGACCTGAGCGAAGCGCTGGCCTCGGTGCGTGCCATGCAGTCCGAATTGCTGCGATCCGAAAAACTCGCCGCATTGGGGTCGCTGGTGGCCGGCGTGGCGCATGAGCTCAACACCCCCATTGGCAATTGCGTCACGGTAGGCAGCACACTGCAACACCAGGTGGCCGAGCTGGCGAAGGCGTTTGAAAAGGGGGAATTGCGCCGCTCAGCGCTGCAGCAATTCACCGACAGCGCGACGCGCGGCACTGAAATCCTGATGCGGGCCCTGACGCGGGCCAGCGAACTCATTCGCAGCTTCAAACGCGTGGCCGTTGACCAGTCCAGCGACCAGCGTCGCATGTTCGATCTGAAGACCACGCTGCAGGAGGTGTGCCTGACGCTGGAGCCCATGTACAAGAACACGGGCTATCAGTTGCAACTCGCCGTGCCGGACGACGTCGGGATGGACAGCTTTCCCGGCGCATTGGGACAACTCATCACCAACTTTGTCAGTAACGCCCTGCAACACGGATTTGACGGCCGCGCAACCGGGCAGATGCGGCTGTGGGCGGAGGTCCATGCACCGGACCGGGTGGCACTGCATTTCAGCGACGACGGCGTCGGCATGTGCGACGACACGCGCAACCGGGTGTTCGATCCGTTCTTTACGACCAAGCTGGGCCAAGGTGGCTCCGGTCTGGGCATGAATATCGTCTACAACATCGTCCGGGACGTACTGGGGGGCGCAATCGACATTGCGTCCAGTCCAGGTAACGGCACCCACATCACGGTCACCTTGCCGCTGTGTGCGCCGCAATCGGGCTCGCCCGATACCTGACGCGCCTACTGGCGGATCACGTCGGCACCAGCCGGTGGTTTGAACTGGAAGCTGGACGGCTCCAGCGCTGCGTTGGCTTGAAAGCCCGTAAACCGCAGGCTGGAGCGCTGGCCAAAACTGTCGACCATTTCCAGCACCGCCAGATCGCCGGACCGAAAGCCCACACGCACGCTTTGCAGAGCGCTGTCCTTGGCCTTCGGAAGCGCCAGCACCCACTCCAACCCGTCGCTGGCGGCATCCGCAGTCAGCGAAAAATCGGCCTGCAAGGCCTTGACATCGGCGGCCGACGCGATCAGCGCGGCTGGTGTGGACCCCAGCGCCTGGGTCTGCTTGCGCGCAGTCACCTGGTTCAGGTCCACGTCGTACAGCCACAGCGTCTGGCCGTCGGCCACGATGGTCTGCTCGAACGGTTTTTTGTAGACGAAGCGAAAGCGTCCGGGGCGGGAAAACTCGAACGTGCCGCTGGACGTCTTGGCGCGCGCGGCTTGTCCGTCCTTGGCCGGCAGCGTGACCACCTGGGTGAAGTCGGAGCGCCCGGACTTCACCGACTTGATAAAGGTTTCAAGACTTTCCATGCCTCCCGCCCTCGCGGATAGGGCACAAGTAGCTATCAAAACAGTAGCAGCAAAAATTTTCTTCACAGGCACTTTCGTCATTCGGCGCGGGCCGGCACCAGGATGTCACGCTGGCCGTTGGTGCTCATGGAGCTGACCAAGCCGGCCTTCTCCATGTCTTCCACCAGGCGGGCGGCGCGGTTGTAGCCAATCTTCAGGTGGCGCTGCACCAGCGAAATGCTGGCCTTGCGGTTCTTCAGCACTACTTCCACGGCCTGGTCGTACATCGGGTCTTTTTCGCCGCCCCCATTGCCATCAACGCCCGGCTCGCCTTCGCCGTCTACAGAGCCGCCCTCCAAAACGCCTTCGATGTAATTGGGTTCACCCTGGCTCTTGAGGTAATTCACGACGCGATGCACCTCCTCGTCGCTGACAAAGGCGCCGTGCACGCGAATGGGCAGGCCGGTGCCACTGGGCATGTACAGCATGTCGCCCATGCCCAGCAGGGCCTCTGCGCCCATCTGGTCGAGGATGGTGCGGCTGTCAATCTTGCTGGACACCTGGAAGGCGATGCGGGTCGGGATATTGGCCTTGATCAGGCCGGTGATCACGTCCACGCTGGGGCGCTGCGTGGCCAGAATCAGGTGGATGCCGGCGGCGCGCGCTTTTTGCGCCAGGCGGGCAATCAGTTCCTCGATCTTCTTGCCCACCACCATCATCAGGTCGGCCAGCTCGTCGATGACGACGACGATGTGGGGTAGACGGTCCAACGGCTCGGGGGATTCGGGTGTCAGGCTGAACGGGTTGTAGATGAATTCCCCACGCACCTTGGCCTCGGCAATCTTGACGTTGTAGCCTGCCAGGTTGCGCACACCGAGCTTGCTCAGCAGCTTGTAGCGCCGCTCCATCTCGCCCACGCACCAGGTCAGGCCATAGGCGGCCTGCTTCATGTCGGTCACGACCGGGGCGATCAGGTGCGGAATGCCTTCGTAGAACGACATTTCCAGCATCTTGGGATCGATCATCAGGAAGCGCACATCGCTGGCCTCGGCCTTGTACAGCAGGCTCAGAATCATGGCGTTGATACCCACCGACTTGCCCGAGCCGGTGGTACCGGCCACCAGCACGTGGGGCATCTTGCCCAGGTCGGCGACGATGGGGTTACCCACGATGTCCTTGCCCAGGCCCATGGTCAGCATGGACCGGGCTTCGTTGTAGACCTGCGAGCCCAGAATCTCGGACAGGCGAATGCTCTGGCGCTTGGCGTTGGGCAGCTCCAGTGCCATGTAGTTCTTGCCGGGAATGGTCTCCACGACGCGGATCGACACCAGGCTCAAGCTACGTGCCAGGTCCTTGGCCAGGCCGACGATCTGCGAGCCCTTGACGCCGGTGGCCGGTTCGATTTCGTAGCGTGTGATAACCGGGCCGGGCTGGGCCAGCACCACGCGCACCTCCACGCCAAAGTCCTTGAGCTTTTTCTCAATCATGCGGCTGGTCATTTCCAGCGTCTCGGGGGCTACCGTCTCCTGGCGCGCCACTGCGCCATCGAGCAGATCGACCTGCGGCAGCTTGCTGTCGGGCATCTCGGTGAACAGCGGCTTCTGGCGCTCCTTGGCCACCCGCTCGCTGCGCGGCAAATCCATGATGACCGGTTCGATGGCGACCGGCTGCGGATGGTGTTCGACTGTCTCTTCGCGCTCTTCCATCAGGATGACTTCGCGCTCGCGCATGGCCTGCTGGCCCAACACCCGGTCCTGCGCCTGTTCGCGTTGTTGCTTGCGAGACTGCACCAGGGCGTCTACCCAGGCGCCAATGCGCTCGGCCACATGCATCCAGGAAAAACCAAACACCAGGGCCGCACCGATGACGCCCAAGGCAATGGACACCAGGCCGGAGCCGGAAAAGCCCAGCCACTTGACGCTCAAAGCCCCCAGCCAATAGCCCAGTGCACCACCGCTGTGGTCTGGCAGCCGGGCCTCCAGGCTGTACAGGCGCGCCCACTCCAGCGACGTGCTGGCATACAGCAGCAAGACCAGGCCCAGCCAGAACACCCATTTTCTGGGGATGACCATATGCGCGGCCTCACCCCGCAAGCGATTGGCCAGCAGGGACAACCACAGCCGAACGCCGACGGCAATACACCACCAGGCCGAAAAACCCATCAGGTAGTAGCTGACATCGGCCACCCAGGCCCCCAGGCGCCCCACCCGGTTGGCCAGCGGCAGCCCTGCACCCGACGTGGACCATGCCGCATCCTGTGGTGAATAGGTCAGCAAGGCCGTCAGCCACAGGACCAGAACAACAAATCCGGCGATCAGCGCAATTTCGTTGGCAAAACGGCCCATGCCGGTGGGCGCGGGTGCTCTCGTGGGGCTGGACGAATGGAGGGTATTGAGAGAATAGGTCATGGAAAATACAAACAGGCGGGGCAAGCTTACCGCAAGCCCTTGGCGGCCGGATCAGCGCGGCTGCGCACGCCGCTCGTTGACCCGCACACCGCCATTGTCCAGCAGATGGATGAAGCCCTGCTCTTCAAAATCCTTCATGACCCGGCTGACCATCTCGCGCGAGGCACCCACCATCTTGGCGATGTCCTGGCGGGACACCTTGTCGCGAATCAGCAGTGCCCCGCTGGCATCCAGCACCGCCGAGTCCAGCAAGACCTTGGCCACCCGGCCATACACGCCCACCAGGGCCAGTGAACTGATGTTTTCGTTGCCCTGGCGCAAGCGGTGCACCAGCCCCCGCATCACCGCAAGGGCCATTTCAGCATTCTCCGAAAGGCACTGCAGGAAACTGTCACGCCCCAACACCAGGGCATCGACCTGCTGATCGGCCACCACCGTTGCCGAATGGGGCGCGTTGTCTATCAGGCTCATCTCACCTACGTAATCGCCCGAGGTCAGCGTCGCCAGGATGACCTCGCGACCCTTGCTATCTGTCATCAGCACGCGGGTTCGCCCCGCCAGCACAATATAGAGCGCGTTGCTCATCTTGCCCTGCTCCACCAGGATCTCGCCGCGCTTGAAGCGCTTCTTGGACACGGTCGCAGCCAGCGCCTCCGCCTGCGGCGGCGTCAACATGGTGAAAAGGGAAACCCTGCGAATCAAATCCAGGTTGCTCAGCATTGACATCAAATCAGCTCCGGGAAATACAGCGCGGTGTTTCTTACAATGGGGTTTGCATTGAAATGACCGGTACTGCCCCGAAATGTACACGGCCCGCATCCATACAGACGCAACAAAAGGTTACCCCATGTCCGATCCCAAACACGCCAAAGTCCTGATTCTGGGCTCTGGCCCCGCCGGCTACACGGCCGCCGTCTACGCCGCACGCGCCAATCTCAACCCGGTTCTGGTCACCGGCATGGCCCAAGGCGGTCAACTGATGACCACCACCGAAGTCGACAACTGGCCCGCCGACGTCCACGGTGTGCAGGGACCGGAGCTGATGCAGCGCTTTCTGGAGCACGCCGAGCGCTTCAAGACCGAAATCCTGTTTGACCACATCAGCGCGGTAGACCTGAGCAAGCGCCCGTTCACCCTCACTGGCGACAGCGGCCAATACACCTGCGATTCGCTGATCATCGCCACCGGCGCGTCTGCCAAATACCTGGGCCTCCCGAGCGAGACCGCCTTCATGGGCCGCGGTGTCTCGGGTTGCGCCACCTGCGACGGATTTTTCTACCGCGACCAGGTCTGCTGCGTGGTCGGCGGCGGCAACACCGCTGTCGAAGAGGCGCTGTACCTGTCCAATATCGCCAGCAAGGTCTATCTTGTGCACCGCCGCGACAAGTTCAAGGCCGAGCCGATTCTGGTGGACAAGCTGATGGAAAAGGTCGCGGCCGGCAAGATTGAACTGAAGACCTTCCGCACATTGGACGAGGTGCTGGGCGACGCCTCTGGCGTGACTGGCATCCGGGTAAAGAGCACCCAGGACGGCACGACCGAAGACATCACCCTGACCGGCTGCTTCATCGCCATTGGCCACGCACCGAATACCGAGATCTTCCAGGGCCAGTTGGAGATGGCCGGCGGCTACATCATCACCCAGGGCGGCCTCAAGGGTTTTGCCACGCAAACGTCGGTGCCCGGCGTGTTTGCTGCCGGTGACGTGCAGGACCATGTGTACCGCCAGGCCATCACCAGCGCGGGCACCGGCTGCATGGCGGCGCTCGACGCCCAGCGCTTCCTCGAGCAAGACTGAACGGGCCCACGCGGAAATTCGCTATAATCCAAGGCTTTGCTGAATTCTGCCCGTGAGGGCTAGTGTTCAATGGCAAACACCGCCAAGCAATTGGCGGGGGGTTACCGCCACCCTTTTTCATTGGCGAGGTGAGGCTAGAGCGAGACGCAGGCCGCCGGGGTTTTCAAGCAATTGAGCCAGGCAGTTTGGGTCGCCAGTAATAGCCGTTTAAGAAGTATCGGAGTGTCCTTATGGCACGCGTATGTCAAGTCACGGGCAAAGGCCCCATGGTCGGGAACAACGTTTCCCACGCCAACAACAAAACCAAGCGCCGGTTCCTGCCGAACCTGCAATACCGCCGTTTCTGGGTCGAGAGCGAAAACCGTTGGATTCGTCTGCGGATTTCTAACGCAGGTCTGCGTTTGATCGACAAAAACGGTATTGATGTTGTGCTCGCAGATCTGCGCGCACGTGGCCAAGCTTAAGGAGTAGCACCATGGCAACCAAAGGCGGACGCGAAAAAATCAAGCTGGAATCCACAGCCGGTACTGGTCATTTCTACACGACCAGCAAGAACAAGAAACTCATGCCAGAGAAGATGTTGATCAAGAAATTTGATCCCAAAGCTCGCAAGCATGTGGACTACAAGGAAATGAAGCTGAAGTAATTCAGGTTCTGCTTCTTGCAAGAAGGCCCGCTTTTTGGCGGGCTTTTTTACGTCTGTACCTCTGTGTCTCTCGCCCGCAGCAGGCATGGGGTAAGCCTTTTGCTTCGTGTCCCCCGGGCCCTGCGCGCCCTCCTCCTTGACCTACGCAAAACGCTTACCCCATGCCTGCCGCTGGAGAAATGCACGTGCGAACGGTTTTCAAATTCGATACTGGGGTGCCTCCACTCACCGCAAGATCAGTCGGCCTATGCGTTTTGCGCAGGTAAAGGAGGAGCCCGCGCAGCGGGCGGGGGACACGGAGCAAAACGCATAGGCCGACTGATCTGGAGCAAGCAAAAAGGCCCAGACCTCGGACCGTTCACACGAAAGAAAGCCCGCTCAAAAACGGGCGTTCCTGAAAGTGTGAAGAGGCGACTAAACGTGTGCAGCCCGCAGCCGCATCGAAAACTCGCGCAGCGCCGCAATGCCGCTTTCTTCGGCGCGATGGCACCAGGCCTGCAGGTCTGTGGTCAACTGCTCACGCGACACAGATGTGTTGAGCCACATCTGGCGCAGCTCTTCGCGCATGGTCACCATCTTGTCCAGCATAGGGGACGCCGCACGGGCCTTGGCAAGCTCCGTTGCAGCATGTGCGGGAACCTGCTCCACATCCCGGTGCATCCAGCGCTTGGCTGCCTTGATGACAGCCGCATCGGCACTGCGCGCGCGCATGGCCGCCAGTTCAACCCGCGCGGCCAGACGCATGTCCTTGGCATAGGTCGCCATCAATTCATAGCGGTTGGCAATCAGGGCCTCCAGCGTCTTCTCGTCCGCCACAGGGCGAATGGCGCCAAAGGCGGCCTTGGGCGGACGTTTTTTGACCTTTGCCAGACCCGCGGCCTGCATCACACGGATGTACCCCCAGCCGATGTCAAACTCATAGGGCTTCACCGACAACTTGGCTGACGTGGGATAGGTGTGGTGGTTGTTATGCAGTTCTTCGCCGGCAATCAGGATGCCCCACGGCGAAATGTTGGTGCTGGCATCGGGCGCCTCGAAATTGCGGTAGCCCCAGTAGTGCGCCGCGCCATTGATGATGCCCGCCGCCATCACCGGCGTCCACATCATTTGCACCGCCCACACCGCCAAACCAGCCGCGCCAAACAGCGCCAGATCGATCACCATCATCAACACGACGCCCAATGTCGAGAACCGCGTGTAGAGATTGCGCTCCAGCCAGTCGCTGGGTGTGCCATGGCCATAACGTGCCATGGTCTCCGGTTTGGCCGCTTCTGCCCGGTACAGCTCGTAGCCCTGCAGCAGCACGGTCCTGATGCCGTGGACATGAGGACTGTGCGGGTCTTCGGCCTGCTCGCACTTGGCGTGGTGCTTGCGGTGGATGGAGGCCCACTCCTTGGTTACCTGCCCGGTGGTCAGCCACAGCCAGAAGCGGAAGAAATGCGAGGCGATGGGGTGCAGGTCCAGCGCGCGGTGCGCCTGGTGGCGGTGCAAAAACACCGTCACGCTGATCATGGTGACATGGGTCAAAGCCAGTGTCACCAAGACAATCTGCCACCACTGCAAGCGCCACACGCCGTGGGCCAGCCAATCAAGGGCAGCGCTGAATACCGACCATTCCATTGCTTGCATATTCCGATTTCCTTCTCAACGACTTGTCATTATTTCTTTTGCCAGACGGCGGCGAAAAACCCGTCCGTCGCGTGGCGGTGTGGCCACAGGCGCAAATACAGCTGTCCATTCTCGCCACCGCTGCACAGGCTGGACGCATTCTCGACCTTCAATTCCGCCAGGACCTCGCCAACCGACAAAGGCACCAAGTCAGGATTGGCGACCGAGAATGCCTCGGCAATGGCCTCGTTCTCCTGCGGCAACACGCTGCAGGTGGCATAGACCAGGCGACCGCCCGACTTCAGCATGCGCGACGCACTTTGCAGAATGGCCGCCTGCTTGACCGCCATCTCCTCCACCGCCTGCAGATTCTGGCGCCACTTCAGATCTGGGTTGCGGCGCAAGGTCCCCAAACCGGTACAGGGTGCATCCACCAGCACCCGGTCCATCTTGCCGGTCAGTCGCTTGACGCGGTCGTCACGCTCGTGCGCAATCGCCGCCGGGTGCACATTCGACAAACCGCTGCGCTTCAGGCGCGATTTGAAGGCGTCCAGACGGTGCGCCGACGTATCAAACGCATACAGGCGCCCCGTGCTGCGCATGGCGGCGCCAATGGCCAGTGTCTTGCCACCGGCACCGGCGCAAAAGTCGACCACCATCTCGCCCCGCTTGGCGTCCAGCAGCATGGACAGCAACTGCGAGCCTTCGTCCTGCACTTCGAAGTCGCCGCGCATGAAGGCTTCATTCTTGTTAAGTGCGGGCTTTCCGGCGATTCGCAAGCCCCACGGCGAATATGGCGTGTTGACGGCCTTGATGCCGGCCTTGGCCAGCTCCTTTTGCACGTCGGCGCGCTTGGCCTTGAAGGTGTTGACCCGCAGGTCCAACCCGGCGCCCAGATTCAGCGTCTCCACCATGGGCCAGAATTCGTCGCCCAACTGGTCCTTGAGCGGCTGCACCAGCCACTCGGGCAGGTTGTGGCGGTGGCGCTCCATCAAATCGTTGGGGCTGACTTTTTCACACTGGTCCAGCCAGTTGATTTCCTGCTCGGTCAGCGCACTGCGCAGAAAATCGCCAGGGCCGTAAAAACCCAGAATCGCCAGGCGCCGCTCCTTGGGTCCGCTACCCGACGGAGCGAGATGATCAAACAGCAGCTTCTTGCGCAGCACCGTGTACACCGTCTCGGCCATGGTGGCGCGCTCGCGCGGGCCTAGTCCCCGGTTGTCGCGGAAAAACCGCGACACGATGGCGTCTGCCGGGTGGTCGAATTTGAGGGTGAGCCTGACGAGTTCGGCGCAGGCGTCTAAAAGAGCTTTTGGATGCATAACCTACCATTGTCCCATGTCTATCGAAAACCTTCCTCCTTTGACCCCAACCCCGCCCGGCCTGTACCGCCATTACAAGGGCAATCTGTACGAAGTGCTGGACACCGTGCGCCACAGCGAAATCCTGGAACCCATGACCCTGTACCGCGCACTCTATGGCGAGCGCGGCCTGTGGGTCCGGCCTGCGGCCATGTTTGCCGAAGATGTGGTGATTGACGGTGTTGCGCAAGCCCGCTTTGCCAAACTCCCGGAACAAGCTGCGCCGACGAGCTAGTGCCCGCGGGTTTACCGCCCGTTTACCTCCGTACATGGCTGTGAAACGCCGCAGGGTGATAGTCGGTCCTTCACCAACAATCACCATCTGGAGTTCCTGCCACCATGAAACCGTATCTGTGGGTGCTGGCCGCCTTCATCTTCATCTCGTCTTTTCTGCTGGTGCCTGACGTTTACGCCCAATTTGGCGGCGGTGGGGGAATGGGGGGCGGCATGAGTGGTGGTGGACGTCCACCGGGTGACCGCGGCAAGGGCTGCGACACGGTTGAACGCGCAAACATCGACAAAGGTCCCATGGGCAACCAACCAGCCCCTATGAACCGCGAGCAACTGCAGTACCAGCTGCAGACGATGCAAACCGACCTGCGGCTCGCGCCGGAACAGGCCGCGCAGTGGCAGCAGTTTGCCGAACGGGTACTGGCACTCGAAGCCGACCTCACCCGCCAACGCGTCCGAAGCATCAGCGCCAGCGACATGGAACAGAAAGGACAGGCCACCGACGGCATCCGGCAGGTGGCCCGTGCGGTCGACACGGCGCGCAACCGCCTGACGGCGCTCGAAGACATTGAGGCCAGCAGCCGCGCGCTGTACCAGACCCTGGGGCCGGACCAAAAGACCATGGCCAACGCGCGCCTGGGCGCCCTCCTGTCACCGCTGCTGCGCGGCTGAGTCGGCTTAACGCAGATACAGCGCTGCTTTTCCCCAGCTTTTCCAGGCTTCCAAAGGCCCAATCAACGACTCGGTTTACCGGGCGGACATACAGGGTTGACGCACCCCTCGAACAATGGAATCGTCACCGCTGTCCGTCGGTCGGTTGGTGGCAATTCAACCAACCTGTCAACGAAAGGAAATACCATGAGTACCACCAGCGGGGTCGGTGGCTCAGGCAGCAATGTCTGGGCGGCACTGAACACCCAACGCACCAACCACCAGGCAAAAATGTTTGCCAAGGTCGATACCGATGGCAACGGTAGCGTCGACCAGGCCGAACTGACCACACTGCTCGACAAGGTCAGCCAGAAGACCGGAGCCAACGTCGGGGACGCGGCCAAGGTCTTCACGTCCATGGACGCCAATGGCGACGGCAACCTGTCGTCCGATGAGCTCGACACGGGCATGAAGAGCCTGATGCAGTCGCAGTCATCCACCGTCGATTTCGCCCAGGCACGCAAGAGCGGCAGTGGCGACCCCGATGGCGATGGTGACGGCCCTCACGGTTCCGACGGTCCGCCACCAGGCCCACCTCCGTGGCCACCCCCGGCAGGTGCGGCAGGCGGCGGTTCGTCCACTGCCAGCAGCGGCACGGCCAGCGCCAGCACCACGTACGACCCGCTGGACACCAACCAGGACGGTACCGTGTCGCTGGCCGAACGTCTGGCGGGCAGCACCAGGAGTGACCCGGTGCAAGCCCTGTTCAAAGCCGTGGACACGGACAACGACGGCAAGGTCAGCAGCAGTGAGTCGGACGCATTTGCCAAAAAGCTGTCGGACATGGTGTCGCAGGCCGCCGATACCGCCAGCACGACGACCAGCAGCAGCACGTCCAGCCAGGGCTTTGACATCGCCAAACTGGCGCAAATGCTGTACGACCAGGTTGCCAACGGGCTGGCACAGTCGGCCAAGCGCGGTTCGCTGAGCGCAGTGGCCTGAGATTTCCCGGGTGGCAGATTAATACCCAAATTGGGTATGATTTAACCTACCCGGGAAATATTCCAATGAAATATGCCTATAGCCCTCGTAGACTATCAATAGTTAGCTATCTATTTTGTAGCAAACCAGCAATCGCCCGTGGGTAGATCATGTGCTCTTGCGTCAGCACACGCGCCGCCAGCGTGTCCGCCGTATCACCGGGCAGCACGGGAACCACGGCCTGCGCCAGGATGGGGCCATGGTCCAGCTCGGCGGTGACCTGGTGCACCGTCACACCGGCAAATTGGCAACCCGCATCAATGGCGCGCTGGTGCGTGTGCAGCCCCGGGAAGGCCGGCAGCAGCGAAGGGTGGATGTTGAGCAGGCGACCTGCGTAGCGGCCCACAAAGCCAGGCGTCAGGATGCGCATGAAGCCCGCCAGCACCACCAGCACCGGCGCCCCGGGGGCATCAAACCGGTCGATCAGCGCGGCCAGGGCCGCGTCAAATTCCTCGCGCGAGGCAAAGGCCTTGTGGTCCAGCACCTCGGTGGCAATGCCCTGTTCGCGGGCGAAGACCAGGCCTTTGGCGTCCGCCTTGTTGCTGATCACCGCGGCAATCCGGGCGCCCAACCGGTCGGCCCATGCCTCACGTTGGGCCGTCTTTACGATGGCCGCCATGTTGGAGCCGCCGCCTGAGATCAAAATTACGATGTTCTTCATGTCGGCGGGAATTATCGCCGGGGTCGCCCAGCCTGCGTGCGGCATCGCACAGTGCGTTTCACGCCGTGGCCGTATGGTGCGCTTCTGGCCTTGAAGGCCACGCTTTCAAAACCACCCCAAGGACCCCGCCATGAACAACACACGCCGCAACTTTCACAAGATCATGCTCACCACGGCCATCATGCTGTCGGTCGCCACCGTCACGCTGCCCGTACAGGGCGCGACCGCAGAGGATCTGAACCAGGATGCAGCCCAGGCCTTGCAGACTTTGTACAAATCGCACCCAGAGGCAGAGAGGCTTTCCAAAACCGCCCGTGCCGTTCTGGTGTTCCCCAAAATCATCAAGGCCGGACTGGTGTTCGGCGGCAGCTACGGTGAAGGTGTCATGACCCGGGGCGGCAGCTTTTCGGGCTACTACAACTCCGTCTCCGCATCGTGGGGATGGCAAGCCGGCGCAGAGTCCTACGGCTACGTCGTCTTCCTGATGAATGACAAGGCCGTTCAATACCTGGACAAGTCCAAAGGCTGGGAAATTGGCGTAGGTCCGAACGTGGTGGTCGTGAACGAAGGTATCGCCAAAAACCTATCCACATCCACCCTGAAGGATGACGCCTATGCCTACATCTTCGACCAGCAAGGCCTGATGGCCAGCCTCAGTATTGAAGGCACCAAGATTTCGCCCATCAAGAAGCGCTGAACCGCAACGGGGCGGGGACCCGATAATTGCGCCGGTATCCGCAATTGAATCTGAAGAGCCAACCATGTCCTCCCTGCCCTCCCCGCAACCCCACCCATCCTTCACACTGACGGCGATTGAAGCCCGCGTACTGGCCACCCTGATGGAAAAGGCCCGCACCGTGCCCGACAGCTACCCGCTGTCGCTGAACACGCTGATGCTGGGCTGCAACCAGAAGAGCAGCCGCGAGCCGCTGATGAATGTGACCGAAGCCGAGATCGCCACGGCGCTGGACACGTTGATGCCGCTGAACCTGGTGCGCGAAACCAGCGGCAGCCGGGTGGCCCGCTATGAGCACAACTTCCAGCGCGGTGTGGGCGTGCCCGAGCAGTCTGCCGTGCTGCTGGGCCTGCTGATGCTGCGCGGGCCGCAAACCGCCGGTGAACTGCGCCTGAACGCCGAGCGCTGGTACCGCTTTGCCGACATCTCGTCGGTCGAGGGTTTCCTGGAGGAAATGCAAGACCGTTCCGTGGAAAAAGGCGGGCCGCTGGTGGTCAAGTTGCCACGTGCCAGTGGCGCCCGTGAACAGCGCTGGGCGCACCTGCTGTGCGGGGCGGTAGACACAGCGGACCAAACGCCCAGCGTCCAGGCCGGCAGCAGCACCGAACGCCTGGCACGGCTCGAGGCCGAAGTCGCACGACTGCGCGAAACGGTAGACCTCCTGTGCAAAGAACTGGGCATTTCGTCCACGAATCCGACGTAAGCCCCAAGCCTACTGCAGACGCCCATTCACCAAGGGATCCCACAGTTCCTTGCGATCCAGGGGCGTAGCCTTCGGCAAGAAGGGGTTTCGAATGTAGAACATTTTCCGATTGGCCAGACCGGCGTCCGCTATCAAGGGACCAATCCGTTTGGAGAACAAACGGTCAAAACTGTGGTCCTTGATGGCCTGCTCGAAACCATAGACCATGCGCTCGGCCAGTTCGGGACGATTCTTGTCAACGAAGAAGTAATACGCAGTCGGGTAGGCAATCGCCCACGTGGAGATCAACTTCAGGTCGTGCTGCCTCGCAATCGGTGCTACTTCCACGACACCCAGAGGGAGCAGGTCAAAGCTTCCCATTTTCAGTCGCGGTATGGAAGACGCGACACTGGTGAGGGGCAGCACCTGCAATCCGGCATGGGTCTGGATCGCGTAGTCGGGCCAATCAAATACCTGCCCAAACTTCACCTTGTTGAGTTGCTCACGGGTCTGGATCTGATCGAGTTCGGCGACACGGGCCTCGGAGCCCATTCCAATGCGAATGCCCAGCAAGCCCTTGTACAAACAATAGCGAATCGGCAATCCGGCCTTTTCCCGCGCCTCGCTGGTCATGGACGAAATCAGATCAAGTTGCCCATGCTCCAACTGGTTGTAGGTTCGGCTCTGGCTCCAGTCCTTCAGGTCCACCTTCTTCATCACATAGGGGCCGTAACGGGACTTGGACTTTTCCAGAACCAGTGCCAACACCTCGCCCTTGTAGTTCAGGGTTTCCGAGTGTTGATCAACATAGAAATTGTGACGCACAACCAGCGGCTCGGCCGCAATGGCAGACCGGGAAAAGACCGTGAGCGATGCGCACAACAGGAGCACGCTGAAACTTGGAAATGGAAATCTAGAACCCATCAGCATTTGCAGGACACGCATCAGATCGATCCGACCATCATAGTCGTTGGCCTGTCACAACCTGGACAGGCATGATCGAACGACCGTGCTAAAAAGCGGAATGTCTACATGGAGATTTTTCAATGGATCTGGCATTTACCCCTGAAGAGCAGCAATTTCGCGAAGACATTCGCGCCTGGGTGGGAGCCAACCTCCCCGCAGAGATTGCCCACAAAGTGCACAACGCCCTGCACCTGACGCGTGACGACATGCAGCGCTGGGCCAAGATTTTGGGCAAAAAAGGCTGGCTGGGCCATGGCTGGCCCAAGGAATTTGGCGGCCCCGGCTGGAATTCGGTGCAAAAGCACCTGTTCGAGGAAGAATGCGCCCTGGCCGGCGCGCCGCGCGTGGTGCCCTTCGGCCCCGTGATGGTCGCCCCGGTGATCATGGCCTTTGGCAGCCCCGAACAACAAAAACGTTTCCTGCCGGGCATCGCCAGCGGTGAAGTCTGGTGGAGCCAGGGCTATAGCGAACCCGGCTCGGGCTCCGACCTGGCGTCGGTCAAGTGCCGGGCCGAGCGCCAGGGCAACACCTACCTGGTCAACGGCCAGAAGACCTGGACGACGCTGGGCCAGTATGGCGAGTGGATTTTCTGCCTGGTGCGCACCAGCACCGAGGGCAAACCGCAGACCGGCATCAGCTTCCTGCTGATCGACATGAAATCCCCCGGCGTCACGGTGCGCCCCATCGTGCTGCTGGACGGCGAGGCCGAAGTCAATGAAGTGTTCTTCGACAACGTGGTGGTTCCCGCTGAAAACCTGATTGGCGAAGAGAACAAGGGCTGGACCTATGCCAAGCACCTGCTCAGCCACGAACGTACCAATATTGCCGACGTGAACCGCGCCAAGCGTGAGCTGGAGCGCTTGAAGCGCATCGCCAAAACCGAAGGCCTGTGGGACGACACCCGCTTCCGCGACGAAATCGCCAAGGTGGAAGTGGAAGTGGTGGCACTGGAAATGATGGTGCTGCGCGTGCTGGCCGCCGAGAAGTCGGGCAAGAATTCGCTGGACATTGCCGGGTTGCTGAAAATTCGCGGCAGCGAAATCCAGCAGCGCTATTCCGAGCTGATGATGCTGGCCGCCGGCCCCTTTGCCCTGCCCCTGATCCGAGAGGCCATGGAGGCTGGCTGGCAAGGCGACGCCGCCGCAGGCGCCCTGGGCGGATTCCCGGGCGGCGTGGTGGCCAATGCGCCACTGGCATCGACCTACTTCAACATGCGCAAGACCACCATTTACGGCGGATCGAACGAAGTGCAACGCAACATCGTGTCCCAAGTGGTCTTGGGCTAAGGAGACAGACATGGATTTTGATTTTTCTGACGACCAGGTACAACTCGGCGACGCCGTGCGCAAATGGGTGGACAAGGGCTATACCTTCGAGCGCCGCCGCGCGACCGAAAAAACCGGCGGCTTTGACCGCGCGGCCTGGAACGAACTGGCCGAGCTGGGCCTGTGCGGCCTCTACGTGCCCGAAGCCGATGGCGGTCTGGGCATGGGTCCAGTCGAAGGCATGGTGGTCATGGAGGAGCTGGGCCGCGGCATCGTGCTTGAGCCACTGGCGCAAAGCCTGATCGCCGGTGGCGTGCTGGCCGGCTATGCCGATGCCGCCACCAAGGCCGCATGGCTGCCCAAGATTGCCAGTGGCGAAGCCCTGGTGGTGCTGGCCTACCAGGAGCGCGCGGCCCGCTACAAGCTCGATGTGTGTGAAGCTAAGGCCACGCAAGCCCCCGGTGGCTATGTCTTGAATGCTACAAAAAGCGTAGTTCCCGTGGGTGACCAGGCCGACGCCTTCATCGTGCCGGCCAAGATCAACAGCCAGCTGGCGCTGTTCCTGGTGGAACGCCAGAGCGCTGGCGTAACCACCCGCGGCTACGGCACGCAGGACGGCAGCCGTGCCGCCGAGGTCAGCCTCAAGAACGCGCCCGCCACGCTGATCACGCAAGACGGCTTGACGGCACTGGAACACGCGGTAGACATCGGCATCGCCGCCGCCTGCGCCGAGGCCGTGGGCGTCATGGACAAGACCATGGCCATCACCGCCGAATACCTGAACACGCGCAAGCAGTTTGGCGTGGTCATCAGCAGCTTCCAGGCCCTGCGCCACCGCGCCGCCGACATGAAGATGCAACTCGAACTGGCCCGTTCCATGAGCTACTACGCCAGCCTCAAGTTGAATGCCCCGGCACCTGAGCGCCGCGCGGCGCTGGCACGTGCCAAGTACCAGCTGGGCACCAGCATGCGCCTGGTGGGCCAGCAAGCGGTGCAGCTGCACGGCGGTATCGGCGTGACAGAGGAATACATCGTCAGCCACTACTTCAAGAAGTTGACCCAGCTGGAAATGACGTTCGGCGACACCCTGCACCACTTGGGTGAAGTATCTGCCCGCATGCAGGACACAGCCGGCGTGTTTGCCTGAACGGCTGCTCCGCTCCGCTCCCCCTGCCGCTATTGCTCGACCATGACCGCCTTTTGAAGCGTGTCTATGGTCTTGTCTTTTTGCATCTGCTGCAGCGCGGCCGTCAGACGGGGCACCAGCGCGGCATGCTTTTTGTGCAGATAGTGGAAGACCGGGAAAGTGGCCAGGGGCGGGCTCAACACCTTGAAGTCGGTCAGGTTCAGCTCTTTCAGGGCCGCCAGACCGGAAGTCCTATTGGCCACGACCACGTCTGAGCGGCCCATTGTCATCTTCAAGAAGGCCTGGCGCAGCGTGCCTGCCACTTCCACCCGCATGCCCTGGGTATTTTGCTCAACGATTTTGATGCTCTTCACGTAGCCAATGGTGTAGGGGCGCAGGCTGTCCCAGCCGTTGACCACAAAGTGTGTGCCTTGCGTGAAGATGACGATCTCGTAGATCAGTAGTGGCACCGGCACGATCACCAGATTGGGATAGTCGCGTTCCATACCGAGCTTGCGGTACAACTCGCCGTCGGTGTCTCCGTTGTTGGCGCTGCGCAGTGAGCGTTCGCCGGGCAGGTGGCGCACCTGTACCGAAAGGCCCAACCGGCGGTAGGCTTCCGTCACCACACGCTCCGCAATCCTGGTGGCCGGGTCTTCTTCCAGCAGGGTGGAAACCTGCAGAGTCCGCACCTCCTGGGTCCAGCCCGTTGCCACCATGCAACATGGCAGTGTGGCCAGCCCGATCAACGTGCGGCGACGCATGGTTTGCCCTTCTATGATGTTGTCATCATGCACCGCAAAACCTCCGTGCGCAACACCGCCACCGCCCTTCTTCTTCTACTAACACTGCACAACGCCATGGCCATTGATATCGCCGCACTCTGGAAATACAGCAAGCCCGCAGAAAGTGAAGCACGGTTTCGCGCAGCGATAAATGACGCGTCACCAGACGAAGCATTCATCCTGCAAACCCAAATCGCGCGCACTTTTGGCCTTCGTCGGCAGTTCGATACCGCGCGTGCAACTCTTGCACCACTTGAGCCCCGTTTGGCAACGGTCAGTGCGGAGGCGCAAGTGCGTTACTACCTGGAACTGGGTCGGACTTTTGCATCAGCCACACATCCGCCCGACAACCCTGCAGCGAGCCGGGAGACCGCACGCCACCACTTCATGCGGGCCTTCTCGTTGGCGCAAGCGGCGGCCCTCGACAACCTGGCTATTGATGCCCTGCACATGATGCCCTCCGTCGACACCGAACCAACACAGCAGCTTGCGTGGAATGAGAAGGCACTTGCCTATCTGGAGCAATCCACGCAGCCCGACGCCAAGCGATGGGAAGCATCGCTTCGCAACAACGTGGGCTATGCCCGGCATTTGGCGGGCGAATATGACGAAGCACTGCGCCAGTACCGGTTGTCGTTGGCTGCCCACGAGCGTGCGGGCAACGCCAGTGCCGTGCGCATTGCCCACTGGATGATCGCCAGCACCTACCGTGCCCAAAAGCGCTTTGATGAGGCCATCGCCATCCAGCTGCGCCTGGAACGCGAATGGGCCGCCGCGGGTGAACCCGACCCGTATGTGTTTGAAGAGCTCGAACACCTGTACCGGGCCACCCACGACGAGGAAAAAGCCAACCTGTACCAGGCCAAGCTGAAAGCACACACTCCTCAGTGATACGATGGTTTTCGGTACGTGAACCCGAACACACAGGACACACACTATGGCATCCGGAAAAATTTTGGTCGCCCAGGGTGGCGGCCCCACCGCTGTTATCAACCAATCACTGGTCGGTGTTGCGCTGGAGGCGCGGCGCTTTCGCGATATCGAACATGTGTACGGAGCGCGCCACGGTGTGCGCGGCATCATCAACGAAGACTTTGTTCACCTGACGCAGGAGACCAGCCACAACCTGGAAATGGTCGCCAATACCCCTTCCAGCGCACTGGGCTCCACGCGCGACAAGCCGGACATCCCGTACTGCCAGGAAATTTTCAAGGTGCTGCAGGCGCATGAGATAGGGCACTTCTTCTACATTGGCGGCAACGATTCGTCGGACACCGTACGCATCGTCAGCGAGGAGGCGCGCAAGGCCAACTATGCGCTGCGCTGCATCCACATTCCCAAGACCATCGACAACGATCTGGTGGGCAATGACCACACGCCGGGCTTTCCATCCGCCGCGCGTTTTGTGGCCCAGGCCTTTGCGGGAGCCAACCTCGACAACGCCGCCCTGCCCGGTGTCTACGTGGCCGTGGTCATGGGCCGCCACGCCGGTTTTCTGACGGCGGCCTCTGCCCTGGGCAAGAAGTTTTCCGACGATGGCCCGCACTTGATTTACATGCCGGAGCGCACCTTCGAATTGGAGAAATTCCTGGCCGATGTGAAGGCAACGTATGACCGACTGGGCCGATGCGTGATCGCCGTATCCGAGGGTATCCATGACGCATCCGGAAAGTCCATTGCGGCGCAATTGGCCAAAGACCTGGAACATGATGCCCATGGCAACGTGCAACTATCCGGTAGCGGCGCGCTCGCCGACCTGTTGTGCGAAGAGATCAAAAGCAAGCTGGGCATCAAGCGGGTGCGCGGCGATACCCTGGGCTACCTGCAGCGCTCCTTCATCGGCTGTGTGTCGGATGTGGACCAGCGCGAGGCGCGCGAGGTCGGCGAGAAAGCCGTGCAGTTCGCGATGTGGGGCACGCGGGACGGGTCGGTGGCCATCAAGCGCACCGGTTTTTACTCGGTCGACTACGAGCTGTTACCGCTGGATGCGGTGGCGGGCAAAACCCGCGTCATGGAAGACGCCTTCATCACCCCCAACGGCACCGACGTGACCGATGCCTTCCGACTCTACCTGCGGCCCTTGCTCGGCTCCGGCATGCCGGATGCCTTCAGGCTGCGCACCAACCCGGTGGCCAAGGTGCTGCGGCCCAATTGACATCTGTGAAGTTGCCAACCCCCCCAGGGGGACCGGCCCATTGCCGGTCAGGCGTCCCGAGCGGAGTTTGTTCATTTGGGTGGTGGAACAACCACGATCGTTGAACCCCCAGCACCGGTAATACCCGTATTGCCAGTGTTGCCCTTGGCGCCTGTGGCACCCGTGCTACCTGTACTGCCCGTTGCACCGGTGTAGCCCGTGCTGCCTTGGGTGCCCGTGGCGCCGGTGTCACCGGTTGCTCCAGTGGAACCCGTGGAGCCGGTTGCCCCGGTATAGCCCGTGTTGCCGGTGTTGCCTTGGGTTCCGGTCGCACCCGTGGCGCCGGTGTAACCGGTGTTACCTTGGCGGCCCGTGTTGCCGGTGTTTCCAGTTGCGCCCTGGGCGCCCGTATAGCCGGTGTCGCCGGTGGCGCCTTGCGGCCCCATGGGGCCAGTACATGCGCCCAGGCCGAGCAGGGAGACCAGCAAGACAGAAGGTAATGCGAATTTCATGGTAGATCCTCTTTGGTTGTACGCGGTCGATATAGATCGCATACCCACACTGTGGAGTGCTACTGTCCTGCGGTCTGTCTGCCAGCACGCATAGTGAAATACCGACTATCCAAACCTTCAGCGCGCCACGTGTGGCGAGGTCACGCCAAGTAGTTCGCGCTCTTTGCGTTCGGCCGCGGCGCGGGTACGGTTGCCGAGATCCGTCATTGCCTGACTATGGTCCAAGCCATAGCTTTGGTGCTGGACGCGCCGTTGATTGCGCTGCACAAAATACCGAGCCGCCAGCGCAACCACCAGCAGCACGACCAGGCCGCCAATGGTGAGAGACTGTGTAGTGAAGAGCGTTTCCATGTGAGCCTTGGTGTGAGTAGAACGTCAGCCCATGCTACGCAGGAGGCGAATGGCGTCTGTATGACAACGCACATTGAAGGAGTAAAAGCTCTTAGGCGGCCAGTTGCAGGTCGTTGCCGACCATGATCTTGTCCAGCGCGCGCCCGACGATGGCTTCGTGATCGAGCAGGCGCATGCGGCCCAGGCGCAGCATGGCCGCCACTTCGCGCTCCGACCGCACAAAGGCATCAAAGCCGTCACGGTTGGTGAACAACAGCCGCGTGCGCATGGGGCTGACCCAGCTCAGGCGGCTGCGGATGTGCGTACCCTGCTCGATGGTCACGTCAAACCACATGCCACGCTGGAACGACTGGGCCTGAGCGTCATAGGTGTCCAGTGCGACAAACTGGCGCGCCGCGCGGCGTTCGTCGAGCTGCTGCAAAGCCACCTGCCCTTCGCGGTTCTCCAGCGCGGCCGAGCCCGTATCCAGCGGCATGGATTGCGTCAGGCGGATGGCCAATGTGTGGGTGGAGATCAAACGGCGCGTGAAGGTTGCGCGGGGCTTTCCGTTCCACTCAATGGTGTCCAGACCCGCGTTCAGGTGGCGCACCATGTCGGGCAGAATCGCCACCAGCTCGCGCCGCTCCTCGGATGTGGTTTTGGGCTGAATGGACCAGATCAGCTGCTCCATGGTCTTGATGGCTTGCGCGTAGTTGGCCTCGCGGGTGGCCTCATCCATCCAGGCACGCGCCATGACTTCGCGCCACTGGGTGGTCAGAAACGGCAGCAAGAAAGGTGACACTTCCTGCCGGGCCGAGAGCGCCTGGATGCGCTCGTGGATCAACTCGTCGGCCTGCTCCAGCGCATGCTCCCAGGTCTCTCCCTTGTGCTCCTGTTGCGCGACCGGTTCCACCCGGACCTGCGCCTGCTGCTCGGACTCAAACAGGAACTCGGTGAATTCGCGCAACAGGTCCACAAACAGGGACAGGTCATCTTCGAATTCGGTCAACACCCGCTGCACCGTGTGCTCGATGCGTTGGTACAGCGGATCCTGTTCCCCTTTGTCCGGTGCCCAGGCCACCGATGCACCGGCCAGGGTGTCCACCAGTCGGCGCGCCGGGTGCTGGTCGGAAAGGAAGAAGTCGCGGTCTATCATGGCCGCCTTCAGCACCGGGATCTGCAGGCGTCCGATGATGAACTTCATCTGGATCGGAATGGCCTGGTCGGCAAACACAAAGTCAAACACCTCGGCCAAAGCGTCCACGGTGCCGCGGTCCAGCTCAGGCGCGTGGCGGATCTCGTCGCGGTCGCGCATCTGGCGCAGCACGTTATGCCCGCCCAGGTCCTGGCCTTCAGACCACTGCTGCGGGGCAGCCGCTCGGGCTCCGGCTTGCAGACTGCCCAGGTAGCCCATCAACGCAGGGCTGGCTTCGGCAAAATGGGGGCGCGTCGGGATTTCGCTGTCACGGTCGGCATCCGCTGGGTCCTGCGGATTGACGTTGCTGCGTGCACCAAATCCCAGGCGTTGCAAAAACTGTCGGGCGTGCGCGGCCACGGTGCGCCCGGCAGTGTCCAGCGTCGACCACGCGGAGCGCTGCCCGCCATCGCCTTGCGCCAAGCCCGCCCGGACCGACTCACCCGCGTCCAAGGGCGCCGACCGGGACTGCAGGGGCGCGCTACCGCTGTTGCCGGTGGACGGGGGCGTCAACGGCGCATGGGCACTGTTGCCATGCTTGATGCGCATCGAACGCTGGGCCGGCACACCGGCCTTGACCAGCGTTTCATTCAACTCGGTATACAGGGGCGCCAGATCCAGCCAGGAGCTGGGCGTCAATGACTGCACCAGATCCACGGTGGCCTGCGGGTCCAGTTCGCATTGGTCCCACGCGCTGGCAAAGGCACGCAGCAACACCAGCGGCTGAAACGGGTTGTCGTGGATGGAACTGGTGTCGCGCCCGAACAGCACGCTCAAGCGCTGGGTCAGAGGCTCCAGCGTCGATTCGTAGCGCGCACCAAAGCGTTGCGCAATGCGGTCCAGCAGCAAAACGCGCTCGACCTCCCCGACGTCGAGCAGGCTCAAACTCATGCCGCTCAACGCATCATCATTGGCATTGGGTCGGGCGGGTCGCAAATGCGATGGCAGGATCGTCGCCAGTTCTTCGCCCATTTCGTCGGCAAGGGTCTTTTGCAGGGCACGGTTGAACTGGGATGCATATTTGCCCAGCAACAGGTGGGCAGAGCGCAGGTTCTGCCCCTGCCCCAATGCGGGCTTGTCATCCACCAGCGCCATCAGGCGATCGCGCACCATCGTCAGCGCCTGGGTCTCGTGCTCGGCGAAATACGCCAGCGTTTGGGCAATCAGCATGCGTGCCAGCCGCACCGTCTGGCTCGGCGGCGCGGTGCCAGTGGGTCTGCCAGGTGGAATGGGTTGTTCGCGATTCACGGTAAAACTTGAGAAGATCAGAAAAGTGCCCGCACGAGTGGATTCGAACAAGTGGGACCGGGACTACCTGAAGATTGTGGTTCATTTCTCTTTCAAGACGAACCGCGTGGGCCGCCAACGCGGGTATTTAGACCGCGTTTGGGCCGCAAAAGAAGTAAGGAAATGTAACGAGCGGGGGCCCGCAGGGGCCCGGTTCATCAGACCAACAAGCGCGAAGACTTCGGTACGTGGGCGATCAGAAACTCCATCTGGTCCGCCAGGATGCGGCGATTGCGCAGGATGAAGTCTTCCCACAGGCTGGGCACATACGGCGCATACAGCAGCGGCATGTGGGCCTGCTCGGGTGTGCGGTGGCTCTTGCGGTGGTTACAGGGCTTGCAGGCGGTAACCACATTCATCCAGGTATCCACGCCCTTTTGGGCAAAGGGAATGATGTGCTCCCGGGTCAGGTCGTGTTCATGGAAGCGCTGGCCGCAGTAGGCGCACACGTTGCGGTCGCGGTCAAACAACTTGCCATTGGTCAAGCCCGGGCGCAGATTGAACGGATTGATATTGGGCACACCGCGCGTGCCGATGATGCTGTTGACGCGGATGATGGATTGCAAACCCGTGACCGCGTTGTGTCCGCCATGGAACACCGCCACTTCGCCACCGGATTCCCAGCGTACCTCGTCGGACGCGTAGTGAATCACGGCCTGTTCCAGCGAAATCCATGACTGCGGCAGCCCCTGGGCTGACAATTTCAAGACTTTCAAAACACACCCTCCTGAAACGGTTAAAACAACCACCCATCAGAAATGCACATCTCTGCAGCCCTGCGCCAGTTCGGGTCTGACACGCTGCTACGTCACAATATACCCTCTTTCCGTGACAAATTGGCTTCAGGTGCCGACAACCCGAGCACGGTCTGCTATCAAAAAGATAACAAATCCATGAAAGTTTTTCGCGGCTTCCACCACCCCGGCGTGGCCTCTGCCTGTGCGCTGACGATTGGTAATTTCGACGGCGTGCACCGCGGCCACCAGGCCATGCTGGCCTTGCTGCGCGGCGAGGCGCAACAGCGTGGCGTGCCCAGCTGTGTGCTGACCTTTGAGCCGCACCCGCGCGACTATTTTGCCGCAAAGTTCAAGAAACCGGAGCTGGCGCCGGCGCGGGTCGGCACCTTACGCGACAAGCTGGACGACCTGGCCAATTGCGGCGTTGACCAGACCGTCGTTCTGCCGTTCGATGCCCGCCTTGCCGCCCAGTCCCCCCAGATTTTTGTCGACGACGTGCTGGTGCGTGGCCTGGGCGCGCGCTATGTACTGGTCGGCGACGATTTCCGTTTTGGCGCCCAGCGCGCCGGCGACTATGCCTTTCTGGACGCCGCTGGTGACGCGGCCGGCTTTGACGTGGCGCGGATGAACAGTTACGAGGTGCATGGGCTGCGGGTCTCCAGCTCGGCGGTGCGCGAGGCTCTGGACCAGGGCCGCATGCAGGACGCGGCGCGCCTGCTGGGCCGGCCTTATTGCATCTCGGGGCATGTAGTGCATGGGCGCAAACTCGGTCGCACCTTGGGCTTCAAAACGCTGAACCTGCGCTTTGCGCACTGGAAGCCCGCCGCCAGTGGCATTTTTGCCGTGTTGGTGCATGGCCTTTGCGACAAGCCGGTGCAGGGCGTGGCCAATCTGGGTGTGCGCCCCTCGCTGGACCCCAACGATGTGAACGGCGGGCGCGTGCTGCTGGAGACCCACTGCCTGGATTGGCCCGCCGAACTGGGCCCGGAAGGGGCCTACGGTAAAATCATTCGCGTGGAACTGCTGCACAAACTACACGACGAGCTGAAGTACGACGGTCTGGACGCCCTGACACAGGGCATACGCCAGGACTGCGACGACGCGCGCGCCTGGTTCGCCGCCCGAATTTGACCGGGCCGACCACCCGGTCAGCGACGCACCTTGCCCCGCGTCACCTCTTCCCGCCAAGAGCTTCGACTTTGCGTCCGGCACCCACTGTGGTGACGGCAAGGCCCCACACGATTTTCTAGATTGAGCACGCCATGACTGACACCACCACAACTCCTGTCGACTACCGCAGCACCCTGAACCTGCCTGACACACCCTTCCCGATGCGCGGCGACCTGCCCAAGCGCGAGCCAGGCTGGGTCAAAACCTGGAACGAAGACGGTTTATACAAGCGCCTGCGCGACTCCCGTATCGGAGCGCCACTGTTCGTGCTGCACGACGGCCCGCCCTATGCCAATGGCAAGCTGCACATCGGCCACGCGCTGAACAAGATCCTGAAAGACATGATCGTCAAGAGCAAGCAATTGGGTGGCTTTGACGCGCAATACATCCCCGGTTGGGACTGCCATGGCCTGCCGATCGAAAACGCCATCGAGAAGCTGCACGGCCGCAACCTGAGCCGTGACGACATGCAGGCCAAGAGCCGCGCCTATGCCACCGAGCAAATCGACCAGCAGCGCGAAGACTTCAAACGCCTGGGCGTGCTGGGCGACTGGGAGCGCCCTTACCGCACCATGGACCCAGCCAACGAGGGCGGGCAGATCCGCGCCTTCAAGCGCGTCATCGAGCGCGGATTTGCCTACCGTGGCCTGAAGCCCGTGTACTGGTGCTTTGATTGCGGCTCGTCTCTGGCCGAGTTCGAGATCGAATACGCCGACAAAAAGAGTGACACGCTGGACGTGGCCTTTGAGGCCGCCGACAAGCAGGCGCTGCTGCAGGCCTTCTTCCCGGGCAACGTGGCCGACCACCCGTCTGCGGCGCTGGTCGCGTCCCGGCTGGAAGCCAAGTCCGCCTTCATCGTCATCTGGACCACGACCGCCTGGACCATCCCCGCCAACCAGGCGCTCAACGCCCATCCCGAGCTGATGTACGCACTGGTGGACACACCCCGCGGTCTGCTGGTGCTGGCCGAAGACCTGGTGGAGAAATGCCTGGAGCGTTATGGCATCACTGGCACCGTGGTGGCCAGCACCACCGGCAAGCAACTGGGTGGCCTGAACTTCAAGCACCCGCTGCACGACGTGGACCCAGGCTATGCCCGTCTGGCGCCGGTGTACCTCGCCGACTACGTCAGCGCCGTCGATGGCACCGGCATCGTGCATTCGTCGCCCGCCTATGGTGTGGATGACTTCAACAGCTGCGTGGCCCATGGTCTGAAATACGACGACATCCTGAACCCGGTGCAGGGCAATGGCCAGTACGCCGCCGAGCTACCGCTGTTTGGCGGCCTGAACATCTGGAAGGCCTGCCCTGTCATCCTGACGACGCTGACGGACGCCGGTCGCCTGATGGCCACCTCCGCAATAGTCCACAGCTACCCGCACTGCTGGCGCCACAAGACGCCGGTAATCTACCGCGCCGCCGCGCAGTGGTTCATCCGCATGGACGAGGGGCCCGGCGTGTTCACTCTGGACAAGGCACCCAAAACGTTACGTCAGTTGGCGCTGGATGCCATCGAACAAACCCAGTTCTACCCCGAGAACGGCAAGACCCGTCTGCGCGACATGATCGCCAACCGGCCCGACTGGTGTATCAGCCGTCAGCGCAGCTGGGGCGTGCCCGTGCCCTTCTTCCTGCACAAGGATTCGGGCGAGCTGCACCCCAACACCATGGCCATCCTGGACCAGGCAGCGGATATCGTGGAAAAGGGCGGCATCGAGGCCTGGAGCCGGGTGACCGTGGAAGAGATTCTGGGTGCTGCCGACGCACCCCACTACACCAAGAGCACCGACATTCTGGAAGTCTGGTTCGACTCCGGCTCCACCTTCCAGCACGTGCTGCGCGGCAGCCACAAGGACGCCTATGCCCGAGCACCCTTCCACACGGAAGGGCCTGAGGCGGACCTGTACCTGGAAGGCCACGACCAGCACCGCGGCTGGTTCCACAGCTCGCTGCTCTTGGGTTGCGCGCTGTACGACCGCGCGCCGTACCGCGGCCTGCTGACCCACGGCTTTGCCACCGACGGCCAGGGCCGCAAGATGAGCAAATCGCTGGGCAACACCGTGGAGCCGCAAAGCGTGACCAGCAAGATGGGCGCCGAAATCGTGCGCCTGTGGGTGGCGTCCACGGACTATTCCGGCGACCTGAACATTGACGACAAGATCCTGGCCCGCGTGGTGGACACCTACCGCCGCGTGCGCAACACGCTGAAATTCTTGCTGGCAAACGTCAGCGACTTTGACCCGGCCCAGGACGCCGTGCCGCTGGAGCATATGCTGGAGATCGACCGTTATGCGCTGAGCCGTGCTGCGCAGTTGCAGGCCGACATCCTGGCGCACTACAAGGTCTACGAGTTCCACCCTGTGGTCTCCAAACTGCAAATCTATTGCAGCGAAGACCTGGGCGCGTTCTACCTGGACATCCTGAAAGACCGGCTCTACACTACCGGCACCAACAGCCTGGCCCGCCGCTCGGCGCAAACCGCGCTGTGGCAGATCACCCAGGCCATGCTGCGCTGGATGGCGCCCTTCCTGAGTTTTACGGCCGAGGAAGCCTGGGCCGTGCTGGGTGCCGCCAACAAGACGCCGACGGCCACCGCAGAGTCCATCTTCATGGACACCTATGTGGCGTTTGACACGCCCGACGCTACACTGCTGGCCAAATGGAGCCGCATCCGCGAAATCCGCGAGGCCGTGAACAAGGACATCGAGACGCTGCGCGCCGATGGCCAGGTGGGATCAAGCCTGCAGGCCAATGTGGCACTGACGGTCAACGCCGATGACCACGCCCTGCTGTCCAGCCTGGGCGAGGACCTGAAGTTTGTGTTCATCACGTCTGCTATTGATCTGGTAGCGGGAGAGGCAGTATCGGCGAGGGTTAGCGCGTCAATAGCCACCAAGTGCGAGCGCTGCTGGCACTACCGGGACGATGTGGGTGCCGACACAGCACATCCCACCTTGTGCGGCCGCTGCACCAGCAACCTGTTTGGCGCGGGTGAAGCCCGGGTCTGCGCATGACGCGCCGGGAGGCATGAATATGGCACGTACTTTTGGCAAATCGTCGGGCGCCGGCTTGCTGCAATGGCTGGGCCTGGCCTTCATCATCCTGCTGGTGGACCAGTTCACCAAGGTGCTGATCCTGGGCTACTACCACCTGGGTGACAGCACCTATGTGACCAGCTTCTTCAACGTGGTAAGGGTGCACAACACCGGCGCGGCCTTCTCGTTCCTGGCGGGGGCCTCCGGCTGGCAGCGCTGGTTCTTCACGGTGCTGGGGTTTGTGGCGGCGGCCGTCATCATCTACATGCTGCGCTCACACCCCGGCCAGAAGCTGTTCAGCTTTGCCATGGCCTGTATCTTGGGCGGCGCCATTGGGAATGTGATTGACCGCATGGCACATGGCTATGTGATCGATTTCCTGGATTTCCACTGGCGCTGGATGGACCCCGTGTTCCACGGCGGGCACTTCCCCGCCTTCAACGTGGCCGACAGCGCCATCAGCATAGGCGCGGCCTGCCTGATCCTGGACGAGCTGCTGCGCGTCAGGAAAAGTTAGCCTAGAACAGGAAACCGGCGGACAGAACCTGCTCGCTCATCCAGAGCGACTGGTCCGCCGAGCCCTGGTAGACCGGCACGCGGTTGAGCACGCCGTACGCCCACTTCTGCGTGAGTTCCATGTAAATGGACTTGTAGACACGGTAACGTAGCCCCACCTCCACCCCGGCGGTCCAGCCATTGAGCTGCCACCAGTCGTCACGGCCGGTGCAGCAGATCTTCTCGCTCTTGGGGCCGACCTGGTTTGCATTTCCCAGAATGGTGTTTTCTGCATGGGGCAACAAGATGCCTGCGCCCACGCGGCTGATACCCTGCAAGTGACCGGTCTGCTGCTCGGGACCCGCAAGATGGTGAAGCCATACGGCATTGAGCATGATGTGGTTCAGCCCGTTGTGCAGCGCGTAGTCAAAGTTTTGCGGGCTCAGTACCATCGGACCATTGACGGGTTGGCCATTGATAACGCCTGTCACCTGCGCCACCTGGTTTCCGTTGGTGTTGTACTTGCTGTGGTCCAGCGAAAATTCGATGGCGAAGGTCTTCTCGGGATTCATAAACTTGCCCAAGCGCACGTTTTCCTGCGGATCGGTCCAGTTCAACTGCGTCAGCGAGCGCAGCGAGTGTTCAACCGATGCCGGAAAGTCGCTGGCTGCTACCTGGCGCACGGTGAAATCGTTCCCCAAACCAGGCTGGGAGACATGGATATCGGACGGCGCGTACTGCTGCCGACTGTAGCCCCAAGAGAAATACCAGTTTTTTTCATCGCGCAGGGTGCGGTCCACTTTTTCCGTGGCGGACGGTGCCGCTGGTGGGACGCTGTTGGACTGGGCGAAGGCGGCTGGCAACAGAAAGAGGCTGGCTGCGCACAGGGCAACAGCACGCAGGGGAGATACGGTCAGAAAGGTCATAGGGGGGCAATTTTACCTGCCCCCTGCCGCGGCCTCAGAGAGTGAGGATCGTACAGCCCGTGGTTTGACGTGCCTCAAGGGCGATGTGCGCCTGCTGCACGTCCTCCAGCGCGAACCGCTGGTCAATGCGAATCTTGACCTGACCCCCCACCACCACGGCAAACAGGTCATCGGCCATGGCCTGCGTGCTCTCGCGGGTGGCGATGTGGGTGAACAGCGTCTGGCGGGTCAGGTACAGCGAGCCCTTGGGGCCGAGTATGCCGGGGGCCATGGGTGCCACCGGACCCGAGGCATTGCCAAAACTGGCCATCAGGCCAAACGGCGCCAGGCAGTCCAGCGACTTGTCCCAGGTGTCCTTGCCCACCGAGTCGTACACCACCTTGACGCCTTTGCCGGCAGTGATCTCCTTGACCCGGGCCGCAAAATCATCTGCTACGTAATTTATAGCAAACTCGGCCCCATTGGCGAGGGCTAGGGCACATTTTTCTTCAGAGCCTGCGGTTCCGATCAGTCGCAGTCCCAGGGCTTTGGCCCACTGGCAGGCAATCAGGCCCACACCACCGGCGGCGGCATGGAACAGCACAAAATCGCCAGGGTTAAGGCCACCCTGGGGCAGGGTCTTCTTCAGCAGGTACTGCGCCGTCAGACCCTTGAGCATCATGGCCGCACCGGTGTCAAAGGAAATGGCTTCCGGCAGCTTGCACACGCACTTGGCCGGCATGACCCGCAGGTCGCAGTAGCTGCCCGGGGGTTGGCTGGCGTAGGCCGCGCGGTCGCCGACCCGCAAATGGGTGACGCCCTCGCCCACCGCCTCCACCACGCCCGCAGCCTCCATGCCGAGCTGCAAGGGCATGGCCATGGGGTAGAGGCCGCTGCGCTGGTAGACGTCGATGAAGTTCAAACCGACGGCCTTGTGGCGGATGCGGATTTCGCCAGGACCGGGGTCGCCCACCGTGACCTGCACCAGCTTGAGTTGCTCGGGGCCGCCGTGTTGATCGATACGAATGGCTCTGGACTGGTTCTGGCTCACGATGGTCTCCGTTGAAAAAGAGGGCGCACACTCCGCGCGCCGTGGTCGCCATGGTGCCACGAAAAAGCCCCTGCCGCGCACCCGCGGGTATTGCCCTTGGTACAGTCCAGCGATGACCCAACGCCTGACGCCCACAGCCGCCGTGCTGCTCATCATTCCACCGATGCTGTGGGCCGGCAATGCGGTCGTCGGGCGTGTGGTGAGTCCGCTGATATCGCCGATGACGCTCAATCTACTGCGCTGGACCCTTGCATTCCTGCTGCTATTGCCGCTGGCGGGCAGCGTGCTGCGCCGGGACAGCCCGCTGTGGAGCCAGTGGCGCCGGTTTGCCTTTCTCGCGTTGCTAAGCACCAGCGGCTACAACGCCCTGCTGTACCTGGCCCTCAACACATCCACCCCCATCAACGTCACGCTGGTCGGCGCCAGTACGCCGGTGTGGATGCTGCTGATCGGACGCTTCTTCTTTGGCACTCCGGTTTCCGCCAGGCAATTGATTGGTGCCGTGCTATCCATCGGCGGGGTTGTGCTGGTGCTGTGCCGGGGCCAATGGGACATGTTGCTGGGTCTGCACCTGGTGGTCGGTGACCTCTATGTGCTGGTCGCCAGCATGGGCTGGGCCTACTACAGCTGGATGCTGGCCCACCCCACGCCCGAATCCGCGTCGCTGCGCGCCGACTGGGCCGCGTTTTTGCTGGGCCAGATCGTGTTCGGCCTGGGCTGGTCGCTGCTGTTTGCGGGTGCGGAATGGACGCTTACCGACGCCCGCCTGCAGGTGGGCTGGCCGCTGGCCGGTGCACTATTGTTCATTGCCGTGGGGCCGGCCGTCATCGCCTACCGGGCCTGGGGTGCCGGTGTATCGCGCGCGGGGCCCGCGGTGGCCGGCTTCTTCATCAACCTCACGCCCCTGTTCACGGCCCTGCTGTCATCCGCTTTTCTGGGTGAGGCGCCCCAGCTCTTTCACGCGCTCGCCTTTGTGCTGATTGTGTCGGGCATCGTCATGTCATCCCACCGCTAAAAAGGCCTGCAACGCGGCCACCGGCGCCGGTCTGGCAAACAGATAGCCCTGGTACAGCTCGCAGCCATACTGGGCCAGCAACTCCTTTTGTTCGAGAGTTTCCACGCCTTCGGCAATCACCTCCAGGCCCAGGCTGCGGGCCATGCCGATGACGGTTTGTACGATCAGGCCATCGCTGTGGCGCACCCCCAGGTTGCGGACAAACGACTGGTCAATCTTCAACTGGTCCAGCGGCAGGCGCGTCAGGTAGGCCAGCGATGAATACCCGGTGCCAAAGTCATCCACCGAAAACCGGACGCCCGTGGCCTTGAGCAGGGTCATCTTTGCAATACAGTCGTCGACGTTGTCCAGCATCAGGGACTCGGTCAGTTCCAGTTTGAGCCGATCGCCCGGAACGCCGGTCTCCCGAATCACGTCGGCCACCAGTTGCCCAAAGTCACTCTGGCGAAACTGTTGGGCGCTGACGTTGATTGCGAGCTGCAGGGCGCCCAGGCGCACATCGCCCTGCCAGGCCGCCAACTGCTGGCAGGCGGTGCGCAGCACCCAGGCGCCTATTGGCACGATCAGTTCGCTCTCTTCCGCGACGGTGATGAAATCCCCCGGCGGCACCAGCCCCCGCACCGGATGGCGCCAGCGCAACAGACCTTCGGCACCCACCATCCGTCCGTCCAGTGCGAACTGGGGCTGGTAATGCAGTTCAAACTCACCCCGTGCCAGCGCCAGACGCAGGTCAGACTCCAGTTGCACCCGGTCACTGATGGCGGCCTGCATCTGCGGGTCAAAGAAACACAGGGCATTGCCGCGCTGGGCCTTGACCTGGTACATGGCAATGTCAGCCTGTTTCAGCAGCTCCGATGCGTCCTGGGCATCTGCCCCAAACAGCGTGGCGCCCAGGCTGCAGGTACTGCGATGGGGTTGCTCGCCCAGCACATAGGGCTGGTTCAGGGTCAGCAGCATCTCCTCGCCGATATGCTGGGCCACCTGGGCGGCATGCGGTTCATCGCGGGACAAATCGACGAGCATCACGACAAACTCGTCACCCCCCAGGCGGGCCACGGTATCCGAATCCCGCACGCTGGCCTTCAGGCGCTGGGCGACTTGTTGCAGCAACTGGTCGCCAACTTCGTGGCCCATGGTGTCATTGACACGTTTGAAATGGTCCAAATCCAGAAACAGCAGGGCACCCAGCTGGCCAGACCGTGACGCGGTCGCCGTGGCTTGCGACAGCCGGTCCAGCAGCAGGCGACGGTTGGGCAAACCCGTGAGTGAGTCATAAAAGGCCAGGTTCTCGATCTCGGCACTGGCCAGGCGCAGGGCGGTCACATCGTGGTAGGTGATCACCACACCGCCATCGGGCGTAGCCCGCTCCGTGATTTCAATGTGTTGCCCGCTGGGTAACACTTGCTCGTGGGCGACACCCATGTCGGTTTGGGCTCGCAGACGCTCGTCCACCCAAAACTGTCGCTCAAGGACATCCGCGTCCGGTAGATGGTGGCGGGCCGCGGTTTCCAGCACCGAGCGAAACGGCGTCAATGCTGCCATCGCTCCGGCCATCCACGGAAAGATTTCTTCAAATCGCCGGTTCCACTGCACCACCCGGTGCTGTGCGTCCAACAACACAAAGCCGCTGACCATGGACTCCAGCGCCTGGTCCAGCGTGGTCTTGGACCGGTCAATGGTCAATCGGGCTGTCGCAATGCTGTTGAGGTAGACCACGACAAAACCACCGGCCAGCAGTAGCAACACACTCAAGGTCACCGCTGCGGCCAGCACGATGTTACGGTCGGTGCGCCATTCAGCCAGGGCCGCATCCAGCGGAATGCTGGCGGTAATCCAGAGGTCGCGGTACAGCACCGGCCGGGCTACCACCAGGGCCGGCGCCTGGGTCAGGCGGGCCAAGGAAAGGTGCGTGCCTTCGGCAGACGCCACCGCCGTGTCGAGCGGCGGGGACTGCACCCCGTCCGTGCGAACGTCCTGCGTCGGCACGCCCAGCAGCAGTTGCCCGTTGGATCGCTCCAGTGTGACCTGCAGCGCGGCAATGTCGGTGCCCTGCATCAGCACCGCGGCGAGCATCGCAACGGGCACCTCGGCTACGGCCAGCAGGTTGGAACCATCCGCCATGCGGACATAGCGGCCGAAATACAGCACCCGCTCCGAACTGACAAAGCTGACCACCGGCGCACTGACCACCAGCGTGGATATGGGCTGGGCCAGTGCATCCTCCACAAATGGCCTGGGCAGATCCCGCTGCCGCGACGAGCCAAAAGGCTCTGACGAAGCAAAGACCCGGCCCGTGTCATCCATCAGTGCAACAAACCGCACCATCAAGTTCTGGCTCGCGGCGTTGCGCAACAGGGCGCCGGCCGCCTCGGCATCGACCCACTCGGGCATGGTTGACGACAGGCCCAGGAAGGCATCGGTTCCGGCAAGCAGCACATCAATTGCCAGCAGCGAACGATTGAGCGCCGCCTCGGCACCCGACAGAAACCGGGCGGCCTGTGCCTGGCTGTCGGCCAGTGCCTTTTGCCGGGCATCCAAAATCTGGTAACTGGCACCGGCGGCGATCACCACCAGGAACGCTGCAACCAGACCCCACACGGTGTACTGGATACGTGCCGGTGTCGCCGAACTCATGGTGCGGTCGGAATTGCGATGGCGCGTGCGGGGCCTATCGTCTGGCTCCAGATGTCGTTGCAGCGCGTGCCGCAGCGTTTCAACCAGCGCGGCAATACCGTCGCCATAAATATCTCCTGCCGCCGGCGCTCGTCCTGGCTTGAGACCGGTACGACCACCATCGCGCCCTTGCGCCCGACGCGACAGCTGGGCAAACCGCTGTTGCACGCAAAGCCTTCCGCGGTATCGCGCTCGGACTCCTCCCAGATGGACTCTTCCAGCCGCGGCAACTCGCGTCGCAAGAGCGCGCGCAAGTCCGGCGGCAGTGCCTCCCAGGCGGCCCGGTTCGCGCCAAAGATGGCCAGCCCCCAGGTCAGGGGCATGGCATACAGATGGCTGGTCATGGTCTGCAGCCCCAGCGTGTTACCCGACATGGAGCCGGTGATGGCGCAGTCCACATTGCCGTTTTGCAAACTGGCCACGATCTCGCCAAACGCCGTGTTGACCGGAACACCCCCCACGGCGCCGACAAAATCCGCCTGCCCGGCCGACGATACGCGCACCCGCCGCCCCGTCAGGTCGCCCAGGCCCGCCAGTGGCTTCTTGCAAAAGACGACTTGTGCGGGGTAGGTATAGACCGCCAGGGCTTCAACGCCATGCTGCTCGCGCAGGGCTTTCTCCAGGTAGGGACGAAAGGCATTCAGACTGACCTTCAAACTGGCGATGTCAGGGTTCAGACCCGCCAGATCAGGCGCCGTGTACTGGGGGTACTGTCCCGAAAGGGAGCTCAGCAGCGTCGTGCCGAAGGGAACCACACCGAGCTGCAACAACCGCAACATCTCGACGCCAGGAACCCCTGCACGGTCAAAGGCAACGATGTCGGCGCTGTACTTGCCACCGCTGAGCTTTTTCAGCTCCTGGGTCCAGAATGGCTCCTCCCAGCGTGTGAACTGGCTCACGGCCGCCAAGCCGCCGACTACGCGCAGTTTGTAGGGTGCGGGCGCGGGCGTCTGGGCCAGGCCCTGTGCGATACACAGGAAAGAAGCGACGCCCATGGGGAGCAGCTGGCGCAAGAGCCGACAATGTAGAGTCCGCAGGTTGTGCATGGTTCTGGCCATTATTTACCATATCGGGTACCGTCGGGTGGCAACATACGGCTTCGGCATGGCTGCATGTGCCGATTGAATTGGACCGAAAACCGGTATTGGCCCGATACTGGCACACAATTTGCAGTTGGCAAAACGAATAAATGGAGACACAAGCATGTTGAACACCAGTCGTTGGAACAGATTACGCCGCAGCGCCGCAATGGCCAGTGGCATGCTACTGATCGGTTTGTCATCCGTGGCAACGGCAGGGCCTACCCTGGACCACATTCGCCAGACCGGAAAAATCGTGCTGGGCCACCGCGAATCGTCGGTGCCCTTCTCGTATATGGACGCCGACAAGCACGCGGTCGGCTACGCAGTGGACCTGTGCCAAAGACTGGCCGAAGCCGTGCGCAAGAAACTCGACATGAAGTCCCTGACCATCGAGTACCTGATGGTGACCCCGAGCAACCGGATTGCGCTGGTGGAAGAGGGCAAGATCGACATGGAGTGCGGCTCCACCACCAACAATGCCGAGCGCCGCAACAAGGTTGCCTTTACCGTTCCCCACTACATCACCGGCGCGCGCTTCATGGTGCGTGCAGATGACAAGGCCACGGACATTGTCGGCCTGGAGGGCAAGCGGGTGGTGTCCACCAAGGGCACAACGCCGCTGAAGGCCATTGAGCGCACCAACAAGGAACGCGTGTTGCGCCTGACCATTCAAGAGGCCGCGGACCATGCCCGCGCCGTGGAGATGGTTGAAAAAGGCGAGTCCGACGCCTTTGTCATGGACGATGTGTTGCTCTACGGCCTGATCGCCAGCCGCGCCCAACCTGAAAAACTCAAGGTCATCGGCAAGTTCCTGACCATTGAGCCGCTGGCCATCATGCTGCCCAAAAACGACCCCGAGTTCAAGGCCATTGCCGACCAGGAAATGAAACGCCTGATTGTTTCCAGAGAGGCCTACGCCATCTACGACCGCTGGTTCTTGAAGCCCATTCCCCCGCGCAACACACCGCTTAACTTGCCGATGAATTACCTGCTGCGCGACTTCTGGAAATACCCCACCGACCAGGTGCCTGCCGGCTAGTACGTACCTGGATAGGCGCCGCCATCGGCCAGCACGTTCTGTCCATTGATATAACCGGCCTGCACACTGCATAAAAAGGCGCAGATGGCGCCAAACTCGGCCGGCGTGCCAAAGCGCCGGGCCGGAATGCCCTGGCGGCGTGCGTCTGCCAAGGCCTCCACCGTCTGGCCGGTCTTTTTGGAATTGGCCGCCAGCATGGTCTTGATGCGGTCGGTGTCAAACACCCCGGGCAGCAGGTTGTTGATCGTCACCCCCTGCGCCGCCAGGCCACTACGCGCCACGCCGGCCACAAAGCCTGTCAGCCCGCTGCGCGCGCCATTGGACAGGCCCAGCGCCTCGATGGGTGCCTTCACCGAACTGGAGGTGATGTTGACGATGCGCCCGAAGCCGCGTTGCGCCATGCCGTCGACCGTGGCCTTGATGAGCTCAATGGGCGTGAGCATGTTGGCGTCCACCGCCTGGATCCAGGCGTCCCGGTCCCAGTCGCGAAAGTCCCCAGGCGGCGGCCCACCGGCGTTGGTGACCACGATGTCAAAGTCCGCCCGCATCGCAAAAACTGCCGCCCGGCCCGCTGCGGTGGTAATGTCTTGTGCACAAAAAAGCACGTTAGCCCTCGTGAAATGGCCTTGAGTAGCTATCAAATTGGAAGCAGCCCGCTCCAGCTGTTCGGCGCCGCGGGCAACGATCAACACGTTCACTCCCTCTTGCACGAGCGCCTGTGCGCAGCCCAGCCCCAAGCCCTTGCTGGCGCCGCACACCAGAGCCCATTTCCCCGCAATCCCCAAGTCCATACGAATCCTCCAGCAAGAGTGTTGCAAATTGAAACCGATATGGTCGATGATACGCAGGCCATGGCACGAAAACCCCCTCCCCTCCACCCGTCGCTCAAACCGTTTGTGAAGGCGGTTACAACTGCCGAGCAGGCCCTTGCAAGTATTCACAACGGCGACCACGTGTTTGTGGGGACCGGCTGTGCTGCGCCGCGCTCGCTGGTGCAGACGCTGGAGCACATGCAAAGTCCGCCGGCCGATGTCGAGTTGCTGCATTTTTTCACCGTCAACGCCTTTGACCACGATGACGAGGGGCGCAGCACCACGCGCTTTCGCCACCGAACCTTCTTCGTGGGCAACGACATGCGCGCAGCGATCAAGCAGGGCCTGGTCGACTATGTACCCATGTCCATCGCCCGGGTGCCGGAGATGATCGCGCTGGGGCGCATTGCGGTGGACGTGGCGCTGATCCAGGTATCTCTGCCCGATGCATTTGGTTATGTGAGCCTGGGGGTGTCGGTGGACATCATTCCGGCTGCCATTGCGCGCGCCCGGCTGGTGATTGCCGAGGTCAATCCCCACATGCCGCGTTCCATGGGCGACTCCACGCTGCACATCAGCCGCATCGACCACCTGGTGCCGGTGGACACGCCGGTCACCGAGTTCATCCGCAGCCCGGTTCCGGAAGAAGACGTGCAGCGCATTGCCCGCTACATCGCCGGCATCATTGACGATGGCTCCACGCTGCAAATTGGCCTGGGACAGGTGGCGCATGAGGCCCTGCAGTATCTGACGGACCGCAAGGACCTTGGCGTGCACTCGGACCTGATTTCCGACGCCATCATCCCGCTGCTGGAAAACGGCAGCCTCACCGGCGCCTGCAAAACCAGCAAGCGGTTCAAAATCGTTGCCAGCATGGCGCTGGGCTCACGCGCGCTCTATGACCTGATTGATGGCAACCCGCTGTTCTCCATGGAGCCCATGGACACGGTCTGCAATCCGATGACGATTGCCGCCCAGCACAAGATGGTGGCAATTGCCCAGGCCTATTCCATAGATCTCACCGGCCAGGTCTGCATCGACCAGTTTGGGGGCGAGTTTTTTGGTGGCATTGGCAGCCAGGGCGAATTCTTGCGTGGTGCGTCCCGCTCGCCGGGGGGCAAGCCCATTGTGTGCATGACTTCCACCACCTGGGACGGCACCCAGTCCCGCATTCGCCCGGCGCTGCTGGAAGGCGAGGCTGCCACCGTGGCCCGCGCCGACGTGCACTATGTGGTCACCGAATACGGCATCGCCTACTTGTTTGGCAAGTCCATCCGCGAGCGCGCCACGGCGCTGATTGAACTGGCGCACCCGCAATTCCGGCCCGAACTGTTTGCCAGGGCGCAGGAACTGGGCTACCTGAGCCCCGACCAGACCCTGCAAAACCTGCGCGCCTACCCGGTGGAAGAAGAGCTGACCATCACCCTCAAGGATGGACGCACGGTGATGCTGCGCCCTGCCCTGTCCAGCGATGCGCAGGGCATCCGCGACCTGTTCCACCACCTGAGTGAAGCCGATGTCTACACCCGGTTTTTCCGCCACGTGCGCGGCCTGTCCAACGCCGAAGTGCAGCGCCTGTGCAATGTGAACTACGAGAACGAGGTGGCGTTTGTGGCAACCACCGGATCACGCGAAGAAGGGCTGATCGTGGGCCAGTCGTGCTACTTCACCAATCCCACGACCAACCTGGCGGACACCGCGTTCATGGTGCATCCTGATTGGCAGGGTTGTGGCCTGGGCACGGCCCTGCAAAACCGCATGGTGCAACACGCCATGAAACGCGGGCTGCGCGGCTTTGTCGCCGACGTCCTACCGGGCAATACCCGCATGTTGCAACTGGCCCGCAACGGACCGCCGTCGGTCCAAATGGAAAAGACCAGCGACTCGGTGCACCTGACCCAGCTGTTTGAGCCTGCCCCTCCCAAGGGCCAGACCTGGGAACGGCTGGTGCGCAAGGCTACAGGCTGGTCACATCGACAAACGTCTGCGGATGGGGAAAACGACCCACCATCCAGTGACGACTGAGCTCCAGCAACGTGATCACCGGCAACGGCAGGTCACTGACCGCCTCGGGACCGGGCTGGGGGTGGTCGGCCAGCAAGGCAGCCAGGTGCACGACACCGGCCAGGGTATCAAAGGGCTGCACGGCCATCGGGTCGCTGGCGCTTTGCAGCCCGGTGACAATCGCGTCGGGAAAGTTCCAGTGGCGTGCCAGAACGGCCGTTACCTGACATTCATCAAAACCCAGCAAACGCTGCTCGCGCTCCCAGCGCACCGCGGCCTGGTTGGGCTGGACTTCGATCTCGGCCAGTCTTTCGGGTACCCGTTGACCGATCAGTAACTCGCCCAGGCGCAGCATCATGCCGGCCAGCCAGGCCTGCTGCGGATCCAGCCCCGCACCAGGCCTGGCTGGTTGCGCATAACCGGCACAGGTCATGCTGAACTTCCAGAACGCGCTGCGGTCCAGCCCGGGCACCGTCGGAAACGCCGTGCTGATGCTGGTGGACAGGGCCAGGGCGCGAATCCGGGACATGCCCAGCAGCGTGATCGCATGGTCCAGCGACAGCACCTGGCGGCTCAGCCCAAACTGGGCGCTATTGGCCATGCGCAGCAGGTTGGCGGTCAGCGCCGGGTCTTTGGAAATAATAGCCGCCACCTGTGCACCGGTGGCATCCGGGTCATTCAGGGTGCGAACCAGTGAATGGGCCACCTCGGTCATCACGGGCAGCTTGGCAGTCTCGAAAAAAGCAGTCAGCGTCGGCATGGGGTCTCCAAAATCGGAAGCGGGTCAAGCATGACGAGTATAGGAACTTGCCCGGCTGCAGACAAACACGCCGGCGATCACCAGCACCGTGCCCCCCACCAGCCAGGCCGTGAAGGGCTCATCCAGCACGAGCACACCCATGACCATGGTCGACATAGGGCCAACCATGCCCACCTGGGCGGCCAGCCCCGAGCCGATGCGTTCGATGGCCATCATCACCATCATGACCGGCACCACGGTGCACAGGGTCGCGTTCAGCACCGACAGCCAGACCACCTGCGGCGCCACGGCCAGTGCCGCCTCCAGCGGACGCAACACGACGAACTGCGCGATGCACAGTAGGCAGGCCACAGAGGTGGCCAGACCGACCAGCCGCATGGACCCCAGGCGCTGCACCATCTCGCCGCTATGAAACAGGTACAGCGCGTAGCTCACAGCGCTCAGAAACACCAGCACCGCGCCCAGCGCGACGTCGGCCCCCTGCAGCGTGACTTCGTGTCCAAACACCAGCAGCACACCGGCGTAGCTGATGGCCATGCCCATCACTTGGCGCCGCGCGATGCGTCGCCCTACCAACACCAGCCCCAACAGCAACACCAGCGTGGGGTTGAGGTACAGAATGAGCCGCTCCAGCGACGCGGTGATGTACTGCAGGCCGGCAAAATCGAGAAAACTGGCCAGGTAGTAGCCGGTCACGCCCAACCACACAATGCCCAGCACATCCTTGCGCGTCAGTGCCGGGGGCTGCTGCTTGGGCGTACGGCGACTGGCCCACCAACTCATGGCCAGAAAGAAGGGCAATGCAAACAGCATGCGCAGCATGATCAGCGTGACCGCATCCACGCCATGGCGATAGGCCAGCTTGACGATGATGGCCTTGCCGCTGAACGCAATCGCGCCCAGAGTGGCCAGCGCCAAGCCGACGGCCAGTGACGGGTTAACAGTGGGTTTGGCGGTGGTAGCCATGCATAAATCTCGCGGGTTTGCGGGTGCAGCACAAGACTCTGCAACTCGGAGTCACTTTACAGGACATCCGAAGAAAAACTGGGACTAGAATTCCCCTGCCCGGTGCGCACCGCCCCAAAAGACCCCAAACGAATAGGCAATGACCGCTGAACCTGGAACAACACTGGACTCCGAGCTGCAAAGACTCACACGCAGCCGTATGGAACTGTTGGCACTGGCCGTTGAGCAAAGTCCCTTTGGCATCATCATCATGGACACTGAGGGGCGGGTTGAGTATTGCAACCAGGGCTTCATCACCATGTCGGGGTTTTCGCAGGCCGAGATCATCGGTGTCACGCCGCCCCCCTGGAACCCGGCCGAGTCGACCAACGCCACCTACCGCAGCCTGTTGTCGTCCCACAACCAGACCGGGCGCTGGAATGGCGATGTGCAGAGCCGGCGCAAGGATGGCAGTCTGTACTGGGAGCGCCAGGTGGCGTCGACCCTGCGCGATGCCAATGGCAAACCCACCCACCTGATCGTCGTCAAGGAAGACGTCAGCGACCGCAAGGTCCGCCGCGCCGACTATGCACAGACCCGGCATTTGCTCGAAAAGGCACTGGCCTCCAGCAGCAACGGGATCATGATTACGCGCAGCGATGCCGATGACCACTCCATCGTCTATGTGAACCCGGCCTTCGAGCGCATCACCGGTTACCGTGCCGACGAGGTCATCGGCCTGGAGGGGCGCTTCCTGGTGCGCGACGATCTGGCGCAGCCCGAACTCGAACACATACGCTCCGCGCTGCGCGGCAAACGCGAAGGCCAGGCCACGCTGCGCAACTACCGCAAGGACGGCTCGCTGTTCTGGAACGAACTGCATATAGCGCCGGTGCGCGATCTCACCGGTGGCGCAACCACCCACTTTGTCAGCGTTATCAACGAAGTCAGCGAACGGGTGCGCTACCAGCATGCATTGGAGTACCAGGCCAACCACGACAGCCTGACGGGCCTGGCCAACCGCAACCTGCTCAATGACCGCATCGAGCAGGCCATTGCCTGGGCCAAGCGCAATGGGCATGTGATTGGCGTCATGTTGCTGGATCTGGACCACTTCAAGCTCATCAACGACGCCTCCGGGCATAGTGCCGGTGACGCCCTGCTCAAGGAAGTGGCACATCGCCTGACCGCCTGCGTGCGCGAGACCGACACCGTGGCGCGCCTGGGTGGCGACGAGTTCGTCATCATCCTCACGGACTTGCCGCAGCCCGGTGACGTGGACCGGATTGCCGAAAAGATCCTGTCCACGCTGTCGCGCCCGACCGAGGTGGTAGGGCGCGACGTGTTTGTGACCGCCAGCATTGGTGTGTCGCTGTATCCCCGCGACGGAGACCATGGCGAGATTCTGTTGCGCTATGCGGATATGGCGATGTACCGCGTGAAAGAACATGGCCGCAACAGCGTGCGCCAGTTCGTGCCCGAGATGGGCTCGACAGCCATCAGCCGTCTGGATATGGAGGCGGCCATGCGCCGGGGTCTGGAGCGCGGTGAGTTTGTGCTGCACTACCAGCCCAAGATTGACCTGACAACCCTGAACATCGTCGGCGCCGAGGCGCTGGTGCGCTGGCAGCATCCGCAGATCGGTCTCGTTCACCCGATCGAGTTCATTCGCATGGCCGAAGAAACCGGGCTGATCTTGCCGCTGGGTGAATGGGTACTGGCAGAGGCCTGCCGGCAGCAGGTCCTGTGGCGCCAACAGGGTGCCGCGCCGCTGAAGATCGCCATCAATATGTCGGCCCGCCAGTTCCGCCAGGAAGACTTGGCCGAGCGCATCGCGGCCGTGTTCACGTCGACCGGCGCCGACCCGACCCAATTCATTCTGGAACTGACCGAGAGCATGGTCATGCACGATGTGGACAGTACGCTGGTGTCCTTGCGGGCACTCAAGACGCTGGGCGTGTCGCTGTCGCTGGATGATTTCGGAACGGGCTACTCCAGCCTGTCGTATCTGCGGCGTTTCCCCATCGACGAGTTGAAGATTGACCGCTCGTTCATCAACGACATCCACACCAACCCCGACGATGCAGCCATCGCCGGTGCCATCGTGGCCATGGCGCGCAGCCTGGGCCTGTCGGTTGTGGCCGAAGGCGTTGAGAAGCAAGAACAATCCGATCTGCTGGCTGCATTGGGCTGCAATCAGGTGCAGGGCTATTTCTATGCACGCCCCATGACGGCCAGTGCCATTGCCGAGCGCCTTCAGGAATCACTGGAAAAACGCCCATGAGCAAGCTGTCCTGGCGGGCCATACCCCAAGGCGAGCTGGCCCTGTTGCTGGGGCAGGCCCGTCTGGACGATTCCCGTGCGGTAGGACCCGCGACCGTCTACCAGCTCACCGCGGAAGGTCGCGATGTCGTGGCCATTGCTCTGGCCGACGGGCAGGCCCTGATAGTGGAGTCGCTCGCCGCACCCAAGCCCAATCGCCGCCAACGTACCGCGCTGAAACCGTAAATTACTGCAGTCGCTGGCGCGCACGCTGCAGCGCAGCCATGCCCACGAACACCAACGCGCCGGCCACAACGCCGGTCAGCGCATCCAGGGCCAAGGGCAACACCGCCTGAACCAGATAGCCCAGGCCACCGCCGCCCCACTGGGCCAACAAGGCCTGCACCGCATGGTGCAACGGCCCCAGGCCGTGCACCAGAATGCCACCACCCACCAGAAACATGGCGGCCGTTCCCACCACGGCCAGTGTCTTCATCAACCAGGGTGCTGCACCCAGCAGCGCACGGCCCAGCGACTGCTGGGCACCCAGCCACACAGTGGGACCGGTGCGGCGGCTCAGGTAAAGCCCTGCGTCGTCAATCTTCACGATGCCAGCCACAAACCCGTACACCCCAAACGTCATCGCCACCGCAATGCCGCTGAGCACCGCCAACTGGGTCATCCACGGACTGTTTTGCACCGTACCCAGCGTGATGGCAATGATTTCCGCGGACAGCACAAAGTCGGTGCGGATGGCGCCCTTGACCTTGTCGCGCTCCAGCGCCAACAGGTCGACCGCAGGGTTGGCCAATGCCTGCAACAGTTCGTCGGCATGGGCCTGGTCTTCCGCCTGGCTGTGCAAAAATTTGTGGGCCAGTTTTTCGAACCCTTCAAAACACAGATAGGCCCCTCCAACCATCAACAGCGGTGTGACCGCCCAGGGGATGAAGATGCTGATCAGCAGTGCGGCGGGCACAAGAATGACTTTATTGACCAGCGAACCTTTGCACACCGCCCACACCACCGGCAGTTCACGGTCGGCGGTGACACCGGCCACCTGCTGGGCGTTGAGTGCCAGGTCGTCACCCAACACGCCCGCGGTCTTTTGCGCGGCAACTTTCGACAGAACGGCGACGTCGTCAAGGATGGTGGCGATGTCGTCTAACAGGGCAAGCAGGCTACTGGACATGGTGCAAGGACTCAGCGGGAAAATACCCATTGTCGCCGCTGCGGGCGGCGGCAAAAATGCCCCATGAGTCACATCCCGCTTGCACACCCTGCCCCGACGGTACTGGATGTGGAAGCGTCCGGCTTTGGCCGCAACAGCTACCCCATCGAGATCGGTTTTGTGCTGCCCAACGGCCACGCCTATTGCACGCTGATCCGACCCGAGTCCCACTGGACGCATTGGGATGCGCAGGCCGAAGCCACCCACCATATCCCCCGTGCCCTGCTGGTGAAACGTGGCGTGGCCGTGCCGGAAGTCGCACGCGCTATCAATACGCAACTGGCCGGTCAGACGGTGTACACCGACGGCTGGGCCAACGATTACAGCTGGCTGGGCGCGCTGTTTGATGCGGCCGACATGAGCCCGGCTTTCCGGCTCGAAAACCTGCGCGCCTTGCTCGACGACCAGCAGGCCGACCTGTGGCACACCGTCAAGGCCCAGGTCAGCAGCGAGCGTGGTGTGCAGCGCCACCGGGCGAGCGCAGATGCGCGCCTGCTGCAGCTGACCTTGCTGCGCCTGCGCCACGGCCCCTAGCCACAACGTAACAAGCAGCCGAAACCATGTCCATCACCATCGACCTCAACCTGGGCTATGCGTTCGACGTCAAGGCCTCCGCGAACGAAGTGTTCGGCGTGCTGGCCGACGTGCCCACATCGGCCAGCTTCTATCCCGGGGTCGACAAGCTGGTGGACCTGGGCGGCGGCGCCTACCGCTGGGAAATGGAAAAAATCGGCCTGGCGCAGGTCAACCTGCAAACGGTCTATGCCTCCAAATACGTCGGCAACAAGGCCAAGGGAACCGTCGTGTGGACGCCTGTTGCGGGCGAGGGCAATGCCCTGGTGTCCGGCAACTGGAAGATCAGCAGCCGCAAAAAATCAACCCACGTGGAGTTAAGCGTCGTAGCCGAATTGACCATCGCCCTGCCCGCCCTGATGAAAATGGTGGTGGCGCCCGTGGTAGAGGCCGAATTCGAGAGAATGACAGAGCAATATATCGACAACCTCATCCAGCGTTTTGGTGGCGAGGTGTGATGCCCCCCCCAAGGGAGCCTGCTTCCCCTAGCCCAGGGGTTTGCGCGCGAACAGCTGCAGCGTGTCATACAGCTCGTGGCGCAGCAACGCCCGGCCCAGCATGGCCTCCATTTCCGGTGCCAGCTGTTGCGCACGCGGTGCGTCAAAGTGCATGTCATAGGCATTGAAAGAGTCCAGCTCCAGCCCACCCAAGCCCGCGCCGCGGGCCAGGGCCAACAGATCCTCGCCGGCAAATTCAAAGATGTGCCCCATGTGGGTCAGCGTGGGGGCGTTGACCATGGGCGCCAGCCCGTTCTTGAAGCACCAGAAAGTGCGTGGACAGAACCGGTTGGTGGTGGTGACATGCCACAGGCCACCGGGCTTGAGCACCCGGGCCATTTCCTGGCAGGCGAAGACCACACCGTCCCATGACACCACGCCGTCCGCACGAATGGTGAACAGGTGCTCGACGGTTTCCCAGCAGACCACAGCATCGAAACTGTTGTCGTCAAACGGCAGCCGCTCAAGCCGCGCGTCAAAGTAGCGAGCGGGGTCCGCGCCGGGGTTCAGCAGGGTCTCGCCATTGATGATGTGCCAGTCTGGCGGGGATTCGGTGAAGCCCGCGAGCACGGCGTCACGCGCCTGCGCAAACCCGCCCACATCCAGCACGTGGTCCTGCGGGCCCAATCGCGCCGCCAGGTTGCGTGCCGACATCGCGATACGCGGCCCACCAATCGTGAAGTAGTCAAAGCCCGCCGCAAGTTCGGCGGCGTAGGCCAACGCACGAGGGAAGTCAAAGGGCCGCATGGTATCGAATCAATAGCAACATGTGCTTATTTTACGAGGGCTAGCGCCTGATTGGACCAGAAGTTTCAAGCGAAACCTCATTCCATCATTCAATTGTCTAATCTCCAATTGATAGCCTACGTCAACTAATTACATGACAATATCAGGTATGAGCGAAAAGACCCCCTCCTCCATCGACCTGCATGTCAAGGCTCTTCGGGGCTTCAACCGCTTTTACACCCGGTGCATTGGCGTGCTCAATCCGTATCTGGGCAGCGACCTGTCGCTGACCGAAGTCCGTGTGCTGTACGAGCTGGCACACCGCGACCAGCCCACTGCCACCGAACTGGCCCAGGACCTGGCACTGGACACCGGCTACCTGAGCCGCATCCTGCGGCGCTTTGAGGCCAAACACTGGCTGGAGCGCGTGCCCTCGCCCGCCGATGCGCGCCAAAGTCTGCTGGCACTGACGCCCGCCGGGCACAAGGCCTTCGCACCCCTGCAGCAAAAATCACGCGATGAGGCAGCCGGGATGCTGGCGCCGCTATCGGATGGTGACCGCCACCAATTGATAGCCTCCATGGACAAGGTGCAGCGTTTGCTGGACCCGGCCAGCGGCAGGGGCAAGCCACCGGTAGCGTTACTGCGCGGCCCGCAGCCCGGCGACATGGGCTGGGTTGTGCAACAGCACGGCGAACTCTATGCCCGTGAATATGGCTGGAACGCCGAATTTGAGGCCCTGGTGGCCGACATCGTGGCGCAGTATGTGCGTAACTACCAGCCCGCGTGGGAGCGCTGCTGGATCGCCGAGCTGGACGGTGAGCGGGTGGGCTCGGTCTTTGTGGTGCGCAAGTCCAAGACCGTGGCTCAACTGCGCATGCTGATCCTGACGCCCAAGGCCCGCGGCCTGGGTCTGGGTGCGCGCCTCACCGATGAATGCATCGCCTTTGCCCGCAGCAAAGGCTACAAGAAAATGCTGCTGTGGACCAACAGCTGTTTGGGCGTGGCGCGGGACATCTATGCCAGGCGTGGTTTCAAGCTGGTGAAGAGTGAGGCGTACAAGGGCTTTGGGCAAAGCCTGGTGGGGGAGACGTGGGAATTGAAGCTTTGAAGGTCAGTGTGTAGGCTATCTTGTCGGTCCTCCGTTTGCCCACATTTCTTTTGCCGTTTTACCTCCCTCGCGTCTGTCGAAATTTGCTTGCCGTTCAGTAAGGTTTACCCATCCCTGTGCTTCCTCTTGTTTGATTCTGAACGGCAGCTTGTCACACGGCTGCGGCCCTATTCCGGCTATTTTTTCTTTCAAAAACATCAGGAATTCCCTGGCTATTTGTCTGTGCGTGTTTTCGTGTTGCACTGCCTCTGACATCACCCTGTCCCAGTACCTTTTCGCTTGTTGGTCCGCACCGGAGTAATAGAGCCAGTTTGGTAGGTGGTTGTCGTTGGATAGGCGTAGGGTTGCTTCACTGATCCAGCATTTTTTGTCTTTCTCTTCTATCGTCGTTGTGATGCCGAATCCCTTGCTGCTGTTGTAGGCGAACCATTTCTGTTTTTGTAACTCTGCCCATACGGCATATACGTTCGGTTGTGCTATGTCATAGGTAGAGCTTGTCTCGGTAAATTCGATTTTGATAGGTATTCCCTTTGGGGCTTCGCTCAAGCTCTTCTCCATTCCTGATGTACACGGTTTGTCTTGATACGTCCCGTCAGTGCACTTGAAAATTGAAGCGTTCGCGATTGACGCAAAAGCTATCGTGGCCGCCACGAGAAACCGTTTCATCTTCTTCCCCCTTGTTGTTGTAGGTACCGAAAGGCTTAGTGGCAATGCTGCACGCGATCCTGCGCATCTCTGCCTACTCACCCCAGACCTTCTCAACCAACTGGCCAATCTCCAACGGCTTCCCACTGCGAGTCACTTTCGTCCACTCGGGCGGCGATGGCGCCATGCGCTTGGATTCCTTGCCGTCCCAGGTTGCCACCTTCAAGGCGAACACCACGGGACCCTCGGTGACGTCGAACGGCTTGATAGCTTTGACGCTCTGCGTGAGGTGCTTCCTGATTTCCAGATCCAACAGCGCGTCAAAGTCCAGCCACACCTTGGACTTCTGGCCCGGCTTAATGGCCAGCACGATAAAACCGCCCACGGCTTGCGTGGCGCCACTGGCAAGCACGGCTTCGCGCGATGCTGCCTCCACCGCCTTGATGTAGTCGGCCATGGCGTCGATGTTGGTCACGCGCTTCTCCATCGTGGCGCTGGGTTGCAGCAGGACCACATTGAAGTTGGTGAGGGGCTCGGATGCGTGGGCGCACACGGCGACCACGAGGAGGAAAACGGAGTGAAATGAAAAGCGCATGTTGGAGCTGCCTATCGCCGGAATTGAATTCCCCGATTCTAGAATTCACGCCAGGCGTCAACCCATTCACTACAAAATCAATAGCGGTATAGGCTTATTCCACGAGGGCTAGCGCCATATTTTCCTTAAAGTCTCAAGAAAAATCCGCATCCAGCACCACCCGGTACCGGGCCTTGCCCGCGCGCAGATGGTCCAGCGCCTCGTTCATCTTGCTCATGGGGAAATGCTCCACCTGCGGCGCAATGCGGTGGCGGGCGCAGAACTCCATCATCTTGGTCAGCACCACGGGTGACGGCGTGGGCGATGCCGAGATGCTGCGCTGCCATGACAGCAGGCCACCGGTCTTGACCTTCATGGCCTCGGTCACCACGCCCACCATGTGCAAGCGGCCCTTGGGGGCCAGGGTGTTGATCAGCGCGTCCCACTCCAGACTGGCGCCCACCGTGACCAGCAAAAAGTCCAACGTGCCGGCAATCGCCTTCAACTCTTTTACATCGACACTGCTGACCGTCTTGTGCGCACCCAGCAACAGCGCCTCTTCGCGCTTGGAGGGCGTGGAAGTAAACGCAGTGACC